>Ga0315284_10011334_pt1 | contig 12718 bp, 14 predicted proteins | sample YL17G09_16_MG_FD_203696 | JGI IMG/M metagenome (GOLD analysis project Ga0315284, IMG submission 203696) | Sediment microbial communities from Yellowstone Lake, YNP, Wyoming, USA - YL17G09_16 | ecosystem: Environmental > Aquatic > Freshwater > Lake > Sediment | place: USA: Wyoming | collected... | reverse complement strand
CGCCGCCCCCTCGTCTCGAACGCCACCACGGCCTCGGGCCGCACCCGCCACTGTCGCTTGATCTTGAAGCCAACAAGCTCCCCGGCGCGCAGGAGGGCATGCACAGTATGAACACTGACGCCCAGCTCCACGGCCACTTCCTTGGCGATCATCGCCCTCTCTCGCTTCTCGTTCATGGTAGTTCTCCTAAATCCAGTCGACGGCCCGCGGCGAGCTCCTCTCGCACAACTCGAGCCTATCCCTCGCCCTCGTCATGCCCACGTAAAACAACCTGATGATGCGGTCCCGATGCGCCGAGGACGCGTATTCGGCGTACCCGGCGGGTGACAGGTCAGGAAAGAGAGCGACAGTGTCGGCCTCACCGCCCTTGACCGAATGGATCGTCCCAACGATGACCCAAGGCTCCACCCCGACCCCGTGGGCGCGGGCGACCCTGATGGAATAAGGCCAGTCTCCGGTCGCGCCGGTCATGCGCATCTTCTCAAAGATGGCGATGTCCTGCGAGACCGCGAGGTCCTCGGCGTCGTCCGACACGAACTCGCCGACGAGGCCTCCCGGCAGCGGGTGGCCACCCGCCTCGCGACATGACTCGAGGAACGCGCCCTTGCCGCCACGGTAGAACGCCTTTCCCTCGGAGAGCGCGGACGCCCACCTGAGCGCCTCGTTGCCCGTCCAGTCCCTATCCCCGACCACCAGGCTCCTCATGGTCTGGAGGGGCCTCTCGAGCGGGTTCCAGTGCGCGTCGGCCCTCCGATATGGGTTGTGGAACGGAATAGCCTCCGCCTTGAGCGCGTGGAGCACGTCGTTTAGCATGTAGGAGCACGACGCGAGCACCATGGCCCTCCTGTCGGGGTCGCGCCACGAGTCGGGGACGCCCCCCGACCGCGCGTCGAGCAGGCTGAAGCCCGAGTAATCGAGCTCCCCGTCGGCATCCCTCGGGGTGTACTCCTTCTCCTTGCGGTACGAGACGGCGCTTATCCACGCCGACGCCACGCCGTGGACTGCCCTCGGCACTCTGTATGACTGCGAGAGGACCATCTCGTGCTCCTCGGGGATCGCCGGCTCGAGGAACCTCCTCGGGACCGCGCCGCTCCACTCGTAGAGGTTCTGGTCGTCGTCGCCCACCAGGTATCGGCGGCGGACGTCCCACGACCTCACGACCGCCAGCTGGAGCGGGGTGTGGTCCTGCGCCTCGTCGACGAACAGGATCTGCTGCGGCGGGAGCGCGTGGGTGCCGTTGCACGCCTCGAGCCACCCGGTGAAGTCGAGGAGCCCCTCGGCCTTGCACCAGTCTGACCAGACGGCGTACCACATCGCCACCCTCGGCTCCCACTCCCTCGGGGACACCATCTGCTGCCTCAGGATCTGGGCGTGCTCGTAGAGGGTCAGCCCACCGCCCGAGAGCAGGACCTCGTCGGAGGTGTCGTCGTCGGACGACCCGCGGACAAGTCCCTTGGGCATGCACTCGTCGGTGGCGAAGGACGGGTGGGCCTTGGCGAAGGACTTCGCCTCCGCCTCCGCCGGCTTGCCGGCCATCAGCGCCCTCTTGCACCTCGCGTGCAGGGTGGTAATATTCTCGCTCGGTATCGATAGGTCACGGCCCGCCACCTCTCTGATGGCCGCCCTGGTCAGCGAGCATATCGAGACCTGGTCGGCCCCAAACTCGTCGGCGAGCTCCTCGGCCCTGTGGGCGATCCACGTCGTCTTGCCCGTCCCCGGCGGGCCGTACACTCTACGCTCCTCTGCCTCGATCACGTCGTCACCTCCAACTCCCTGACGCCCCACATGGGCCTGAACGATCCGTCTGACGCCTCGAGGCTCTTCGGCTCGATGCCGAGGCTGCGCAGCCTCTGGGCCATCTGGGTCGTGTTCTGAATGCGGACGCCCCACCGGGCGCTGCTCCTCTGCGCGATGTCGAGTATGGCGACCCAGACGCGCCCGTCCATCCTGAACGGCCCGCTCATCGGGACCGGCTCGCCCTCGACCATTGGTATCATCCTCTGGTTGGCCACGTAGTCGCGGACCAGCGACTTCAGCTCCCCGACCCACGTCGCCTCGAGCCCGGCGTCCTCGTCGACCGACGCCCGCAGGATCGCCTGCGCCAGCGCCTCGTGGGACGGGCTCGTCTTGGCCGACCTCTTCGGGACGATCACCTTGGTGGCGTCGGCGACCGCCGCCTGGAACGCCACGGGGGACAACAGCTGGGCGGTCGTGACCGTGCACGTCCCCTGCGGAAACTCGAGGATGACCTTCGGCTCGTCGCCGGTTATGCGGCGGACGGCCGTCACCTCGGCCCCGAGGGCGCCCGATATCCACTCCAGCCCCCTGTCCTGACTGCCGGTCTTCTGCACCGACTTGATTACCTGACGGATCTCCTTGTCGGGCAGCGGCGGGTCGTTCCTCTGATTCCACGCGCCGAGGAGCATCTCTGCCTCGTCGGGGACTAGTCCCATGGCGAGGTAGCGACCGGCCAGCCTCGTGGCGGACGAGTTCCGCTCGCCCTCCGGGGTGCCGCCGAGCAGCTCCTCGAACCAGCTGGTGCTGACGCGTATCTCCACCCTCTTGGAGGGGCTCTCGCCTAGGAGCGCGGGCGCGTCGAGGTCGGCTATCTCGACCTCGCCCAGCCCTCGGCCCTCGACCCACTCGTACGCCGCCCCCGACTTGTGCACCGAGGGAGGAGCCACGACGAACCCCCCCTGGGCGCGGACGTCCACCTTGGGCAGGACGCCCGCGGCGGTCTTGACCTCCGCGCCCTCGGGATATCGGTAGTAGAGGTGAATGCCACCCCCGCCCGTGCGGACGGCCGGGGTGACCGGCAGCGACTCGAGGGGGCGCCCCGCCATCCTGAGGGACTCGAGCCCCTCCTCGCCGTCTATATCGACGACCAGCACGCCCGATATGGGTCCGGTGACGATGCCCACGTTGCTCTTCGGTGCGCCGGGCCCTAGGGCCTTACGGAGCTCTTCGGGCGTCAGGCGCGACGACTGGCTCGCGCGCCACGAGGCCCTCGGATGCTTCCCCGGCGACCTGCACCTAGCGCTCCCACAGGAGCACCTGCCGTTGGCGCCGACGGAGTGTACTGGGACTACTGAGAGCCCCAGCCCCTCGTATCTCAGCGCCTCCTCGAGCATCGGGAGGCACCCTAGAACGGCATGCCGCCCTTGGTCTTGACTCCCGCCTTGGCGCCGGACTTACCGGCCTGCACGACGGCCCCGCCCGCCTTCTTCGCGGCGGGAAGGACCATGTTGATGCGATTGACCTCCATGTCCTCGTCGGTGTTGCGATTCTTGATCGTCTTGGTGACGACGACGAGCACGGCGGACTTGCCGACGAGTTTGTCGGTGTCCATGTCGACCTCGCCCGACACGCCGAAGGCCTCGAGGTGGCTCTTGAGCCCGAAGAGGGCGTGCTCCTGGAGGGACGTGAACGACCTGAGCTCGGCCCCCTGGTGGTCGCCGGCCGAGATCTCCCACGTCCACTCGAGCATGGGATTATCCGTGGACGATTGCTTCTCTGTGCAGTCAGTTAGTCGCGCCTCGTAGCGCCCGGCCGGTATGACGGCGCGGGCGGACCCGATCTCGTCGAGATTTACGTTCAGTCGAACCATAGTTCTCAGTCTCCAATGATGTCTCTGGCCGCTATAATCCCAGACGTCGCCGCGGCCACGAGCGAGTCGAGGTATCCAGATGCGTTCCCAATCACGTAGAGGCCCGGCACGTCCACGCTCTCCCATCCGGGGGTCAGCGACACTCTCGGCGAGTAGTACTTGACCTCCGGGGCGTAGACGACCGAGAAATCTCCGATCACCCCGGGGACGAGCCTGTCGAGGGTCAGGATGTAGTCCCTGAAGTCCCTCGCCAGCCCGTCGATCCCGTCGAGGCACTGGCCGATGTCGACGCCATGCCTCGCCTGCCTATTCGTGATGAAGTAGTTGTACGAGAGGTCCCACGCCTCCGTCGGCCTCCCGCACAAGAAGTCCTCAACGGACTGGACGACGGAGTGCCCGCCGGCCGCGCCGTTGACCGCTCGAGCGAGGCCCACGACTATCTCCTGCGGGTCCGCTGTCATCGCCGTCGTCACCTTCGCCATGATCGCGAAGTTGGATGACTCCGTCTTCATAGACTCATCGAGGAAGGAGTGCCCGTTCACGTTGCGTACTCCGAGGCTGGCGTGCCTCTCGTTGAGCACATAGCCCCTGTTGTTGCAGCAGAACGAGCGCAGCCTACCGCGCTCCATCTTCCAGTCGTAAAACGCGCCGAACAGGGGCGCGAGCACGGCCGCTGGGGCCTCGAGGCGGATGGCGAGGCCGGCCGGCCCGGGCCTGAACTGGCAGCCGTGCATGACGAGTTGTTCGTGGAGCCACGGAGCCCCGTCGAGCCCGGTGGCGGCGACCACGGCGTAGAGGGCCTCGATGGACCGATTCTCCGTGACTACCACCCTCGCCCTGCGGTCCTCTCGGGAGTTGCTGAGAATACCTCGGACCTCCTCCGCGTCGACGAACTCCACGCCCCTCTCCCAGAGGTCGCCCCTCATGTTCGCGGCCCACCGCCTGATGCCGTCCGAACCGAGGTGACGGAGCGGGTAGCTCGAGAAGGTGAACCCCAGCCGGCTGAACTCGGGGTGGAGCATTGCCTGCTGGCCGTCGAAGACGACGCTCTCGCCCCCGGCGTAGGCGGCCACTGAGGCGTCGACCTCGCGCATGATGGACACGTCCTCGGGCCTGAAGAGGTCCTCGCCCTGCGTGCCGCGGCCGACGCTGATGGTGTTCTTCCCGTCGGAGAGGCCGCCGGCCCCGCCGGTCCCGCAGAGGATCGCGCACGGGTTGCAGTCGCACTCCCTCGTCTTCGGGCACTCGCGGCCGCCTATGCCGTGTCCCCTCTCGACGATCGCCACGCCGATATCGGGTCTGAGTGTCTTAAGCTCCCTGGCGCAGTACATCCCCGCCGGGCCCGCGCCGACGATGACGACGTCAGTCTTCACGACAGAACCCCTCCACGATGTCGCACATGGTGGGATCCCAGAGGTAGAGCCCGAGCTTGCCCGACCTGTCCTTGCCCATGTGCCTGACGTCGATATCGTTGATATAGTCGTCGAGCAGGAGGTGGCGTCGGACCTCTTGGACCTCCTCGCCGTCCCTCTCGACCGTTACCAGCTGGCGCGACAGTCGGGCCAGCACGTCGACGAAGGCGCCGCACTCGTTCCCGAGGGTGCCCGACAGCTGCGGGCAGATGACCTTCCTCTTCTCGTCGTACTTCTCAAGCATAATCATTACGACGTGGACGCGCCTGCTCTCATCGGGCAGATACGCGAGGTCGCGGAAGGCTCGGATGAGCTTGCGCAGCTGGTCGCCGGTCCTCATCCAGTCCTGCCGCGTCGGGACCAGCGTCGCCCCGAGGTCGTTGTAGTGGTCTGCGCCGTCCTTGATCTCCCCGAGGATGGTGCCCATGCTGAACTTGCGCTGCACCTCTGTCAGGGAGTCGATGATCACCGACTTATAGTGCGTGTTGTCGTGGAGCAGGAACTCGTAGATCTTCTGAATATCCGCCCACGACCTCGGCCGCACCACGTCGATCTCCCTGCCGGCGAGCGTGGACACGCCGGAGTCGATGTCGATCAACAGGGCCGGGCTCGTCGCCTCGCAGTCCTGCGCCGTACCCGCTAGCCACGTCTTGCCGGCGCCGGAGTCGCCATAGATAATGATATTCAGATGCCTACTTCCCTGAGGCCTCTCGACGAGGAATGGCGTCTCGGGCCTCTCTGCTGTGATCCCCTTCTTCTTCATAATACCTCCTTGGACTCGATATACACGATCTGATTGCAGTTCCGGCAGAGAACCCGATAGCCGGACGGGCATCCTCTCGACTTGAGCCACGGGTAGAGATCCTCTCTATTGATCTCTCTACGATGCGCGCGCCCTCCGCCGCCGATGTGGTCTATGTCGAGCGCCCTCGTATCGGAGAACCCGCACAGGGCGCAGGCGGGCCGCCCGCCCGAGTAGTGAGAAAGGACATCGAGCCTTACTCCTGCTCGCCACCGCCTGCTCATGGCATTCACGCGCTCAGGATGAGCCAACCTCCACCTCTTTTGCCGCTCCGCTTCAGCCATTCCTCTCCTCCCTGCCCGAGAACCCCTCGTCGAGCAGGAACTGATAGTCCTCTCCCCTCTGCCACGCCACGCACACCTCTCTGAACTCGCACGACCCGCATCGCACCGGGCTCGGGGAGGGGTAGATCTTGACGTCTGCGCTGTACAGCTCCTCGCACACCCAGTACGCCCGATACAGCATGACGGCGATCTGATTCTCGTTGCGATAGATCTTCTCCCTCACGAAGAGCGGGCCCTTGACGCGCGGCCCGGGGGCCTGCTTCCTCAGGCCGTTGTAGAGGACTCCGATGACGGGGTCGTCCATCCCGAGGGAGGCGACGAGGTCGCGGCCCAGCCACACCTGGGCGGTGAACTGGTGGTTCAGGTCGTGGAACGCCGGGTTCGATCGACTGAAAGTCTTGTGCTCGAGGGAGAACAGCTTGCCCGTCACGACGTCCCTGACGACGCCGTCGAGGCGGGCCCTGATCGTGTATCTCGACGGCTCCTCCGTCCCGGGTATCGGGACGCGCCCCTCGAGGGTGTGCTCGGTGGCGATCACCTCGAGGGACTTGTCGGCCTCTGCCCACTGCTCGACGTAGCCCTCGAGCATGGTCGTTCCGAGGCCCTCCACCTCGGCCATGGCGTTGAGGTCATCCTCCCACTCGGGCGCGAGCTCGGCCCTCCTCTTCTTGCACCACTGCGTGAACACGCCGACCGGGTCGCGGCCCTCGGCGTAGAGGGCCTCGAGCGCGGCGTGGACTCCCGTCCCGAGGTCCAGTGACGCCGTCACCCTCTTGGCCCTGTAGCCCAGTCGGTAGCCGAGGTGCCACGCCATTCTGCACGTCGACGCCTCGAGCTGGCTTGGGCTAACACCAACGAAGTCTGGGTTTCTCATTGCACCACTCCCCTTGGCTTCCCGTCCGTATATACCCGGCGAGTCCAATGAGCCGGGACGCCCAGAAGAGTTACGGCAATGAGACGGGCGCCCCCGCAGGCGGGGGGCCGATCGGAGTGGCCGTCCCCGCCACGAGTGCTGATGCGGCAGCCTCGCCCATATACCCTCCCCCTCTTCCCAATCACTTCGAGACCTCCGAGACTGGGCGAGCGACGCCCCCCCTGCTGATGATCTCGGTGATCGTGACGGGCCTCTTCTCCGCGACGATGTCCCTGACGTGGTCCTCGATCGTGCCGACCGAGTGGAGATAGGTGATCTGTGTCCTATCGCTCCTCTGGCCCGGGCGGAGGATGCGGCGCATGGCGTGCTCGTTGCCGGCCGGGTGCCACGCGAGGTCGAGGAAGACGGCGCGGTCGGCCTCCTCGAGGTTAAGGCCCTCCCCACCCGTGCCGTGGGTCACGACGAGGACCTGCGCGTCGCCCCTCTTGAACGCCCCGATCACACCCATCCTCTGCACGTCCGTGAGGTCGCCCGTCAGCCAGATCGCCGATATGCCGTTGTCCCTCAGCCTCTGGACCGCCCGCCGAGCGAGGTCGGCGTAGGCGGTGAACATCACCATCTGACCCTTCCTCTCCCAGACTAGGTCTGGCAGCGCGTCGAGCTTCGACGGCCCGTCGTAGTGCTCAAACAGAAGGCCCGGGTCGAGGGCGAGCTGCCGCAGCCTCGTGACCTGGGCTAGCACGTCTAGGACCTCGACCGTGCAGCCGCCGTGCGAGCAGACTCCAGTCTTATCCATCGCCGTGTACAGCGCCTTCTGCTCGCCGATCAGTCGATACTCCATCGTCCTCGACTCCGATGGGTTGAGGCCGAGGAGCCCGTGTCGCCTGAGAACGTACGGTTTCAGGATGCGGTCGAGCGCCTCGCCCTCGCCGTCGGCCACCCCCCCTATCTTCAGCCCATATCCGTCGTCGAGCACGTCACAGAAGCGAAACACGAAGCCCCAGAAGGAGCCGAACCTCTTGGGGTCACACATCGCGAGCAGCGGCCAGAGGTCGGGGACGTTGTTCACCGTCGGGCTAGCCGTGAGTAGGAATAGAAACTCCGCCTTGCGGGCGATGCGCCTGACGGACTCGGACACGCCCGTCTTGCGGTTGCGGGCCTTGTGAACCTCGTCCATAATGACGAGCGGAGAGTAGATCCTCTGCTCCTCGAGCTCGGCCCGTGCGTAGTTGGTCACAAGGAACCCGCCGCGCTCGTGCCACTCGCGCGTGGTGGCGTCGCGCCCACTCTTGCCCTGCGGCAGGTCGCATACGAAGGAACCCGGAGCCCACTGCTGGATGTGCCCCACCCAGCTCCCCATGACCGAGCCCGGGCAGATCACCAGCGCCCTCTCCGGCGCGGCCTCGGTCGCGGCGACGATCGCCATCACCGTCTTGCCGAGGCCCTGTTCGTCCGCGAGGACGCCCCGTCCGACCTCGAGCAGCCAGCGAACGCCCACCCTCTGATATGGGTAGAGGCGCGGGTCGCCCTCGCAGTCGTCCATCTCCGCGATCGCCAGCAGGGGCTCCTGGGCGGCCCTGACCGACTCGAGCTCGTCGGATAAGTCCTCGAAGATCTCGAGCCCATGGTCGGCCGCGAGTAGTCGCCTTACGATGTCCCCGCAGACGGGGAACGAGTACCGCCCGCCCTCCGCCTCGTATGGCCTCAGCTCCCGCGGGACTAGTCCCGACCTTAACGTCATCCGATACCTCTTCTTATCGAGGAGGAGCATTCTTCGCCGCCTTCTTCAGATAGTACGAGACGTGCGCCGCGGCAGACTTGACGTGGCGGCTCCTGTGCAGGCCCTTCTGGGCCTCGAGGGTGAACCTCAGAATCGACGGCGACTGGACGACCAGGGGGATGCCGTTGCACTGGCAGACGTATTCCACCACCCCGATCGTCCTTATCGACGGGTGGTAGTCCGACGGCTGGCCCCGCCTCACCCTGAAGTCCTCGATCACGACCACGTCGGCGCGGAAGTCGAGGATGAACTTCACCACGCCGCCGTAGCTCCTCGTCTCGGCGCCCTCGACGAATCGCCCGTCCTCGAAGGCGCACATGCCGGTCACCCGACCGGGGTCAATTCCTATGACTATCACGAATACTTACCTCCTGCTGGAGCAGCGTCAGCCGAGAGACCCAATCGCAGTTGCGGCAGAGGATGCGATAGCCCGAGGGCCATCCCTGCTGCTTAAGCCAGCGATAGAACTTCGCCCCTCCCTTACCCGCCCCTCCTCCTAGTGATCTCCTATGCGCTGCGCCACCGCCACTGATATGATCGACGACGAGCACGCGCTCATCGGCTATTCCGCAGGATGAGCACGCGGCCCGACCGCCCGAATAGTGGAGTAGAGTCTCGTACCTGATTTTAGCCTCTTGCGCTCTCCTCCCCGCAGCGCACGCCCGAGGGTGGCGCCTCCGATAATCTCGGCACCACTCGCTCACCTTCTCGGGATGGCAGCGATTATATCTCTTCTGAGCCTGCGTCCGAGCCATATCGGTGTACTGGCCGGGGGCGGCCGTGGGCCGCCATACCACTCCTCTTATTGCTCTCGTGCTGCAAGAGGGATACGTGCAGTATGCTATTTCCCGGCCACGAGATTGGTGGGGAATGGCCCCCACCACGCCCTCACTTCTTGCCGAAGATCCCCAGTATGAGCGCCCAGAGCGCCTTGAGGAGTCCGACTATGGGATTCGGGTCCGGCGGCGTCGGCGCCGCGGGCCGAAAGGTGAAGTTCACGCCGATCGCGGGCTTGCCGTCCGCCCCCGGGGCCTCCATGGACTTGTCGGGAACGAGCGAGGCCGTCCCGTCCTGCGAGACCGCGATCACTCGGAGGCCGGCCGTTACGTCGGGCGGCATCTCCACCGATGACGGGTCGGTCGGCACGGCCCTCACTCGGGCGGGCTGCCCGTTGGGCAGGCTGACCTTGGGCGAGGCGTCCGTGTACAGCCGATCATTCACGTAGAACTGGCACGGCACGTTCGCGCCGACCACGACCGCGCTGAAGACGATGCGCCCGATCGCGGTCTCACTCGAGTCGAGCGGGACGAACACCGGGCCGCCGTTGTCGCGATAGTAGCCGGCGTCGAACCCATTGAGGAATGGCCACGCGGTCTCCAGCCACCCCCACGAGGCGAGCGTGACCAGCACGCCCTTCGACTTGCTGAACCCGACGATGCACTGGGCGTGCCCGCCCACGCTCGTCCCGCTCTTGCCGGGGAAGAGGTGCACGGTGTAGCCCGCTATCGTCTTCTCGGAGAGGTTCTGGTAGTCTTCCCTGAGATTAATCCCGACCAGGCCGAATCCGCCAGTCCCCTTGACGTAGCTGGTGAAGATGGCGTCTGCGATCTCGTCGATCGAGTCGCCCGCGATCGCGTAGCCCTCCCAGCAGTGCCTCTTCGCCTCCGCCCGGAGCTCGGCCTCGGTCCACCTCTGCCCGGTGACCGGGTTGATCTGCTGCGTGTAGAAGGTCGCCACGCACGCGGAGGTCTTGGCGGTCACGCAGAGCTCCTCCGTTAGGCTGCCTGACTCACAGCCGGCCTTCACGACGCCCTCCATCGTGCCGCCCTCCGGGGGCCTATTCTTCGGGTCGGGCCACGTCTTCTCTCGACCCACGTCGTATGCGAACTTGGTCGATCTCGACTGCGGCGGGAGTTTGTCGCATCGCATGGCGCAGCGCCACCCCTCCTCCTTGACGAGCACGTCCCGCTGTATCGCAGCGAGCTCCGCCTCGGTCGGGAAGTCGTGTAGGAGTGTGAACTGATCGAGTATCTCGTCCCCATATGCCTTGGCGGCGCCCGTGCAGTCGCCGATTCCCCCCTGGTCCTTCCTCATCCTGCGGAGGTACTGGGTGACGTATGGGTGTATCCACTCGTCGGGCACGACGATGGCGGGCGCCTTCGCGGCCGCCGCCATGATCGTCCCGAATCGCCAGTGCTTCCTCTCCAGCAGCTTCTGCTTGGGGATGACGGGATCGAGCCTGGGTGAGATGGGGTATCTCGGCGTCGACCTCACCTCACAGAGGGCCCCTCGCCTGGACTACGCCCCTGGAGTAGCCGGTCTGAGTGCCCTGCGTGTATCCTCCGAGGGACGCGATGAGCAGAACAACGGCCTGCATGGTCGCGCCGTCTATGCCCTGGAGCAGAGCGTACATCTCGAGGGCTCCGAGGACGACCATCGCCACGAGCACCCTAATGGTCATATCGGAGAATGCCTCCCCGACAAGTCCCGCACCCCTACCCGCCGCCTGGCCGAGGGAGTGGGTCACAATGCCGGCGATGATCGCGAAGATGATCGCCGACAGTCCGTTCTCCGTGGTGACCACGCCGGTGCTCGTCCCCACGACGAGTATTACGGCTATAATGACCACGGCGAAAATCGTCTTGAGTGTTCCGTCTGGATCTGAAAGGCTCATGAGCTATCCTTCCCGGTACCACTCTGTCGAGGGCGCGAGCGCCTGCCGAGGCGCCGACTGCCCCCATGGAGGCCGAGGGCCCGGTACCTGGAGGCCCGCCGGCACTTGGGGGATTGGCGCGTGGCGTGATATACCCCGGCTCACGTCGTCACGGGCCCGACAAGTCTCACACGTATTCGTCTTCTGCGTGCTTCCCCACGGGGAGCTCCATGCACCGCTCCCGCTCTCCCATGTCGTTGGGGAACCTGTAGAGGAGGGGCCGCTCGTATTTCAGTCGGCTCCGTGTGTGGTCGCTGGTGTCGCTCATGTCGTGCTTAGTATAGCTGGTACTGTATCGCCCTTATGGTCAGGTCCATCGTGCCCCCGCCCGCGGGTACCGTCGTGAGGAAGTTAAAGAGGTGGGTGGACATCGTGGGCGGGAGCGGCAGGCCGTAGGGCCGATGGTCGATGATCACCACGTGGTCGTCATACGTGCTCGCGGAGTACAGCTCGGCGTCGTCGCCATAGTTGAGCGCGCACTCGTAGTAGTTACCATTTGTGTAGATCTTCCAGGTCCACCTGCTCTGACCGAGCGTGTTTCCGTCGATGATGAACCGAAACTGCTTTATCCCTATCGGGGGCGACGGGAAGGCGTACTGGAACCCCACGTAGGTCGTCTTCGCCGTCGAGCCCGAGTGCTCGAAGTGCCACTCGTTGGATATCATGTGTCTGTGGAAGTATCCGACGGCGGGGTCGGGCGTCCTCGGGGGCCAGTAGCTCCAGACTGTCACGCCGTTGACGCACTGGGGTCCGCTGCTGTACCCCACCCTGAACGAGGTCCACGGGGTGTACTCAGGTATCGATGTGCACCATAAAAAGTTGGGGTCGTAGGCGTCCCACGGCGTCACGGTCCCGGAGCCTATCGGTATGGTGATCCAGCCGGCGACGGGCGGGGCGTAGGCGATGGGCACATACGACCTCTGGTTGCCGATGGGGACGAGGGCGGCGGAGTCGCCGACGCCCGGGCTCCCCGGCGCGACGGCGTAGTACGAGCCGTCGCTGTTGCCCGTGGGGACCAGCAGGCACTGCCCACCCAGCCTCGGGGTGCCGGGGCCGAAGGCGAGATACTCGCCCTTGTTGGCCGTCGGCACGAGGACGACGCGGTCGCCGGGGACGGTCATCACACCGTCCAGATGTTCGCGTTCCAGATCCAGAAGATATCGAAGTCGTCCGCCGCCGTGAGTGTGGTCGGGGCGACCGTCCCATAGAGGGCGCTGGCCGTGTAGGCCGCCGTCTTCGCGGCGTT
>Ga0315284_10011333_pt1 | contig 12718 bp, 13 predicted proteins | sample YL17G09_16_MG_FD_203696 | JGI IMG/M metagenome (GOLD analysis project Ga0315284, IMG submission 203696) | Sediment microbial communities from Yellowstone Lake, YNP, Wyoming, USA - YL17G09_16 | ecosystem: Environmental > Aquatic > Freshwater > Lake > Sediment | place: USA: Wyoming | collected... | reverse complement strand
CCGGCCGCCGACAGGATGCCGAAGGCCACCTTCTTCTGCCGGGCGTTGGCCACATGGATCATCGCCAGTGCCGCACCTGGCAGCCCGAACATCAGAATCGGATAGAAGCCCGCGGTCAGATGTCCACCCGTTGGGTCGCCGGCGGTGAAACGTGTCAGTTCGCCGGTGACGACCGTACCGTCGGGCTTGGTGTAACTGCCGTAGAGGAACCACACGTAGGAGTTCAGAATGTGATGCAGCCCAACGGGAATCAGCATCCGGTTCGAGAATCCGTACACGAACGCGCCGAGCGCCCCGGAACCGCCGATGAACTTACCCAGGCCGGTCAGCCCGGCGTCGAACACGGGGTAGAAGTAGCTCATCGCGAAGGCCACCACCAGGGTCGCCAGCGAGACGGCGATCGGCACGAAGCGCCGGCCGCCGAAGAATCCGAGATAGGCCGGCAGCTTGATGGTGTGGTAGCGGTCGAAGAGCCACGCGGTCAGCAGGCCCACCACGATCCCGCCGAACACGCTGTAGTTGATCAGCGCCTGGTCTCCGGATTTGTCGACCTCGCCGGCCAGCACGAACGGCGACATGGTCTTGAACACCGCCTGCATCACCACATATCCGACGACGGCCGCCAGTGCGGTGGAGCCGTCGGCCTTTCGGGCGAATCCGATGGCCACACCGACGGCGAACAACAGTGGCAGATTGGTGAACAGCGCGCCGCCGGCGGCACTCATCGCCTGGAAGAACGGGCCTATCACCGGGGACTTGATGCGACCCAGTAGGTCGTCCTGCCCGAGCCTCAGCAGGATCCCGGCCGCCGGGAGTACGGCGATCGGCAGCATGAGGCTCTTGCCCAGTCGCTGCAACTGGGCGAATCCTGGAATGTTCAGCCCCGATTTCGCTTGTGCGCCTGAGGCTTTCGTCTCGTCACTCATCTGGGCCCGGCCCTTCCTGTATGGCAGCTCAGCGGAAGCTTAGACCACAATCACCCGACGTGAGCGACGGTTTCGGCCTCGTGGGGTCCCGGCGATCTCTATCCTTCATGCCATACGCAGACAAAGGAGCCGCCCGTGAGCCAGACCCCGGTGCTCGCGCCCGTCGAAGGCCGCGCAGTGGCCCTGACCGACGTCCCCGATCCGGTCTTCTCCCAGGGCATGGTCGGTTACGGAGCCGCCGTCAACCCGCCCCATCAGGTGATCTGCGCAGTCGCGCCGGTGAGCGGCAAGATCCTCAAACTGCTGCCGCACGCCTACGTCATCATGACCGCCGACAACGTCGGGGTGCTGGTGCATCTGGGCCTGGACACCGTCGCGCTCAACGGAGAAGGGTTCACCGCGCACGTCGCCCAGGGTGACACCGTGCAGGCCGGCCAGCCGGTGATCACCTACGACGTCCCGGCCATCGTCGCGGCGGGAATGAACCCGGTGGTGCCGGTCGTGGTCATGGATGAGCGGGAGCCGTCGAACATCCGGGTCGATGATTCCGTCCTCACCGGAGCCGAAATCAGCTCCGGCGCACATCTTTTCACCGCGGACCAATAGGCGTCCGGGTGGAAGTCATCATTCTGCGGAACTCCGCCGAGATCGGCGCTGTCGGCGCCGACGCCATCGAAGCCCTCCTGGCGCGCAAGCCCGACGCGGTGCTGGGCGTGGCCACCGGCTCCTCACCGCTGACCATCTACGACGAGTTGGCCGCCCGCTGTGCTGCCGGGCAGGTGTCGTTCACGAAAGCCCGCGGCTTCACCCTCGACGAGTACGTGGGCCTGCCCGGCGACCACCCTGAGCGCTACCGCAACGTGATCGACAAGGTCTTGGTCTCGCGGGTGGATTTCGAGCCGGACGCCGTGGCCGGGCCCGACGGCCTTGCCACCGACATTCCGGCCGCCTGCGCGGCCTACGAGGAGGAGATTCGGGCCGCGGGCGGGGTGGACCTGCAGATCCTCGGCATCGGCACCGACGGGCATATCGGCTTCAACGAGCCCGGGTCGTCGCTGGCCTCCCGCACCCGGATCAAGACACTCACCCGGCAGACCCGGATGGACAATGCGCGCTTCTTCGACGGCAACCTCGACGCGGTGCCCACCCACTGCCTCACCCAGGGCCTGGGCACCATCATGGCGGCTCGCCATGTCGTGCTGGTCGCCACCGCCAGCTCCAAGGGCGAGGCGGTGCACCACCTGGTCGAGGGAGCGGTGAGCGCGATGTGGCCGGCCAGCATCCTCCAGCACCACCCGCACGTGACGGTGCTGCTCGACGACGCCGCCGCCCGCCGGTTGCAGCTTGCCGACTACTACCGGGAGACCTACGAGTCCAAGCCCGACTGGCAGGGCGTCTAGATGCTGCTGACCGCCGCCGCGGTGCTGACAGGCTCGGAAGTGTTGCGGCCCGGATGGATCGAGGTGTCCGGGGGCAGCATCGCCGCGGTCGGAGCCGGAACGCCCGAGCGCCCCGCCGACCACGATCTCGGCACGGCGACGGTGGTGCCGGGCTTCGTGGACACCCACGTCCACGGCGGTGGGGGCGGCAGCTTCTCGATCGCTGCGCAAACCGCCGCCGCGGTGGCTCTGCACCGCAGGCACGGCACCACCACCCTGGTGGCCTCGCTGGTCACCGAGGCGCCCGACGATCTGCTACGGCAGGTGAGCGAGCTTGCCGAGCAGGTGCGCGACGGTCTGATCGCGGGTGTTCACCTCGAGGGACCGTGGCTGGCCGCCGAGCGGTGCGGCGCCCACTCCCCGGCGCTGTTGCGCGACCCTGACCCGGTTGAACTGAACCGGGTTTTCGAAGCCGGAGCCGGGACCATCCGCATGGTCACCCTGGCCCCGGAACGTGCGGGCGGGCTCGACGCGATCCGCCGAGTGGTCGACGCCGGCGCGGTGGCGGCGGTGGGCCACACCGAGGCCACCTACGCGCAGACCCTGGCCGCCGTCGAGGCCGGGGTGACCGTGGGTACGCACCTGTTCAACGCGATGCGGCCGATCCATCACCGGGAGCCCGGGCCGGTGATCGCACTGCTGGAGGATCCCCGGGTGACCGTCGAGGTGATCGCCGACGGGGTGCACGTCGACGCCGCCCTCTACCGCCATCTGACCCGCAGTGCCGGGCCCGACCGGGTGTCACTGGTGACCGACGCGATGGCGGCGGCGGGGATGCCCGACGGCGCCTACCGGATCGGCCCGCTTGAGGTCGATGTCGCCCACGGAGTGGCACACCTGGCCGGCACCGACACCATCGCGGGCAGCACCGCGACTTTTGACCGGCTATTCCGGTTCGCGGTGGATCACAGTGCCGGGCCGGGGGGTTTGTCGCGTGACGAGGCACTGGCGCTGGCGGTCCGGCAGTCGTCGATCAATCCGGCTCGCGCCCTGGGACTTCCGTGCCCGGTTCTGCGCGGGGGTGCCCGCGCTGACCTGGTGGTGCTTGGCGAGAACCTCGAGGTGAGAGCCGTACTACAGGGGGGCGCATGGGTTTCGGGGTCAGTCTCAGACGCCTAACGATTGGGTCTTAGCTCGGCATCGTCCCTCGCGCGCGCGGTGCGACCTGTGGTCTGGTGGATCAAATGAGATCCTCAACGTTGCGAAAACCCGGCCTCGCCGCTGCGGCCGCGTCGGCGCTGATTGCGATCGGCGTGCCGCTGGCACTCGCGGCGCCCACCGCTGCGCCGCCGTCCGACGGCCAGGGTTACGTCGACTCGACCGCGCGCTGCACCAAGCCTGACACCGCAGTGCTTTTCGGCACCACCGAGTCCTCGCGGGTCGCGATCTGCAAGACCGCCGCAGGCGCCTACGAATACCGCGGTGTGCGAGTGCGCGACGGCGCCAAGCTGATCGCCGCTGCCTCGCAGACCTCCAGTGACACCTTCGTGGTGGACAGCGACGGGGTGAAATACACCATCACCCCGACGGCGCTGAGCGTCACCGCCAACGGCGACACCTACCGTACCGAGACGTGGAGCGACTACCACGGCCCGCAGTCGCCCGCGTCCTCGACATCGACGTCGGGAACATCCACGTCTGGAACGACGACGTCGAAGTCGAGCACTTCGGGCAGCGCCACAGCGAGCACCTCCGCATCGCCGTCGACGTCCGGCTCCGCAAGTGCCACGTCCTCTGCGCCTAAATCATCTGCGGCACAGCCGAGTTCGGCAGTCCCGCTACCACCTCCCCTGCCGGCCGAGGTGGGGGGCACGTCGTCAGCCGGCTGACCCCTGCCGGGTTCCGCTAGGAGCAGCATCGCGCTGCTCGACGGCGCCACCGCGGCGACATTGGCAGCGAGGCGTCACAGCCCGTAGGTCTTCGCGATGATGTCGCGCTGGATCTCGCTGGTGCCGCCCACGACCGTCCCGACCACGGCGGCGCGCAGCTGTGCCTCCATGCCGCCTTCGGCGGTGTAGCCCATGCCGCCCATCATCTGCATGCCCTCCAACGCTGCGTGCTTGGCCAGTTCGGTGGCCTTCAGCTTCACCATGGAGGCTTCCCGCGGTATGAGTTGGCCAGGATTCTCGTCGACCCGCTGGGCCACGTCGTACACCAGCAGGCGGGTGCATTCGATCTCGGTGGCCATGTCGGCAAGCCGATGCGACAGCGCCTGGAACGAGCCGACGGGCCGGCCGAACTGCTCGCGCTGTTGGACGTAGGCCAGGGTGTCGTCGAACGCCCGGCGGGCCTGACCGAGCGCGAGTGCCCCGATGATCACCCGCTCGGTGTTCAGGCCGGCGATCAGCTGGGTCCAGCCCTGGCCCTCCACCCCGACGATCCGCTCCGGGCCTACCTCGCAGTCGGTGAAGAACACGTCGTTGACCTCAAGCCCCATGGTCTCGATGAGCCGGATCTCCACGCCCGGTGTCGAGGTCGGCACCGAGATCATCGAAATGCCCTGGTGCTTCTGTCCGGTGTCGGACGTGCGGGCCACCAGCAGGATGTGGTCGGAGATCTGCGCGTTGGAGATCCATGTCTTCTGGCCGTTGATGCGGTAGCCGCCGTCAACCTTCTCCGCTCTGCAGCGCAGCGAGGCCACATCCGAGCCCGAGCCCGGCTCGGACATCGCCACCGCCGTCGGCCTACCGGCGACGACCGACCCGAGAATCTCCCGCTTCAGGTCCTCGGCGGCGGACTTCAGATACATATGCGAGACGATCAGGGTGACGCCGAAGCTGGCCAGCGGGACCTGGTTGTAAGTGAGCTCTTCGAGGAAGACGCAGGCGTCGAAGAGGCCGCCGCCGGATCCGCCGTACTGCTCGGGAATGGAGAGCCCGATGAAGCCGAGTTTGGCGAGCTTGCGGGAGATCTCCATGTTGTTGTGGGTTCGTCCGCCATCGGTGAGGGCCAGCCGTTGCTCACGGCTGCCGCACTCCTTGGCCGCGAACCCGCGAACGGTGGAGACGATGCTCTGCTGTTCGTCGGTCAGTTGAAGACTCACGGCGCCAGCCTAACAACGCCTCTCGATGGCCGGTGCTGCCCAAATGCCGTCGAGGACGGCCTGCCCTGGCACGTACATCCTCAGATACGCGTTGTGACTACGGGAACTCGATGTACCGGCCCACCCCTGCCGCCGGGGCGCGGTCCAGAACCAGCGAGCTCAGCGCCACGTCGTCCATTGCGATGCCCATATTGAGGAACATTCGCCGGCCGGTGCTCGGCACGTCGACCTCGCCCGCCACCACCGCGGCCAGATGCGTGTCCGGCTTGGGCAGACCGAAGAAATAGAGCTTGTCGGCAACCGATCCGTACTGGCCGAGGTCGTCGACGCAGTAGATGACGGCGTCGTCGAAGGCCTTCTGAGACAGGGCGTCGTCGTAGTCGACCGGCAGGAGCAGCGCGTTGGGGTCGGTGTTGGCGCAGTCCAGCTTGGGGTCGAGTGGGACGGTGATAGTGGTGATCACCAGGTCGGCGCCCTCCACCGCGTCGGTGGGCGAGGTCGCCACCCGGGTCACCCGATCGCCGGCCGTCTCCTCGAACATACTGCGGACCCTGGCCTCGACCCGGTCGTATGCCGTCACATGGGTGATATGGGGGTGCACCTCCAGTGCCACCTCCAGGTGGCGCTGGCCCTGCAGCCCGCACCCAACGATGGCCAGGTGCTTGGGATCGCCGGCCACGTGGCGCATGGTGACCCCGGAGACCCCGGGGGTTCGCATCTCGGTGATCCATCCGCCGTCGAGCATGGCGATCGGCCGGCCGGTGTCGGGGTCGTTCATGATCATCACGCCGTAGATGTAGGGCAGGCCCTTGGAGTTGTTCTGCTCGTAGCCGGCGACCCACTTCAGACCGATTCGATCGGACCCGCCGAGGTAGGCCGGCATCGCGTGGATGAAGGCGTCCTCCCGGGAGGTGACCTTGGGCTTGGGCGGGTTCTGCACCAGCCCGCGGGCCTTCTGCTGGAACGCGTCCTCGAGCACGTCGACGATCTCGGTCCAGGTCAGTCCGAGGCTGTCGAGGTCGGCCCGGTTGAGGACCAGCATCTGGTTATCGCTCATCCGGAAACCATAACTGAGCGGAGCGCCATGTTCAGGTCGAACCCGGGCAGGTGGTCGTTGGCATCAAGACCGCCGACGTGGACGCCGGTCTACGACAACAAGGGCACCAGCCTGGTGTTCTACAGTCCGCTGTCGCGCTGACCGGCGCACAGCCGCCGCAGCCGACGTATGGTCTGTGCATGATTCACGCTCTCGACGCGAAGCTGGACCAGTATTCGGCGCCCGCACTCGGCCTCTTCCGCATTGTCGTCGGACTGCTGTTCGCTCTGCACGGCACCGCCAAGTTGTTCGGCTGGCCCGCCACCAAGAGCGGAACGGTGCCCTTCGGCACCTGGCCCTACTGGTGGGCCGGTGTCATCGAAATTGTGGTGGGTCTACTGGTGGCGCTCGGCCTGTTCACCCGCATCGCGGCGCTGCTCGGCTCGGGGACAATGGCTTTCGCCTACTTCACCGAGCACCAGCCGAAGGAACTGCTGCCCATCCAGAACGGCGGCGAACTGGCGGTGCTGTACTGCTTTGCCTTCCTGTTGATCGCCTTCGCCGGGGCCGGCGCCTTCGCCGTACTCGGGCGCCGCCGAGACTAGGACTCCGCCGTCGCCGACACCTGGGGCCGGCGCCTCGGATGTGAAGTTCCGGAGTTCTCCGGGCCCGTCCGGACCAATGTCGCAAGTGCCCACCTCCGAGCGACAAGGCCAAACGGCACGGACGGGCACCCCGGCGAATCTGCGGGCTTGTCGCTCGGAGGTGGGCAAAAGTGTTGTTGGCCCCCCGGCGCAGCAACATACCGCCGATTCACGCTCCGTCATCGTCTTGCCCGGCCGGGACTTCGGGCACCAACGCCCCGCTGGCGGAGAACGTACCTGGTCTGGTGACGGCATCGAGACTTCCTCGATCGGAGGCGTGCTGCGAGTAAGCCGCCCGTCCGCAGGCGGCGGTACGTTTACCTACATGTCTTCAAAGCCGATCGGCGCCCGGATGGGCGTCGGCCTGGCCGCCGCCGCAGTGTCGCTCGGCGTGACCCAGTTGGCTGCCGCGTTCTTCCCCCCGGCCGCCGACGCCAGAACGGCCGTCGGCACCTCGGTGATCAATTTGACGCCGGGGCCGGTGAAGGAATGGGCGATCCAGACCTTCGGCACCTCCGACAAGCTGTTCCTGACGGTGATGGTGCTCGTCGTCGTCGCCGTCCTCGCGGCGGTGGCCGCGATCTGGGAGCGCTCCCGGATCCCCGTGGGAAGCATGGCCATTGTCGCCGCCGGGTCGGCGGGCTGCCTGGCGGTCCTGACTCAGCCGGGCGCACGTCCGCTCGACATCGCGCCGACGGTTCTCGGGGCGGTCTGCGGCGTGGCGGTCATGCGCTCCCTCACCGCCCCACTCGTCCGGGACCACCGTGTCGACGCTCCGGCCGACGCCGACGTGTCAGACGGACCCGACCCGGCTCGCCGTCGGTCACTGCTGACACTGGGTCTTCTCAGCGCCGGCGCACTCGGTGGCGTGGGCGGCAACATCCTGACCCGGCGGCGCCGCTCGGTGGCCGGCGACCGTGAGGCCTTCGCCCTTCCCCCGATCACCTCGCCGGCCCCGCCGATCCCGCCCGACGTGCAGCCGAGGGCCGAGGGCCTGTCGAGTTTCATCACCAGCAACGCCGACTTCTACCGGATCGACACCGCGTTGAGCGTGCCGCAGATCTCCCGATCGAACTGGACGCTGCGCATCCACGGCATGGTCGACCGCGAGGTGACCTACACCTTCGAGGATCTGAAGGACTTCGAGGTGGTGGAGCGGGCCGTCACCCTCACCTGCGTGTCCAACCCGGTCGGCGGAGACCTGATCTCCAACGCCATGTGGACCGGGTACCGGGTGCGGGATTTGCTACAGCGCAGTCGAATTCAACCCGACGCCGATATGGTGCTGTCCACCTCGTTCGACGGCTTCACGGTGGGGACGCCGGTGGAGGCCCTCACCGACGACCGCGACGCAATGCTGGCGATCAGCATGAACGGCGTCCCGCTTCCCGTCGAACACGGCTACCCCGCCCGACTGGTGGTGCCGGGGTTGTACGGCTTCGTCTCGGCCACGAAGTGGGTGGTCGACCTGGAACTGACCCGGTTCGACCGCGCTCAGGCGTATTGGACCAAGCTGGGCTGGTCGGACCGCGCGCCCATCAAGACCGGATCACGGATCGACGTGCCACGAGCCGGGCAACGGCTGGTGCCCGGCAAGGTCACCGTCGCCGGGGTGGCCTGGGCGCAGCACCGCGGCATCAAGGCGGTCGAGGTCCGCATCGACGACGAGCCCTGGCAGCCCGCACAACTCGGCGCCTCCTACTCAAACGACGCGTGGCGGCTGTGGACCATCGACTGGCAGGCGACACCGGGAACCCACTCCATCACAGCGCGGGCCACCGACAACACCGGCGCCGTGCAGACCGAGCAGCCCAGCCCTCCCCCGCCCGACGGTGCCACCGGATGGCCCTCGATTTCCGTGCAAGTGCAGTGAGCGGTGTCCCCACCGCGCACTGCGCCTCGTGCTCATCGGGGAAGGTCCCACTGCCCGAAGTCCGGAGCGAGGATGTCGTCGACATCGACGCTGACGCCGTCGATGATGGCGCCGGGGTCGGATGCGGTGACCACCTCCCGCTGGAAGAGCACGGCACCCGGAGCGCGCTTGCCGCCCGACCAGGCCTTGGTCTGCCACGCCCACCGATAGCCCGGCGTGGTCGAAGCCCCGACCACGCCGTCGGCGATCGCCCAGCCGAGTTCGTTGACGCCGCCGTAGATGCCGGTGCGGCCGGCCCCGAGAACGGAGTTGATGCCGCGGAACCACGGTGCCGCGAGGGTGCTCCAGGCCTTGTTGTCCAGGGGTTCGTCGACACTGAAGAAGATCGGGGCCGAGGCGGGGCCGCCGGCCGCGGAGTGCAGCGCCAGCGCGGTCTGGGCATCCGCCACACCGCCGTCGTACCCGCGGGTGAAGTCCGACGGTGAATTGACCCAGCCCGGCTTGCCGTACTGGTAGATGCTGACGACGTGCAGTCCGAGGGCCCGCATGCCGTCGGTGAATTCTCGGGTCACCGGCTTGAAGTCGAATGTGGCGCCGGGCCGCAGCTGTGAGACGTAGACCAGTGCGCCGTCGTAGCCGGCTGCTTTGATCTGCGCGGGCTGGACCAGTCGGGTGGCGAAGTCGATCAACAGCAAAGGTTGCGCGGAGGCCGTCGGTGTGCCGAATGCCGAGGCCACGACACCCGGGACGGCGATCGCCGAGGCCACGGCCGGTAGGGCGTATCTGAGGACTTCGCGTCGCGAAGCGGATCGCGTCATGGAGCGAATCGTAACTTCGCGGGCCGGTCAGGACCTATTCGAGACCAGTCCCGGGTTGCCGACGCCGATGGTGATCCGCGGGTCGGCAGCCGGATCGAGCCAGTTCAGGACCGAGCGCATCTCCTCGCGGCCGATCGCAACACATCCCCAGGTGGGGCTTCCGTTGGTCACGTGCAGGAAGATCCCGGACACCTTTCCGGGGATCCGCTGCGGGTTCACGGCGATGTTGACCGCGTAGTCGTAGACCGGCCCGGAGTCGTAGAGGTTCTCGGTGATGGACGAGGGATTGTTCGCCGAACGCACGTGGGTGTTGTAGGTCGGCGAACCCGCGTCCTCGTCCCACCAATCCTGGTTGGTGGCCTGGAAGTAGGGCATCTTGGTGCCGGGGTTGGGTTCGCGGCCGAAGGCCTGGTCGAACGCGAAGGTTCCGACCGGAGTGCGATAAACACCGTCCGCGGGTGCACCGACGCCGAGTTCGCCGACCTTCGCCTTCGTCGGACCCAGGACCGCCTTCCACTCCTGACCGACCCGCTGGTAGGCGGTGAGGGTTCCCGTCGTGGCGTCCGCGGCGGGCACCCCGACGACGATCCACTGCGAGGGTTGGGCAGCGGGTGCGGGCGAGGGGGTGGGTTCCGCCAACGCGGGCGCGGCGAGCAGCAGGCTCAGCAGCAATGCCAGACCGAACCGCCTCGCGATGGTCGCGAGCGTCTTCTTCGGCATACAGGCACCCCAAATTCGGTACGAGTTTCGATTGAGCAGAGCCACCTCAGCGTAACGGGGTATCTCCGCGGAGACGGCCCCGCGAATGGGCTCGCTGCCGAAACGCGCGCTAATCGAGACCCTGACGTTGTCAGGTCAGTGCCGGAAGTCGACCATCGCCCATTTCAGGACTCTTTGACCTGCGAATACCAGATCCGGTCAGCGACGGCGACGATGTCGTCGGAGATCGCCGAGATCCGGCGGTAGAGCTCACGCCTGCCGGTGACGACGCTGATATCGGAGATCGCCAGCAGATCTCCGGCGGCCTGGCGGTAGATCCGCTCGAGGTTGCGCTGCGACTTCACTGCGGCGTCGGCGGCTTCTGTGGCGGGCGGGCCGGACCTGCTGGCCCGCTCGGCCAGGCACGCGAACGCGGACCGGATGTGGTGTACACCCTCAGCGAGCAGAACGGCCATATCGGCGGTCGCCCGATCGGGCGGGAAGTCCATGGCCTCGGATTCGCGCACGGTGTTCTTGGCGCTGTTGATCACTTTGTCGAGATCGCGGGACAATTGGAACAGGTCCTCGGGCTGCAGCGGCGTGGTGAAGGACTCGCTGACCGCGTCGACCAGTTTGCGCCGCACTTCGTCGCAGTCATGCTCGGCGGCGCGGACTTCGTCGGCCCGCGAGGTGTCTCCGCCCGCCCAGGCGGCGAAGGCGTCCATTCCGCTCACCGTGATCGCGGCCTGCTCTTGCAGCATGCCGATGACATCGGGGGTCTGCGGGAGAAACCAGCGGGTGCGGCTCATAACGCTCTCCAAACAAGTAGTACGGCAACCGCCATCAACGCGGCCGCCGGGATCGTGGTCAGCCATGCGACACCCATCTCGCGCACGATCTGCCAGCTGACGTGCCTCCACCGCCGCCGACCGCCGCCGACGCCGACGACCGAGGATGCCACCACCTGGGTGGTGCTCACCGGCGCTCCAATGAGCGAGGCACCGAGGATGACGGCGGTCGAGGAGGCTTGACTGGCGAAGGAGTCGACGGGGGTCAGGCTGAAGATGCGCTGGCCGATCGTCTTCACGATGCGCCAGCCACCCAACGCGGTGCCCACGGTCAGGGCCAGGCCCGTAACGACTTTCGCCCACAGCGGCACCGACATGGTGTCGGTCTGCCCGGACGCCAGCAGCAGGACCGCGATGACGCCCATCGCCTTCTGGGCGTCGTTGCCGCCGTGGCTGAATGAAAGCCCGGCTGCCGCAACCCATCCGCCGCCCCGGACCGGAGCTGTCCACCGTGTCGTCCAGCGCCGTGATGCCAGCCGCAGCAGGCGCAGCAGCAGGAAGGCCACGGCGAAGCCGAGGGGAGGGGAGATCAGCAGGGCGACCAGAACGCCGATGACACCGGTGGGATGCCAGCCCTCCACGCCGCCCCACTGGACGGAGCCGAGGCCACCGGAGCCGGTGAGGATGCCGTCGGCGACCGCCGCACCGACCAGCCCGCCGACCAGTGCATGCCCCGACGACGACGGCAGGCCCCGCCACCAGGTGATGGCGTTCCACCCCGTCGCGCCTGCAAGACCCGCCCCGACGACGGGCACCATCTGGCCCTGCGGCACGGTGACGATCTTGCCGATGGTGTCGGCCACGGCCGTGCCGAGCAGGATCGCGCCGGCCATGTTGAACACCGCCGAGAGAGCGACGGCCTGACCCGGGGTCGCTCCCCGCGTCGCCACCAGGGTGGCGATGGCATTGGCGGCATCGTGGAAGCCGTTGGTCAGGGCGAACGCAATGGCGAAGCCGATGGCGATGAACAGCCCGACCTGCAAGTGAGTTCTCCCGTGGGCGCCGGCCGCGCGGCAAATCGGCCGTGTATGCCGGGTGAACATAACAAAAACGGCGGATGAACGGGCCCGACCGACAATGTGATCGTTGGCGCCATGACCGGTCTGCTGCGTGTAAGACTGGGTCCATTGGCTGCGCTGTCGGCGATGGTCTTCACGCTCAGCTGGTGGATGGGCCTCTACCTGGTCGTGCGCGATCCCCGCAAGCCGGCACTGGCGTTGGCTGCGGTGGGGCTCTGCGGGTTCGCGACCGTTGTGGCCCTCGACGCGGTCCGAGTGACCAGCGCCGAGAACGCCGATTGGTTGAGCCGGATCGAGATCTACCTCGTCGCCGTTCCCGGCGTGGCATGGTTCGCGGTGGTGCTGGCTTGCCCTGGCGGCAACCGGTTTCGAC
>Ga0315284_10011330_pt1 | contig 12719 bp, 17 predicted proteins | sample YL17G09_16_MG_FD_203696 | JGI IMG/M metagenome (GOLD analysis project Ga0315284, IMG submission 203696) | Sediment microbial communities from Yellowstone Lake, YNP, Wyoming, USA - YL17G09_16 | ecosystem: Environmental > Aquatic > Freshwater > Lake > Sediment | place: USA: Wyoming | collected... | reverse complement strand
TCTCAAGCTCGCGGATGGACATGTCCTTTAGTGCTTTTGTGATTTTCTTGTTCCCCCTTTCTTTACGTTGGGAACTTAAACTTATAAACAGCGGTGTCTGAGTCCTGGGGGTAGACGATGTAACCATCAAGTCCAAAGAAGTAGATTATGTCCGGCACCATGCCTAGTAACCGCTTCAAGACTGAAGCTGCGCTCTCTCCCGCTGATACTTCGAGCTTGGGGTATAGGCTGGTGAGAAGGCTGCTTCTTGACTTGTAGTCTAGCGTCCCCCCTACCGCCGTGATTACTTTCTCGATTAGCTGGTAACAGGTGAATTCATCTGAGCTGACGTTCCACTCCACCGGCTTGTTGAACTGGTATTTGGTAAGCAACCCCCAGGCATCGATGCAGCTCATAATAAAGGCTGACGTGTTGGGGTCCCTCTTGTATTCCAGGCTCTCAATGAAATACCTGGCTGCCTCGGAGAGCTGGTCGCCTGTTGTGGTCTTATAGCCTAAGTGAAGGTTCACGCGCGCTCCGCGCTTGATTACAGCGATGGCACCCGACCCAGGGATATTATAAGTGCCCTTGGAGTTGTCAAGTTCTACGTTCAAGGTTGATGGTTGCTCGGGGTCTACGGCTTCCTCGATGCGGGCTATTCTGGATACGGGGATGGTAATTTTGCCACCAGCTCCTAAGCCTATGGTGGGGGCTTCCCAATAGCTCGGTAGAGCTGAGCGCCATACCTCATTAGCCTGAGTAGCCCAGATGTAGCTGCTGTCACAGGCAATAGCCATGCCATGCGAGGCTGACGTGTCGATGTAGCTGGCTTTGTTCCAGTTGTAGTCGTAGAAATCACTCCCGGGTTTCAAGCGAAATAGCCAGGGCTGGTTCTGGCGGGCAAGTGATAGGAATACTGGATAGCTCGCTGGCTTCGTCAGAAAGGGACCTGAGACGTCCAGCGTCTCGCCTGCCAGGGCTGAAACCACCGCCTGATGCCTTTCCCAATAGGTGGGTGTGGTTCTTGGCTCCCAGGGACCGTAGGGCTGAAACCGCCTGAAACCTACAGGCCACCCCACCTCGAACTGCCTTAGCCTGACCTGAGCGGCAACGTCAACGCTGGCTCTGCCCAGGCCTATCTTGACATCATCACCCCAGAGGCCGGCGGTCACCTTGTAGCCGTCTCCGTAAACCATGCGGACCACTGAAAGATAGTTCCCTTCGAGGACCAGGGCGATGATGTTCCAGTCGCCATCGTAATACATGGCTAAGCCTTCGATGTTCAGGTCTACCGCTCCTCGCTGGCCCAAGCCTGTGCTCCAGGTCCCCCCAGTCCTCTTTTGGATATACAGGCTGGTGGGGTCGTTGACATCGGAGGCGTGGACTATGGCGCAATCTCCGTTTGGCTTGTAAGCTATGGCTACGCCTCTTTCACAGGGGCGGGCGTTGGCCATGTTCACCCAGGCTGCCCAGGTAGCGCCGTAGTCTGCTGATTGCCTACGCCACAGGTTAGCTGCGTCCATGGAGACGACTATTACCTCTGTGCCATTGGCGGCGATGGCTACCTTGGCATTAGAGGGGACTCCACCGAAAGATGCACCCCAGCTCGAGTAGTCGCTTGCTGGTCCGGGGCTGGTTACCCTTGACAGGTAAAGGTTAGTGAGATACTTGCGGACACGGATAAGGCTACCGTCGCTGGGGATGGCTACGCCGTGGCTGTCCTTGGTCTCTGAGCCTGCGTAGAACCGCTGCCAACCGAACAGCTCCCACTGGATACCGGCTGACTGGCTGGGGTGACCGTAAGCCTGAACCTCTAGCTTGACCAGGGGCTTCCTGGTGGGCTTCTTCTGTTCTTCAAGTAAAGCGTCCGATAGGCTTCTCATTTCTTCCTCGCCCAGATTATGTAAACCATCGAGCCGACCAGCAAAACTATGCCGGCTATGGTAAGCCAGTCAAAAACCATCGCTGCCTGCTCCCCCTAGTTGTATTTCAGTATTTCTTCGGCAAGGACTCCGACGCCTCTTAGCGTGTCGTTGCTGCCTAGCTTAGCCTTCCAGTTGATTTTGGTGTTGGCCAGGGTATAGACGTTGTCCCGGCATCTGATTGTCTTTGACAGCTCCATCTGCACCTGCACATACTCTGGAGAGCGCACCTTGCATGGTCCCGGGCTGTCAATGCCGGTGGCTGCCTTTACGTGCTGCTCGGCGTCAAAGGCCAGGGTTACCAAGTAGTCCCAATAGTCCTGAGCTTGCGTTATGTTGGTGCAGGTGGTCAGTCCACCTTTGTCCCTGGCTTCATAAAACACGGTGGCTGGGTTCGCCTCTCCGTATTTTAAGCTGGCGTCATTCAACACTCGAGCATGGAAAGCCTTAGCGTCAAAGGGCTCCGGCGGCGGTTGTGGCGGGGATAGGTCGCTTATAGGCTGGATTTGTGCCTGTGCCTGCGCTGGCTGAGCTTGTGCCCCGTTCTGTGTAGTGGTGGTAGTAGAACCGTTTAGAGCGATTACCGCCTTCGCCTCAGCGGCCCTGGCTTTCTCCTTCTCCTTGTCCAGGCTGCCCTCGGTGACAATGTAGAATATGCCGGCCAGTATCGTGGCCAGGGTGGGGACCAGGTCCATGAAGGTCCTCTGTTGCTCCGGGTCTGGAATAAATGCGGTTATCAGGGCTGCCAGGATGGTGATGATAAATGCGCTGTATTTCTTCTTGCCTGCTAAAAAGTTGCTTCCCATTTTTTGTTCCTCCTTTTTTCTTTTATGTCAACCCCAGCTTCGGGGCTCTCGCTAAAACAAACTTTTTGTTCGGTTTCTCCTGGGGGTTACTCGACCAGGGCTGCCAGGGTATCGGGCACCGGCTTGCCGTTCTCTGAATAATGCCTCATCAGATGCTTGGCGGCGTCAAGGATCTGCTGCTCGGTAGCTTCCACCCTCTTACCTCGGAATCCGCCACGGCTTAGAGCTGCCACGGCTGCGGCACAATGCTCCCAATCGGTGGTCTTGTAGTGGCCTATCTTGCCTTTGATGGCTCGGAAGATAGCCTTGGTGTGATGCGGCAGTTTCCAGGTCTCCGGAGATTCTTTGTCGCCAACAATGGCGAATGCCTGATACGGTAAGCCTTCCTTTAGCCTGGGCAAGCCTGCCTCGATTTTCTCTCGGGATGATTTCTTGGTGTCACTCATTATCGTCTCCTTGATAGAACTGACTTATTTTCAGCTTTCGGCTTCTGCCGTAGCGCTTGAGCTGGTCTTTGAATTCCTTGAGCATGTTTCTGCCCCAGGACTGGTAATCGGTGTCAGCTCGCTCCCCCCCAAAGTCGGCGGCATCGGTCCGATACTGCGCCTGAGCTAGCACGGCGTAGGCGGCAGCTCCCAGGGCAAGGACGTCCTCAAGGTATGTGGGGATGGTGCTGGTGCTGCCGTCGAGCGTGTGGACCTTGCTCCAGTAGATGTAACAGTGTTCTCCGTCTCCCTCGGTATCTCCTATTAAGGTTATGATGTCCTGGTAGACGCTGAACCGCTGGAACTGCCGCGGGGTCTCATCGACGGGAAACTCGACTCTGTCCACCGAAACGCGGTTCGTAAGTGTGGCTATGTCGATTGCCCTGGAGTCGGCTACTGTGTGTATAGTGTCCTTCATCTCCCTGGGGATGGCTCTGGATAGGTCGTAGAGCGCCCTTGAGATGGCTCTCTCAATCTCGTTGGTCTGCCAGCGATAGTTAGAGCTGTCCTCGTCCTTGAGGTCTCTCCTGACCAGGGTTGTTATTGTTGTTAGCGTTGCCATCGTCTATTCCTTCTATTCCCTCTATTCCTACTTCTACTATTCCCTCTATTCCTACTCCTGTTCCTTGTTGTTGGCGGGGGGTGAAGCTGGCACAGTAGGTGAGTCTGTCGCTCCCACCCCCCACCTTGGAGGTAAACCCTAACAGAGGCCGGAGGGCTTCCGTCTGTTAGGCGGAAAGACTATCGGCTCTGCTGTTCAAAAAGAACAGGATAGTCGTGGCGCTTAAGGCGATGCCTATGACCGTAGTGGCGTCATTTGTGGTAGCGGGGATGGTCTCGGTTACGCTTCCGAGGGCGGCTCCTTCTGCCACATAGATGGGATTGCCTGCCGTGGCTCCTGTGTAGCCTTCGACTACGGCTCTAGGGGATACGGGGATAACGTCCCCGATAGCTCCATCGGCCAGGGCTATTAGCCTGCCTTGGACAACTGTGGTAACAGTGGCCAGGGCTGGTTTCCATCCGGAGCTATACCCCAGCACGTCTCCCCTCTTACAAGCTACGGCCAGGGTGACGGTCGGGGCTTCCGGCCCGACGCCGCTGTCTAGGATTTGCCTGCTTATACCTGGGTCTGCAAATGCCATTTTATTACTCCTTTCGTTCTAAGTTCTAGGTTCTAAGTTCTAGGTTTAGTCCGTGACTCCGATTAGTGCGGCTCGTTTGACCTTTGAGAAGTCGGCTACGCCGACATACCACTTGATGCGGGTCCGGGTGGCGTCCTTGGTTTCCATGGAACCCATGGGCTCTACGGTAAGTCCACCTGGGCCGGTGATGCCGCATACAGCGCCTTCGCCAAAGCACAGAGCGTAGATGGTGCTGCTGGTGGCGCCGCTTACGGCTGTCTCAACGCTTCCCACCAGGGTGTGGGCGTTGCTTATCCAGTCGTTGATTCCAATGGGTATGCCGTTGTAGAGCTGGACAAACTCTCCCAGCTTGCCGGTGCCGACCTCAAGGTTACTGCCGGCAGCTCTGGCCAGGGCGTTTATCTTTCTGCGGCTGCGCCTGCTCATCAGCAGCATGTCTGGCTTCTGACCTAAGACTGCATCGATGAGCTGGTCGAGCATAGCCAGGGTAAGCGTGGCGCCAGTGGCGCCGCAGGCGATTACCTGGTCTGATGCGGCCAGACAGTTGATCAGCAACCTGATGCCGTCGAACTGGTTAGCATCTAAGGCGGCGCTGCCGTAGATAAAGGCTCTATCGAACTCATGCCTGATAGCCTTTCCTGTGATCTCAACGATGGCTGCCTCGATGTCCTGGACGTTGCTCCGGGTGGCCTTGATGTAGTTGTCTACATCAGCGTTCTGTCCCAGGATTTTCAAGGTAGCGGTGAGCTGGTCGAAGGTGATGGCTGGGCTGGTTACCCAATCATCGTTGGAGGCATGCCACTCGGCTGCGGGGAGCGCTTTTTCCCGATTGTAGGTCAAGGCGTTGCCGACTACCTCGATGAACGGCATGGTCTGGAGGACCGGGCTCTCCTTAACGATGGTCTCAATGACGCCTGACAAGAGCAGGTCATTGGACAGTTTAGCTGCTTCGGTTAAAGTTGTTGCCATAATTCTTTTTACTCCTTTTGTGATTCGTTAGGCTCCGGAGCAATACAGAGTGATTTGCTACTGCTCCTTCCGTTTCTTGGCTTGTTCCAGGCCAAGGTTTATTTTCTCCGTGGTGCTCAAGCCTTCCGGGTTCTGACCTGAGCGGACCGGCGCACCGGCTGGGACTACGCTGGCGGTTGCCTGCTTGGCTAAAGACTCCTGGACGTTGGCTACCAGCTTGTGGCCTCGCTCGAGGGATTCCTTGACTTCCTCGATAGTGGTCCCGAAGATAAGCTCCGGCGGTAGTAGCGGGTTAGAGCTGGCTGCCAGCTTCTTGAAGTCCTCTACGGCGTAGGCGTAGGCTGCCTTAGTGCCTTCAAATTCCTGAGTGCGCTCGTCGAGCTTCTCCTGGAGGGCTTGAGCGTCGGTTGAGTAGGTTGTGATCTGCTCGTCCTTTTGCTTAGCCTCGGTCTCCAGGGTGGCTATCCTTTGGGTTAGCTCCCCGGTAGCTTCTGCCACCAGGCCCTGCGCTCTTTGCCTTTCGCCTTCGAGCTCGAGCTTGACGGCGTTGTAGGCTTCTTGGGTTGGGGCTTGGTTCGTGTTTTCGGCTATGATTTCATCTGCCAATGTAATTTCTCCTTTGGCTTTATTCAGTTAAAGACTCGCTCTCCGGTTCGGCGGCCGATGCTCTCTCTCGCTCGCCGCCGCGGGTGGATCGTGCCTTGAGCTGCTGATTCATTTCCAGGATCTGTCGCCTCTCCTCTAGCCACCGGGCAAATTCGGCGTCGGGGTCTCTGATGCCCAGCTCGTCCATGGCGGTCCTCCTGGCGTGGACGCCTGACTGGACTAAGAGCTGCTCGTTCTGAGCTAGCCTGGCTCTGTCCTGGGGAAGCACGGCTCCCCAAATTATCCGGGTGCTGATGGTGGTGTAATCCTGTCTGACGAACTGTTTATGTAAAGCTAGAATCATCTGGCAGCGCCTGGTATAGGCTGCGGTCCGTATGGTCCTCTTGCGCCTGACCTTCTGCAGCAGTGACTGCAGCTCTACCTCAAGGGCTACGCCTGACAGCTCTCTTTCGATGCCGCCATAGGCTGCCCTGGGGGATTCGGAGATATCGTGAAGGCAGCGGTAGATCATATCGATGTAGTCGACGTGAAGCCTGATGCCGCCGCCGGCTAGTAAGTCTAGAAGATAGGCTTTGGCGTTCTCGGGTAAGGTCCAGAGCGCCCCGGGTTGGACTCTTATGTCCTCGGAGGATTCCACTCCCTCTAGCACCGCGATGGGGTTGCCTGAGACTTCCAGGATGCGGGACAGCTGGGACAGCGCTCTGTTGAGCTCTCTTTGCGCCTGTCTGAGCGGGGGTATATCGGAAGTGCCCCAGAAGTGCTTCGGCTGCCTGAGATTCGGGAAGATAACGAAGGGGATAAAGCCGTAGGGGTTGGGCTTGTCTTCTAAGGTGTCATTGTCCTGAAACAGGGTGAACTGTTTGGCTGTCCATACCTCGGTGATGGTGACTACCTTCTTGTCCGTCTTTCGCTGGTAGAGCTGGTCGAGCTCCTCACTGGTAAGGGCATACCGGCTGGCGACTCGCCAGACCTTGGCCAGGTCGTCGCCAAGCCACCAGGCGTAGAGTCCGTTGACATCGGGGCTGGTGACACGGATGCGCTTCTCTATAGCGTCCCAGGTGACCTTAAAGCAACCGTCGCCCAGTATGGCAGCGTCTACCTCGGTCTCGTAGTCGAGCTCTTGTAAGTTGTTGCCCAGGTAGACGTCATAGATAACCTTCTCAGCAGCCCTGGCCAGCTCCTTGGCTTTGTCTGCGGCCTCTGCCGGCTCGCAAGCGAAGTTTAGGCCTTCCATAAGGTAGGAGGTGAGCTTGTCCACGGCTATCTTGGCGTAGTTGAAGACGAGCTGGCGGTTCTTGGACTTCTCCGGCCACTGCTCGCCGTTATAGAAGTCCAGGTTGGCCTTATAATCGGAAAGGCGGGAGCGGTCTAGCTGGGCTAAGGACTGTGGGGTGAAGTTTGTTGTCATCGGATTAGCGCCTTTACTCCTAATGGAATTGCTATCTCGGTTAGCACCTTAGCGATAGCTTCCTTGAGAGATTTCTTCTGCTCCCTGGTGATGTTGTAGCGGGTGCGGACCAGGCGGGCGATGGTGTTGGCTGCTTCCAGGGCAAGCTCTATATTTTGAGGTTGGCTCTCAATGAGATTCTTGAGCTTGATGCGGAGAATGGCGATCTCCTCGTCGAGGCCGTCCATGCCCCGGGCTTCTTCAAGCTCTAGTAGCTCAGCTTCGTCTAGCGCCTGACTGTAAAAGCCGTGTTTCTTGGCGTTCTGGTTGCCTTTGGGGGCTCCCTTTTTTGCCATTACTCCTCTGCTTCGCCTTTATCAGGCCGAATACAAGAACGTGGGCGGCTAAAACGTAGTGCTGTCGCTCTATCGCCAACTGCAAGAGCTTCATACCCCCTATTTTATGTAAAGTGGGGGTGTTATGTCAAGTCGTTATGTAAAGTTATTTCAGGCTCAAAGAAGCCTAGCCTGCCTTTACACGGTATCGGTTTTTCGTAGAGCACTGGGTTAGCCAGAACAAGGCCATAGGGTCCGGTGAACCAAGGTGACTTAGTAGCAGGGTAGCCGACTTGTGAAATATGGAAACAGGCCACGATATCTACCTCACCAATGATGGCACCCAAGTTCAGACTATTTATAAAGTCCATATTCCAGATTCTCTGCCAAGTGGTATCAGATACCCTTGTCCTAATAAAATTCCAGCCTGTATCATCAAGAACCTTGCTGGCATGGACATAGATTCGTTTTGGGTTCTCAGGAGAGTTCAAGAACGGCGGCATACGCAGCCACCAAGTACGGTTCTCAACGTCTTTGATGCCGGCCACGACTAACCAGGCCCAGGGTTGCTTGAAACTGAGTGCTTTCATGTCTACTCCCTCTCCCCTGGGGGTATGAACGGCAACCCCAGGGCAGTAAAGATGCCTTCCTCGGTATCGCCGGCGATGCGGCGGTTGTAGGCGTCAAAAAGACCCTCTCCGCTAGCTTTCAAGCGCCATCCTCTACCCTTGGCTAGCGTGGCCAGCTTGATGTTGTGTTCCTTTGAGCCTGTCCTGATCAGTAGTAATGTTCCCCAGCTCGAGTGAGTCGTCCAGTAGATATCGACCGGTGCATCTTTATAAAAGAACGCTGCTATTAGTTGACCGTTTCGCTCCATGTTGCTTGTGGCGATCGCTGAAACGAGATGCTGTCTGCCAAAATACCCCCCGGCGGTAAGCTTCTCCTCATTGGGTATAGCTACAATGTCGATGTCTTTTACCTCTCGCCTGCCTCTCCGGATGCTGCCTGCAACCTCGATTCTGTCGCAGTAGGGGCGGAGCTTGTTGACTAGCTCAACTGCGATTTGAGTTGCTTCGAGTAGTTTCATTGTGTTACTCCCCTGCCTTCTATCAGGATCTTGTACGTTTCTAGCCATTTGAGCTGGACTTCTGGCGACCAGTCATCTGAGAAAACAGGGAATGCCGGCATGATTGTCTTGCTTCTTTCCGGAGATTCACTTAGATGTTCTACCGCTCTGAGTTTCCAGCGCTTCATTAGTCCGGTCCATGTTGAGGCTGGCATCTGCCATTTTTCTCTTGTCTTGATCTCTCCCATCCTTTGAATATCAGAAAGAATCTGCTGCGAGTTCCTGTGGTGCCAATCTCGTCTTTTATAGTTCGACATCTTCGACCAGTCCTCTTTGCCAGGCTTAATAACCGTAAGCTCCCCCTGCTTAAAAGGGTCCTTCATTAAGTCTCTGGTGGCTATGGCGCTACACAGGAGACACGTATAGGCGCCGTCCACGGAGGCCTCTGGCCACAAGTGTTTACAACCGTTCACTTTAATGACCATGTTCTCCCTACATCTCCTTTCGGATAATTTATGACTGTGATATCACGACCTTTACGGCGTGGGTTTTTGCCGATAGCCAGGTCAAAGAAGTTGTTTACGTAATCCCGCTCATGACTGCATCCTTTGCGCTGACAAATCGCGTGGCCATCGCCATCGATGAGGTAATGGTGCGCGTGGCCATCGGGACATCTGCTGCCGTTACTTCCGTTGCTCGGTGTGCGTTTCTTCCTCATAAGAGCACCAGCTGCTTCTCTTTGCTTAGAGCTTTCGTGGCTGCCTTCTTAAAGTCTCTCCGGCGGTAGGCGTCCTCGACTAGACGGCTCTTGAGCTGCTTTAAGTATTGCGCGACTTCCTCCGGCGTCTCCGCCATAAAGTAGCCGTAGGGTGGCTCGGTTGCTGCTGCGATGGGAAACCCCTGGGCGATCAGCTCTCTAATCGCCTTGCGGATGGATCTATCGTTGGGGTGCCCCATGACCTTGGCCAGCTCCTTACCGGTAATGGCTCTGTCCTTTCCCTTGCGTCTTGTCAATATTTCTAAAACTGGCATTTCTCACCTCTCCTTTTTATTTCTTCACCATGTGGCCGTATCTGCCTTTGGTGAATCTGTCTTTGTCGTCCTTCGACTTCTCCGGAGTCGGTATCGGACCTGGCTTGGTAACCAGGTATCTGATAAACCCCGGAACATTCCTGACGTTTTGCAGGCTCTTAGCCCTATCGATGGCTCGCCTGATCCTGTCTGCCTCGAACCTTGTCACGAAATCCGCTGCTGCATCGAACCCTAGCCCTGCCAGCTCATCGATGAGGGTCTCCGGGGCAATGAGCGAAGTCTGCAGGCCAAAGGCTTTTTTGCGCTGCCGGCGGGGTGATGATGATGATGATGATGATGAGGGGATGATGATGGTTCCATCACCATTAACATCATCAAGAAGTTTTACTCTTGTTTTCTGCATAGTGCTGCTCCTTTCAAGTGTTGTTGTAGTGGGCTGTATTTTGAGTGCTGGTCGATAACCTCTTGCTGATCAATCAGATGCCAGTAGACGTTCGCTGTAGTAGAAGGCGATGCGTGCCCCAGGATAGTGGAAGTTGCTTTAAGGCTGGCTCCATGGCTTAGCATTTGCGTTGCGAAGTAATGTCTCAGATAGTGCGGCGATATCGGCTTGATTCCAAGCCGCCGGCATAAAGCCGCCATGTAGTCGTCGATGGACCTTAGAGCTGCGGGCTTGTCGGGACCTACCCCAGGGAATAGCCAGGGTCCGGTGTAAGCAGCTCCTTTCAGGTCCTGCAAGTGTTCCTGAATAACTCTGCCTGTCGCCGCGGAGAATGGTGTCTGGCGCTGCTTCTTTCCCTTTCCCAGGACGGTGATCAGTCGGGTGTCCAGGTCAATCAAATCAAGCCTGGCTCCGGCCACCTCGCTTAGCCTGAGGCCACAGTCAATCATAAGCATTAGCATTAGCTGATGGCGTGGTTTCTTCTCTGCATCCAGGAGCTGCTGAACAATCTCTGGCTTGGGCGCCTGGCGGACCTCGAGCTGGCGGTGTGGGGCATGGAGTTTAGCTGCCGGGTTTGTCTTGGCGATATCCTCGTCAATCAGGAAGGAAAAGAAGCTCTTAACGGCGTTGGTAACCATGGCTATGGTCGCTGGCTTCCTGCCAGAGGCAACCATGCGCGCCAGGTAAGCATCGATGTGCGTTTTGGTAGGGTGCGGATAGTCGATTAGGAGCCAGCTAACGTAACGTGAATAGGGAGCAAGCGTATTCGGTGAAAACCCGTCTGTAACCAGGTGGTGTAACCATCGGTCGAGGCAAGCTCCGTAATCAAGCCTCGAGTCGTGATCCTCCGGGATGGCTAGCTGCTCTAGTTGACATAACTTCCAGATTAACTCTCTGACCAGGCGTTGGTTCGATGGGCTAAGGCGTGCGAAGTTGTCTAACAGTTGGTTCATGTCTCCCCCCTCTTCTACTTGATGGCTGGTAGTATAAGGGGGGGGCTGCGCATCGTGAATAGGCCGCCAATACCGCCTATTATTGGCGGGTGCATCGGGTGGCGATGCCTGTCCTGGGAACTCCTGCGTGCCGTCTCCGGGCATAAGCAAAAGAATAGAGACTCGAACTGCCAAAGTCAAGGGGGTTTTTGACATAACGGACACTGTCCTTCGTTTTTTTCTTGAGCGTGGTGGCGGATGCGCTTCCCCCGGCAACCTATTCGGGCTTAAAGAGCGGTTGCTGCTCTGGCGGCACCGGCTTACCGTTGCGACGACGGTGCAGCGTAGGCCACAGATCAGGACGGTCGAGGAACATGGCGCCCTGGTAGCGGCTGAGGTCTGGCGCTGTGGCCGGCAGCTCCGAGAAGCGGAGCTCTCCGTCTTTGAAGTCTCCTTGTGATGGCATGTTCCCTCCTTTATAGCAAAGATGCCTGGACTGGACTATCATCTTCATCTTCGTCTTCTTTCTCGTCCTCCTCGACCTGGGGGACTGGAGAAAGACAGCGCTGGGCTTCCACGTAGACCGGCTCCCTGCGCTTGATTTCTATATTTGTCATTCCCTGTTCACGGTGGCCATCGGCTATCTTGTTGAAGCGAGCTATGATTTCCTGTAGCTCTTCTTCTGTTTTTGCGTAGTCGCCTCCATACAGGCCACCGTATGTGCTTGGGTTGGGATAGGGGCGGATGGTTATGTTTGTCTGACAAGCATAGGCGGTTCCATCCTGGGAGATTCGGGGAATGATTTCGAGGAGCGCGCTGCTCAGCTCGGGATCCATGCGCCACTCTTTGCATACCTTGTCGTAACAACTCTGACAGAGTCCCTTGCGATCCCTTAGATACGGAATTAGGGTACTGCAGGCGGTACACACTTTAAGCGTGAGCTGTCTTAGGGTTTGCTCAAAGTCTGTGTGACAGAACTGAAAGTAGTGGTCTCCACAGGATAGATAATGGACTCTCTCCTGCGGAAGGCTCCAGTCCAGCTTATTTAGTGGTTGGCTACATTCAGGGCAAAAATTTGCATTCATGCTGACCTCCTGTTTTTATTCTGTGCGTTTACCGGATGCGCACCCCCCGGCCTGGCTATTAGTGGTCTGTAGTTAGCCACTTCTTGCAGCGCTGGCACTTCCAGGCTTTTTTCTTCTCGCCTGTTGACCTGTCCACCCAGGAAATCAACTCGACCATATCTGCTTGGTCGCACTCCTCGCATACTGGAGCATTAGCCGCCTTGGTGCGGGTGGTGGCGACTGCGGTTGTCGACTTGGGCGCTGGGGTCGGTGCGGCTGCTGCCCTGGTTGCAGCGGCTTGGTCTACGACCTGAGCTGCTCTTCGGAGCTCGCGGCCTGCCTCTGTGGCTGGACTGATGTCGCCTGAGAATTGGGCTATCGCAAACTGAATCTGCTGGTAGACCACGTTCTTATCATCGTCAAACACGTTGACGTGAATCTCGGTGTCGCCTCTGCGGACCAGGACCTTACCGTGGAATCTCTTTTGTGGTACGTCTCCCATTGCCTTTTACCTCCTTTTTTGGTGGCCGGCCTCTCACCCGGCCTTGTCCT
>Ga0315284_10011327_pt1 | contig 12721 bp, 6 predicted proteins | sample YL17G09_16_MG_FD_203696 | JGI IMG/M metagenome (GOLD analysis project Ga0315284, IMG submission 203696) | Sediment microbial communities from Yellowstone Lake, YNP, Wyoming, USA - YL17G09_16 | ecosystem: Environmental > Aquatic > Freshwater > Lake > Sediment | place: USA: Wyoming | collected... | reverse complement strand
TCTCTGAAACTTGGGAGATTCCCAGGCTCCTTCTGCGATCACTTTCATTTTCTTTGCGACATTGAGTCTTCTCATTGTCTCAGTAATTGGTAGTCTAATATCAACATCACCAATTTTCGCACCAACTACTTGATTATCCTCAACAATGACGTTTTCCTGCATCGCCTTCGTCACCGCTTCAACCACCAACTTGATGGTATCTTCTGTAACCGTCGGAGATGTAGCAAACTTGCGTCTTTGTCCGTCCTTTGTGGTGACGAATCCGTCATTGGTGGCGACCGTCGAACGGAACCTGCAACTCTCTAACTTCCTATATGAAATTTCAGAACCCTTGTCGTCTTCCTTCGAAATCGATTCAATAAGTTCAACACAAGCATTGTTGAACACATGGGATTTCTTGCTTTCCTGTATTTCGATTTTTGTAATCTTCGATAAATTGACTCTATTGCCTCGCGACCTGTCATAATTGGCTATAAAGTATTGCCCGTTTGTGTCTTCGAACATAAGATTCTTTGGATGCAGAGCAACTAGTGAATACTTTTGCCCTGTTCTATCACCAAGGCTCTTCAGCACGCTCTTGATGACAGACACTTGGCTCTGGGCTGATTCGTTAATATACTTTATTACCTTCCTGGCATCCAAAGTAATGCTCTTAGACATCGCTATCTCCTTAGGCTTCATACTGTTATATTTGAACACACTATTTCCTCTTATTTTTGAGTTAGCGTGATGCAAAAATATTTCGGGATGGAGAAATGATGAACATAAATGATATTGCCAATATAACTACTGGCCTGACCAACCATGTAGATATATGTGTCATCAATAACATCAATAAATATAATTTCAAAACAACCAAACCGAACCCATATAAATGTGTCGAGAGACCACGCCTGCCTTCGTTAGTGGTGACCGAAGCCGGCATAATTCAAAGAGGCATGATTGAACAAGAAGTATCCGATCGAAAACAAAATTCATATGAAATCATTCCCCATGATAGATATAAATACGTCAAAGAGTTGATTGGGTATTCTGGATTACACACAGACGATTATGATCTTTATAAAGTGGCCAACAAAGAAACAGAAGTAGACGTGGCCCATATAGACTGCGGCTCATTAGTTCCGGTCGATGTCGGGACTATATATTCAGCTGATACTGGCACTGGTGGTAATAACGTATCAACAGTACATAGCATTAATAGCGCTGGGATTCTCGAGCCCATATATAAGACTCAAAGAATCGGATACGATCTGTCTTGGAACATCCCAGCTAAGAGAAATGCACCACACAAAATAGTATTAAGATTCGCTGATTATTATGTAGCAGACGACAACCGCAAAATGACCATATACATCAACGGCCAGGAAAGATTGACTGACTTCAATGTAGCACAAACCATAGGCGGACCATTTAAAAGATTAGACTTAGATTTTAGGGCTGTCCCAGTAAATTACAACATTAATGTTAGAATAACCGGCAATGGTTGTTTCTTGAACGCCCTAGATGTTTATTTCCTGGATCACAGAACTGATGTGGAATTTGTAGAAATAACTAGAGATGCTGAAATTTCAAACAAAGACACATATTTGTTTTTAAACAAGAATATTAATATATCAGAAAACAACCTTAAGAACAAATTCTTAGCAATGCGTGGCTCCGTGATGCCTAGTCGCTACAAATTTGATATACCTGTTTCTTCAAGCTCTTCCAGTTCATCAAGTTCTAGCTCGTCAAGTTCTAGATCTAGTTCTTCTAGCTCCTCTAGACCATCTTCTAGCTCTAGCTCCTCTAGTTCTTCTAGACCGTCTAGCTCGAGCTCTTCAAGATCAAGTTCTTCAAGCTCTTTCTCGCCCAGCTCGTCATCTATCGGCCCAAGTAGTTCCAGCTCATCGAGATCGTCAAGTTCATCTGGTGTCAGCCCAAGCTCTTCTAGCTCGTCAGGCACGGGATCTAGTTCTAGTTCATCGTCTAGCGGTGGCGGGTCAAGCTCTAGTTCATCGAGCGCATCCGGAACAGCAAGAGTTTATTTTGTTGGAAGGTTCGTTTCATTTAGTGGCACTAAAGCAATGTTTGGTGCTAAATTAAATGCCACGACAAACATATGGACCACGTTTGGCGACGGACCAACGGTTGCGGATTATGAAACCGCATCTGGAGCGGTTGATAACGCTGGTAACGTATACATGCGGACAAGCAGCAATTCAATACAGAAATGGGATGGCAATTCATGGACAACCGTCACAACCATACCAGGAACTATAATTGGTTCGTATGGTATGGCTATTGATGCCAACGGCGCAATATTTGTTGCGGTTCGCGAAAACATCAGCGGAAGCGGTCTTAGATATGTGATCAAAAAATATGCTGGATCGTGGTCTGATATTTTATTTACCGGCAGTTATGTGAGTGTGTCGTCTCTGGTGTCATATAACGGCATTATTTATACTTGTGGAACGTTTAATTCTGTTGGTGGAGTACCAGCTCAGAATTGCGCAAGGTGGACTGGTTCAACGTGGATGGCCATGGATATAGCTAGTATTCATGACATACAATTCAATCAATCCGGAACACCCTACGGATACGGCTCTGGCTTATATAAGTGGACTGGTTCTTCATGGTCTTTGATTATTGGCAATCCATCTTGGATATATAATTTATGTATTGACAATAATACTGTTTATGCTTACATGCAAGATGCGACCACTTCCCCATGGACATCTTACATATACAGATGGAACGGCTCTTGGTCTGTTATAGGTACCACATCAACAGATGTCAGTTTTGGTGACTTGGCATTCGTCAATGGTAAATTATACGCCAGCCTCACTGGTGGTGATGGTATCACCATTAATGGCGTTCCAATTCCAACCACAATAGCTATATGGGATGGAACCACGTGGTCAGCAATACCACAATCATCATCACCCAACATAGCATTTAATAACACAATCACAAAATATAATGACATTTATGTTTTTGGTGGCTTTACTAGAATCGGGGGCACACCAGCAGAAAATATCGTAAGATGGGATGGCATGTCGTGGTCCAAAATGGGAGAAGGAATTAATTATAATTCAGAAAACGGGCAGGGTGTTGCTGTGGCCTCCAATAAAGTTTATGCTATAAGCTATGAGACAGCCGCCACCACACCACCTCGATCAGCCTTGGTGGTCAAACAGTGGGATGGTAGTTCATGGACAACAATTGGCACACCTTTTGTTAATGACCCGTCGGCCAGTTCGTCATCGTCATCTTCGTCTGGTGTTACACCAACCAATTTCCCAGGCTACGTACGCAGTGTAGTGGTTGATTCACTTGATAATCTTTATGTATTTTCTGACGCATTTGATTATATTAATTTAATACCAGCAAAAAATTTTGCTAAATGGAACGGCTCGTCGTGGACAGGATTAGATGGCGGTGGTCGTAGATTCAACACATCAGTTGCCGATAGCACAAATAACATATATGCTGGATGTTACACCACGAACCCAGCCGGAGACACCGTCACTGGTAGCTACTTATCAAAATGGAATGGATCTGCATGGTCTAATCTTGGGACTATTTATAGAGGCGCCGAATACGGCAATATCTCAAATTTGAGCATCGACAAAAACAATAATATATATGTTGGTGGGCAATTTGATAAAGTCAACAGTTTATTTGTTGGCACTAATGGCTCTGCTGGGGTTCTTTCATATAGCATAGCAAAATGGAACGGATCAGCCTGGACAAAGGTGTCATTACCATCATGGATAAATAGTGGTAGTTATGATTTCTATTTATATGGAATGGGATGTGATGAAACAAATCTTTACATTGGCTATGTGCATTTACCAACATCCACCACGCGCACATATGAAATAGCAAAATGGAATGGATCCAGCTGGCAATTGTTGTCGACAAGTAGCGCCGCATATGATTTCAAGTATGATACACAAACTGGATTGTTATATGCAGCTGGTTACTTCTCGGATCTTGGCGGTACCACTGCCTATAATGCTGCCGCTTGGAACGGCAGCAGCTGGGTATCATTGAATGATGGTCTGAGCCATGCGTCAGATTGCGTGGGATGCATGGGCTTCAGAACGCCTTCTTCAAGCTCGTCATCTAGCTCGTCAAGTTCTTCAAGCTCCGGTCCTTACGTTCCATCTAGATCATTTTATATCGGAGGCAGTTTCACTGCCGCCAGATATTTGGGTAAATTTGATGGCACCACCTGGAGAGGGTTTGATGGGTGGATGTATCGACCTGGTACTAATGTCGAGGTTACAGCTATCACTAAAGATTCAGCCGGCAACTTGTATGTCGCCGGTATATTTAGTCCCCCGCATGCCCCAGCCACAAATATCGCAAAATGGAATGGTTCTGCTTGGTCGGCACTAACTGGAACCTTAAATGGTAACATTCTTGCCTTAACTGCTGACACATCTGGTAATATATATGTCGGTGGTACTTTCACCACAGCCAACGGAGTCACAGTCAACCGTGTAGCTAAGTGGAATGGCTCTGCTTGGTCTGCTTTGGGTACTGGAGTTAATGGTAGCGTAAATGTGTTGTTGTACTCCGGAGCTATGCTATATGTTGGTGGTAATTTCACATCTGCCGGGGGATCACCAGCAAATCGCATTGCTAAATGGGATGGGACCACCTGGACGACGATGGGTAGCGGAATTGGTACCGAGGCATATTCATTGGCAATAGACCCATCCAACAATCTATATGTCAGTTATGATAGGTATGTTGCAAAATGGGATGGATGGTCGTGGTATGCACTCGGTACAATGAACAGCTACGTCAGGGCGCTCACATATGCTGGTGGGCTATTATATGCTGGCGGTGATTTCACAACCGCCAACGGTACTCCGGTGGACAGAGTTGCCAAATGGAACGGATCAGCATGGTCAGCAATGGGCACACTTCCAGTCAATTTAACCAATAATCCGGTCTATTCAATGTCATCATTGTCTGGTGCTATTTATGCTGGGCTTTCGGGCATAGCAAAATGGAACGGATCGGCGTGGTCAGACACCACCGGCGTAGCTGGTAGGGTCAATGTGTTATATTCTGATAACACCACTCTTTATGCTGGCGGTGAATTTTCTAGTCTTGGTTTTAATTGCAATCATATAGCATATTGGAACGGCTCTGCGCTCGAGTCGGTTGCGGCCTACGGAGATGTTTGCAATGGCACCAACAATACAATAACCGCCATCGCCATTAATGGTGATGACATGTATGTTGGAGGATATTTCACGGTAGTTGGTGGATATATTGATCCGGCGGGATGGGGTAGACCATCCCAAGTAACCCCCCAGATCGCATATTATATTGCAAAATATAAATCTAATCAACCAGGAGCTGGGGACTGGTCCATGTTGAGTACCGGCACAAACGGCCCAGTATATACCATATGCCCATTGCCGAATTCGCAATTATTGATTGGTGGTAGTTTTACTATCGTGGGTGGTGTTGGGGCAAGTAATGTCGCAAAATGGAATGGATCAGCTTGGTTGGCCGCTGGTAATGGTTATCCTTGGTTGACAGCCAATGGGGCTGTCAGGATTATCGTCAAAGACAGCATTTACAGTAACTATTATTTTGGTGGAGATTTCACTTCAATTGGTGGTGTTAGTGCTAATTACGTAGCGTCTTTTGATGGTTTCTTAACCTTCTCCGCAATGGGCACTGGCGTCAATAACACCGTGCGCACCATTGACACCAGCACAATATCCCCGTATTACAAGTATGTTGGTGGTGATTTCACATCTGCTGGCGGATCCCCAGCAAATCGCATTGCTAAATGGGATGGGACTTTCTGGTCCACACAAAGCAGTGGCTTAACTGGTTTAGATGGGAAAGTCAACTCACTTGTTATTTCTAATGTGGCAGGAGCCACTTCAGACACTCTTTATGTTGGCGGTAGCTTCAACACCGCTGGCGGCTATGAAGCAGGCAACATCGCAAAATGGAATGGATCGTCTTGGTCCGCTGTGGGTGTCGGTTTAAATGGCACTGTCAATGTTATATCAACAACACCAGCCAACAATGACTTATATGCTGCCGGATCATTTGTTACAACAGGCAATGGCACAACAATAACTAAATACATGGCTGTGTACAATAAATCGACATCTGTGTGGTCAGCAATCACAAATACAGTCAATGACCCCATATTGGCGTTTAAATTAGCCCCGATCGACAGTCTGGCTGTGTACACACCATCGACGGGTGTCATTAAAAAGCACTCGGCGTCGCCAACATATAACAATCAGCTGTCAGGAATAAATGCAGCGACTTATTGGACAAATGCGGGCCGTGATAGACTCGTGATCGGAGGACACTTTACGGCTATAGGTACACAACAATTAACAGATTATAATATCGCCCAAAACGTTCTCCCCGGTAATTCATGGGGTTCAACGGGGGCTGGATTATCAATCAGCACCAGTGTATTTTCATTAACAACTAACGCAAACGGAGATTTGTGCGTAGGCAATATGGAATATGCTCTAACTAAGTATTCCGCCTATTGGGGTTGGGTTAATGCGCCGGCTATACCCGGAGCGATTAGCTATTATCCGGGTACAACAGTAATCGATTCAGTCGGAAATTGTTATATGAGTTATGCAATTGTTGGTGGTAAATATTTAATGTACAAATGGGATGGTGCATTAACATGGACAGCTATTGGAACACCAGATCTGAATCACCATTACATTTCACGAATGGTGATTGATAGTAATGATAATATTTATGTGGCTGGTAATTTCTCTGGTATGAATGGTGTCCCGAACACAAACGGCCTAGCAAAATGGGATGGCTCTGTTTGGTCATCGATATCATCAACACCTGTTCCAGTCAACAGCATGTGCATTGATGACTCGGACAACTTATATGTAAGTGGTTATTTTACCTCAATCAACGGCGTGCCAGCAAACTACATCGCAAAATGGAATGGGTCATCTTGGTCTGCTTTAGGCGCCGGTTTACCCATAAATAATGTTTGCATGGCGGCCGATCATTATGGTAATCTATATATTTATAGCACAGGCTCAGGTCTTTCCGTGTGGAACGGAACTACCTGGACATCATTGAATATTATCATGGTAGGAAATGTAAGTGGGATAGTACCAAGCCTAGCCAGCATAACACCGCCACACATATTATTACCTGGAACATTTACAGATGTTTTATAACCCAAGAAGATCTTTGGGGATTTGAACAAAATCACCCTGCCCAGGCTTTTGTCCACCAGTCGTTGGCTTTTTGTTAATCACACTTGCTGACGTCTTGTTAATCAATTCCACAAACTTTGGATTCTTCAATAGCCTCTGTAAATCTGGATTTTTATCAACAGCTGTGGCTAGTTGATCTGGTGACATATTCTTGGCTATTTCAGCCAACTCAATGAAATTTTTAGTTATCCCATTCGCAACCTTCTTTTGTCCTTTATTACTTAAATTTTTAGCATCAATCTCAGCTTGCTTCTTCATCTCATCTGGCTTCATTGTCCCAGTAACACCACGACGCTGCCTGTCCTTTTCCATTTGCTTTTCTTGTAATCTATCAGTTGTTCCTCTAACACCCGCTCTCACGGCTTTCTTGGCCGCCATCGCCCCCGCCTTAGCCACCTGCCCAGCCTTTGCTGCTGCCCTTTGAGATAAACTCATAGTTGGCTCTTCTCCGGGCACCACTGCCTCATTAATCCTCGAAGCAACCATATATGAACCACCATTATCAATGAGATGAAGACCATGCTCGTCTTCGAGAAAGTCAACAACAGAACCAATATTCTCAGATTCAATAATTAGATCAGACCCCTCAACGAACACATTAAAAACTTCTGGCCTCGAGGCCACTATTTTTGCCACTTTGTTAACGTCACTAAGAATACCGATTTTCATTGCTGTCCTTAGGAAACCGTGATCGTGAATTGAGGGCTTACTAATGTCTGACCATCTGGGAGAGCGGCCGTGACTTGGTAGTTATATGTGCCAATTATGAATTTTGATGTGTCAACTAAATATTTAAACACGAACGGATTTGATCGATATGTCCCTTGGCGTAACCCAATTTCCATCTTCGCATTCTGTATTAATATTTCGTTGTTCTTGGTTTTAAACGTAATAGTTGGACATATGTATGGAATCATCGGCATTATCTGATTATAATTGAAATCATATAGAGGAAGAGGCATAACGCCGACCTCTAACCATTTTGTTTCACCTGCCCTGAATTGCACAGTTAGTGGCTCGAACCCGAGATTCGGAACCATCAATTTATCATCAACATACCAACCATCTGGATAAACCCAGAACTTATTGCACTTGTATTGCCAATATGTTTCATCATCTGGGTCAAATCCTGAACCACTAGGGTCATCAAGGCAATTCAAATCAGAAATGAACCACCATTGATCAAAATAAATATCGGGCGCCTCAAATGTTTTTGGTATCTCTAGTTGTAATGAATACACACCCACAGAATCTGTGGTTATCGGAAATGGATAGTCACTAGTACCTGGCATCGGAATGGGGACTACCATTACCAAATTTGCGTCCTCAACCGACTTCTTATAAATTTTAATCTCTCTGATCGCATATGGATCAGCCAGTTTTCCATTGCGATAAAAATTGGTGTCAAGTTTGATAGTACCACAGATTCTACCAGACATGCGATTGTTATATGGCCCGCCGCAACTGCCACCAGAAGTTCCCTGCATCGGTGTGGATATTCCAGTCTCAACACCACCAGAGCCACATTCTACAAATCCTATTCTATACCACTTACTTGAATCCCCGTCCTGATATAGAATACTTGTAGTCTCGTTAGTGATCTCAACCTGTGCCACCAACAGATATGTCCCAGTCTCTGTCGCTGATTCATAAATATTTGCGGAACAATATTCTTTGCACCCTGGGCACGTAGCTTGAGGCACAGTGATTGGCAATGTCACCATATCTGTCTCCAGATACAGATCACCAAATGGCGGTGATCTTTTGATTTATATTTGATTAGGTAGCGGCCGGACCGAATTTTGGCCCATTGTCTGCGGGCTGGGAGCGAGCTGCATTTTCTTTTCTTTTGATTTCAACAAACCAATTAAGGAAGAAGTCCCGTTCTTCTGCTGTCATTGTACCAATTTCATACATATCAAAGCCCATATAATATTTCAACTGGGCTATTTGCTGCATTAAAAATTTCCAGGTGGTATACAGATCCTCCTCAGACCGTTCGACGAAAAAAGCTCTCGGTTATCGGCAGGGATACCTTCATTTCATTACCACACTTCGCACACACAACAGTGATGCTTGTATCAACGCCTGAACTATTTTCGTCTAAATATTGCCTGATTGCCCCAGTGTCCGAAGAATGCATTCTTTCAACTAGTTTATCAATTTTGAACCTATCCTTGGTTCCCATTGCTTCAACTATAACGAGTGACAAATTTTTTTCAACTACATCATTGAGTGATTCTACTGATTGCACTTGTCTAAATCTCTTGGTTAATTTATTATTCACAGTCACATTTGATGGCCCGACAAGTTTGTTGGCTTTCCTTTCAGACGTCATATTGGTGACGTCATATCTTCTTAACATCCTGACTTTGACTATAAAATCCCTTCCGGTCGATTCAGATAAGTATGGGAGTCTAACTTCGAACGGTTCACTGTCGCCACTTGGTCCTTTGACCGTTGATGCTAATTGATTTAGATCGAACGTATGGTTAGCGATAGCTGCGCAATCCTCATCGGAGCACTTAATAGTAAAATCATATAAATTACCAAATGTGATGCCTCTCAAATAAAACAGCAAAAATGTGCTATCACCAACGAGCAAATTGGTTGGATCGAATGAGTCGTTAGGAAATTTGACACAATATTTAAATATCATATCAAGAGCTTGACCGGTCTTCGCCAACCTCATTGTGGATAAAATCTTCTCCGTATAAATGCTCATGGGCCTTACCTGTACTATCCCATCCGGAATTTGATTTTCGTAATATGCTCCCTTGCTTGGGAGCTGCACTGGCTCCCATGGAACCAACTGGCTATCGTCTTTATCTAATATAAAATCAAGAACTTCGGCATCAGATTTGCCATCTAATTCTTTTGAAAAATCCATCGTGTGCTCAGCGAACGTATCTAAAGATTTTATGTCCGGATTGAAAGCGGTTTTATCAAACGCTTTATCTGGTTGAGCCTTCAATTCGTCAACTGGCTTCTTAGGTGCTTCTGGTTCGATAGGTACATTCTTCTTGAGATCAGAAGTCATATGGTCTCCTATTAAGATATAAGTAAAATACGTACTTTACGCAACAACTACTCTACGCAATAATAATCATATGCGAATTCTACGATAACGGTTTTGATGGTTCCAGCAGCCATGTCAAGTTTTGAATGCGATATTCTTTTGGGCCATGCCCCTTGTAGGGTTATTTTTCTAGTGGCCGCATCGTTGTTGTCTAGTAATTCTAATTTGATTTCTGCCTTGATGTTTGTTGGTGCCTTACCTTCAAACAGGCCATCCCTTGGATTCCAAATTTTATCAGCCCATTTTTCAAATTTCTCTTGCAAGCCGGATGTGTCATAAAAAGTAACATCAACATTGTTAAATATTGGCTTCTTTGGTATTTTGTAATCCATACTCATGCCAGGAACTAATAAAATTTCAAAATCCATTTGTGGCATTGTAACATCTAAAGCAGTATTGAGATCTTTTGCTTGTATGTTAATACCCCCGGAGATATTCACTAATCTCCATCTATAACTTCGGTAGACGTCCTTTTTGGAGTCTACCGAAGAGATCCCGCCTCCACTGCCATTAATATTAAAACCTGGCATTTGTCACCAACTAAATGCCGACTTTCTGAGCTCTATCATACTTGAATATAACAGCCACTTCGCAGAGCTCTTCAGCCGAATAGTCTAAGTTACCCCAATCTACGTCATATGGCCAAGCGTTGCAATACTTCCAACTCTCTGTCGTCTGCCCACCAAAGTTGAGCATCTTCAACAGAACATCTTTCTTATAAACGCTTGGGTTAAAGGCATTTGCGCCCTGTATATCATAGGTAGACGTACCAAGCCACTGATAAATCGATTGTGACACATCTGGCTGCGATTCGACATCATAGAACGAACAAGTAAGATCGTTCCATGCCGTCTTACCTTCGTGGAAAATCTTTTCTTGGTTATGATGTTGTTCGATCTGACCAAGAGTAAGCTTCGGTCTGTTAGCTGTTTTGAGGTAAGCCCAAGCCGCAGGATTACCAGCCATGTTGGGGATCGTCAGGACCCAGCGATATTTTCTGCGGGTCTCAACTGTCCCGCTAACTGGTGCGTTTGAATCCTGCCCTGTGGCGCATATCATAAATCCAGGCATTTTAATCTCCTTTGTTGTATTCTGTATTATATTTGATTGCAATTATCTGTTATAATTTGAACAAGTCTGATTAATGCATCCAACTAATCTTATCATTCTATGACCATCATATTTGTTTATGCTTCTAATCGCTGACCCACATGTTTTACATTTATTCATCGAATTAGCTATGATTCTGTCAGTTCTATATGGAATCTTTAAATTCGAAGCTACTATTCTACTGTTTGTGTGACCACAGCAGCCCATATTTCACTTTATTGGAGCGCGCGGAGAGGTTTTACTCCCATCTCCTCCTGGAAGAAGGCGTTTTAATTAAACTACGCACGCGTTCGTCCTGCTTTATTTTTGCTTCCAAACAAACCTAAAGTGTCCTGCGTCCCATAATCTACGATATCCATTTAGGAACATATTGTCCGCTTCGGTCTTGGTCGAATCAAAGTTCTCCAATAATTTTAACAACTTATGCTTTTGAAAATGCTGCCGTGAAAATATCTGATTATTTTTGACGTAAACGTAATTTGGCCTAGTGATTCCGTCTAATTCAAACCCTAGCTGCTTATATAAATTCCCATTTGAATATCTACGATCGGCATATGTAAGAATTTTACTTGGTTTTTGGCTGCGAATAAAGTGTTGAAACAATTTACTAGCCCCACCAACCACTGAACACCCTAATTCGTTAGCAAACCTCGTGATTTCCCATTGCTGCTTTGGGTGTTTATTAAATGACATAACCGCAACTAATTTATTGTCATGCAACAATCCATATTTAATGCTGGCTCCTTTGTGACCCTGAATATGACATTTATTCATGAACTCCTCATAACTGTTGTTATCGATTTCTTTAATGACACATTGTCTTGCATAAATTCTCTGTGATTTACCCAAGACATGTGAGAGGCGCGACTCAACTATGCTCCTTTTATTAATCCATTCATGGTCTGTAATCTGGATAAGATTAATACCCTTCCCGGCGCACATATTCTTCTTATGCGCGTGTCTATTTCTCTCTTCCGCGCTTTCCTCATGATCATATGAATGCCAATATATACCATTAACTTCTAAGCCAATCTTTTTATCTGGGATAAGAATATCGATCTCATAAGGAGCAATGACGGCCCGATCGTTGATGATTGTTGTCGCATCGGTAATTGAACAAATAAAATCATGAACTTCAATTTGCGGCCTGGATTGCGTGGCTGCACACTTTTGGCAGCCACTGCCTCTTAAATGTACATCTGGGGTCTGTCTAAATTCGCCATGTTTCGGACATATTATAACAATTTTTGTATAATAATCTTTATAAGAAATTCTCGAATAATCATAAATT
>Ga0315284_10011326_pt1 | contig 12721 bp, 9 predicted proteins | sample YL17G09_16_MG_FD_203696 | JGI IMG/M metagenome (GOLD analysis project Ga0315284, IMG submission 203696) | Sediment microbial communities from Yellowstone Lake, YNP, Wyoming, USA - YL17G09_16 | ecosystem: Environmental > Aquatic > Freshwater > Lake > Sediment | place: USA: Wyoming | collected... | reverse complement strand
CGGCGCGGTCGGTCAGGAGTTCTTGTCTATCCTCGAACAGCGGAAGTTTCCGTTCCGTTCGCTGCGAGTGCTGGCCAGCGGCCGGTCGGCGGGAAAGAAGGTCCCCTTCAAGGGCAAGGAATATACGGTCGAGGAGCTGACGCAGAACAGCTTCAAGGGCATCGATATCGCTCTGTTCAGCGCGGGCGCTTCGCGGAGCCGCGAGTTCGCCTCGGCGGCGGTGAAGGCCGGGGCGGTCGTCGTGGACAACTCCTCGGCGTTCCGCATGGACCCCGAGGTTCCGCTCGTCATCCCCGAGATCAACCCGCAGAAGATCAAGGAGCACAAGGGGATCATCGCCAACCCCAACTGCTCGACGATCATCGGGATCGTGCCGATCTGGCCGCTGCACAAGATCAATCCGGTCAAGAGGATGGTCGTGAGCACGTACCAGGCGGCGAGCGGGGCGGGTATGTCCGCCATGCTGGAGCTGGAGAGCCAGAGCCGTGAGATCCTCGCCGGCAAGCCGCCGACGAAGAACGTGTTCCCGCACCAGATCGCGTTCAACTGCTTCAGTCACAATTCCGCGCTGGGCTCCAACGGGTACAACGAGGAAGAGACGAAGCTGGTGAAAGAGACCCGCAAAATTTTCGATTGTCCGAGTATCGCGATCACGGCGACTTGCATTCGCATCGCGGTGATGCGGGCGCATTGCGAGAGCATCAACCTCGAATTCACGAACCCGATCACGCCGGACCAGGTGCGCGAGATCCTCAAGAAGGCGCCGGGCGTAACGGTCCTCGACGACCGCGAGCACAATCGCTTCCCGATGCCGATCGACGCCACCGGCAAGGACGATGTCTTCGTCGGGCGAATCCGCCAGGATGAGTCTCTGCCGAACAATCGCGGGATCAACCTCTGGGTCTCCGGCGACCAGTTGCGCAAAGGCGCCGCCCTGAACGCGATCCAGATCGCCGAGCTGTTGTAGGCGGGATGCGTTCGACGCAAATCCTTGCGTCATTGATTTGTACTTTGGAGCCGCTCAGCGTATCATCCTGAGCGGCTCTGTTCTTTTATCGGTCTTGCGCAATGGCTCTTCGCAATGTCAAACTGACAATCGCGTATGACGGCAGCGATTATCACGGCTGGCAGATTCAGCCGGGCTTCAGGACCGTCCAAGAGGTGCTCACAGAGGCGCTGCGCAGCCTGCTGGGCCCGAGGGCCAGAATCTGCGGAGCCAGCCGCACCGACGCGGGCGTCAGCGCCATCGGCCAGGTCGGCCTGATCCAGATCGATTCGCCCATCCCCACGGAGAACCTTGCTAAGGCGATCACGGATCGCCTGCCCGAGGACATGACCATTGTCCAAGCGGAAGAAGTCCCGATGGGCTTCGACGTCATCGGCGACGTCACAAGAAAGCTGTACCGTTACACGATCTTCTCTGGCCCCGTTCGCCCGGTGCTGGACATGCGGCATTGCTGGTATGTGCCTGCTGAGCTTGACGTGCGGGCTATGAACGAGGCGGCCGGACTGCTCGTGGGCAAGAAGGACTTCAAATCCTTCGCCGCCGCGGCCGACCACCGGGAGGACTCCGTTCGTACGATCTTTCGCTGCGACGTGACGGACCAGTCGGCGGACGATGGACGCTGGATTTACGTCGATGCCGAAGGCGACGGCTTCCTGTACAACATGGTCCGCAACATCGTCGGCACGCTCGTGGAAGTAGGCATCGGCCGCTGCAAGCCCGACAGGATTCCCGAAATCCTCGAAGCCCGGGACCGCCGGGCCGCCGGCCCCATCGCCCCCCCCAACGGTCTGTGCCTGATGTGGATTCGATATGCTGGTTGAAAGAGATCATATCGGCATCCTCGGCAAGATGAACTGCGGCAAGAGCAGCATTATGAATCTGCTGACGCAGCAGGAGACGTCCATCGTCCATCGTCGATCCGACGCCGGGGACGACGGCCGATACGAAGATCGCCCTGCAGGAAATCCACGGCATGGGGCCGGTCAAGCTGTTCGATACGGCCGGGCTTGATGAGGGCGGCGGGCTTGGGCAGAAGAAACGGGCCAAGGTGCTCGCCGATCTGAAGGAATGCGACCTTGTCCTGCTGGTCATCGATCCGGACACACAGGACTTCACGACCGAGAATGTAATCCTCGCCAATGCCCGCGAGCAGGACAAGCAAGTCCTGGTGATCTATAACCTGTTCACGCCGTCGAGCGGGCAACGACTCCCGTTCGTCGAGGAGCGCATCCCGCTGCTGCGATTCCATAAGAAGATCAACCTGGCTGCTGTCGATCCGAACTATCGGCAGTCGCTGCTCGATTTCATCCTCGCGAATTTCGTCTCGAAGAATTGCAGGACGGAGCTGCTGCCGTTCGTGCAGCGGGACGAGTTCTACGTGCTGAATATCCCGATGGACGCGGAGACTCCGCCGGGCAGGTACCTGCGGCCGCAGGCGATGGCCGAGGAATATATCTGCCGCCGGTGGGCGTACCCCGTGTCGTACCGGATGGATCTGGGCAAGGCCCGCAGCGGCGACCCGGGCGAGCGGGCGCGATTCGACGTGTTTCTGGCCCAGTTCGGCCGGCGGCCCAGGGCGATCATCACCGATTCGCAGGCGATGGACCTGATGCACGCATGGACGCCGGACGACATGATGCTGACCACGTTCTCCATCATGATGATCAACTACGGCAGTCGCGGCCGGCTCGCCGCCTTTGTCGAGGGGATCAAGGCCCTGGGCACACTCCAGGCCGGTGACAAAGTCCTGATCGCGGAGGCATGCAACCATTCGCGGATCGCCGAGGATATCGGGACGGTCCAGATTCCCAATTACATTCAGCGACGCTGGCCCAGCGTGGTCATCGAGCACAACTTCGGCCGCGAGTTCCAGGAGAACGAGCAGCTTGCCTCCTACAAGCTCGTCATCCACTGCGGCGGCTGCATGATCAGCCCCCAGAGACTCCTCGCCCGCATCCGCGACCTCGACTCCACCGGCGTGCCCTACACCAACTACGGGATCTTCCTCGCCAGCATCCAGGGCCCGAAGGCCCTTCGCCGGGTCCTGCGGCCCTGGGGCATTGACGACCCCGGTGCCGGTTGACATAATAGCGCCCCTTAGGTCCTTGAGGTCCCTTATGTCTTTTCGATTTCAAAGGACCTAAAGGACGTAAAGGACCTAAGAGCTGACAAGGGCAAGTATTGAAGATCGTCCACATCATAACGCGGCTGATTCTGGGCGGGGCCCAGGAGAATACGCTCATTACGTGCAAGCTCCTCGCGGAGCGCGGCCACGAGGTCGCGCTGGTCACCGGCCCGGCCATCGGTCCCGAAGGCCAGCTCTTCGATCAGACCAAGGGCCAGAAGTATCGGACCATCGTGATCGACGAGATGCGTCGCGCCATCGATCCCAGGAGGGACTACGCCAGTTACGTCCGGCTCAAGGAATTGCTCCGCGAGCTCAAGCCGGACATCGTTCATACGCACAGCGCCAAGGCCGGCATTCTCGGCCGCTTTGCCGCCTGGTCGCTCAAAGGCCAGTGGGGTCCCCGTGGCGAGGGCATCTTGCCCTTGTACCTCACCGCTGCGCGCCGGCAAGATGCCGGCGAGACGCAAGGCCGGGACGGCCTCGCCACGAAGACAATCCTTCGCCCGGCCGTCGTACACTCCCTGCACGGGCTCTCCTTTCACCCGTACCAGGGGACCTGGCTCAACCGCTTCTACATCGCCGTCGAGAAGGCCGCCGCCAAGCGAACCGACTACTTCATCAGCGTCGCCGACGCGATGACGGAGCAGAACAAGGCTGAGGGCATCGGCGCGGACAAGCCCTACGTCACCGCGTACTCCGCCATCGACGAGGAGCGGTTCCTCACCCAAATTCAGGATGAGACGCGGTCGGAATTTCGTCGCAGATACAACATCCCCGAGAATGCGGTAGTCCTGGTCACGATCGCCCGCCTGTTCATGCTCAAGGGCCACGAGTACATCATCAAGTCGGCACGAGAGCTCTCGAAGCGGTTCGACAACGTGATCTGGCTGTTCGTCGGCGATGGCAACCTGGCGGATGACCTCAGGGGGCAAATTCAGTTTCACGGCCTGACGGATCGATTCCGATTCACCGGCCTGATGCCGCCCGACCAGATTCCGCTCGCAATCCAGTCCTGCGACATCCTCGTGCACTGCTCGCTTCGCGAGGGCTTGGCCCGCACGCTGCCGCAGGCGATGCTGTGCGGCCGGCCGGCCATTTCCTTCGACGTAGATGGCGCCCGCGAGGTGGTCAACGACAACACCGGCCGGCTCGTCGAGCCCAAAGACACTGGCCGGCTCATCGAAGCCTGTGCCGAGCTGATCCAGGACAAAGCCCTCCGCGAAAAGCTCGGCCGGACCGGCCGCGAGTCCGTCAGGACCAAATTCGCCCCCGACACGATGGTCGATACCATCGAGGAAGTCTATAGAAGACTGCTTGCCTGAATTCTACTGGCTTGGAACGCCGGTGAATTCGACGGGGTATGGTTTGGGCTACCGGGCGGTTTTGATGGTGTCAGGGAGCGCGGGCACATATAGGGACGAGCCCATTTCGCCCCTGCGCCAAAGATGCTACAATCCCATGGCCGCGTGAAATCATGCGTCTCGACCGGGCAATGCGTGGATGAAGGCCCGAATCGTAGCCGGGCGCGTGCAGGAAAGGGCAGTCCGTGAAAAGTTACAGGAAAGAGCTGTGGTTCGACATCCGGCAGAGACGGGAATTTGTCAATATCACCCCGCAGGTGCAGCAATGCCTGCGGGAAAGCGGGATCAACGAGGGCTTTGTGCTGTGCAACGCCATGCACATCACGGCCAGCGTCTTCATCAACGATGATGAGCCGGGCCTGCATCAGGACTTCGAGACGTGGCTGGAGAAACTCGCCCCGGAAAAACCTTACAGCCAATACAGGCATAACACCCACGAGGACAACGCGGACGCGCACCTGAAGCGCACCATCATGGGGCGCGAGGTGGTCGTCGCCGTGACCGGCGGCAAGCTCGATTTCGGTCCGTGGGAGCAGATCTTCTACGGCGAGTTCGACGGCAAACGAAACAAACGCGTCCTGGTCAAAATCATCGGGGAGTAGGCGGTCGCTCGCATGGAATTGCTTCTTTTTCTCCTGAAAGTCGTGGGGATTTCCTTGTCCGGAGCGATGGCTCCCGGCCCGGTCACCGCCGCCGCCATTGGAATGGGATCGCGTAGCCGCTTCGCCGGCGTGCTCATGGCGCTCGGCCACGGCGTCGTGGAGCTTCCGCTGATGGTGCTGCTCCTCTTCGGCATCGGCCGGTTGCTCAAGCTGCCTTCCGTGGGAATTGTCATTGGCCTAGCAGGCGGTGGCTTCCTGATTCTCATGGCCATCCAGATGCTCAAGGGACTCAAGGATTCCGGCGCTCAGGAGATGCCGATGACGCGAAGCGGTCCTCTTGCGGCCGGCGTTCTCCTGTCCGCAGGCAATCCCTACTTCCTCATCTGGTGGGCGACGGTCGGCCTGACGTTGATTACCACGGCCACGACCAGCTTCGGGCTCTGGGCCTTCGGGCTCATGGCGGTCGCTCACTGGTCGTGCGATCTTGTCTGGCTCACGGCCCTGTCCTGGGCCAGTTTCAAAGGCTCGGTGCTCCTGGGGCCGAAGCGCCGGAACATCGTGCTGGCCGTCTGTGCGGCGGCGATGCTCGGCTTTGGGTTATACTTCATCGTGCTACAGACCATCACACTGAAACACATGACTTAGGATTTCCTCCAATGCTACACGACAGTGCTCGAAACAGGGATCGTCAGTACCATGCATCTCATGGACGCCCTTTGTGGCTGGCCGTTGCGATGCTCATAGCGACAGGCTGCGCGCGACTTCCGGAAGTTCAGCTCGCAGGCGCAGAGGGTCGGATCACGAAGGGGCCGTGCTTGTTGCGTGTCTACGAGGACCGTGCGGCCGTGATGTGGGAGACCGATACGCACGGGCAGTGGGGCGTGTCTTGCGGGACGCGGGGCCGGCCCGACCGCTACGTTGTGAGCACGGCTGAGAAGGTCACGTACAATAGCAAGCTGTTTGGTGGGCAGCCGAAGACCGCCTACATCCACAAGGTGTGGATTGACGGCCTGATCTCCGGGCGCACGTACACCTACCGAATCGTTGGCCCGGACGTGCGAAGCGACGTCTACAGATTCCGTACTGTCCCCCCCAAGGCCGATGAGGTCCGCTTCATCGTCTACGGGGACAGCCGGACTCAGCCCGACGTACACAGGCAATTGGTCAAGCAAATGACGAAGTGCCACGTCGATTTCATCGTCCACACGGGCGACCTGGCCTCCCGGGGGGACGACTATCAGCAGTGGGGGCCGCAGTTCTTCGAGCCGTTGAAGGGGCTGGTGGAACAAGTCCCGATCTACATCGCCAAGGGCAATCACGAGGGACGGAACGGCAACTTCGAGAAGCTGCTTATCCCGCCCGGGGAGGAGAACAGTTTCGGATTCGATTGCGGGCCGCTGCACTATTTCTGCGCGGACAACATCTCCGATGCGAAGGACGCCGGCCGGCTTCTTCAACGTATCGTTGGAGACGCCGAGGCCAGCAAGGCCCCATGGAAGTTCGTCAGCTACCACGCGCCGAGCGTGAATTTCGGAGGTCATTGGTCGGATTGGCAGCAGAGCGCAGCACTGCCCGCGTTCGCTAATGCCGGGATTGACTTCGTCGTGGCGGGCCATTCCCACCAGTACGAGCGGTTCCGGCCGATCGAGCCGCCTGAGCCGGCGGGCAGTTATGTAACCTATATCACCGCCGGCGGAGGCGGAGCGCCGCTGGCCGGCGTGGAGCCGACTGCCCTTCATGCCTGTGCCAAGGCCGTGCATCATTTCTGCCTGTTTCATATCCAGGGGGATGCCCTCACAATGGACGCGATCGATCCGGAGGGCCACATCCTCGATCATCTGGAAATCACAAAGAAGGGCGGGCAGGTCGATCAGCCGTACGCTTCGACGGCGGTGTCCGCGGCCGCCATTCAACTCCATCAATCATCACGCAAGTGACGGTCTTCGGACGGGATGACAGGCGGGGGCTCAATCCGCTGATGTATCGGGCGGCTGTTCTTGCGGCGGCGGACCTTCCGGGTCCTGCCGCGACCCTTCGGCCGGCGCTGTGGATGTGTCCAGGAGTTGTCTGAGGTTGTACCGGGCCAGCAGTTGCTGGTGCGCCTCGACGACTTGGCGCAGGGCCTTCTCGTCCGGCTTTGGCTGTCCGAAGGAGGCGGCCGCCACGGCGTCGGCGATATCCGACAATCGGATGTGGGCGGGGTCTTTGGCCGGAACGAAGCCTGGTTTCGGGTCCGTTGTCTTTGCGAGCACCCCGCGAGTGACAAGCTCATCGAGGAGTTTCTCCCCGAATTCGCCTGGTATATCGAGCCGGCGGCAGACGTCCTCGGTCGAGATCGGCCCGAGATCGCTCTCGAATGCCGCGGCGATTTCCTTTGTGACGGCGATGGCGGTCATGTCGTTGGCGATGAACCGGCCCTCCACCTCTTTGGTCTTGGAAATCTCCGCCGTCACCAGGGTCTCCAGGTGCTGAAGGGTGAACGCCAGTTGCAGCCCGAACAGCACGACCAGCCAGGTCACATAGACCCAGAAAATGGCCAGCGGGATCAGGCCTAGCACGCCGTAGAACGCGCTGTACGGAATCAGCTCGGTGACGTAGATGCCGAAGCCCCATCGGGCAAAACCCCATACCAGGGCCGCGGTGGCGGCGCCCTTCATGGCCGGGCCGGCCTGCACCTTCGCGTTCGGCATCACCAGGTACAGCAGGAAAAAGGCGGATGCCGACAGGACATAGGAGATCACGGGACCGATCACCGCCGGCGCGCCCGTCCGGATGCTCTGGAGGATCGAGTACTTCGTCGTCGCGTACAATCCCGCTCCGAGCAGCAGCGGCACGAGCGTCAGCAGGGCCCAGTAGTTGATCACCCGGTGCAGAAACCGGCGGCCCCGGGGGACATACCACATGTGGTTGAACGCCCCTTCGATGATCGAAAGCAGGCGCAGCGCCGCCCACACCAGGAGCAGGGCGCTGACCACTCCGAGCGAACCCTTATCGATGTCGGCGAAGAAGCGGTTGATGATGGCGTCAAGATAGTCCGTCAACACGACGCGCTTCTCGGGATTGTCCGGGTCGGGATACTGGATGCTCGTGAGCCGCAGCTCCCGGTAGGCGATACTCTTGAGCTCATCACCCATCTGTCCGTAGGCGGGAATGGAGTGAAAGATCAGCACGGCCACGATGACCAGGGGGACGATTCCGAAGATCGTGTAGTAGGAAAGCGCCGCGGCCAGTTGCTCGGCGCGGTTCTTGTTCAGAAGTCTGAAGCAGTGAGACCAGAGTCGGTAGTGGCGGGTGAGGAATCGGCCGGCTCGGCCGAGCTCGGCGGCGGGGGTGGCCAGCAGGTCTTTCATCGCTCTCATCGATCACCGTTTCTTCAGCAGGTCCTCCAGCCCCTTGATAATCTGCTCCTGGAGCTGGGATTGGACCAGTTTCTGGAGGTTCAGTTGCGGCTTGTTGATCGTGCCCGTCAGAGGCACGGTAATCCGCTGGCTGCCCTGTTCCTGCCCGACCCGGACGGTGCGCCCCTCCAGGGTATAGGGCAGAACGACGGTCATGTCCAGGACCCCGTTGAGACCGATGGACCCGCGGAAGTTCACGGGATTGTCCCCTACATCGATCTGCATATCCTCGTATCGCACGACCCCGTTGCGAAGAACGAGATTCGTGGGGTGGATGGTCAAGGTCTGGCCTCGCATGGACTGGCCGCCCACGCTGAGAATCTGGTTGAGGATGTTCGAGGCCCCCAACTGAAGCTGGTCGATCCGCAGGGTCCCGGTGAGCTCCGCGGCCTTCTTGTCGCCTGAAGTCAGAGGGATCGCCAACTGTTCCAGGTCGAAGTTGGCCACGCCGCTGACACTGACCGCGTTGGCGAAGATGGGGCTGACGTATTTGAGCAGCCTGTCGGCTGTCTCGACGTTGATCTGAATGTTCTGCGCGAGATGAACCGGAGCGGGCACGCGAAGGAACCCGGGCGTCTTGGCGAGATTGGCCTCGCCGGTGAAATTGAGTTTGCCGTTATTCACTGTCGTGGAAAACGGTCCGATTCGCATGAGACCGTTCTCCACGTGAACGTTCACATCGGCGGGTCCGAAATCGAAACCCATGTATGCCGCCCGGTCGAAACCGAGCGACGTCTTGCCGTTCAGATTCGCCAGCAGGGCGTTCGGCTGGTTCGTGGGATAGGCGCTCGCGAAATTGAGCGAGACCTGCTTCTGGCCGGCAAGGGTGAGCGTGCCCGGCAGGAAGTCGGAGGCCACCTGGCCGACCGCCGCCAAGTCCCATTGCGCCTCCAGCAAGCCCTGGAATTTTGTGGTGCTGCCCTGGCTGGTCTGGCGGAACTCGCCCTTGCGGATCCGGATCTGGGGACTGTCCACCTGCAGCCGGTCCACATTGATCGTCTTCCGGCCGGGGTCGATGTACACATCGAACAGCGCCGTCACCTGGTCCTGCTTGAACACCTCTTTCTCCGGCGAGATGAGCTGGAAGTTCTGAATCCGTGTGGCGTTGGAGGAAACATGGTAGACGCCTTTCTCCGCCGCCACGTTGACCTGCGACTGTGCAATGCCCTCGAGCGTGAGGTCTCGCGGGAATGAGCCAAAGAAGACGGCGTACGGCTTGAGCCTGGCCAGGTCCAGCTTGTCAACGAGGACTTGCAGGTTCAGCGGGACCGGCGAACCCTGGCCGAGCGGGATCGTGGCATTCTTGACGTTGATGATCCCGAAACCGGTATCCGCATTGAGCGTGTTGACGGCCAGCGTCTCCTGCTGCCGGTTCAGGCCCACCGCGAAATCCACGTTGGCCTGTGGGGTCGAGACGCTGTTGCCGTCGGCCGCGAACACGAACTGCCGCGCCGACAGGGTACCGGCGATGTCGGTGGTCTTCTCCCCGACGGAAACCTGTCCGGTGCTCGCCACCTGGCCGGCGATCTGGTACGAGCCCAGGTTGATGAACGAGCCAAGCTCCGACTGGAGCGTCTGCAGGTTGACTTGGCCGTCGTACTTGATCTGCTTGAAGTTGCCGCTGGCATTGATCTTTGCGAAGGACGTGGAGAGGTTCAGGTCCTCAAGCCGTGCGCCCTGTTTGTCGCTGGACAGCCGTGCGGTGGCCTGCATGGGCTGGCTGACGTTCAGCTTCTTGTCGTTGACGACTCCCGCCAGTCCGACGACCTCCGCCTTGGCCACGATCGTGGGACGGCCGGCTTCGGTGGTCGTACTGACGTTGCCCGTGGCTCTGCCGCCGGTGATTTTCATGCCCCGCTGGACGCCAAGGGTATTTGGCATCTGCGACAGCAGCGCCGCCAGGTTCACATCGAAATTGCCCGTCAGATCATACGCGGCGCCGCTTTCCGTGAGCTGGGCCAGCGATCGTGCGTTCTTGGGGAAGGCGCCCGCCGCCGAGATAGAGGCCCAGTCCGTCTTCACGTCCAACCGGTTCACATCGATCACATCCCCGGCCTGGGCCAGGCCGGCCCGGATGTCCAGTTGGGCGGTCTGCAGCCGATCTCCTTTGAGGGCCGGCCCCGTGATATCGACATTCTTGCCGCGGATGGTTGCATTGATATTCTCGATCCGGCCGTCCTGGATGGCACTCGTGATGTTTGCGGTCAGTTGCCCTTTGGCCTGCACCTGAATGCCTGCCATCTCAAGCAAGGGTGCGACGGAGTCCAGATTCAGAGCATTGACTTCCACGGTGACATCGCCCGTGGTGCCTCGGAGGCTCCAGCCCGTTTTCTTGTTCGGCGTGATCTGCCCGGAGGCGCGTACGTCGGCTGGGCCTTGCGCCTGGGCGAGAGCCATATTGACCTTGAATCGTGACGCGCGTCCCGCCGGACGCATGTTCAATTCCGAGTCCAGATTCGCGATCTTCATCGTTTGGCCGGTCGTGCTGGTGAGCTGCACGGTCCCCGCACGGATCGTCAAGTCCCCAATCCGCGACAGGTCACCCACGTCCGTCGAGGGACCGGTCTTCGATGAGCCGGCTTTCGTAGACGGCGGCCGCTCTCGGAGATCGACGGCGACGTGCGGCTGATCGATCTCCGCGCGGTTCATAGAGAATGTGCCCCTCAAGAGACTACGGTAGCTGGGCTGTGCGGTGATCCGGCCGATATCGACCTCCGCCCAGCCATTGGGCCCGCAGAAACTGAAGTTGGCGACCTGAACGCCCCTCAGCCATCCCACAGATAAGTCTCCGATGTTCGCCTGGCCCCCCGTGCTGTGACTGATCTTTGCCTGGACCCACCGCGTGAATCCGCCGGACGAGAGGATCACGGGGATCAACAGTACCACTGCGAGGATGAGACCAAGTACTCCCCCCACGATCCAGGGCCACTTTCTCGATCGCCTGGTTCTCGGGGCCGGCGGCTTTTCCTGTATTTGCTTTCCCATCTGTACACCTCCAAATCGATCCGTCCGAACGACTATTTCTGAAAGTCATTGTAGTGCATGCGTATTGGGGGAATAAAGCCGAAAATCGCAGGTTTGTCGGCCTGAACCGCCCGGATAGTGGTACGGCAGCCCCTGCCGGGGGTTCAACACGACAGAAAGTGATCGGGGGCTCCGTCAAGAGTCTGCGGGGAAAATCAGATTCACGGCCCGATCCTTCACTCCGCTGCGCTGCGTTCAGAGCCTGCCCTGAGCGAAGTCGAAGGGATGACAGGCTGTGCACGAGAAATTATCCAAATCCGCATGATGTGGGATTTGGGATCAGTCTTTCATGATCTCTTCGGACTTGTGCGTGACGATCTTATCCGCCTTGTCGGAGAATTCCTTGGCGAGATCATCCATTTGTTTCTTCGCCAGGTTCAGATCGTCCTCCGTGATGTCTCCGTCCTTCTCTTGCTTCTCCAAGTGCTTGATGGCATCCCGCCGGACGTTGCGGATGCTGACTTTGGTCTGCTCGCTGCTTTGCTTGGCCTGCTGCACGAGCTGTTTTCGCCGCTCCTCGCTCAGGGGCGGGATGTTCAGCCGAATGAACTTGCCTTCCACAACCGGTGCGATACTCAGGTCGCTGCTCTTGATGGCCTTTTCGATCTCCTTGACGGAGGCGGGGTCAAAAGGCTTGATGACGAGCATGTCCGCTTCTGGCGCCGAGATGGTCGCCAGGGATTTCAACGGGGTGGGGCTGCCGTAATAATCGACCCGGACGTGCTCCACGAGTGCGGGTGTGGCCCTGCCCCCTCGAAAAGCCTTCAGTTCATCCTGAAGCACGTCGACGGCCTTTTGCATTTTCGATTTGCTCTCTGAAAGGACTGTTTGCGCTGACATCGGTCAACCCCTCGGGATCTACTATTTACGATTGACAATTTACTATTTGAAATCGAGTGTTCGGACGACGGCGCGAGCCCAATTGTGAATCGTAATTCGTAAATCGTAAATGAAAAAACAGCTCATCCATTATCAATTAAAGTGCCTACGTGCTCGCCGCAGATCGCCTTCGTCATGGTGCCTTTCTTGAAAATGTTCAAGACGATGATCGGGATGTTCTTGTTCCGGCACAGACTGATCGCCGCGTGATCCATGATCCGCAGGCCCTGCTTGAGCACATCGTCGTAGGAGAGTCTCGTCAGGAGCGTCGCTTGCGGGTTCTTCTTGGGATCGTCGCTGTAGACCCCTTCCACCTTCGTGGC
>Ga0315284_10011325_pt1 | contig 12722 bp, 8 predicted proteins | sample YL17G09_16_MG_FD_203696 | JGI IMG/M metagenome (GOLD analysis project Ga0315284, IMG submission 203696) | Sediment microbial communities from Yellowstone Lake, YNP, Wyoming, USA - YL17G09_16 | ecosystem: Environmental > Aquatic > Freshwater > Lake > Sediment | place: USA: Wyoming | collected... | reverse complement strand
ATCACTGAGGTCGCTTGAGCGCGGCGAGTTGTGCTTCCAACTCTGCGCGGCGCTCTTCGGCAGCGCGGCGTCCTTCGGCGACCAGCTCGTCCACACGTGTGCGGACGTTCTGGCGCAGATCAATACCGGACGACGGCGCCAGCAGCAGCGCCGCCACCGCTCCGACAATCGCCCCACACATCGCGCCCGCGATGAAACCAATGATCCGTCGCATGGTTCTCCTCACACTGTCTCGGTGTAGAAATAAGACCACTTGAGAGCAAACCGCATCACCCGTCATTATACACTGTGTCCATTTATCGGGATAGTCGCTCCACGCTCTACGCTTCACCCTCCACGCTCTCTGCCATTGGACAGCCATCCCAAATCCAGTTATAATCCCCCGCAACCCCAAAAGAGAAAGCGCCCTTATCTGTGGACAAACCGCCTGCCACCTCACCCAATTCGCGCGAGGGAACCTTGGCCGGTCACGCGCCGACGCTCCAGCGCATCGGCGTGTTGTGCCACCCCAAGATTGACCGGTCACACAAACTGGCCGAGGACATTGCCGCTGCGTTGAGCGAGCGTGGCGCGCAAGTGTGGATCGGCTCGACGTGGGACGAAGACGCCGTCCGCGTGCAGATAGACCGGCTCGATTTGCTCGTCACGCTCGGCGGCGACGGCTCGATGCTGCGCGCGGCGCGGATGAGCGCGCCGCACGGCGTTCCCATCCTTGGTGTCAATCTGGGACGCTTGGGCTTTTTGGCCGAGGTCGAGCCGGAACAATGGCCCGAGTTTTTGCCGCGCGTGCTGGAGGGCGGCTATCGCATCGAAGAGCGGATGATGCTCCACGCCGAATCGCGTCGAGGCGATCAATTACTCGGCTCGCACGAGGCCCTCAACGACGTGGTGGTGAGCCGGGGCAGCCTGGCGCGCGTGGTGCGCGTCCACACTCACATTGACGGCTTTCACCTGACTCATTATGTGGCCGACGGCCTGATCGTTTCGACGGCCACCGGCAGCACGGCGTATGCGTTGGCTGCGGGCGGGCCGATTCTGCCGCCCACGCTCGACAACATTCTGCTCATTCCTATCGCGCCGCACCTGAGCATGAATCGCGCTATCGTGCTCGACCAGGGCGCGACGGTGGACATGCGCGTCGTGACGGATCACCAGGTCATTCTGACGGTGGACGGGCAATTCGAGTTCACGCTGCTCGACGGCGACCGAGTGACCGTCACGGCCAGCCCGCACATTGCGCGCTTTGTGCGCCTCCATTCACCCGCGCACTTTTATCGCACCTTGATGGCGCGCCTGCGAACCGCACATGACGAGCCCCCTAAAGAGGAAGATTGACGAAGGACGAAGGACAAATGGCCCAAGCCCAACCCTCTGTCACCCCAACAGAAACAGAGACGTTTTGCATTAACCATCCCCAAGTGCGGACGAGCCTCCGCTGCAACCGCTGCGGCAACCCCATCTGCGTCAAGTGCGCCATGCGGACGCCAGTGGGCTACCGCTGCAAAACTTGTGTCAAAACCCAACAAGCTGTGTTCTACACCGCTGTAACTACTGACTATGTCGTGGCCGCTGTGATCACACTGCCGCTGGCGGCCTTTGGCCAGTTCATCGGCCCGATGTTGTGGTTCTTTGTCGTCTTTGCCGCGCCCATCGTGGGCGGGCTTATCGCCGAACTGGTGTGGCGCGCGACCGGCAAGCGGCGCGGCCAGTACATCTGGCTGGTCGTCTCAGTCTGCATGGTCATCGCCGCGCTTCCGGCGGTGGCCCTGCCGCTGTTGAGCCTCAACCTCATGAGCTTGGCGATACACGCCATTTACCTGGTCTTGGCTGTGGGCGCGGCCATTGCTCGATTGAGATATGGAAAATAGATAGAGATCGGAAATCGGGAGTCGGAGGAACAATACCCAATCACACTCCGACCTCTGACCTCCGACCTCCGGTAGGGAAACATGCTCACCGAACTGACGATCAGCGACCTGGCAATCATTGACGAGCTGCGCCTGACGCTCTCGCCCGGATTCAATGTGTTGACCGGCGAGACCGGCGCGGGCAAATCCATCATCATTGACGCGGTCAGCCTGCTCTTGGGCGGGCGAGCCGAGGCCGAGATCGTGCGTAGTGAGGCCGAGCGCGCCCAAGTCGAGGGCACGTTCCACTTTAATCAAGAGACTCGCGCGGTGGTCGAGCCGATCCTGGCCGAAAACGGGCTGGAGGGCGACGAGCCGGACACGCTGGTGCTGGGCCGTGAAGTCCGCCGAGGCGGGCGCAGCGTGTGCCGCGTCAACGGGCGAGCTGTGTCGCTGGCGGTGCTCAAAGACATCGGCCAATACCTGGTGGATATTCACGGGCAGAGCGAGCACCTCTCGCTGCTGCGCGTGCGCGAGCACGTCAACTTGCTCGACCGTTACGCCAACTTGTGGGACAAGCGCACGGCGCTCGGCCAAGTGGTGGCGCAGTTGCACGAGGTGCGCCGCGAGCTGGACGCGCTCCTGAAAGACGAGCGCGAGATGGCGCGCCGCGCCGACCTGCTGCAATTCCAGATCGAAGAGATCGGCTCGGCCAAGCTAAAGCCGGGCGAAGACGCCGCGCTCGAACAAGAACGCATGAGGCTGGCGAACGCCGAGCAACTGGCCGCGTTGGCCGACGAGGCTTACGAAGCGCTTTACGAAGGCGCAGGCGAAACACCCGCTGCGCTCGACGCGCTGGCGCAGGCGACCAAGGCGCTGGCCGGGCTGGCCAAGATTGACCCGACCTTGAGCGAGCACGTGCAAACCGCTGAAAGCGCCGCCGCGCAACTCGACGATCTGGCGCGCTCGCTTCGCGCCTACCGCGAGCGGATCGAGTTCAGCCCCAAGCGGCTGGAGCAAGTCGAAGACCGGCTCGACACACTCAAGCGGCTCAAGCGCAAGTACGGCAACACAATTGAAGAAATTTTGGCGTTTGCCCAAAACGCCGCCACGCAGCTCGACGGCATCACGCACGCTTCGGAGCGCATCGAGGAGCTGGGAAAACAGGAGGAAAAACTGTTGCGGCAAATCGGCGCGATGGGCAAGGAACTTTCCGACGCGCGCAAGTCTGCCTCTGAAAAATTGGCGGCTGCAATCGAAGCCGAGTTGAACGACTTGCGGATGGCCGGCGCGCGGTTCGGCGTGGACATCCAGTGGACGCCCGCAAAAGATGGCGCGTTTGCGGCTGAAGGCGGGCGCTACGCTTTCGATTCGACCGGGCTGGACAAGGTCGAGTTCCTCGTCGCGCCCAACGTTGGCGAGGGGCTCAAGCCGCTCGCCAAGATCGCCTCCGGCGGAGAGACCTCGCGTCTGATGCTCGCGCTCAAAGCGGTGCTGGCCCGCGCCGATCAAACGCCCACGCTCATCTTTGACGAGATTGACCAGGGCATCGGCGGGCGCGTGGGGTCGGTCGTCGGGCGCAAGTTGTGGGGGCTGACCGTAGAGCGTGGAGCGTGGAGTGAAGAAAGTCAACAGACGCACCAGGTGATTTGCATCACGCACCTGCCGCAACTGGCGGGGTATGGCGACGCGCACTTTCGAGTCGAGAAAGGAGCCGCCGAGGGCCGCACCACCACGCACGTGCAGCCGCTGGACGACCAGGCGCGCGTCGAGGAACTGGCGCAAATGCTCGGCGCATCGGGCGAAGGCGCGGTGCAAAGCGCGCAAGAAATCCTGGCCACCGTGGCCCACGAAAAGGATAGCGGGTGATCAACCGCGAGTACGGGAACCTCTTGCCTGTGACAAGCGTCTCTAGATTGCAGTGAATCATTAGAAAGAGGTATCCCATGCAAAAGCTGAAAGCGTTTAGCGTTATAGTGTTGGCTTTGCTGCTGGCCGCTTGTGCTCAAGAAGTTGCCCTGGTGGCGCCGACTGTTGCCTCTCCCCTCTCTACCACATCACCGCTTTCGACGCCCACTCCCCCGGCAGCGAAAAAGCCAAGCCTCCCCACCGACGCCGTGATCGTTTACCAGCGGAGTGGAGGCCTGGCCGGACGCACGGAAGAGTGGACGATCTATGCCGACGGCCGGGTGGTGAGTGGCGACGGGCGAACAGGCCAGTTGTCGCCGCAAGAGGTTGCAAATCTGGTACGGCAGATTGAAGCAGCCGGGTTCGGTGGTTGGCGCGATACCTATGGGTCGCCAGCTGCTTGCTGCGACCGGTTCACCTACAACCTCACGGTCCGCTTGGCCGGGCAGACCAAAATGGTGACAACTATAGACGCAGCGTCGGAAGAGCCGGCAACGCTGAGGACAATCCTGGGCCAGGTAACTCAACTGGTAGCCAAAGCCACCGGCAAATGAGCTAGCTCAGATCTACTCTCTGACAAGTTGATTGTCATCACAGACAGATCGAGGGAGCAGGCCTGTTGCCTGCTCCCTCTCTATCCAAACTCGCTCCCTGCGCTGGTAGCAGCTTTGGTGACACTCTTACCGTGGCAGCGTTATCATCCTCGGGAATTCCACAACACGGCCGTTACCAGAATAAGATACCGTGCTACCCATCCCCGCACACGCTGGGGCGGTGCATTTGCGCAACACGATGTCGTCCACATAGCCCCCTTCTGCATAGTTCGCCATGCTATCACTGTAGAACTCGAGCATAATCCATACATTGGGCTGACCCATCAGATTGCCTAGAGTGGGAACGTTGCTCAGATCCAGAACCCGGTCAATCCAGTCACCTGTGGCCCCCGAAGTACATATCCCATAGAAATTGACGCCGTTGATCGAAGCTCCACGGCAGACAAAATCCCAGTCCGACTCGCTATTCAGCCAGAGTTTGAAACTCAGGTCTGCGGCCGTAGCGCTGGTCAGGCCGAACGGGCCATAGACCATTATGGAATCGGCGTTGTTGGGATAGCTAACGCCGCAGCCTAGCAAAGCGCCGTTAGCTCCACCGCCGACCGCCCAGCCGCTGTAACTGCCTGCATAGGGTCGACAGTTTCGCTTGGCCCAATAGTATTCTCCATTCGTCAGCCCGTCGTCGTCATAAACAATCCATGTTGTTCCGGGGAAAGAACCTTCAAAGTCCTCGGTGTTAATGGTGGTCCAGCTAGGCGGCCCGACGGTGATCGTGACCGATTGAATATTGCTCCAGCCACTGGTGCCCCCCAAGTTGCTCGCCTGCGCCCGGTAATAGTACGTCCCGGTCACATGGTTGCTGGCCGACCAGGATGTTGCGGAGCCAGCGTATTGCGTCGTCGGGCTGGAAAAGCCTGCATTGTCGTCCTCTTGTAAGGTATAGGAAGTAGCCCCGCTCACCGCGCTCCAGGTCACGCCATAGTCCCCGTCATTATCCGAATTACTGATCGAGTTCAAGACAGGAGCAGCAGGAGGTGGCGGGAGCACGCACGTATAGATACGCACGTCGTCAATGAACCAGCCGTATCTGCTACCATCAGTGTCGGTGCCAATCCGGTAGCGGAAACGCACCATTTGACCGGCCAGCGAACTCAGGTCAAGGCGGCTGGAGATGTAACCACTGCTGATATCCACAAAAGCCGACCGACCTGCCAGCGGGTTATCGTAATAAGTCGTGATGGAATCATCATAACCGTTAACACTAAAGAGTGATCCAGCATCGTTCCAAGAAGCCCCACCATTTGTGCTGTACTCAAGCACGCCACCATCACACTTGCGGCTCTGGTACACCTCGAAATAGTAAGCGTGGTTGAAATGCAGGTAGGGCTGGCTGCCAGACGGCAAGGCGACATCTGAGGTCATGCGAATGTATGAATCGGATCTGGAACTTTGATCGTTCCCCCATATACTATACAGGCTGCTTGTAGCGTAAGTACTATCGGGATAGTGCCATGTATTGGGTCCGATCATTGTTCCCATTGTCCATTTGCCGCTGGAAGTGTTTTCCATGTTGTCGAAAAAGAGATCGTTGTTCACATACCCGGTCGAGCAGACGGGCGCATGAGTCGCCGCACAATAGCTCGGTTGCTGGCTCATCTCGGTAGCATCCAACGCTTTTTTCACTTGCTGGCAATCGGCAACGGTAATGCCTGTCTGCCGATACTTTCTCATGATCATCGGGAGGTAGACAGTATAGGCCGAGGTGTAACGGATAGAGTCACTCGAGATAACAGCCTGCGCGGTTGTCGAGGCCGCCTGGTCAATCAAATCGGTACAGGCTTGTTGCAGGGCATCATATAGATCATTATAGTCGGAGCCCGATGTCAGCAACTCGGTCTGTGCTTCGTAGAATACCTTGGCCGTTTTGGTAATGCCGATCCCCGCGACCGTATAACCGTTGAATGTGCCGCCGTCCGTGATGAGATAGGCTGCCTTGTTTCCCACGCCGCTGTTGGTATGCACCCCGCCATTGTCACTTGTGCCGCAGGCATAGTAGTAGCTGGTCATCCGGTCCGGGTCGCCCTTGTTCGGAGGGTCCTTCATATTGCGATTGTAGCCATTGGGAAGATCCTCTCCATGCAGCCAACGAGCCGACGCGCTATCGTCGCCATGAGTGTTGTGGGTCAGATCCACGAACTCGCCCCAGATATCGGAAAAGGCCTCGTTGATGGCGCCGGACTGCATATAGTAAAAGAGCTGTGACTCGTAGTCGGTCACGCCGTGGGTCATTTCGTGGGCCACCACATCATCGCCCAAATAGTTTCCACCGAACACGAGCTGGCCATTGCTCCACATGGCATTGTTCCACGGGGAGGAAGAGGAACAGGAGCTATTTGGGCAGTAGCGCACCGTGGCGACGATTTGCGAGCCAGCACCGTCAACGCCGCCCCGGCCATGATAGCGGGAGTAATAGTCATAGACATCGCCGATGAAATCGTAAACCCAGTCTACATCATGGATACCAGTTGCGCCTTGCCCCTCTATGCGCACTGGCCCGTTGCCCGGCAGGCCATAGCCAGAATTATTTTGATTGTCGTAGACTCGGCGGTATAGCGAAGTGTCAACCTGATTAAAGTGCAACACGATAAAACCATGCTGGGCATCCACGAGCACGAGTTCTCTGAACGGAAGAAGTTCAACCGGTTGCACTTGTATCCGCCAGCCCAGCGAGGTGATGCGCGGCCCCGGAGCGCCAATCAAGGCAGGATCATAGATCCACAGTTCTGGCTCTGTGGTCGTCAAAGTCTCCACACTGTATTGATAGTTCTTGGCAACCGTCTCAAGGGCTTGTTGCCTGGCTTGCTCCTTACTGATAGTTGGCACAGTGTTGACTTGGAGGTCAGGCGACACTTCGCCGTTGGCCGACATCACATTCTTCCCACTATCCATCCGCACGATCAACTCGCCGCCGAGTACCGGAACGCCCTTGTAGGCCTGCTGGAAGCGCACGATGGATCTCCCATTATCGGCCACGCGGGCGCGCATCACTGCGAGTTCCTTCGCCTGGTCGGTCAGACCAAAGAGTTGGCCATAAGAACCCAGAAAGGCCCGCGCCGCCTGTTCGGGTTGAATGTCGGCCGGCAACGTGCCTAATCGCGGGATGGGGCGTTCAGGGTCAGTGCTGATAAAGCGCACCTTGCCCGTCCCGGCGTGATAAGAGATGTGCATTTTGCCTTCGGTGACCTGTTCCAATTGATCAACGAGGGACTGGTCTGTTGGCGGGGGCGGCGTCCAGGTCGGGAGTGACTGTGGCCCATTCGCAGAAGCTGTCAAGGTCAGAGTGAGGGTCATAACCAGAGCGAGAGTCAAGTGTAAGGCCAACTGTTTCATTTGCATGAGGCACCTCCCTAAAGAGCAAATGGTTGATTAGGCATACAGCCACAATCGGAAACGGTAGGCGACTCACCGGGGCAGGTCAATCGCCGTCACATGATCACAACAAAGGAGGAGAATACAGAAACAGTATTATGATTCTGTTGAAAAACGCAGTCCGGTGGGAGGTTGTACCCTATTTGTGCCGAATTCCAACCTTGCTGGTGGAGAACCAGGCCAAGAATCCGACACAAATAGGTGCATAAGTGGGGGAGCGTTTGAGAAATTCAACAGAATCATTATGCCCGTTGCACAGCAAACCTCAGCCGCCATGGCATGAGGCACAAATTATGGATTGACTAGAGTGTAGCACAAAACAGAGAAGCAAGTCAAGGGGTTGTGGAAGCAATTTCTGCCCAATTTTCGATAGACAAGGAGGCCGGCCCAGTATCAGGGCGGCCTCCATCCTACATTCTAACCAATTACTAACCAAATACCGATTTGTGCGAGGCAGCACGGGGGTGCCGTATATCCACTGAGCTTTGAGCACTTTTATTTGATCACAATCTGCACCTGCCCCGTCATCCCCGGACGCAGCGCCAGGTCCGTCGCGTCCAGGTCAATGCGAACCGCGAACGTCGCCGCATCGCCCACCGGCTGACCCGCCAGCGGCGCGATAGCCGCGACCGTGCCTGTGAGCTTGGCATCAGGATACGTCTTGAGTGTGAGGTTAACCTTCTGCCCCATCGCCACGCGGCCCAGGTCGCGCTCGCTCAGGTTATTCGTCACAAATTGCAGATGACTGATGTCCACCATCGTCATGACCGGCGCGCCGCCCACCTGCGAGCCGGGCGCAATGTCCACCGTGGCGATCATGGCATCCCACGGCGCCTTTAGCTCGACATTCGCCAGGTCCATCTGCGCGCGCGTCAACGCGGTTTCGTTGAGAAGCACCTGCAGCTCAGCCTGCTTCACCGGGTCGCCGTTCTTGACCGAGTTGTAACTCGAAAGCGCCGAAAGATAATTCTGCTGCGCCATGGCCAGACCGCGTTGCGCCGAGCTGAGCTGATTTTGAGCGTCCTGCGTGATTTGCAGCATCCGGTTGTGGGCGCTGGCCGCGCGCGCGCCAGCCGTTTCGTAATCTTCACGGCGCTTTTCGCTGCCGGGCCGCTCGTTGAGCCGTATATAGGCGCCATCCAACTCGCCGCCCCAATAGTCAGCCCAGAACTTGGCTTCGCGCACGTCCCCCGTGACGTCGGAGCGCAACAGCGTGGACGAATAGACTCCTTGCGCGTTGATCACTCCCAACCGCGCCGCCTCGACACCTCTCCACGCGGCGCCCAAATCCGTGCCGGACTCTTTGGCCCGCTTGGCTCTGTCCAAATCAAAACGCGATTGCTCCAGCCGCGCAGTCGCATCACGCACGGCATTTTGAAGCGTGAGCGTATCCAACCGCGCCAACACCTGGCCGGCCTTGACCGTCTCGCCAGGACGCACGAGCACTTCGGTGACGCGCCCGGCCACCTGAAAGCTCAGCCCCAGCGCGGGCCGCAGCGAGACGACCGTCCCATCGGCGTTGACGACGGTCTCGATGACCGCCGTCGCTTCAGGCGTCGCCGCCACAGTCGGCGCGGGCGTGGCGGGCGGCTTGGGCGGCGCGCAACTGATGAGCGAGACAAGGATGAGAATGCACATTCCCAAGATTGAAAATCTGCAAAGCATGTTACTCCTTTGGTCAACCAGTCAACCCGGCACCGATTGACTGATCACTGACTACTGATCACTGATCCCTACAACGCCTCACGAATGATCTTGACTGCCTTTTGGACCAGCACTGCGCGCGAGGCCAGCGCCGCCGAGATGATGCTGGCGACGACGACGAGCGCCACGGTCAATGGCGCAACCACCGTATCCACTGCGAACGTCATAGGCTGTTCCATCGTCACCGAAGTCGAATACTGGTCGAAATAGCCCAAAAGCGCTCCGGCGGTGACGCCGGCCAGCACTGCGCTCACACTCATCACCGCGGCTTCCAGGATGAACGTTATGAGCAAGTGACTGTTGGGGCTACCCACGGCCTTCATCATCCCGATCTCTAGCCGGCGGCTGTTGACGGCGACGTAAATCACCGCAAACACACCAAAGATTGCCGTGACGAACGAGATGACCGTGAGCACGACCATAAAGACCTGAGCCTGCTGGAACTGTTGCTTGTACAGGCGAATGTCCTCTTCCGTCACCGAGACGACCATCTTGTCCTTGAGCGTAAAGGTCGTGCGCAGCGCCTTGCCGACTTCTTCCACCTTGGCGCCCGGCGCGACGGTCGCCAGAAAGCGCATCAACACCGCCTGGTTGGGATCGGGCTTGCCCTGCACCGGATCGTTGGCGAGCTCGCGGAACGTATCGAGCGAGACCAGCGCCGAGCTGGCGCCACTGCGAGCCGTCTGCTGGTTGCGCCCGATCTCGTTGAAAAAGCCCGGCATCTTGCGCCCGATGCCCACCACGCGCATCTCGATGATGTGATCCAACCCCCGGCCCGTGACGCGGACGGTTCCGTTCAGCGGGACATTAAAGTGCTGCGCCAGCCCTTCCGAGATGATGACGGTGTTCTTTTCCGCCAAGATGCGATCCAATGCCTCTGGCCCGCTGCCCAGGAACTCGACCCGGTTGGGATAGACGATGCCATTCAAGCTGCCCGTCAGGCCATAGAAATTGACATTCGCGCTGCGGACATCTACCATATCCGAGGTCTTGGCGCGATACGAATACGTCAGGCCAGCGACGCGCCCCACGCCGGGCGTGGCCTTGAATTCATCCACTTTTTGGGACTTTAGTCGCAACGATTCGGGCGAGACGCGCGGCCCCATCTCGAACACAAAGCCGCCCATCATCATGCCCGTGCTCACCCTGGCATTGATCGGCGCGCCATTCATCATCTCGACCTGATTCGTCAGGTTTGCGCCGCTGACCGCCATCTCGGTCGCCAGGAACACGGGCAGCGTCGCCGAAAGCACAATCATCAGCGAGATCCACGTGTTACGCTCCTTGCCGCGCTTGACGTAGCGGTTGACAAAGAACGCGCGCTTGGGCGCGATCCAGTTCAGGAGCGCCAGCAACAAACGCTCGAACGGGACGGACAGCACCGAAAACATCATCGCCACGCCGATCACCATAGTCAATAACGAGCCAAAGAGCAGCACCGAGATCAACGTGACGTCGCCGAACGTAAAGGCATACTGGAAACCAAAGCCCATGACCACCCAGACGAGCGTCAGCGACAGGCCGATGCCAAAGATGCGGCCCGAGGGTCGCCGCTCGCGGAACTTGGCAATATCGTCCAGGCCGATGTTATCCGCCGCGCCGGGGTTGATCGCGTGCATGACTTTGGTCGCCGAAGCCTGCTGCGCCGGCATCAGCGCGCTGATGCCCAACACGAGCATCGCCATCAGCACCGGCGGAACGATCGTCCCCGCCGAAACAGACGGCTGGAACGATGTGCCGCCCAATTCGTTGAGGCTCTGGAAAATCTGCGGCGCAAAGACAAAGTTGTTGAGCAAGATGCCCGCGACGACGCCGATGCCCGCGCCCAACGCGCCCAGGATACAGACTTCGACGACCACCATGCCGAACAGGCGGCGGCGCGTCGCGCCGAGGATGCGCAGAACCGCCATGTCGCGGCGGTTTTCAATCACATTGTTTTGGATGAGCGTGCGGACGAGCAGGCCGACGATGCCCAGCGCCATCAAGCCGTACACGTTGATGAGCGCCTGCTGCATGGCAAACATCTGCTGGCTGCTGTCGAGCGATTTGACCTTGCCCAGGTCGTAGCTGTAATCGTCGCCCAACGCCGCCTGCACTTTTTCCGCATACTGCCGCGCCTGAAAGACGGCCACCTGTGGATTCGTCGTGGCGTAGGTGGCGGGATTCCACTTGACGAGCAGTTGTTGCGAGCGGCCCTTGAGGCCCGTCCACTCTTGCACGAACTTTAGATCAGCGATCACGGCGTTCTGCGTGTCCGACGACAACAAGCCCTGCTGCGTCACGATCCCCACGACGGTCACCACCGTATGCGCGCGCGACGAGCTGGCGCCCGCGCTGCCTGCGTACCCTTCGCGGCGAGGCACGGGCAGCGTGTAATACAGATCGAACGAGTCGCCCACCTCGAGATCAAACGAGCCGGCCGTCCCCTGCAAGATCACCACACGTCCCGGCCCGATGTCGAGTGTGCCCGAGATGGCCTTCATCATGCCCAGCTTGTCGTTCCGCAAGTCGAGCGCGAGAAAAGTGACAGTGCCATTGCGTGAGCCGTGCGTAATATCCGCCATCCCGCGAAAGCGCGGGACGACCGCTTCCGCGCTGGGAACCGCCTGGCGCACGATGGCCGTCGTCTGATCCACGGCGATGAATTGATCGCCGGCGATCTCGGTCTTGCTCAGCGCCAGGTCATACCCGCCCATGCGCTGCGCGATCTGCTCGACCGAGAATTGCCGCTGGGTATCCACCACGGCGCTGAGCGTCACCACCATGCCGACCGCAAAGATCAGCGCAAACAGGATGAGCAACGTGCGCACCTTGCGGCGGCGAAAACTGCGGAGAATGTACTTGAGCGTCATTTCATTTCTTTCCGCGATCTACAATCAACTTGCCTTCGGTGCTGAGCACAAGACCGTCCGTGCCTGCGGCGACCACCGCGCCCATGCCGTTGCAATCATCAGAGACGATCTTGCCATCGCGCAGTTGGATGCATCGGTGGGCGTATTTGGACATGCGCGGGTCGTGCGTGACGTAGACGACCGTCGTGCCGCGCTCGCGACTGAGCTTGGTGACCAGCTCCATGATCTCAAAGCCGGTGGTGCTATCGAGGTCGCCTGTCATCTCGTCGCCGACGAGAATCGCCGGGTCGTTCGCCATCGCGCGCGCGATGGCGACGCGCTGCTGCTGGCCGCCGGACAGCTCGCTGGGATAGTGATGCGCGCGGTCAGCCAGCCCCACCATGGCGATCAATTCCTTGACGCGCTTTTTGCGCTCGCCGTTTTTCATC
>Ga0315284_10011324_pt1 | contig 12722 bp, 23 predicted proteins | sample YL17G09_16_MG_FD_203696 | JGI IMG/M metagenome (GOLD analysis project Ga0315284, IMG submission 203696) | Sediment microbial communities from Yellowstone Lake, YNP, Wyoming, USA - YL17G09_16 | ecosystem: Environmental > Aquatic > Freshwater > Lake > Sediment | place: USA: Wyoming | collected... | reverse complement strand
TCACGCCGCATCGGAAGTTTAAGGCGGAGACGTATATCTTGACGAAGGAGGAGGGGGGTCGGCACACGCCGTTTTTTAATGGGTATCGGCCGCAGTTTTATTTTCGGACGACGGATGTGACGGGGGTGGCGGTGTTGCCGGAGGGGGTGGAGATGGTGATGCCTGGGGACAATGTATCGTTGACGGTGGAGTTGATTACGCCGATCGCGATGGAGAAGGAGTTGCGGTTTGCGATTCGAGAGGGAGGGCGAACCGTTGGCGCAGGCGTCATCAGTGATGTCCTGGAATAGTAAGGAAGGGGTTTAAACATGACAACTCAGAAGATCAGAGTTTGTTTAAAATCTTATGACCATAGACTTCTGGACAAATCGACTGCTGAGATCGTGGATACGGTTCGCCGAACAGGAGCCAGTGTGGCAGGGCCTATCCCTCTTCCAACAAAGATCAACAAATATTGCGTACTGAGATCCCCCCATGTGGATAAGAAATCGAGAGAGCAGTTCGAGATTCGGACCCACAAGCGTCTCATCGATATTTTGGAACCTACCCAGCAAACGGTAGATGCACTTATGAAGCTTGATCTGGCAGCCGGGATCGATGTAGAAATCAAGCTATAATCTCCCTTACCCCCCCTCCTGCCTGGCGACAGACAGGTAGAAAAGGGGGAGAAGGGGGGATTGGAGATGGAAAGAAATGAAAAGGACGCTTGGAATCATCGCCAGAAAAGTAGGGATGACTCAAGTCTTTCTTGAAGACGGGTCAGTGGTACCAGTGACCATTGTTGAAGCCAGCCCTTGTACGGTGGTTCAGAAGAAGACGAAGGAAAAGGATGGCTACAATTCCCTTCAACTCGGATTCCTTCCGAAGAATGTTCAGAGAGTAAACAAGCCGCTATCCGGCCATTTCAAAAAAGCTGGGGTAGGCCCTACTTATCATTTGAAGGAGTTCCGGGTCGAGGATGTAGGAGGGTATGAACCAGGGCAGATGGTAAGCCTCAATCTCTTTAAGCCTGGAGATGTTGTGGATGTGACTGGTCTCAGCAAGGGAAAGGGATTTACTGGTGTGATGAAGCGCCATGGATTTCACGGTTCACCCGGATCTCATGGAACACACGAATATTTCCGTCATGGAGGCTCTGTGGGTCAACATTCCTTTCCTGCCCATGTTTTTAAAAATATGAAGATGCCAGGGCATCATGGGAATCAGAAGGTAACCCTCCAAAATATCAAAGTCGTGGACGTCAAAGAAGATCAGAACCTTATCTTACTCAAAGGTGGAATTCCCGGAAGCCGTCGTGGCTTGATCTTGATTCGAAGCGCCACCAAGTCGGAATCGAGTCGGAGTCGACTCGGTCGTACCGCACCGACTCGTACCGAGAAGAAGGGTTTTACTGCCCCATCGGCTTAAGGGAAGGGATTGGATGAGCACATTCGCTGTCTATGACATTGAAAATCAAAAGGTGAGCGAGATCGAATTGGACGACCGGATCTTTGATGCAAAGATCAATCCTTCCCTTTTTTATGATGTCGTTCGAATGAGTTTGGCCTCTCAGAGGAAAGGCTCTGCTGCCACTAAAAATAGAACCCTGGTGCGAGGAGGAGGCGCAAAACCCTGGAAGCAGAAAGGGACAGGAAGGGCTCGAGCAGGATCTCGGCGATCTCCCTTATGGAGAGGAGGAGGAACCATCTTCGGCCCCATGCCTCGAAATTACTCTTTCTCTCTTCCCAAAAAGGTGAAACAGGCAGCTCTCAGGGCTGCACTCAGCTTGAGACGTCAGGAGGGAAAACTGATTCTTCTGGACAATTTCCCATTGGGCGGGTTTAAAACCCGCCAGGTGCTCGAGGTGCTGAAAAAACTCCAGGTTGAGGATGCCCTCATTGTGACCGATGAAAAACGCCTTTTTTTAGAACGATCGACCCGGAATATCCCTAAGATTCAGGTCCTACGATCTGAAGGCCTGAACGTCTACGACATCTTAAATCATGAACATCTGATTCTGCTCAGTCCGGTGGTCGAAAGAATCCAAGGGGTGCTCACGTCATGAAAGAAGCTTATCACATTATCCGAAGGCCTTTGATCACTGAAAAAAGCACCCAACAGAAAGAGGCGAGCCGTCAGTACTCTTTCGAAGTGGACCGGGGTGCGAATAAGATTGAGATTCAATCGGCTGTCGAACGTCTCTTCAAGGTGACGGTTCTTCAAGTGCGAACATGCAATGTTTTAGGTAAAATCAAACGCCTGGGAAAAAAATATGGAAAGAGGTCCGATTGGAAGAAGGCGATCGTCACCCTGAAAGAAGGCGATCGCATCGGTTTCTTTGAAGGAGCCTAAAATAATTTTGGAATATTGGAATAATGGAAGGATGGAATAATGGGGAAAAACAATCTCGAACGACAATTTGTTTCTGAAAACCCAGTATTCCAGTATTCCACCATTCCATTTTTCCTTTAATGGGGTTCATCATGGCTATCAAAAAGTTTCGACCCACTTCTCCTGGAAAGAGATTTCAAACCGTCTCCACATTTGCGGAGATCACCTCTTCTACGCCGGAGAGGAGTCTTCTTCTTCCCCTGAGAAAGACCGGGGGAAGAAACTGCTATGGGAGGATCACCTCTTGGCACAAAGGAGGGAGGCATAAGCGAAGATATCGACTCATTGACTTTAAGCGGGACAAACGGGAGATTCCAGCCAGAGTGGCTTCCATTGAGTATGACCCGAACCGATCTTCCCGGATCGCTTTGCTTCACTATGCCGATGGAGAGAAACGATATATCCTTGCACCTTCCCAACTTCAGGTAGGGGATCAAGTGATTACCAGTCCGACGGCTGATATTAAACCCGGCAATGCCCTTCCCTTACGCAATATTCCTACAGGCATTCTGATTCATAATATCGAGCTGAAGATAGGAAAGGGTGGCCAAATCATCCGCAGCGCCGGAACTTATGGTCAATTGATGGCCAAGGAAGGGAAATATGCCCATGTCAAACTCCCTTCTGGTGAAGTCCGATTGATCCTCCAGGATTGTTTTGCCACCATCGGTCAGATCAGCAATCTTGAGCATGAAAATATCTCCTTAGGAAAAGCAGGGAAAAATCGATGGTTGGGTTGGAGGCCTACAGTTCGGGGAGTAGCCATGAACCCGGTCGACCATCCTCTGGGCGGAGGCGAGGGAAAGAGTTCGGGAGGAAGACACCCTTGCACACCGTGGGGGGTATTGGAGAAGAAGACCCGAAAAAATAAGAGCACTGATAAATATATTCTGAAGAGGAGAGATTGATGGCCCGCTCGATCAAAAAGGGACCTTTCATAGATTCCCATCTAATGGAAAAAGTGAATGAGGCCCGAAATGCAAAGGAAACAAAGCTGATCAAAACTTGGTCGAGGCGATCCACCGTCATTCCTGAAATGGTGGGATTGACCTTTGCGGTCCATAATGGAAAAAGATTTATTCCGGTTTTTGTAACCGAGGAAATGGTGGGACATAAGTTAGGGGAATTCTCCCCGACACGAACCTTCCATGGTCATTCTGGAGACCGAAAGACCAAAATTAAAGGGAAGGCTGCATAGAAAAGATTGAGAACGAGATGGAAGTCAGAGCAAAATTGAGATTTGTGAGGATTGGACCCAGGAAGGCTCGATTGGTGGCCGATCTGATTCGAGGGAAAGGATCAGAAGAGGCATTGAATATACTGACTTTTACCAAAAAGGCGGCATCCAAGATCCTCATCAAATTATTAAAATCGGCCATTGCCAATGCCACCCAAAAAAAGACGATTGATATCGATCGACTTTACGTTAAAAAAATTGCGGTGGATCAGGGGCCAACCATGAAACGTTTCCAACCCAGGGCTATGGGCCGTGCCACGACGATCCGAAAGAGAAGCAGTCATATCACTATTGTTCTAGACGAAGGGTAAACCCCGTTAGAAAAGGATGGGGCTTTAAACTCCACCCCTTCTAAGATGAATCCCGTTAGAGATGTATCTCTAAACGGGATGAATATTATTTATTTTTATCATCCCCACCATAAATAGCGGGGCTTTCTAACAGGGTAAAGGAGGAAGAAATTTGGGACAGAAAGTGCATCCAATCAGTTTTCGACTGGGATTCATCAAGACCTGGGATTCCCGATGGTATGCCGAGAAGGATTATCCTCAACTCCTCATCGAAGATATTCGGATCCGTGACTATCTGAAGAAAAAACTTTACCATGCTGGGGTCTCTAAGATCGAGATTGAACGGGCCGCCAGTAAGGCAAAAAAGGCTAAAATATCGATTTATACGGCTCGGCCCGGCATCATCATTGGAAAAAAGGGAGCCGAGGTTGAGAATCTGAAAAGGGAACTTCAAGAGATGACCCAAAAAGAGATCTTCATCAACATCCAGGAGGTCAAGAGGGCAGAGATCAATGCCCAATTGGTTGCTGAAAATGTGGCGCTTCAGTTGGTGAGGCGGGTAGGATTTCGAAGAGTCATGAAGAAGGCGGTCGGCTCCGCACTCAAACTGGGGGCAAGGGGAATTAAGATCTCTTGCGCTGGAAGGTTGGGAGGAGCAGAAATGGCTCGTAAAGAATGGTACCGGGAAGGTCGGGTTCCACTCCATACCCTTCGAGCGGATATCGATTTTGGCCTTGCTGAGGCCAAAACCACTTATGGGATCATTGGCGTGAAGGTATGGATCTTTAAAGGGGAGGTCTTCCCAACGAAAGAAGGAGAAGAAAGAGCAACTTAATGCAGAGATTTTTCTGGAATCATGGAATAGTGCGAAAAAAAGGCAAAATATTTTTTATCGACCCAATATTCCAACGTTCCATCATTCCATTCTTCCCAAGAGGATGAAATGTTATGTTGATGCCGAAGAAAACAAAATATCGAAAACAGCAAAAAGGGAGAATGAGAGGCGTTGCCTCTCGGGGAAACACCCTAAACTTCGGTGACTTCGGACTTCAAGCCATAGAATGTGGCTGGTTGACCGCACGCCAGATCGAGGCCGCACGAATTGCGATGACCCGATTTATAAAACGCACTGGTCGAATCTGGATCCGCATCTTCCCGGATAAACCCATTACCAAAAAACCTGCTGAGACCCGGATGGGAAAAGGAAAGGGTCCTCCTGAAGATTGGGTGGCGGTGATTCGACCGGGCCGAATTCTCTATGAGATGGAAGGAGTTCCTGAGGAAGGGGCCAGGGAGGCTTTCGTATTGGCCTCTCATAAACTGCCCATCCATACGAAGTTCATCATGAGGGGGAGCCATCAATGAAAGCGAAGGACCTCCGCCTTCTCAGCGAAGGGGAGTTACTTGGAAAAGAGAAGGAATTGAATGAGGAACTTTTCAACCTTCATTTTCAGCATGCTACCGGACAGTTGGAAAATGTCATGCGGCTCCCTCAAGTCAAACGGGACATGGCTCGGGTGAAAACGATCCTGAAAGAAAAGGCTTTGGGTAAACCCCGTTAGAAAAGACGGGGCTTTAACACCGCCTTCCCTGCCTGCCGGCAGGTAGGAATAAGGAGCTAATGCTTTCTATTTATAGCATCCCCAGAATAAATGACTGGGCTTTCTAACGGGGTAAAGGGACATAAAGGGAATGGAAGAGAGAGGGAAACGAAAAGTATTAACGGGTGTGGTCGCGAGCGATAAAATGGAAAAGACCGTGGTGGTTATGGTGAATCGCCTTGTCCTCCATCCGGTATATAAAAAATATATACGAAAGCGGACAAAGGTGAAGGCCCATGACGAAAAGAACGAATGCCATATTGGAGATAAAGTCCTGTTGATCGAAACCCGCCCGTTAAGTAAAGAGAAGCGATGGCGTGTCAAGGAGATCCTTGAACGGGCCGCATAACCATTAATAGAAAGTGGAACGGTGAAAGGTGCAGGGAACACAACTTGCCACTCTCTACTTTCCACATCCGTAATAAGGGCAGCGGTGTAGGAGTCCACGATGATACAGATGCGCAGTATCCTCGAAGTGGCCGATAATTCGGGGGCCAAAAAATTGGGGTGTATTAAGGTTCTCGGCGGTACGCGGCGGAAGTATGCAACCCTGGGCGATATCATCGTGGTTTCCGTCAAAGATGCCCTGCCCAATTCCAAAATCAAAAAAGGATCTGTGGTTCGGGCGGTCATCGTCCGGACAAAGAAAGAGGTCAAACGTCTTGATGGTTCCTACATCAAATTTGATGATAATTCAGCCGTTCTCATCAATCCTCAAGGGGAACCCATTGGCACTCGAATCTTTGGTCCTGTCGCCCGAGAATTAAGGGCTAAACGGTTTATGAAGATCATCTCCTTGGCTCCGGAGGTCCTCTGAAAAGGGAAACAAAATGATTGCACCGAAATACCATATTAAAAAGAATGACCTCGTGATGGTGATCAACGGAAAGGAGAAAGGCAAAAGTGGCCGAGTCCTGAAGGTCCTTCCTGAGAAGGAAAGGGTCCTTATTGAAAAAATCAATTTTGTGAAGAGGCATTCGCGGCCACACGGCCAGCAAAGGCGGGGAGGGATTATCGAAAAAGAGGCACCTCTCCATGTCTCCAATGTGATGCTTCTCTGTGAAAAGTGCAATAAGCCCGTTCGCATCGGGCACCGTATCATCGAGGGGAGTAAAAAGACCCGATTCTGTCTGAAATGTGGTGAAATTTTTGATAAATAGGTGAATGAATGGCTAAGTTGAGAGAGGTTTATCAGGAGAGAGTGGTTCCTGCCCTGATGAAACGATTCGGCTATAAAAATAGGATGGAGGTCCCCAAACTGGGAAAAATTGTCATCAACATGGGATTAGGGGAGGCGATTCAAAATATAAAGATTCTCGACTCTGCTGTACAAGAACTGGGTCAGATCACAGGACAGAAACCTGTGATCACGAAAGCAAAAAAATCGATTGCTCAGTTCAAATTGAGGACGGGGATGCCCATTGGATGCATGGTTACCCTTCGGAAAGAGAGGATGTATGAATTCTTCAATCGTCTGGTGAATGTTGCCCTCCCGAGAGTAAGGGACTTTAAGGGCCTCTCTGGAAAATCCTTTGATGGAAGGGGAAATTATGCCCTGGGAATCCGAGAACAACTCATCTTTCCAGAAATTAATTATGATAAGATTGACAAAGTGAAAGGGATGAACATCGTCATCGGGACCACAGCCAAGACAGATGAAGAAGGAAAAGAATTGCTGAGATTATTGGGGATGCCCTTCAGAAATTAAAATTAGTCTTGGGGTAAAGGTTACGAAGCCAGCCCTTTACCATATTAGGTTCAGGGCCAGTTTGGTGTTGAGTTAAGAGGGTCAAGGTTTAAAAAAGACCAAAAACATAGCCCATTTCCCAAACAGGCATCCTCACCCTAACCTTAACCTATGGTTTTTTAGGAGGAAAATTTGGCAAAGCTTTCACTGATGAATAAGGCAAAAAGGCCTCAGAAATTTAAGGTCCGTGAGTACCATCGATGCCCTCTCTGTGGAAGATCAAGGGCTTATTATCGAAAATTTAATATGTGCCGACTCTGTTTTAGAAAGCATGCCTCCCGGGGCGAGATTCCCGGAGTGATTAAATCCAGTTGGTAAAAGTGTGGGGGTTTGTATGTCAATGACCGATCCAGTAGCCGATATGTTTACTCGAATTCGTAATGGATCTAAAGAAAAATTTGAGAAGGTAGATGTTCCCTCCTCTAAACTGAAACGAGAAATTGTCAAAATTTTGAAAGACGAAGGGTTCATTAAAAATTTTAAAGTGGTCACCGAAGATCACGGAGATGAGATGATCCGAATCTTTCTTAAATATGATGCCACCAAGAAAGGAATTATTAATATCAAGCGGGTCAGTAGACCAGGGCGAAGGGTCTATGTGGGAATCGACCGTATCCCCTCTGTCATGAGCGGATTAGGTATCTCGATTCTCTCCACTCCGAAGGGAATCCTCACGGATAAAGCTGCCCGTAAGGCCAACGTAGGGGGAGAGGTTCTTTGTTATGTATGGTAAACGCTCGATAAAAGCAATGTCAAATGTCAAAGCCCAAAGTTCAAATGAATGTCAAATTTCCAAATCCAAATTTGGCATTTGAACTTTGTCATTTGGCATTTAGGGGTTATTTATGTCTCGTATCGGAAGAATGCCGGTCGAATTGCCAAAAGAGGTGAAGATCTCCTGCGATCTTTTGGGGGTGGAGGTGACAGGACCCAAAGGCCACCTCCTCCATCATCTCCCTCAAGAAATCTCGGTTGCAGTGGATGGAGGAAAAGTGTTCATCCAGCGTGCGGATGACCATCGTACCTCCAAAGCTCTTCAAGGTCTGACCCGGAGTCTTATCGCCAACATGATCACCGGGGTTACACGGGGGTTTGAGAAACGACTTGAGATTATCGGAGTTGGATTTCGAGCAGATCTTCAAGATAAAGCTCTTAAACTCTCCCTGGGATTCTCTCATCCAATTCTTTACTCAATTCCTCAAGGGATTCAGATGGCAGTGGACAAGCAAACCCAAATCACCATTAAAGGGATTGATAAGCAACAGGTGGGAACGGTTGCCGCTAAACTTCGTTCAATGAAGCCACCCGAACCCTATAAAGGAAAAGGGATACGTTATGTCGGGGAAAGGATTCGTAAGAAGGTTGGAAAAACCAAAGCGTAGAAATACAAGGTCAAGGTTAAGGTTTGGGTTATGGCATGTATGAGCCTAAAGGACCTTGGGAGGAAAGCCATTGAAGAATAAAAAAGTTCTGGCCCGAATGAAAAGGAAAAAGAGGGTGAGAGGCGATCTCAAGGGAACTCTTGAGCGACCTCGTCTCAATGTCTTCAGAAGTTTGAAGCATATCTATGCCCAAGCCATTGTGGATACGAATAGGAAAACGCTGGTCAGTGCCTCCACTTTAAGTCCCGAACTTAAAGAGGGCCTTGGCTATTCAGGGAATGCGGAAGCAGCAAAAAAAGTGGGAGAACTCATCGCCAAGAAATGTCTTGAAAAGGGAATCCAAAAAGTGGTCTTCGATCGGAATGGGTATCTTTATCACGGCAGGGTCAAGGCATTGGCTGAGGCTGCCAGAACGAATGGTCTAATCTTTTAGAGAGCTCTGAAAAGCTACTATACGCTCTCTTGATTACACTGATTTAAAAGAAAGATTAAACGGATTTTCTTTGTTTGCAATGAATTTTATATCTGTGTAATCGTTTCATAATCTGTGTAATCAGAGATTTCTGAATTTCTTCAGAAATCTCTTTCAAGGAGGGATGGACATTGCCAAAGATTGATCCAAATACGTTGGAATTAACCGACCGGGTGGTGCATATCAACCGGGTTTCTAAAGTGGTCAAAGGTGGGAGAAGATTCAGCTTCAGCGCACTGGTCGTCGTCGGGGACGGAAAAGGCCATGTGGGAAGTGGATTGGGAAAGGCCAATGAAGTCCCTGAAGCCATCCGAAAGGGGATTGAACATGCGAAACGGAACTTGATCTATGTGCCCCTCATGAATAACACGATTCCTTACGAAGTGATAGGAAGGTTTGGGGCGGCGAAGGTTCTATTAAAGCCCGCTTCCGAGGGAACAGGCGTCATTGCCAGTGCTGCTATCAGGGCCATTGCTGAGTCAGCAGGGATTCAAAACATTCTGACAAAAGCGCTCGGATCAACCAATCCTCACAACCTCATCAAGGCCACCTTTCAGGGCATCAACCAACTGAAAAGTCCTGAGGAAGTCTCTGAAAAAAGGCGTGAGAAAGCACCGGAGAACCAAAAGGTTTCATAATGAAAAGGATTGAGCATACGATTAAAGTCAAATGGATCAGGAGCGTGATCGGAAGACCTGACAACCAAAGAAAGACGATCCGAGGCCTTGGGTTCAAGCGACTCAATCAAACCCTTACTTTGCCGGATCGACCCGAGATTCGAGGGATGATTCATCGTGTGAACCACCTATTAGACGTATTGGAAGGATCTGAAAGGGAACGCGAATGAGACTGGAAGAATTGAAACCTCCTGAGGGAGCGAGAAAGAAAAGGAAACGTGTGGGGAGGGGGATTGGTTCTGGCCATGGCAAGACAGCCTGCCGAGGATCGAAAGGCCAGAATGCTCGGTCCGGTGGGGGAACCAAGGCTGGTTTCGAGGGAGGACAGATGCCTCTCCAACGACGCCTTCCTAAAAGGGGGTTTCGTTCCCCATTTAAGAAACAGTATACCATCATCCATGTGGGAGACCTCAATCGTTTCCCGAAAGATTCGGTGGTGGAACCCGAACTCCTGCTCCAATCTGGCTTTCGAAAGAAGGGAGATGGGTTCAAGCTTCTTTCCGATGGAGAACTCCAGCACCCTTTGACCATCCGTGTCCATCAAGCGAGCAAGGCTGCATTTAAAAAGGTAGAAGCTGCTTCAGGAAGGGTGGAGGTGATCGGCTCATGATTTCAGGAGCCCAAAATATTTTTAAGATACCCGAACTGAAACGCAGGATCCTGATGAGCTTTCTCTTTTTGGCGGTCTATCGCATCGGTGTCCACATCCCTACGCCTGGAATCAATGGGGATGCCCTCGCTTCCTTCTTTGAACAAGCGAAGGGGACCCTTTTCAGCCTCATCGATATGTTTTCAGGGGGAGCCTTGGAAAGGCTCTCCGTCTTTGCATTGGGCATCATGCCCTATATCAGCGCTTCGATCATCCTCCAACTTCTCACCGTGGTAATTCCCTATCTCGAACGTCTCCAGAAGGAAGGAGAGATCGGTCGGAAAAAGATTGTCCAATATACTCGTTATGGAACCGTTCTTCTCAGTATGGTCCAGGGATTTGGAATCGCTGTCGGATTGGAAAATATGAGGGGGGCAGCGGGTGAGATGATCGTCCTCATTCCAGGGTGGTCCTTCCGGATCATGACCGTCATCACGCTGACCGCAGGCACAGCCTTCATCATGTGGTTGGGTGAACAGATTACAGAAAGGGGAATTGGTAACGGCATCTCCTTGATCATCTTCGCTGGGATTGTCGCCAGAATGCCAAATGCCATTGCCGGCACCTATGAACTCTTCCGGGTAGGACAGATGAATATCATTACAATCTTATTCTTAATTCTCCTCATGGTGTTGGTCGTTGCCGTGATCATCTTCGTCGAAACCGGGCAACGGAGACTTCCTGTTCAATATGCCAAGCGTATCGTGGGGAGGAAAGTTTACGGTGGGCAGAGCACGCATCTCCCACTCAAGTTAAACACATCGGGTGTCATTCCTCCCATCTTCGCTTCATCGATCCTGATGTTTCCATTGACGATTGCCAACTTTATGCCCAAGCCTTTGCTGGACGAACATCCCTGGATTCAGTCGGTCCTCGAAAGCTTCGGACCCGGTGCACTTCTCTATAATCTTCTTTATATAGGATTCATCATCTTCTTCTGCTATTTTTATACAGCCGTCACCTTCAATCCAAACGATGTTGCAGAGAATATGAAGAAGTTTGGTGGCTATATTCCTGGCATCCGACCAGGACAGAAGACCGCTGAGTATATTGATAAAGTGCTCACTCGAATCACCCTCGGTGGAGCCATCTATGTCTCGGCCGTCTGTGTTCTGCCCACCATCCTCTATAGGAAATTCAATGTGCCCTTCTATTTTGGAGGTACGGCTCTCCTGATCGTGGTCGGTGTGGCCTTGGACACGGTCCAACAGGTTGAAGCCCATATGCTGAGCCGACATTATGAAGGATTGATGAAAAAGGGGAGATTGAAAGGGAGACGGGGGTAAGCTAAGACCCATTGCAAATTGAAAAATGCTCATTGCAAATTTCTAAATGGGTTAATAATCTTTCAATTTACAATTTGCATTTTGCACTGAGTAATGAATAATGAATCTTATTTTTTTAGGTCCGCCAGGTGCGGGAAAAGGGACTCAGGCACAGATGATCGTTGAACGTTATCACATCCCTCAAGTCTCAACGGGGGATATTCTCAGAAAAGCAGTCAAGGAAGGGACTCCGTTAGGAAAGAAGGCCAAAACCTTTATGGATCAGGGCCAGCTTGTCCCGGACGAAGTGGTCATCGATATTATCGATGAGCGGTTGAGGGCAACGGATTGCAATCCGGGTTTTATCCTCGATGGATTTCCAAGAACCATTGCCCAAGCGGAGGCTCTTCAGCCCATTCTCACTAAAATGGGGAAATCGATTGACCATGTCATCAATATCGAAGTGGATACGGAAGAGTTAGTGCGACGGCTCACCGGCAGGAGAACCTGTAAAAACTGTGGGGCGATGTTCCACATTCTTTTCCATCCTCCTAAGGTCGAAGGGATTTGTGATCGATGTAGTGGAACCCTTTATCAAAGAGAAGATGACCAGGAGAAGACCATTCGAATACGACTAAACGAATATCAGAGACAAACCGCCCCTCTCGTCCAGTATTACCAGCATAAAAACTATCTTCGCTCGATCCAGGGAGTCGGTGGACAGGAAGAAATTTTTAAGCAAATCATTCGTCTATTAAACTCGAAGCCCCTTTAAGGGTGCGGATGGAGTTTCTATGCCGAAGGAAGAGGCGATTCAAGTTGAAGGGAAGGTATTGGAGACTCTTCCCAATGCAATGTTCCGAGTGGAATTGGAAAATGGGCACAAGGTATTAGCCCATATCTCTGGAAAGATGAGAATGCATTTCATCAAGATCCTCCCCGGGGATAAAGTGACAGTTGAATTGTCACCCTATGACCTCACCCGGGGCAGAATTATTTTCCGGGAGAAATAAGACAGTGAAGGTAAGGGCT
>Ga0315284_10011323_pt1 | contig 12723 bp, 10 predicted proteins | sample YL17G09_16_MG_FD_203696 | JGI IMG/M metagenome (GOLD analysis project Ga0315284, IMG submission 203696) | Sediment microbial communities from Yellowstone Lake, YNP, Wyoming, USA - YL17G09_16 | ecosystem: Environmental > Aquatic > Freshwater > Lake > Sediment | place: USA: Wyoming | collected... | reverse complement strand
GGTGACGAACTCCAGGTAGAACGCCGCCACCAAGAGCAGGAAGATCAGCACGAGGGCGAGGGTGACGGCCCGCACGGTGAGCCCAGTGTCATGGATCCTGCCGGAATCCGCCATGGACACGCGCCCCGTCTCGCTCTTGATCTGTCCACCACGACTAGGGGAGAGCGGAATCAGGCCTCTGGGGCCTCTCAGTGGCGCCGACGCGCTCTCCCGGACGACAGCCAGGACTCGTTCTTGGGGACAAGGCCAGGACCGCTCGCCAGGGAGTCATCCTGCCGTTCCCTTCGCTGTGGCATAGACGGCCAGTGTAGATTGTCAGCGTTCTTGGCGGCAGGGCCAGCCAGCCTCGGCTCGTCACCGGACGCGTACCGTTCCCGTCTCTGGGTCGGTCGGGGGTGGCCCAACACCCGACGCGCCCAGCGCTCCGATACCCGATCTCGTCCCAGCGCCTCACGCACCTGCTCCACCGCCGCCCGGCCATATAGGGGAATGGGCGCTGGCATTCAGGCCAGCGCCCGTCCCGTCACAACTCCCATGCGGAATCTGCCCGCGGGAGCAGCGGTTACGGATCTGGGCCCGCATACGCGGCCACTGGGCCGCCCATCTTCCAGCCATAGTAGTCAGGGGCGCCGAAGCCGCAGTTGCAGATGCCTTCGAACAAGGTCCCCGCTGGGAGGATGCACCCCGTGCTGCCGGTCAACCAGCGGCGCAGTTCAGGCCACTACGGCACCTCCGAGACTGACGGGAAGCGGCAGTTCTGGATATTCTCAAATAGGTCGCCAGCGGGATGGTATGCCCCCGCGGTGCCACCGAACAGGATCGCCTCCGATGGGAGCCACTGGGCGTGGCCGTCGGCGAAGCCCATGTTCATGCCGCCCATGTGCCGGGGTCGGGAAAGCGGGGAGTTCTTGCGAACCTCCAGGTCAGTCCGGTAACTGTTCTCGCCGCGGGGAGGGGAGCAGTCCTGAGTGGATGGGCAGTTCACCCAGTCACCTCCACAGCCCTCGCCCTGGCATGCTATCCGGCAGAGCTCGTAGGCGAAGCTGTAGGAATGCCACCTCTCGGCGTTTGAGCTGCATTCGCCGACCACTACCCACTTGGCGGCATCGCCCATCCTGCTGGTGCTGAGATCGCGGTTGGTGCGGATGGTAGCGTAGTTCGTCTCGAAGCCTCCGACGGCATCTCCGGCGCCCCCGCACATGAGCTGGGTAGTGGTATCAGTGACGATCCCACCCCAACCCGGCGGGTAGGGGTTCATGCAGATCAACCGGCTGCACTGGAAGTCGGGGCTGTTCAGCAGCTTGGTGAACCAGTCCGGGATGCACGAGTTGATGGCGAAGTTGTTCTGGAGCGCGCCGGATGTGCAGTACCAGACCCCCCTGTTCTTCACATACTCATCCAGGATCACCGGTACCCGCAGATAGGGGTTCGGCTCGTTCTCGATCCAGCAGCCATCCCCGAGCCACTCCAACACCTCCCTCTGGTGCTCGTTGGGCGGGAAGCGGTCATAGTCCGTGAGGTACATCTGGAAGGCGATGGAGATGTTCTTGATGTTCGACAGACACTGGATCTTGCGCGCCGATTCACGAGCGCGCGCAAACACCGGGAACAGCATTGCGGCCAGGATCGCGATAATCGCGATCACGACTAACAACTCAATGAGCGTGAATCCTTTCCTCCCGTGTGCCATCTGACTGTCTCCTCGTTGCACTGTCTAGAATCCGGCAACTACAGGCAGCACCAGACACTTCCACAGACAACCAGCTAGGATCGGCTCATCACCTCCTCTCGGTCTCTTGGCAGAGGTGCAGTTGTGTTCCCGACCACCAGCTTCGGCGGCAGCCTTAGCCGAACCGGCCCCGCGCTTCCTCCCCCTGAGATCTCGGACACGAGCACCTCCAGTGCGCGGCTGCCAATCTCTTCCGCCGGTTGGCGCACGAAGGTGAACTCCAAGCCGATCGCCGCGAAAAAGGGGAACTCATCGAATCTGACGACAGAGAGCTGCTCGGGGATCTTCAGTCCCTGATCGTGAGCCCACTTCAGAGCCACGCAGGCATCATCCGTGGTTGCACACACGATCGCAGAGGGCGGCCTAGGGAGTGAGGAAAGCTTCTGTCCCAACGGCCGTTCGAGCTCCCTCCAGCGCCAATCAGGGTCGAGGAGATCGGCCTCCCGTGGCGCGGCGGCAACGGGACGATCGATCACGAACTGGGGTCCCGACTCCACTCCCCAGTCGGCCAAAGCTGCATTGAAGCCCTGGAGCCGCTCTCGTGCCGAAGAAACGAACTCCATGGGCGCGCTGAGATACGCGATCCGGCGATGCCCAAGCTGCAGCAGATGCTCCGTCACGAATCGTGCCCCCAGCACGTTGTCGCTGCCCACGAACGGCGCAGACACCGTGTCAACATACACATCGACGAACACGAAAGGCACGCCCACATCCCCGAGTCGATAGAGATAGTCGACGTCCTGCCCGCCCTCTCGCGAGAGTGGCCCCAGCAGGACCAGTCCCTCCACCCCTTCTCCCACCAACGTCCTGACCAGTCTCTGCTCCAGGTCCCTGCCGCCGTAAGAGAAACAGAGTGACAGGAAGTACCCGCGACGCCGTGCCTCAGTCTCGATCGCGCGTGCCAGCCGCCACATGTAGGGTCCGGAGATATCAGGCATTACCAGGCCAACCACGCCTGAACGGCGCCTGCGTAGCGCCGAGGCGCGGCGATTGGTTTCATAGGCGAGGCGTCTGGCAGCAGCCAGGACTCTCTGCCGGGTTTCTTGAGCCATGCGCCCAGTGCCGCGCAGAGCGGATGAGGCGGTCGTTGGGGAGACAGAGGCAAGACGCGCTACATCGGTGATAGTGGGCCTGCGCATCGGCAGCGACTCATCCCTGGCCCCAGTCTTCTTGTGATCTGCCATCTAGTGCTCCCGAGTCTGGTGCAACACTGAAGTACCGTTATATCAACATGACCGTTTTGATCGGTAATATCTGATTTATTTCATGGTATAGCGTTGCACCAGCGGCAATATACGGCCTGCCAGCATTCCTGTCAAGAGGATTCTCCCCGGGTAACCCGGCCGCCCCTGTCAATCGCCCATGGAGCCGGCCTGACATCACGCCGCCAGCCGGAAGGCTGTGACCAGCGTGTCCGGAGGAAGCCATCGCACGATGGCACGCGCTGGGCCCCCTGTTCTGGGACTCCCAGCCGAGGGGGTAGCCGGAGTCGAGGGGTGCCCGGGGCCGTCGGCCAAGATGCTTCGCCGAGGTGAATAACGGTCCTGCGGGGATAGGCGGGTTCACGCTCGGGGGACGCGGGTCATGGAGGAAACTGATCCGTCATCGAGACTCCCTCCGCTGGCCGACGTCGCGCGCTTCTCAGACGCGAACGCCAAGCTCCGCGGCAACCAAGGCTTCCACCTCGCGCAGCAGCGGATCACCGTCTACGAGCTTGCCGCCTGAGCCGGACCATCATGGTGCTCACTTGAGCAACGCCCGCTGTGGCGGTATCATGGGGCCTCGACACACGCAGATGTGCGCACGAAGCTGGCCGCGGTTGAGAAGCTGGAGGGGATGCTCGGCATCGATTCAGCGGCAGAGCCATCGCAGCCGCCAGCGACAGCCTAACAGGTCTATCAGTAGCGCCCCAACTTTATGTGGCCATCTGAGTCGACGGAGGTGGGCAACTGCTGCGATCTACCCCCGCACTGCCCACTTCAGGATCTCTCCCAGCCGCGGAGGCTTGCCCTGCATGAGGATGCCGACGCGGAAGATTCGGCCGGCCGCCCACACGCACAGAACGGTGAAGGCGATCACCTCGGCCAGTCCCACCCATGGCTGCCAGGCCGGTACACCGCCCGGGGTGGCCTGGCGCAGCAGCATCAGCATCGGCGTGAAGGGAGGGAAGAGCGAGGCGTACAGGGCGAGCTTCCCGCCCGGCTCCTTCACCAGAGGCAGCCAGATGAACATGGGCGCCATCGCCAGCAGCCACACCGGCATCAGCACCGACTGCGACTCGCGAAGGTCGCTGCAGGCCGACCCCAGCGCGACGAAGAGGGCGCCGAACATGAGCGCGGCCGCAATGCCATAGACGAACAGCCAGGGCAGCGCGCCGAAGGGAATCGTCGAAGAGGCCTTCATATAGTAGGCGGCGCCGACGCCCCCGGCCGCGTAGACCGCGGTCGTCGTGAGAGACACCCCGACCCCACCCAACAGCTTCCCCAGCATGAGCTGGAAAGGGCTCACCGAGCCCAGCATCACCTCGGCCACCCGGTTCATCTTCTCCTCGAGGATGGTGTTCACGAGCGGGGTGGAGGCGCTGACCACGAGGATGAACATCAGCATCATGATCACAAAGGGGATGCCGATCGCGTCCCACTCGCTGCGGCGCGTGCTGCCCTTGATCTTGCCAGTGGACTCGTCCATCGCGACCAGGCTGAGTGGCTCCGCTGGCGTCCACCGCGTGACCCGGCCCACCAACTCCTCACTGAGACCAGCGGCGGCTAGCCGGAGCTTCCGGATGCGCTCGTTGATCGGCCCCTCCAGCCACTTGCGAGCATCATCCATCACCGAGTTCTCGGAGTGGTAGGAGATGCCCGGCGTCTTCCCCGGGCCCGCCGCAGTCACCACGTCCTTCGCGATCTCGACGAACGCAGTCAGCGACTTGTCTCGCACGCGGTTCGACAGCTCCAGCCGCTGTCGGTCCGGGTCCTGCTCGTCCGGCGGCACCACCTCGATGCGGTAGGCCGGCTGCACTTGCTTCCCTGTCTTCGCATCGCGCAGCTCGTTCGCGTTGCGGCGCTCCGCCGCCTCTACCACGGCCTGCGCGATCACTCCGGAGTGATCCACGATGGCGATGCGTTTGTCGCGGATGTCCCGCTGACTCTCTATCAGCTTGAGACCGATGAGGCTGCCCCCGAAGAGAATGGGCATTAGCACCAGGCCGATGATGAAGCCCTTCGTGCGAACCGCGGCGTTGTAGTCGCGCAGCGCGACGAGGAGCACCTTACGCATGGCTCTCTCCCTCCGCCGGGCCGGCGATCCGCACGAAGATGTCGTGCAGGGAAGGACGGGCCAGCTCGAACTGCAGGACGCGGCCTCGCGCCATCACCTCGCCCAGCAGACGTTGGGGATCGGCGCCCTTGGCGAGGCGCAGCTCCTGGAGTTGTCCGCGGTCGGTGGTGTGCTCGACACCGGGCAGATCGTGGAGGGCCGCTGCTCCCGCCCCCACGCGAAGCAGCACGGTATCGCTGCCGTACTGGTCCTGGATGGCGGTCAGCGTGCCGTCCAGCACCTTCCTGCCCTTGTGGATCATGCAGATGAAGTCGCACATGGTCTCGGCCGTGCTCATGTCGTGCGTGCTGAAGATGACGGTGGCGCCGTTCGCACGCAGCTCCAGCACGACTGCCTGCAGTACATCCTGGTTCACGGGATCCAGTCCGGTGAAGGGCTCGTCGAGAATCACCAGATCAGGGCGATGCACGACTGCACTGATGAACTGCACCTTCTGGCTCATGCCCTTGCTGAGCTGCTCGATCCTCTTGTTCGCCCACGCCGCGAGGTCGAGGCGCTCCAGCCAGCGGTCCACCTCGCGGTTCACATCACGGCCGTTCTTCAGCCGCCCGTAGAAGCGCAGCAGATCGCGTACCCGCATCGTCTTGTAGAGGCCGCGCTCCTCGGGCAGGTAGCCGATGCGTTCGGTGTAAGCCTCGTGCCGTTCCTCCCCGAAGACACGGACAGATCCGGAGTCCGGATGGAGGATGCGCATGATCATGCGGAGCGTGGTGGTCTTACCCGAGCCGTTCGGGCCAATGAAGCCGTAGACGCAGCCGACAGGGACTGTCAGGGTCAGCTCTTCTACTGCCCGACGTCCGTCGAAGGCCTTCGTGATCTCGTGGAGTTCAACGGCGCGCAAGGATGACATCGCCCAGCCAAGGAGACCATCGGATCGGTATCCATGGCTCTTCTGCAGTGACCGCCTCCCGTCCTGCTCCTGGCATCGCGTCCAGGGGCCCGGTGACCATATGTGTTCAGCGCGGCGCTCGAACGGTGGCGCGAGAACGGCGCGTATGAGCCCAAGGTCGCAGGTTCGAATCCGGACCCCGCTACCAGGCGGTGCCGTGGCCGAGGTCGCAGGTTCGTAGCGGGGGCAGGATTCGTCCAAGCCCATGCGACCGCGTCCCTGCGCCGGGAGCATCGGATCGGCGTCAGCGTGCCGTAGAACCCCTCTGGTGCATTCCCCGTGATTCACGTCTTCGCTCAGACGTACTCCCTGGCCCATTCCACTGCCCCGAAGTCGCAGGTGGATAGCCAGCACCTTCCGCGAGGCCCGACGAAATCAGCCACTCGCTACATGCTGTAGACTCTCGCATCCTCGCTCTGCAACGAACCCCGAGACTCAGATGCCATCTGGCACGTGCCGAAAACTCCAGGTGGTTTCTTCTCTGCGTCCGCCCGCCGGAACCGGTGCCGAAGAAAGCCCCTGGCCAGCAGGGACGCGGCCTCGCGGCAGCGATCGACGTCAGGCATGAGTTCGGGGTCGGGTAGGTTCCGCAAGTGACAGTCTCCCGGCGGGGTGTGAGGGCACAGCTCCGGCCGCGCACGCAGAGCACTACCCCACTACTGTCTTTACGAAAGTCAGCCGCGGAGCGTCGGACCATCTGCCACGGCGAAGTCCTCGACCATGATCGAATCGTCCCTGGCCGTGTCATGGGGCTGCCCTTCAGGAGCGGCAGGCCCGCGAACACGGCTGGCAGGAGGAGTCCAGAGGCCGCCGAAGGCCAAGAACCGTGCCTGTCCGAGGACGCTCTCATCGCATCGCCGCGGAGGCGCTGGTGCATCCACTGCCATCCGACTGTGACCTGAGCCGCCTTGGCCTGGAGCGTTCCGAACTTGCGGACGTGGCGATTGTCGGCGGCAAGCACGCTGCCATCCTCTACCGGTTGGTCTGCTCGAACGGTCGCACGCTCATCCTGAAGTGGTTCACTGAAGAGGAAACTGCCACCGAAGTGAGCGCCTATGCCCTCTTGGCGCGGTGCTGCGTACCGATGCTCCCGCTCCTCGGGCATACGGAGCGCGCCCTGCTCCTGGAGGACCTGACATCGAGTGTCAACTGGCGGTTCGCACAAGACCAGGACATGGAGGACGCCGCGGTCGGGGCGGCCGTCGCTCGATGGTATCGATCGCTCCATGCGGCCGGGCGCGACATCCTCCTGACTGCACCCCACGAAGCCGCCTTCCTGTGCCGAGACACCGACGTGCTCGATCAGGAGGCCATGAGCTGGACCGGCGAGAAGCTGGGCCTCCACCACCAGGCATGGAGGCTGGCGAGTGCACACGCAGGTGCTCTCAGGGAGGCGATGCGGGCGCTCCCCGAAACCCTCAACTACAACGACTTCCATTGGTCGAACCTCGCTCTATCTCGGCACTGCGACGAAGCCCCGCAGGCTATCGTATACGACTACCACCTCCTCGGCATCGGGCCCGCCTACAGCGACTACCGCAACGTGCTCACCGCGCTGAGGGAGCCCGCGGCGAGTGCGTTCCGCGAGAGCTACGGACTCGTCGATGCGCGCGAGGCTACACTGGACGCGCCGATCTCCATCATCGTGGCACTTATCACTGCTGCTCGGCGGTCAGTATTGCCCTCTTGGGCGAAGGTCTGCGTCCAGGCAGTGGTAGATGGCAGCTTCGAGCGTGACCTTGAGAGGGCCATGGCGCTGCTGCAGTAGCTGCGGCCCGGCAGTCTCCAACCGCGACCCGACCTCCCGCGATCAACCCCTCCGCGAAGCACACAACTCTCGAACTTTCTCTGGACGCGGACGGATTTGACAAGTCCGCATCAAACAGAGCAAGAGAGGTCGAGAAGGCCGTCTCAGCCACGGATCTGGGGGCTGGGGTGGACATCGGCATGTTGCCCCGATCCTGCTCTTGACGTTTCGACCGACCCCTGTCCTACCCCGCTTGAGAGTCGAACCCTCCCGAAACCGGCCCCCAAAAAAAGCAAGGGAATTGCTCACTTTCTCTACCAGCGGACGGAATGGCAGTAGTCCGCTGGTCACAGATAAAGAGAGGGCCAAAAGCGGTTTTCGAGCCGAGAACGCGGGCAGAACAGGCGAATCCGTCCGCCGGTCGGCGGAAGCGCCGAATCGCCAGGAGAGGCCCAGAGACGCCAGGAGAAGCGCAGAAGCGCCCTCGGTTGAGAGCGCCTGAAAACGGAGAGAGACGGCTCCACCTGGGTACGGTGGTGGAGGAGACCGACCCGGAAACAGAAACTCTCTACCAGCGGACGAGGTTGGGAGTCTGCTGGCCGAGAACGTGAGTACGGGACTGGTCCGTGGTCGCTCTCTGTCTGGGCTTCCGGATGCCGCATGCCACAATAGGCTGTGCGAGATAGATGACCGGCTGCCGCACGCCTGACCCGGACCTGTTTCGCGGCGGATCCATTGCATCCGGGGTGTTGCCGGTCCGTCCAGACTCTACTACGTAGTGAAGGCCTGCTATGGACCAGCCGGCCGTTCCTCCCAATACGCCACAGGATGCGTCGGCATGGGTTGAGGCCCTAGACCGGGCGCTGGCCCTGCGGGCGCCGGGCGTGCTGGCGCTCGCGGAACAGGCCGTCAGGGCGTCGCCCAGGGAACACCGGATTCTGTACCTTGCGGCCGTAGCCGCCCTCCTCGAGGAGAACCCGGAGCGGTGCCAGCGATACCTGACGCGGATCGCCAGAGACTATACCTTCGATAGCCGCCACCACCTGCTGCATGCGATCGCGCTCGCGCAGCAGGGGATCCTGCCTAGCGCACTCGAGCTGTTGAAGAAGGTCGGCCTGGTGGTCCCTCGGCAGGCGCTCTTTTGGTTTCTCGCGGACCGGTCGCTGCGGCCCTGGCTGATGGAGTGGTTAGGGAAGATCTACGCGTATGAGACTGCTCGCGCGGCCAGGAAACGCGCGAGAGGGACGGCCGCCTCTGGCCGTCCCGCGAAATCGGCGCACAGCGAGAAGACACCCTCCGCGCCTGCGGCTGAAGCCTCCCCCCCGGTGCCTGATGTGCCGGAACTGCCGCGCTATGGGCCCGAGATACCGATTCGCTTCGAGCTGCTCAATGCGAGCGCCATCGTGCTGGACAGGCCCGCGCCGGGCGAGGATGGTCCCGACTGGTATCGATTACGTGCCGAGCTCACCCATCTGAGCCTGCTGCGCGAGTTCGGCGAGTTGCTCTGCCTTCCGCTGCTTCACCAGGTACAGAGCTACTGGTACCAGGTGGAGACGGTGCGCAAGGTGCTCAGGTCATTCCGCGGCCGGGTGCTGCTGGCGGATGAGGTGGGGCTGGGCAAGACGATCGAGGCCGGCATGGTGCTGAAGGAGTACCTGCTGCGCGGGATGGTGCAGAAGGTGCTGATCCTGACGCCCGCCTCCCTGGTGGGGCAGTGGCAGGAGGAGATGGCGACCAAGTTCGATATTCCGTGCGCCACCAGCTATGACAGCCTGCTGAGAGCTGATCCCGACGCCTTCTGGGCGCAGCCCCGCGTGATCGCCTCCATCGCCACTGCCCGCCGTCAGGAGCACTTCGCGCGTCTGATCCAGCGGGCCTATGACCTGGTTATCGTTGACGAGGCCCACCACCTGAAGACCCGCACAACCCAGAACTACCGGCTCGTGGACGGCTTGAACAAGCGCTTTCTGCTCCTGCTATCCGCCACTCCGGTGCAGAATAACCTGGTGGAGCTCTACAACCTCCTCACGCTGCTCAAGCCAGGCATCTTCAAGACAGAGAAGGAGTTCCGCGCCGCCTACATGACCCCGGGCAAGCCGCGCCTCCCCGCCAACCGCGAGCGGATGCGCGAACTCATGCGCGATGTCATGATTCGCAACACCCGCGCGCTGGTGGACGTGCGCCTCCCCTCCCGCCACGCGGTCACGCTCCGCCTGGAGGCGACCGGCGAAGAACAGAGCTGTTACCAGTCGTTGGATGAGTTGGCGCGAGCGCTGCACGCGAGCGCGCCCGGACATCACCGGTTGGCTTTACATCACCTGCTGAGCGCCGCGGGCTCCTCCCCCGCCGCCGCGGCCGCAGCCCTGCGTCGCTTCAGCGCGGGAAAGGACGAGCACTGGATCGGCCTGTTTGAACGATACCGCGGGATCGGCCGCGGTGTTAAGGAGGATGCGCTGCTCGACCTGCTGCGGCGCAACCCGCAAGAGAAGAAGATGGTCTTCGTTCACCATCGCGAGACCCTCCACCATCTGGACGCCATGCTACGCGAGCAGGGGATCCCGTTTGCGCGTTTCGAGGGTTCGCTGTCGGGGCCAGGGAAGGACGCCGTCATCGAGGAATTCCGGGAGCGGGTGCCGGTACTGCTGTCCACGCAATCCGGCGGAGAGGGGCGAAACGTGCAGTTCTGCAATACGCTGATCAATTTCGACCTGCCCTGGAATCCGATGGCCATCGAACAGCGAATCGGCCGCCTTCACCGCATCGGGCAGACGCGGGAAGTTTTCATCTTCAACCTAGTGGCAGGCGGCACTCTGGAAAGCCAGGTGCTGCAGATTCTGAACGAGAAGATCAACATGTTCGAGTTGGTAGTGGGGGAGATTGACGCCATCCTGGGCGAGTTGGACGAGCAGCAGGATTTTGCCGATATCGTCCTCACCACCTGGCTGGAGACCACCGAACAGGATCGCGCCTCCGCGTTTGCCGACCTGGGCGAGCGCATGGTGAAGGCCAAGCAGCAGTATGAGGCGATCAAGGAGTTGGATAGCGCGCTGTTCGGCGAAGACTTCGAGACGGTGTGATGAACCAGCTACAGCGATTCTTCGCCGAGTTGCTTGAAGCGTCCGGGGCAGCGGTGGAGGTGGTTGACCCTGAGGGCCTGGAGGTGCTCGCTCCGCCGCCGGTGCAACAGGCGCTGGGCCTTCCAGAGCTGGCGCGGCTGGGTTTCGGCGCCGAGATGCCCGAGAACGCGCAGCGCGTCACGCTGGAGTCCCAGATGATGGATCGCGTGTCGGCGCTGCTGGAAGAGCAGGGCCGCCATGCCCGGCGGATCGTCAGTCCGAGCAATCCGCCGCTGGATAGCCCAGAGCGGATCCTGGAACAGAACCTGGACTTGCGGAACGCCACCTACCGCCTGGAGAATGTCGCGCAGGCGTGGACCTGCTACGAGATTCTCAGTTTCCACTACACTGCCATCTCCGACGAGAAACGAGACGGCATACTGGCATTCGGCTTCAACCGGACCAATGGCGCGACGCTGGATGGGATGCTGCCGGAGCTGCTGACCGGTGCGGAGGCCCTGGCATCGCAGCCCCCGTCGGCGATGCCCGCCATCCCACGACTCCCCTGGGAACGCCCGCAGTTCACCGCGATCCTGGAGCGCGCCCTGCCGCTGCGACTTCGCCACCATCTGGAGTCCTTCTTCAAGGGCATGTCTCGCCGCCAGGAACGGGATTTGCAGCGGCTCTTTGCCTATCACCAGGACTTGCGGCGTGAGGCCGCAGCGCGGCTGGCCGCGCTGACCGCACGCGGGGAGTTGACCGAGAAGCAGCAGGCCGAGCAAGCACGCGAGCGCCAGCGGTTGGAGGCGATCGCCGGGGAGTACCAGGCCAAGATCGCGGACGTGCGTCGGAAGTACGCGATGAAGGTGGAACTAGCGTGGCTGCAGACCCTGGAACTCGTGATGCCGACGCAGCGGTTCACGCTGCGCGTCAAGCGCCGCAAACGCGAGCGCCTGTTCACGCTGGACTGGAATCCCATCGTCCGCAAGCTGGAACTGCTTCCGTGCGAGTACAGCTACACCTGGGAGCGGCCTCGGGAAGTCTGCGATGACGCCCTGCACCTGGTCAGCCCCGCGGCGCACGGCCCCTGCCTCGCCTGCGGCAAGGCCTTCTGCCGGGCCTGCCATCCGGCAAGATGTCCGAAATGCGGTCGGGCTCCAGACGAATCATCGTGAGGTCGCGAACGCCGATTCCTGCCTCTGGACACGCGAGCGGTTGGGGATTCCGCCCGATGGCAGTGGAGACTCGAAACGCCCCGAATGGGGTACGGCGCTGCCAGCGCGCGTGCTCGGAGAATGCCCCGAAACGCGGGACAACGCGAGAGAGACCGTCCGATCTGAGGACGTTGGTCGTGGAAACTGACCTGGGATCGAACCCTCCAGGCGAGACCGAGGTTCAACTCTCAAGTGGTGGAGGGAACTGCACTCAGGATCGAACACTCTCCAGATGTGGACGAGGTCCGGGGAGTTCGCGAATGAGTGTAGATTCCTCTAGCCCAAGTTCCGCAGTTGTAACGGTGTAGCGGCAGTGAGGGGGCGCAGAGGCGATTATTGCCCCGTTTTTTCCGCTACACTTCGTGCGTTTTGAGATGCTTGGGCAGTGTCAGTCCCAGCCGCTGGAGCAGGATCGCCTGGTGCTTCGTCGGCTCCGTCACGCACCGGCGCCGCAATTCAAGACCACCTCGCGTGGGCAGCACTACCTCCACCGTCCGAAGCTGGGCGAGTTCTTCAGACACCCGCCGCGGCTCCTCTCCCACCCCCGCCCGCTGGCAGAGTTGCCCCAGCGCTTTCCACAGCACATAGGCGAGGAAGCATACCAGGATGTGCGCCTGCACCCGCTTGCGTGTGTCGAGGGCCCGTAGTACCGTCCTGGGCGCGTTCTGGGCTTGCCTCGGCTGACTCCCTTCAGTATGATCTGGGACCGGTAGGCGGCGCCTTCGGGCGCCGCTCTCTCTTTGGGAGTCAGC
>Ga0315284_10011322_pt1 | contig 12723 bp, 16 predicted proteins | sample YL17G09_16_MG_FD_203696 | JGI IMG/M metagenome (GOLD analysis project Ga0315284, IMG submission 203696) | Sediment microbial communities from Yellowstone Lake, YNP, Wyoming, USA - YL17G09_16 | ecosystem: Environmental > Aquatic > Freshwater > Lake > Sediment | place: USA: Wyoming | collected... | reverse complement strand
TAAGTTTTTGGGCTACAAAAAGAGTTCCTAAACGAGCAAGGGTCAGTTTTGCATCAAAAGGAAAAAAAGTATCGTTTTGGGCAACTAAACAAGTACCTAAACGCGTAAGAGTAAGCTTCAAAAAAACAAGGTAGACGATATGGAGAAGAAACAAAACAGAAAGATAGGTTTTTACATCGATACAAACGCATTCGTTTCCTATGCCAAACAAAAAGAACCAAACCACCGTCTTTCAAAAAAGTTCATTGACTACATAAAGAAAAATATGAAAAACAAAAAGTTTAATGAGCATTTTAATTTTCTAACTTCAAAGTTTACAGAAGCAGAAATTGCATCGGCACTAAAGAGACAAAGATATAGTCATGATAAAATAAGGGGGTTCTTACATAAAATTAGTAGTCCTGATTGGGCAAATGCAATTACACCGCTACCTGATCCAAATTTAAAGATAAGAGAATTTGTTCCGATCGTGGTGGAAGCATCAATAAAATATGGGGCCACGTTTGCTGACACCGTACAGGCCTGTTGTATTGATCTGCATAGAGATAACATTGACTATGTTGTAACTGATGATGTGGGTCTAACAAAAGTTTTGAAAAAAAAGTTAAAAAGAATCAAAATAATTGGAGTATCAAAAGCATTGCCCCAGTTACAGGTATTACGGTCGAAAAAGATAATTTGAGAAGTTCTAAGAAATAGTTGGTAGTATGAAACCTAATACCGATGATAAATTTTTTGAAACAAAATATTGGAGAATAGTTCTATCAATAGATCAGAGATATTTAGGTAGATGTGTGGTTGTCTTAAAGAGACGTTGCAGCACTCTTGCAGAGCTTAAGAAAGAAGAATGGCTTGATTTTGCAGAACTTGTTAAACGATTAGAATCCACTTTGAAAAGAGCTTTCGGTGCTACAATGTTCAATTGGACTTGTTTGATGAATGACGCATACCAAAAAAGTCCACCGAACCCGCAGGTTCACTGGCATTTCAGACCTAGATATAATCACAAAGTTAAGTTTGCCGGTTTAACCCTTGAGGATCCTGAATTCGGCCACCATTACGGCAGGACAAGGAAACATGAAGTTTCGGATAAAGTTAGAAAGAGAATTGTTGAGAAAATTAAAGAGAGTTGGAAGCTCTAAGAAAAGAGATTGTTTTGATGAATATTGTATTGATCGGACCAATGGGTGCTGGAAAAACGACCGTAGGAAAAATTCTAGCTGGAAGTTTAGACATGAAGTATATCTCAGTTGATAAGGAAGCCCATAAACTGGCCGGACCTGGAATAACCAAAACATATCAAATACATGAACGCTGGGGAGTTGGACGTTATAGAACGCTACTAACCCGCGTAATCTCTTCACTTTTGAAGAGGGATGGACTTATTGTTGATTGTGGCGAAGGCATAGTTGTACTTCCTGAAAAAGAAAAAAAGCTTAAAGCCATTGGAAAAGTCATTCTTCTTATAGCAAAGCCGGAAATACTTTGGAAGAGAATAAAATACTCTGAACCACGTACGTATTTTCTTTCAAAAGAAGGAGACCCGTATGAAATCTACAAAAGAAATCTTAGACTGAATAAGCCGTTCTTTTCTATTGCAGACATAAAGATTGACACGACAGCATTAACACCCGAAGAAATGGTTGAAAGAGTAGTAAAGGAACTTAAGAAGAAAAAGGAATGATTATCTCGGACGCTTTAAGAAAGAGGTTGGTTAAGATGATGAAAAAGTCAATTTCTTTTAGTTTCGGATCTTCTCCAAATGGAGAGGATAAATTCGAAGTTATCGGTTACGATAATGGAAAATTCATCGCATTCGCAGTCTTCCAAAAACCTATACGATTACCCACAAAAAAAATTAAAACTCGTTGCGGCCATCATGCTTATGTTATCGGCAACATAAGAAGCCTAATTCGGTGTCCAAGAGATAGCAATAGAAAAATTGGTAAAATACGTGCCGGATTTTTTAGGGAATCGCCACAAAATGCAAAAAGGATTACAATCGAAAATTTGGCGGATAGACTAAACGGCAGATTATTATTTTATACGGGAGCAGGCATTTCCGCAGCCGCTGGGATACCGTTGTTATCAGTTATCACTGATTCCTTTGGAATTTCCAGAACAACGTTAATTGATGACTTTTCAAGAGACTTGTCGAACGGAGAAAACGGGAAATTAAGGATAAAGCAAAAATTTGACAAATTATTGATAAAGGCAAAACCAACAAAGGCGCACAAATCGCTTGAAAAAATTAGAAGGATGCTGAAAGCGGAGTTAGCCACAGAAAATATAGATTTTCTGCATGAGGGAGTAGGTTCAAATATACTAAGACGAAGCGATCTGTCTAAATTGAATGTTAAAGACCTAAAGAGATACGACCTGATAGTCACAATTGGTCTAGCAAAGGATGAATCTTTCATAATAAGGAAATGGAAGAGACTAGGTGGCAGGATAGCTGCAATCGATCTCAAGCCGCCAGAATACCTTGGGAAAGGAGATTTCTATGTTCTTGGGGACTGTCAGAAACTTCTTCCTAGGTTAGAACAACTCCTTTCATCCCAAAACAAATAAAAGTTGGAAGATATAAGAAAGAGTTGGTATTGATGAAAAAGACACTATTGTTGAACTTCGTTTACTGGCAACCGGTCGGGCATGTTATCGAAGCGGTGAAGTATGCAAAAGGATTCCACGATGCGAACGAAGATCTGGAGATATCCGTCGCATTGAATAGCAGATCACCTACCGAACTGACAGAAGGCTGTGATTGGATAAAGAATACTTATCCTATTGATGTGAACGAGATACAGAAGAAAGGCGCAAACTCACCTTGTCTCAAAAAGATTCCGAAAGAATGGGATTACATCATCACAGAGAACCGCGTTATCCTGAAAAGTAAGAGTGAAGGAGTCTTAAAATTATATAGAGCAGAAAAATCAATCTTCAAATATTTGCAGATATCCAAGGCACTCTTTAAAGCAAGGCTTGGTGAAGGCGTACTCTTCCATAAAATGAAACTTCCGAAAGGCCTCAAATATCTGATCGGCAGGTCAGTAATGCTAAAACTTCCAAAAAGCTCACTGAAATTCGCAAAAAGATATGATCATACGGGAAAGAGGATTTGTATCATGCTTGGCGGGAGATCTGCAGGCCGCAAGTATTACGTTTCTGTCAATACATGGATCAACATAATACAAGCCATAAACAATGCTTTTCCGGGAGTTAGGATATACCTAACAGGGGTTAGACGGTCAATCAAAGGGAGAACTAACACTGTGGGGTACACTGAAAGCGACATTAGGAATATTTTGAAGCGATTTGACAACGTAGTGAACTGTTATGATATTGGACTGTGGAACCAACTCGCACTGATCAAACAGTGCGATATGTTCCTCTCACCACATACTGGCTTTGGTTGGACTACTTCATGCGTGGGAACACCGTGGCTTGTCTTATCTGGCGGTGATTGGGTTGAAGACCTGGCTCTGTTCAATGGGCTGCCTTTTTACTGTGTGCTACCAGATGACAAGGAATACCCTTACCTAGGAAAGAAAAGAATCAAAGGTATGGGGCCGCAGAACCTTGACAGGAAAATTCCAGAGATTGTGGAAGCGGCCGGACTGCTTTTCAGCAAGGACTTCACTTATGGAAAAGCGATCAAGAGGCATCTCCAGAATCTGAAAAGAGCTAACATAAGTCCTGACTACAAAAAGAAGCTGCTGGCACGGGCCTCGAAGCCTTCATGGTAACTGTTTCGTCCCATAAACAAATGAAAGTTGGAAGTTCTAAGAAAGAATTGGTCTGTGTTCCAGGACAATCTGCAAAAGAGATTTTGCCGAGAAATTGAATGCTCCTAAGGATTTTAGCTTTTTGATATAGGTTTTGACAGACTTATTTTTTGATTTGAATTCTACTTCTCCAGTCCAGCCCAAATTAGGAACGAACTCAATCGCTATCTCTGGCTCTCCAGCTTTTAAGACAAGCCATGCTTTCTTCTTTTCAATCAATAGTCTTTTCCGATAGCCCAGCGCTTTCAATTTCGCTTCAGCGGTTTTGAAGTTCCTGATTACTTCTCTAGTTTCTTTCTTTTGGCCTGCCAGTCTCCTGACAATGATTAGTTGTAATCTAGGCTTATGCCTAGAGCCCCACTTGCGGATCTTGGCGATTCGCTTGCCCTGGCCAGGAAGCTGATAGTAAAAGTCTGTAAACCGATAGGGTTCAAACTTCCGGTCTTCCAGTTTCAGCTGGTTGATCAGAAGCTTTGGATCTTTGATCAGGAACCGGAGCTCGTACCTTGACTTTTTCGATGCCATTATCTGAGATTGGGCTGGTGGTTTAAAACGTTTTGCGGGGTTTTCCGCTTGTTTTGGTTTTGATCTACCCTTTTCGTCCCATAAACGGTCGTTTATGGGTCGCAAGAAGTTTGTACTAGAGTCTAGTACAAAATGAACCTTTATGGGTCGATTTGTTAGATAAAAACTTGTGGATGTTCTAAGTCATTTTGGTCAAACCTTACTTTTTCTAACCTTTTGGCACCGGATAGGGTCTGTGTCTGGCAATATCGCTTATCTCTGGTCCACGCACTGGTCGATTCATAGAGCTGCATATCGGACATACCCTAGTGATTGGTTTTTCACTTAGGTTGCTCCCAAACGTGTTCATTATTTTTATCTGTTGCTTGAACCTCTGGACAAATGTAAGAATCTTTTTTTGTTTCATTTTGTCACACTCTTTTGGAAATTCTAAGATTGACTGGTATTCGTCCAACGTTTACTGATCTTCAGCAAGCTTCTTCTTCAGCTTGGCGAGCTCTTCATGCACCTCTGGATGCTTCTTCACAGGATCCATCCTCGCTTTAACTTCGAGCTCGTCTATCCTCTTTTGTAGGTTATGAACCTGTTTTTTCAGATCCTTTTTAGTTAGTCCCATTGTATCACACTCTTTTAGAAATTCCAGTATTATCTGACATTAGGCATAGGTAGTTTTAAATTTTTGGTAGGAATTTCCTTTGCTGGAAAATTGACATGTGTCAGTGTCCGATTGGATAATCTGAACGTTTGTTTCTTTTCGCTTATCTCTTTATTAGTTGGTCTTTCTTTAGCTGACCCGAAACGTAGCTCTGGATTCAATTCGGACCCAGGAAGGATGATCTGTTTTTTTAGCTCATCCTTATGGATTTGTAAGAATCTCCTTTCTTCATCATATGACAACGACATATGCCCCCCATAAGAGCAATGGCGCATGAGCATCCCATAGCCTGGTTTCAGCGCATAAAGGAATTGGTGCTCTTTCTTTTCGATCCCAAGGACTTTGAATGAAAGGACGCAGATATCGCCGGCCCCTATCTCCTTCATTTGATAATGGCCTTCCACTTCCTCGCCGATCTTGAATTTCGGCGTCCCGGTGGATTTCTCGTGCCTGATCGCCGTTCCCTTGTCCAGGAATTTATCTCCACACACCTCGCAGATAAACACTTCTGCGGTTATTGTTCTGACCATCTTATCACATTCTTTTAGAATTTCTAGGAATTTCCCGTTCTGAGAGAATTTCCTATCTTCGGTCTTTTAATCTTATCTTATTGCACTGCTCGAGCTTTTCTAAAATCTCTATCCGTTTGAGCAACGTATCTGACATGTCTTTCAATTCCTGGTTCGGAATCTGGATGTTCAGGGCTCTGTCGCTCAGATTGGAGCTTACGACTCTTTCCTCAAGCGCCTGCGCTATGTTTTTGAGATTGTTCAACGCTGTTGTTTTTTCCAGTTTTACCTTAGTTGTCTTTTCCATACGCCTCCCCCCATAACCCCATTCTTTTGAAAATTCCAAAAGATTATGCCAGCTCAGTTGCAATGTTTTCTGCGAGCTCGTTAATTGCGCTCTTGGGCAGGACAATGCTGGACGGATCTTTCGAGATATTGTATTTTTTGATTATTTTTGCTGTTTCACTGTGTATTATATCTGCTTCTAAGAGAATTTTGACTTCATCTTTATTATAATTTGTGTAGATGGATACTCTCTTAGTCAGCTTGTCTATCAGCTTCAGCCTGAATAGTTCTACTCTTTGATGGTCGATTCGCTCGTCTATAAACTTCAGCTCTTTGTTTTTCATTACAAATTCTGCAGGATTCTTAGCGAATAGCGGATCCCGTTTGTCTCGCAGCTTTAGCAGATTCGTAAGTTTTTTCTTGCTCAAAAGTTCCGATTTTTCTTCCTTAAACTTGTCCCGATTCTTGTACATTCTACCACATTCTTTTGGAATTTCTAAGATTTACTTGATGGCTGCATCTCTTTTGGTTCTCCATTTTGAGCTTGAACGAGCTTCTCGATCTCTTTTTCTATTTCGTGCACCGCATTATCAATATCAAACCTTACAGTATGATTGGACCTGGTTGAACCAACGACACCGAAAGCATCGTTGCTGGATAACTGCCCCAATGTTTTTATCCACTTTAGGATCGGATCGTTCTTCGGTTCTGCTGATCTGAAGCTGAATTCAAATGAGACATTATTCAACCTGCTTTCCGTTGCCGATATCAACTCGCTCTCCAGCTTTGTCCTCTCGATATATGCACTTGATCCATTTATTGCACCAAAAAATTCCCTTATTCTTTGCATTTCAACGCACCTTTTCATCATTTCTTCCAGGATTACTTTGCCGCCACTTCCTTCAGTTTCAGCAGCTTGTGAGTGCCTTCCATTGACACCTTTGTTACGAGGAACAGGCCTGTTGGTTTCTCGAATGTCTTCTGGACACGAACTCCTTTCACTAATACTGGCGACGTCAGAGCGTTGCTCTACTTCCTCACAACCTCGCCATCCAAAAAATGATACTCCGCCTTCATTTTCTTTGCTTTCTCTCTTGTTATCACTTGTACACTCCTCGCCCCACATATAAATAGTTTTTGCTGTCCTTCATTGCTTTTCCCGCCGCGAATTCATCAAGGACAGCAGATCCTCCGTCGTAAATGTCTCGCTTTTCAGCTTTACCACGACTTCTTTCGGCAGTTCCTTTTCCTGGAACCACTTGACCTGGAACACGCCGTAAATCTTTTCTTTTATACTGTTTGACTTACATATTTTTGCAAAATCATGGCTGGCCGCGTATTCCTCGAGGCTCCCGTACGCTGCGGATCCGGGGGTTTGGCTATCAATCAAAACTTCTTGGCCCGTTTCATTTCTGACATAAAGAACAGCGTGCGTAAACCACATTGGAGAACCAGTCGGTTGGCCCGGCCTTGACGGCAGGGCAATGAGCTTGTTCTCCTTGTTTATGCAGAAGAGGATGAAGATTTTTGCGTTTATCCCGCAACTTTTCAGGATAGATGCAGTTATATAAGCCGTTTCCATGCATGCGCCTCTCCTCGTTTTCAACACTTCGGTTGGACCGGCGCTTGAGACATCCCAAGTGCTCCTGCCGTCGAGCCTTCCGTTGACCCAGTCCCTTATCTTTTTCGCGCCTTCGATATTGAATTTGTTCTCGGATATGATCGAACCTAGAACGGCGAGGATCGGGTTGGCTTCAAGTGTTATCCGATTGTTTTTTCCTTTGAGAATGTAAAGATGTATTGGTTCGGAAGGCTTCGGTTTGATTGTTACGGAATAGCCGTATCCATTTGCAACTGTTTTGCACATCTCAAACTTTTTCTCAAATGTGCCCGGCTCGTATCCCGAAACGTTCAGTATGTTCTCGACGATTGGGCTGTCCGGCGCTAATGTTTTACTCGGACGGACTAATGCAAGGTTTACACTTTGTAGATTGTATTGATCATTTGATTTTCGCAACTGCGAAGGGCCATGATACTGATGCAAAAAATAGAACAGCAACGGCATGGTCGGGAATAGAGTAGCGCCGCCAAGTATTAGCTTCTTAGTCCTGCGTTTCATTAATAGATGGCCATTAAGGAGTATAAAAAGAATTCGTTGATCCTGAGAGCACTCTTTCCAGCAGCCACTTCGCGTTTACTTCTGCGGCGCATCTCTCTTCGATTGCCTCTGCAACCCCCTGTGCAAAACACTTATTTTCTGTCCATAAAAGCTCGTCAGTTTTATTGCAGATGTAGTTGCATCTTCCCGGATTGGCTGCAAACCTGCCAATCAATTCCAAAGTCTCCAATGCAAGCACATGATTACATTGCTCGATCAACTGTCTTGCAAACTCTTGGATGACGATTGAATTTGCTTCATTTGATTCGAAAAACACTAAAAATGCAAGATCGCGTGATTTGTTGGTATAGCCCGGCGCCTCTTTGCCATATCTTTCTGTCGCTGTTTCCGTTACTCGCCTTAAAAACAATGATTCGTTAAGCGACTTGTCGATCAGTTTCATTCTATCTTCCTGCACTGATTCAATTTCTGCGCCTTTTCTGCTCATCATTGATTTTACTAGTCTTTTTTCAATAAGTGTAACTGCCATGACTGATCACCAAGGCTAATACCGCTTGCGTATATAAATATGTTTCGGTTAACTCTTCGGGGATTTGCGAACTATTTTGCAGGGAAGAAATAGAGCGCAATCTCGAAAAGGAAAAGCGCAACAATAAGAATCTCAAGGACTGTAGAACGTCCTGATTGAATGCGGCCTATAAGCGTCTCATAAAAATCCTCCACGATGTCTAGCTTCCCTTTTATCGAGGACTTCCATTCTCCGAGGTGAAAACTAGTTGAGGCGGCAGTGTAGACTCTCGCAAGATACGGATCTCCGACAAGTTTTAGTGCATTTTCTACCTTTTCGACAATCTGAGTCACATCAAACCTTGTCTCTTCCAATCGTTTTAACGTCGGACCGAATGGCTCAAGCGGCCAGAAGAAAATCGGCCTTGATCTCACTGCGGCGATTCGGTCATAAGCGGAATCGATCTCCTTATCGAGGATGGAATCGTATGTTCTGAGCTCAAGCAACTCAATGTTTGCGTATTCCAGAACGTCGAATGTGTCGAATGCTTCCCGTGAATCATACACGAACGCGGCATTCCAATCGACGATAACTATGTCATCGCTAAAATAAGAAACGGAATCGTTTAGAGCTCCATTGATCTCTGATTCGTCAAGCTCTTCCGCCTCGGATCTGAGGATTGAGGCAAGTGTTGATCTGTGCTTTTCGACGAGCTCTTTTGCCGTCGTTTTTTTGTCAAACTCTTTGACGTGGAAGATGATGTAGTCTTCCATGTAATGATTCTCAATCGGCTTGACAAGCACGTCCGCTATTTCCTTTTTTATTTTGTCTGCAACCTTTTTTGCCTCGCTTTCCGCATCACTGATTTCGACAAGCTTGTCGCTGATCTTGACAAGCTCATTGATATGTCCTGAAAAAGGCGCAACGAGCTTTACGTTGATTACTCCGAAGTCGTAAAGCTTTGCGCTGACTTTGAAATTGAACTTTTGGTCGCCGATTGAGATCTGTTTCTCACCCATTCTTATGATGTAGGGCGGCTGGGCGTACTTGATGTATTTAGGCGTCAGCTTGGTATATACTATCTGTGCCTCTGCCGGCTTTTTGCCGAAAACTTTCTCAAGCTTGTCAAGCTGGATCTCGCTGGCTATGTCGAACGAATAATACAGTATTATTGAGCCGTCTTTTATCTTCATAAGCCTGCATCGCAGAGAAGGATTATAACCATTCATCTCCGCCTAGAATAAAGTTTATATACATCAAATGAGTTATGAAAACGCATGTTTTCTAACTCTAAGCCATTGTCTATGAAGAAGAGGGTGCGGAATAGCGCAGTCATTCTTTCAGTCGTCCCGATATTTTTATTTCTGAATCCTTGTAAAAATCAGTTGTACGGCGCTGAGCAAACGACTAAGGAAGAGGCCCGAATTCAGAAACCTGCCAGCGCAATCAGCATGAAAGAACTAAAGACACGTGTTCTGGTGAATGTTGCGAAAGAGCGCAAGTCTGTGAAAGGGCTTGTTGATACGCTCTTTGCAACTGGACAAACGAGCGGATCACGAAAAGACATAGAAATGGTGTATAAACGGATTGCTGATGCAGCAAGAGTCCCAATATTAAAACCGTGGGGCAAGCTAGCCGCCCTGGAAAACGCGTATAATCGGAGCATAGATAATTGGCTCCCGGATTTTGAATGGGTACGCGAAGGAAGGCATAGAGAAATATCAAGCTTTTGGACAGAGAATAATGAATTTACTTGTGGTTATACCAAGGAAAAGGACATTTACATGCTACGGATCAATTCTCTTTCAGCTCCAGTAACCAAGGACAATCTTAAAGAACGGATAATGAACATCCAGGATAAATCGGTCAAAGAGGCGACTACGGGCATTCTTGACATAGCGGCTGGCAAAGAGGAATTCTGCGGCCCGATAAATATGGCGCAGGAGCAATACGCCTCGTTCTGCGGCGGGCTTTCTGAAAAGGATCAAGGAAAGGTCAGCGGCCAGGTTTGGCATCTTTCAGTTGTCGGAGGAAAAGGAGCATACATCGCTAACGACGGAAAATCGGTGATTGCTTCTTTGCGCTTCGAGAGCATATATGTACGCTATCTGGATAAATTCATCGCTTCATTAAGCCCGAAGGATAAGAAAAGTTTTGACAATGGAAAGCCGATTACGGTTGCGCTGAACGTACCGGAACCGGAAGCAAAGCTTATGCAGCAGGCCCTCAAAGGCGAGAGGTATGGAGTTCGACTGACAGCGCTGCAATCAGGCTCAATGGAACTCAGAGTGGACTATTATCTATTGATATCCGAAGCAAAAAAGATTGCAAAAACAGAACTTAATGCAATCTCTGAGGTGCTGAAAGCCGATGCAGTTATGTTTGAGATAGAGGATACCGAAAGCGAAGAATACGAAAAGAATGTTATGATCAAACTGGGATCTATTCACATCCTGCAGGAACTTTTAGAAGAAGCAAGACGTTATCACAATCTGAAGTTTGGCACTCATCTTTATGACTTGGTTGCAAGGATCCGGGAACGGCCGGGAAGATATGGGATAGATGCCGCTCCGGACGTTCGAAGACTGGCAAAAAAGTATTCCTTAGCTAAGCTCGTAGATGTCCTCGATAGAACAATTGCGCAAAAGAAAATTGAAATGGCAGTGCCTAAGAAAGTTGAGATAACTGCACCTAAGAAAGTTGAAAAACGGGAGGAACAGAAAATGGTGGAACCGAAAAAAGAGGCCGAGCCAACCGAAGCAAAAAAACCCAAACCTGCGGAACAAAAGGAGCCGATAGAATCTCAACCGGCCGAATCAGAAGAACTCAACCAGGCCGAAATGAGAAAACACGAACTGACCGAACTGAAGGGGAATTTCGGCATGACGGCGACTCCAGCCGAAAAAATTGACGCTGTGGAAGAAATGCCGCCGGACTTTATAACGAACGAATCAGCTCCGTTCCAGACGGCAGTAGACACAGAAACGGTTGCAGAAGAAGAGTCGGCAGCAACTGCCGAGGTTCCGGCCGAGGAATTTGCTAATCTGACCGAAGAGATAAATGAAGAAAGTCCGAAAGCTACTGCGAATACGATTGAAAGTTTGGTTCCTACTCCGGAGCAGAATAAAATGCTGCTTGAAACGAAGGTTCTGAAAAAATTCCGAAAACAGCTGGAGAAACGTGGGATACTTGGCGGATACACTGACCAGAAAATGAGCACGCGAAGTGAGATTCTTGAAATATTCAAGATAAGCAGCGATAGCTGGCTAACGTATACATTCGATCTTGATATCTTTACGCCTAAGAAGATAGGCGACAAAAAAGAAAACTGGAAAACGCAGGTGACGGTTACGTTATCCGCACCAGATGAGAAAAAGATGGTGCAGACCAGCATCGGCCAAAGACTGACTCAATAATGGACTATTAAAGGAAAGCTATTAAAGGAAAGAAAGGTTTAAATATAACTTCTGAGTACTTACTACATGCTTCAACACCTGAAAATCGCTTGGTTTCTTCTTGGATTGATAATACTAGCCTTGGCCGTATTCGCGACAAGCGATGTTACTGCAAGCAAGGACGGAGTCTTTGTTGATCCAAATCCACAGTATATGACAAAAACAGTTTATGAAACCGTTTCCTTTTCTCCCGTTATAGGAACTTCCAGATATGAAACAAAAACTATCGTCGAAAGAAAGGTTAATCTGACCAGACTTTATCCATTTAATTTGGATGTAGAAAAAACACACGGCCAGCTGGACGGAGATGATAAGTATCTCACGGATAATTATGACACTTCCTCATTGCTGAAGTGCTCAGCAAATACCTCTTCGATAAACGATATCTATGAATGCACAAAAGCATACAACAAACAGCTTGCTGCAGAGGGATATGGCAACTGCCGTCTCTCGACATCAGCCTTCAAGATCGCGTTCCTCAATTCGCCGCTGGCCGGACAGAAGAACGGCTATGGGCTGATGAAAGCATATGCTGAAGGAACTGGCGGGAGCCTGAGCGCACACCGCTTCATCGTTCTATCGAACAAGGAAGGAAACTTTGTAATTGATCCGTTCTGGGGCGCTGACGAGGGCCTGAAGACAGCTGTTGACAAGTACACCGCTACATTCTTCGGTGATGCGAAGTCACCGAACTACAAAGATTCAGTGTACAAAATAGATATTTTCTACTGAGATTGGGCTGGAACTGAAGTGAAACTGAACTGAAACTGGGCTTTGGCTCGTTTTTAAAGGGGGAGTCGATCACCGCAAAGTATTTAAAGGCGTTCTTCATTTAATGGGTTAGAAGGGCTTGGTATAATTTATATACATTTCTTAAAAGTC
>Ga0315284_10011321_pt1 | contig 12724 bp, 14 predicted proteins | sample YL17G09_16_MG_FD_203696 | JGI IMG/M metagenome (GOLD analysis project Ga0315284, IMG submission 203696) | Sediment microbial communities from Yellowstone Lake, YNP, Wyoming, USA - YL17G09_16 | ecosystem: Environmental > Aquatic > Freshwater > Lake > Sediment | place: USA: Wyoming | collected... | reverse complement strand
ACGTGAATATTACGACCAATATCGCTGGCTCGTTTCGGGGTGTTTGTTCACTTGCGGTATTGACGTTGGTAAGAAGATTTTGACACGTCTAAAAGAAATTGTCAAGGATACAACCTTGGCGGGATATGGACACGGAGAAGAAATGTATTATTTGGAAGTTTTGGATGAATTTTACGATGACATTGAACGCTCTTACGGCGATTATGGGCAAATTTTAAATAATTTTATCAATATTACTACCAATTTTTTTTACGTGTATAGTCTTGTTATGACTAAAGCGTTTGAAAAACAACATTATCGTGAAGCATACGATTGCTGTACTAAACTGATATATTCGGTTGAAAATCATTTATTGGATACGAATTTAGATTATGGGCTATATATTAGTACTATGCGATATCAGTATTATTCTGCAACACATTGTAAACCCGACGCGTGCGAGGCAATTATCAAGAAAATGAAACATATTGCTTCGATTAATAAGTCATTTGACGGGGCCCTCGGCGGTTATTTTGTTTAGTCGTCGTTGTATTCATAATTTTTTATCTATGTTCATAAAAAATTATATTATTTATTTATTGGGTACGGGGGTATCATTTGCATCTATATTTTGTGTCCGCGTAGAATTATGAAATACGATTTGTTGTATTCTTTCTGGTAGTCGATTGCATTGTTCAAATTGCGGTTTATTAAATAAATCCGGAAATGGTTGTGTCATATTTGTTCCAGGCATAAAACCATAATTGTATAAATCGCTTTTACTATCGGGAACATACACTGCCTGGTCGCAATGTTGAAGAGCATAAATTTGATTTTTCAATTCAGATTCTACATTTATATTTGTGGCATATCCCGAATAAGGACCTTCGTCGTTGCCTGGATTAAATGCAGTAGATGGATTAAAGGTTGGCATCACCTGCAACGGGACGTTTATTTTTCTTCGAGGGTCTACTATGGGCATAATCGAATATTTTGTAGAGGCCGGACGAACACTTAAATATGGCTGAAGAGGGGCGCTTGGAATATTTCTATCATATATTCGTTGATTTGTTTGTAAATGAATTAGAGAATTAGTTGGTTCGTTATTATTCATATACATTAGACTGACATTTTAATTTGCACAAATTCAGCATATTTTCTAAATACCTGGCTTGAAAAAATATTATTACTATATATATATCAGAGTATGTCTTGGTGGGATGATTTACAAATGCGTGGAATCAGATCATTTGTTATGTTTACATATGTTTTCTATATTACTGGAATAATAGGTGTTGCAATTATTAAACCAGAGTGGTATCATCATTTAGATAACATAATGAAATTATATGTTGGGTTATTTTTATTTATTCGTTTCAATCCTCTTAGAGGCGACATTAAATTTACAAAATTAGATCGCGAAATCAGTTTCAATGCTGGTGTCTTCATATTATCTATGCTTCTAGTTAATAGTACTTTTGCGAGTTATATCCCCTCTCGCGTCCATTTCGAATAGACTATTTGAAAAACGATTGCAAGAGAACCATTAATTGTTTAGTGACTATTTTATCTATATCATATTCTTCTTTTGATTTTATTAAATTGTATATACCAGAATAACGTCTCATATATGTTATTGCAAACCGATTAAAGTCGGCTCGATTTTGCACCAATGGTCTTGAAACTGGATTTGAAATGAATCTATCAATCATTACATTTGGTTGGATTGCATGAATATAGGTGTTTACGTTAATATAATATATGTCGTGCTGATGCATATTTTCGTGGTATTCATTATCAATAAAACAAATCTCTATATTTTCTGGTAATTTAGTGCAACGTATAAAATCCTCCTTATTTTTTTCAGTTGTAGTGCGACAAATCTCAAGTATCTTTCCATTAACCTTGAACGCGCCTATTACTTGGTCAAACAAATTATACTCCATTTTTTCATGGATATAATTTTTTATAAAGTTTACCCATTCAGGCGGTCCCGTATTATTTGTGTATATCATAACACTTCTGCATAAGCCAGTCGATTTCTTATGCTTCAAATATTTCAATACTGTAAATATATTTGGGCGTATAAATTCGGGGTATAAATCCAACACCTTATTGAATATTTCCTGCGTTAATATATTCATTGGCTTCGCATATAACAGCAGTACTTCCCAAAACACACCAAACTCTAAAAAGTATCCCAATGTTTCGTCTAAATCAAATACAACAACCTTGTTTGATAATTGTGAGCTCATATGTATTATATGTAGATATTTACTATAATACAAATAAAAATACATTTTTGTATTATTTTATATGACGTCGTGCGATATTTAGCATCTTGTGTGGAAAAAAAATAATATTTCTATTATATATCTAATACTAGGCAATGACTATAGCATTAAATAAAAAAGATTATACTAAAATATTAAAATACTATAATCTGCCTATACCTAAATCAGCTAGTGAAATGAAGAAACAGGCCGAAGAAGTGTTAGCATTGAAGCTTTGTCGGTGTATTAAAAAAGTGTCTCCGACTAATGAAGCTAAAGCAATTGGTGTTTGCACACGCACTATATTTGAACGGAAAAATTTGACGCGTGGAGCATTTACGTGCAAACGGAAGAGAAGCGTTCAAGTCAGTAGATTACGTAAGCGAACTATTAAAAATGGGAAAAGGTAGGTCAGAGGATATGATACGTCAAATATATATTATATGATATATATTTGCCAAAACACCATTAAAAATTTACATACACAAATACTTCTTATCGATGGCCGTGTTCTCTGCTACACGGCGAATTATCTTACCAAAATCCCTCTTTTCTTCTGCTTCATCTACTGGACCAATCGCTTCCATGTTAAGTTTCAAGTACTGGTCGTTTTTCCTGCTGTTATATTCTGTGCAACCTGGATTTGCCTTTTTCCAATCGTCTACCCTCAATATATTCTTGTGGGTCAGTTGCTTAATAATCTTTCTGAGCCTGTCTAGATTCGCATTGTCTCGTTCCCACTTGTTATCGTCCTTGATGTGTATGATTTCTCTCTTGACATCGCTACAATGAATCGGTCTTTTGGTTATATCTAAGCTATTCAGACGATTGACAAATACACGAGACATGCCTTCGGCAAAACCCAACTCGCCCATCTTTTCCAGCTCAGGCATGCTCAATTCCAGTGACTTGATGAAATCCTTCATATTCATCGCATCTTTGCAGGTCTCGTTCAAGAAAAATTGTAGATTAAACGTCTTGTTGTGGCTATTGCTATGATTATTGATAGTATTATTAACTTGGCTATTTTTTGCGACTTCTATAATGGTCTTATTTTGTTCAATCATTTGGTTGCTTTGTTGTATTAGCAAGTCCTTGAACTCTTGGTTTTGCTTGACCAGTTCCAATATGAGTGTAGTTTGCATTTGGTCATCTACATGCGAGGGCGCAATTTGAACTTGGTTATACTTATTATGTAAGTCTATTTGTGGCGTATTGTTTGGCGATGACACCATATATGGTGTATCGTCTAGGCCATGGTGATAAATTTGTGAGCATTGTTTTTTATGATGAGATAATGTTGACCGATGTTTATATTTTTTACCGCATTTACATGTATATAATTGTGTGATAGCTGGCGCGTTTTCACTGCTTTCATTGTTAGGAATTGTTAGGGCGATGTGTTTACGCGTTGACAAATGTCTATACCATTCGCTCGGTTTACTGCATATATAGTCACATACATCACATGTTTTTAATATTGTGTCTTTTGGCGCGAAAATGTTAGGATTTTTGTTAGGATTCATATATATATATATCCTAACAAAAAAATCGCCTAAAGAACCCGCATCAAAAATAAAAAAAATTAGCATCACAAATTTAAAAATATTTTTTTTGTCGTGAGACGCTAATTTTCAATTATGGTCACAAACGTTCGATTTTCCAAAAGTATTTTAGGATTTTCAAAAATGGACATTTATAAATGTCCAATTTTGGATTCTTGAAAAAGGATTTGAAGTAAAAAATCGTAAAAATGCAAGGGTGGGAACTTTTATGTCCCACAAATAACAAAGAATATTTATTTTGCTAGATGATCGAGCGCACTTAATAGAACTTGTTCTTGTTCTGATAGACGCTGAAAGATAAGATTTTCGTCGAATTTGATTTGGAAATGGCGATTATATACCCCTTTACAAACAAGAGAGAGGCCTTCGTCTGTTATTTTAATGTCACACAAGATACTACCTTGTTTTAGTCTTATTTCGGAGGGATTTGTTAGTGGTATCCAACGTATATAAGAACCGACATGCAAATCTGTCATCTCGTCCACATACTTGTAGTCTTTGAGCTTATGCATTAATTCCTGATGATAATCCTGGGATAATTGTAATTCAGACAAGACGGACGCATTTATTTGCTTAATCTTTGCACTTGTCATATTTAATAGTCCTTCATTGGAATCCTTATCTAACGCCTTTAATAATTTGTCAATATCCATCCTGCTATAAATATATAATACGCAACATTTATATATTTATTGATTTATCATTATCTACACTGAGTAAAATGGATTAAAACGCACCCCCAAACATACCTCCACCGAATTCATTTGCCGCAACCGGACCATTTGCATATGGGTCCCCCATTCCCGGCGTTGCAGCGTTCACCAAAGGTGTGTTTTGCTGTTTAGTCATATTGCTATAATCGGGGATTTGCGAGTCGGTCGGCAACATGCTTATAGAGGTTGAATAATTATCGCTCATTGACTGGTTCATCGCCATTTGGTTTTGAGACGGCATTTGTTGCTGTCCTCCGTTTCCTTGTGAAATAGGTTGTGATACCCGAACATTGCCCTTTCGCGCTCCTTTCTTGGTCTCTGATTTGCCATTCCACAACTCAAATAATCTATCAGATAATATACTGACTTTTTCGCCCAACTTGGTTTGTAAACTCAAAGTAATCATAAGCACTGCTAATATAATGAAAATAACGCTAAAGTCGGGATATTTTGTTCCACTATAAGTTGGAATATATGTAATCATTCGATTTATGAAGAATATACTAATAAACATTCCAATCGTTTGAAGGATAATCTCCATTGAAAGTTCTAAATTGCCCTTGTCATCGTCGGCTTCAGGTACGTAATTTTGCATAAGTTTATTAATAGCAACTATAGGTATAATAGCCAACAAGGCGTATTGTATTATATTTAACAAATCCCCTTTTGAATCTTCATCAAAGTTAAATACATATTTAAAGAACCCTGATGATGATTTTGTTGCATTATCTAAACTTTCCATATGATTTATAAAAAGAAATTAATTAATGCTAAAACTTGTTTATTCTGAATAATCAAATACTTGCGTCTAAAATTTAAAAACAATATGTTTAATAATGTAAATGAGCAGTTCTAGATCTGTTGCAGCAGCACGTGCAAGACGCGCACCCGAAACTCCTTCGCAATCGTCGTTAAAGCCTCAAATGGGTCAACAAAGACAACCACAACAACAACAACAACAGCTACCATCATACGCCCAACAGGTGGCTGCTAATAAAGATTCGCAAATGAAACAATCTAAATCACAGCAAAACGTCGTTGAGAATAAGTTATCTGTTTCTGATGCATTTGCTTTAGTAACACTACGTTTAGGACGTGTTGAACTTCTTCTACAAAAGTGGCAGTCGTTGGGTGTTGAATCGGAGAGTGGTGTACATATACCTGCGGCAACATCGAGTACACCTGATGTAAATAATACCATAGTTAAATCTCTTGTTAGTCGCATCGATGATTTAGAGAGAAGTGTAAAGGCCGCCGTATCAATGAAAGATTTTGAAGCAAAAATTTCTATGCTATCTGATAGAAATACACATCTACATAATGAGCTACGCGATGCTAAGGATACCATTTTTAAGCTACAGACAATTACATTGGAAACCAGTCAAAAAATGATGCAAATGATGATGACCAAAAGTTTGCCTGAAGTAGTTGCTATGCCTTCTTCTGTGGAAACGCGCGATGTTGTAGTAGAAGATGTGGAATTTGAGGAAACATCTGATGTGGATGAGCAACTGGTAGAGGGTGACGCTGGCCAAGAAAATGTATCTTTACAAGTTGAGGGGCCATCAGCATAAAATATGCAGGATAAAATGGGCTAATTTTACATATACTTGTTGTATACGTAAAAATATAAAAAAATCATTATATGTTTTTATTAACCAATGGAAATGATAATCGGTTTTTTCGTTTTTTGTCTGGTATTGTTTATTTATCTTCATGTCATGTATCAATTACGCACAAGCGATGATTTAGAAGTATATGAACTGGACGACTCTTCAAAGGATAGAATGGAGGAAATATGCGACATGCGCCAACCGGTGATATTTGGCTTTGATAATGACGCCATCGTGAAATATACAAGTAGAGATTATATTGCTTCAAATTATCACGCTTTTGAAGTAAAAGTTCGTGATGCAAATGATATTGAGGGCGACAATGCTTGTTTGCCGTTGCAATTAAATCACGCAATCAAATTATTTGAAGAAGACAAAACAAGGGCCTTTTTTTCTGAAAATAACAGCCAATTTCTACAAGAAACTGGCGCGATTAAAAATTTGCAGTCGAATGATGAATTTATACGGCCCTACATGGTGGCGAGTTGTGAGTATGATATTATGATGGGTACGACGGGAGGCACTACTCCTTTAAGATATGATGTGAACTATCGAAATTATTATTGTGTAACACAAGGAAAAGTAGAAATCAAGATGATACCGCCGAGGAGTAGTAAATATTTGTCTGCTGTAAATGACTATGAAAATTTCGAGTTTCGTTCACCTATTAATGCTTGGAATGTGCAATCGTTATATGCCAGCGATTTTGATAAGGTTAAGTGTTTAGAAGTAAATTTGCAAGTTGGGCAAACAATTTATATACCTGCTTATTGGTGGTATACTATCCGATTTGGTAAAAATACGAGTATTTCATGTTTCCGTTATAGGACTTATATGAATAATGTTGCAATTCTCCCGAAAACTATCATGTACTTGCTTCAAAACCAAAATGTAAAGAGAGAAGTCGCGAAAAAGGTGCAGACGACACCAAGTGTGCCTCTACCTGTTGTAGCTGATGCCACAGCGCCTCCGATTGTTCCTACCGCGACTGCATCATCCGTGTCTGTATCAGAAGAGGTTAAATCAGAAGAGGTAGGCGGGACCAACATTGCCGACTTGAATACGGCGACGGCGTAATATATATTCACAAAGGGCTTAAAGACCTCACCATATTATATATAGCATCAATATGTATAAAATACATATTAATGACCGAAATTATACAAGATGGACGTGTTATAACGTGCTGGAGTTTAAGCCCGTTGAGATAGATATGGCAAATCCTGCAACGAACAAGCTATTTGCAGGTGACGTTTTTAATATGGACGCTCACACAAAGAAGGTTAACATAGAACACTCTCATATCCGAACTACGCAATCTATACCAGGAATTCTTGTATTAAACACGTCAAAAACATACGGCAGGGCGAACGGGACCAACGGCAAATTGTTGTACAAGGTTATACCAGACGATGTGCGAATTCCGTCTTTTTTGGTGCCGTATGAAATAAAGCACATGGGGTTTTCAAAGGTCTTTGTGAATGTGTATGTTACCTTTAATTATGTATCATGGGACGACAAGCATCCTCGTGGAGTATTATCCAATGTCTTGGGCCCGGTTGATGTCTTGGACAATTTTTACGAATACCAGTTATATTGTAAAAATTTGAACGTCTCCATCCAAAAATTCACCAAGGAAGCCAGCAAATCAATCGGTACGGAAAATCGGTCGTTTGAAGCTATTCGTGAGAAATATTCTAATATTGAAGATAGAACGGGGGAAAAGTGGCGAGTTTTCACTATTGATCCGCCCAATAGCGTTGATTTTGATGATGGGTTCAGCATAAACGAATCCGATTCTGAAATCGTAATGTCTATTTACATTTCCAACGTGACAATCATGTTAGATGTCTTGAATTTATGGGATTCTTTTTCTAGACGCGTTTCCACTATATATTTGCCCGACCGCAAACGACCCATGTTGCCTACTATATTGTCTGATAATTTATGTAGTTTGTGTGAAAAATTTGTGCGATTTGCCTTTTGCATGGACATAGTAATTGATAAAGAAACGAATGACGTCAAAGATATACGTTATAATAATTGCACGATCAATGTATATAAAAATTATTGTTATGAAGACAGCAAAATGTTGAATGATGCGAATTATAAACGCGTGTTTGATGCGACAAGCAAACTATCTAAAATATATCGTTATATTCCAAATGTCCGCAATAGTCGCGACATGGTCTGTTATTTGATGACGTTTATGAATTATCATTGTGCAAAGGATTTGTTGTCGTATAAGAATGGGATTTTTCGCTATAGTATTATGAAAAACGAAAATGTATATGTTCCGACTAACTTGCCTGAAGATGTTGGTAAATTTATCAAGATTTGGAATAGTTCGGGCGGACAATATATTGACGCATCAGTATTAGTAGAAAACGAGACGATTACACGGCATGAATTGTTGGACATGGACGCATATATTCACATTACGAGCCCGATTCGTCGATTGGTGGATTTGTTGAATATTATTCAATTTCAACAAAATCATAACATGTTGACGCTCTCCGAAGGCGCCACGGCATTTTATCGTCATTGGACGTCGAAGTCTGAGTTGGAATATATCAATACTACTATGCGGTCTATCCGAAAGGTGCAAAACGATTGCACTATGCTTGAGTTATATACGAATCACCCAGAAAAAACAGAGCCATTGTATGACGGATATTTGTTTGATAAGATAGAACGAAACGACGGCATGTTTCAATACGTAGTATATTTACCTGATTTAAAGATGAATTCGCGAATTATATCACACGATAATTTAAACAATTATGATAAACATAAATTCAAGATTTATTTGTTCAACGACGAAGAAACCCTTAAAAAGAAGATTCGGTTGCAAATCATAACAGAATAATTACCAAGGGTTAATTCTTGTTTCTAGAATATTGTCCATTAGACCATGTTTTAAAGCGGATGGTTTGTTTTGTATTCTTTTGCGTATACCAATAGAATTTGGTGCTGGGTTGGATGGAGGTTTTGGATGATGTATACTGGAATTAGCTTCAGCAACTCTCCATTTTTGAATTGCTAATGCATGAGTTAGTTTTTCTTTGGGTGGTTCACCGCGTCGCGCTTTTACCACGATAAAACGTCGTTGTTTAGTACAAGCACGACACGTACATCCATCATCTAGATAATGATTAGCGTCTATATTTGTATTCCACTGATTTTCCAAACAAATGTTTACATATATCTTGTATTCACTATGAGAATATCCAAATACTGAAGTTGTTTCTTTAGCTCTTAACTTAGATATATAGGCAACTTGTTCATCGTATGATAAATAGTATTTAAAATACGCACAATTTTCAATTTGCGTTATGTAATTGGATGGGATTTTATACGTAGATTTAAACCTTTGATATATATCTTTTAGAGGTGTTTTATCAGTCTCATAATCATTTATGATTGTAATTTCAGTTCCAAGTATGTCTGATAATATTCTGCCCCATTGTGCAGAATCGCGTAATCTTAGTTTGATATAAGAAATATCAAATACTTTTTGAATAAGATACTTTTTTTCAAAGTCAAATTCAGTTGGTTTGATAACCTCAGTCAATTTATCAAAATAATGGTCGCCATTTGCAATATGTGTAAATATATTATTAAATCGCGCAATTAATCGATTTACATTGTATTTATTGACTTTATCTGCGGTGTTATTAAAATGAAACGATGTCAATTTATCAAAAAATTCGGACATTTTTCGTTCTAGTGGTTCGCGATAGACGTCAATTACATACACATTTCGCCCAATATACTTGTTGTATTTTATAATTTCATTAATAGTGATATTTGTTAGTCCAGTTAATACAAATAACATATCTTCGTCATGTAAATGCACAACTCTAAACTTGTATGAGGCCGAAAGTCGTATGGAAGATACTAACGTAGTCGATCCAACCTTAGGTGGAGTATACACAAAAACTATGTTCTTAATCTTATCGCTAGATAATCCTATTTGACTATTTGCATTTTTTAATATCTCAAGTCGTGATTCATCCAAACCCAAAGTATTTGAATTTTCACCTATATCCATACTAACGTATATTTCGATAATACTATATGAATATTAACGAAATACTATTTACTCTTTTTCTGTCTTTTTATGTTTCCTTCTAGATATGGAGCAACTTTTAAAGTGACACCGAAGGAGCCTTAGGTGCTCTGGTGCGCTTAGGAGCGATTGCAGGCCCAGTCTTTGTCTCTACAATCGGGGTGGTCAAATCTACAACCTCTGCACGGGGTCCAGCTCCACGCGCGGTTGTCTGACGAGGCTTCTTTGCGCCTCCAGCACTCACATTATTATCTGACACTACAACAATAGGCGCCGACTGAGTTTCCTGTTCGGAAGACGTCTGACCCTCACGAAATGATCTACGCGTCTCGCACATAAGCATACCTCTACCAATTCCGCTAACATCGGCCGCCTGAAATCTGTGAGCCCCACCCTCTACAGAATTCATTTGAAACTCTACATACTCGCCCTGTACAAGGTATCTGTATTGTTGGTTTGCGACGGCCAAACCACTATGGTGGGCAAAAACGTCAGTACCAGCTTGGGAGCCAGTAGTAGCGGTAATAAATCCATATCCAGCCTTGTTATTAAACCACTTTACACGGCCAGTAGTACGCTGTGCGGAAGATGAAACGTTCGATGAAGACGACATGCTATATACATATATAAATGACGTGTCTTTATGTTATTTTGACACTATTATTCTAGTTTGGGGATAAAATTTTCAATGTCATCTGCAAGGGGTGTTCTGCCGGTATAGTATTTCGCATCTTCATCTTCATCATCAGACTCGGGTCCAAGAATTGTTTTTTCTAACAAGAAAAAGGAAAACATGCTAAATTTGTAAAAATAAATGGATTTTGCAATTAAAGATTTAATACAATATTGCAGTTGGGTAAGCATTTTTATATTGCACACACATTTTATTTTGCATTAATGTACATTTTAAGCAATTCTAATAGTGATTTATAGTTTGGTTCGCTTGACTTCTCTCTACATGCGGAAAGTATAGAAGCAAAATTGGAGAATATTTTTGGTATTGTTTCTGTGCCGGCGCCATACAATAGGGTTTGTTTCATATCCCTTATTTCAGTATTTGCTATGTTATGTATATCCCAAGGCAACTTGCCGTAATAAAGATACATTATGGTGTATAAAATTGATTCTAAATCATCGTGTTTATTTGGTTCAATATAGTCATGCACGCTTATGCTAATGTAATTGGGTGTTCCTAGGATAGAAGTCATTCTTTTAGGAGGTGTTTCAGGATTATTGCACTTTTTACAAAATCCAAAGTCAATAATATATAATCTGTCCCGTTGCTCATTTAAGCCAAAGAGGAAATTGTCGGGTTTTACATCTCTGTGTATGAGCCCACACTCGTGCACATGTTGTATTCGTTCTATCATTTGGACGCCTATTGAAATGGATTCCAAGAGAGAAAAGGCACCATACGTATGTATGTTGTTTTGGAGTGATTCGCCCAACAAATTGATTACCATGTAATTATTTGCGTCGTCGACACCGAACCATTTGACTTGAGGAATACCGATACCTCCCTTTAAATATTGATATATTCTTGCCTCATTTTTGAGCAAATTAGTTTCGTGCTTGAGCGGTTCAACCTTAATTGCGACTGGTTCGCCCGAACGCACGTTCTGACCCTTGTAAATTGAACCAAACGCACCCGACCCGATTTTTGATATTATGTCATATTTATTTGCAATCATATTGTAATTAGATGACTACTTACAATATCCTTATATTTTTATGCAAATAGATATTTTCTTTGTTTTGTGGGGTTGTGGGTTGTGGGCTGTGGGCTGTGGCACGCGGCAAGATAATCCGTCGCGTAGCGGAGAGCAATCATAAACACCAATACTTGATGGCTTGATAATATATTATTTTGAAAATAGTATATTATATATTTTGTTTATTTGTATTTATCGCGGATTTAATAGGTCTCTACTAGCTGTCGGCTCAAAATCTTGTCACCATTTTCAGATACGGCGGAATCTTCCTGCCCCAATAGTTTCAAGTTGGAATACTTTATTAGATACTCGATCGAACAAGACTCCACAAGCAGACCATTTGCATAAATGCCATAATTCATACATGTATCGTGATGGTCTAGAGCAATATGGTAAATATTCATAAAGCCTTCCTCATTATATGGCTCTGCCTTTTCATCCGCGCAGGCTATTAAACGAAAATGGTTGTCTGTTACATATATATTTCCATTAACCGCCTTTGTGTTTTCCCACTGGTCGTTCGTCATGGAAGGAACAAGTATAGAGTGACATCCTGTTATGTACAAGTCTTCAAACAACGCAGGATATTTCTCTTTGGGGCATTTGTATATACGATTTGCAACTCGGTAATCATTTCCTGGATTATACAAGGCAGTAGTGCCCATCATACAAATAGGCATGTATCCATTATAAATAGTCTTGACTAAATCGCCCTTTCGTAGACTTTCGACTGGACGATATACTTCCTCGTTATTTTCAAAGCATAATATTTTTGTGCCTTCGAGAAAACAAGGGTA
>Ga0315284_10011320_pt1 | contig 12724 bp, 14 predicted proteins | sample YL17G09_16_MG_FD_203696 | JGI IMG/M metagenome (GOLD analysis project Ga0315284, IMG submission 203696) | Sediment microbial communities from Yellowstone Lake, YNP, Wyoming, USA - YL17G09_16 | ecosystem: Environmental > Aquatic > Freshwater > Lake > Sediment | place: USA: Wyoming | collected... | reverse complement strand
TTGTTTTCACTCATCACTCTTTTCCTCCTTCACCATCTGTCCCATGAGTATCTTCTCCGTTTCCATGGGGACATTTAAACTTGGCAGTAAATGGGGACATAATTACTTTGCTAACACACAAATGAGATTTTGGGATTGACAGAAAGGTTAAAAAGGTTTAAGGTAGTAAAAAAACTCATTAATTATGAGAGGCTGTTATGTCAGATGAACTGAAGATCGTCCTTGAAGACGTGAAAGAAAAGTTTGATACCGTGATCGAGGCTTTTAACATGGTGAGGGAAAGGCTCGACCGTCACGAACAGGCTGAGGAGGGACGATTTCAAAGACTGGAAACAGAAGTCCTATCGATAAAAGCTGACGTAACTGAGATTCGGCAGGATTTGAACGAGCACAGGAACAACACTGAACTTCACGCCACAAAGAAAGAAAAGGCTTCCTGATTTTCCAAAATAATCCCGTTTCCCTCCCTACCGCTAACGAAATTCCAAAGTTTATGGCATGCAATGAAAGGAAAAACCAGAGAACCTCCAAAAGGTTAAAATTGAAGTCTTATGGTGGGGATACCGGCAGGGATTTCATTTATTACTAACAAAAAAGACCTGCTAATTTTGTGTAAGCCCTTAATTTTATACTGGAGCGGGCAACGGGGATCGAACCCGCGACCCTCGGCTTGGGAAGCCCAAAAATTACAGTTTCCTTGATCTTACCTCTTCGTACTTCAAGAAAACTCAAGCTCACATCTTAGCCTCTATTTAAGCAACTTTTAACACAATTATTATTTTCTTGACATACTTCTTCATACTTGATAATTTAAAAGGCATGGTGGGGATGTTGGTGGGGATAGAGACCCATGGTTTAAAAGTGTCTACTGGTGAGGATGCCAAAATAAGGAGGTAAGCCATGCCAAAGCAGAAGAGAATTAAGACGGATTACCCAGGCGTTTACTATATCGAGGGAACATCAGCGGCCACAGGGAAGCAGGAAAAGATTTACTATATCTACTACTGGAAGGATCGGAAAAAGATCGAGGAGAAGGCCGGACGGCAAATCGAAGATGCCATGACCCCAGCGCGGGCAGCCAGAATCCGGTCTGAGAAGCTTTCAGGGAAGCAGGCTTCCAACAAGGAAAGGCGCGAAGCTTTGAAGGCAGATAAGACAGTGTGGACCATTTCCAAACTTTGGGGTGAATATAAACCTGTTAGAGCACCTAAGAGTATCGGGAGTGATGATAATCGATTCAAAAACTACATCGAACCAGCGATAGGAGGAAAACAGCTAAAAGATATTGTCCCCTTAGATTTGGACAGAATCAGACTGAATCTCATGAAGAATCGGAAGCCTCAGACAGTGGCCCATGTTTTGGAGATCATCCGGCGCGTTTCAAATTTTGCCATCACCAAGAGGCTATGTCCCGGACTTGGGTTTAAAGTTCAATTGCCGAAATTTGATAACAAGAAAACAGAGGACTTGACCCCCGAAGAGTTAGGGAGACTATTGAAGGCTATCGAGGAGGAAAAAGATAATCCCCATGTTGCTAAAATGCTGAAGGTGGCCCTATTCACCGGGTTAAGGCGCGGGGAGATATTCAGGCTTAAATGGGGTGACATCGATTTCGAGAAGGGTTTCATCCATCTTCATGATACCAAGGGCGGGAAAAGTCATGCCATTCCGTTAAACCCCTCTGCTCGTGATATATTGAAAAATGTTGAACGTACAGAATCCCCTTACGTTTTCCCTGGTCGCAATGGAGGACTCCGGGTTGATTGCAAATATCAAGCGGACCCGATCAAGAAGAGGGCGGGACTACCCAAAGACTTCCGGATTTTTCACGGCCTCCGGCACGTTTACGCTTCCCTATTGGTTTCATCCGGGCAGGTGGATCTATTCACCCTTCAGAAACTCCTTACCCATAAATCTCCTCAGATGGTTCAACGTTATGCCCATCTCAGAGATGAGGCATTGAGGAAGGCTTCAAACCTGGCGGGAGAATTGGTGAATGAGGCCGTAAAGCATGCAGAGCAAAAAGAGAAAACGGATAACGTAATTCCATTGAGATAGGGTAAAACAAACAGTGGGGGATAGGGAGCGCGACCCGATAAGCCGGACTCCTGCCCGGTTTCCCCCAAACGCAAAGCAGCAGGAGCAATGCACAGCAGGAGGTGATAAGTGAATAAATTAGAGTACCGCCGTGAATGCCTGAAACGAAATCCTACCCTTCAAAGAGATATCGTGACCTTCCATCAAGAGTTTCCTCCTGTCTTCGCATGGGACCCAAAGCAATGCAAGCAGTTTCCTGAGTGGCTAAAATCAATCCTCGAACCTTCCGGCATAATAGATGCCTTTGGTAATCCCCTGTATATTGGAAAACCACAGAAGTTTGAAGACCTGGAAACCCTTAACAGCATTCAGATAGAGGGGTTTCGAAGACTCATGATTGGGGAAGGAAAGTATTACGAGGCAGTGGAAGCAGTGAAAAAGAAAAAAAAGGAACCCTATAAAGATGAATACGGCAGGGCTTTGCGCACGCTTCTTGAGAAGTGGCCTAAAGTGAATGAGTCAACTTTCCTTCATGCCATCTTTGAGCCTTACCGCCCCCCGGTAATTGTTTCCCTATTCAATCAGGGTAAGTTTGATAAGGCGGAACTTAAAAAACAGTTTAACCGAATAGGAGGAAAACTAAAAGTAAAGATTTGGATTCCCATATATGAAGATACATCTTTAAATGATTTGGACTGGAAGCATATATCAATGCTTCAAGAATTGGTCTACGGGATAAAGCGTAAATCAAGACCCGACTTATATGAGCGCAAGCTGAAAGTCTGGGACACATACCAAACTGTTAAAAATTTTTCGAAGGTTTCTCGAATGCTCAAATTACCAAGGACAACGGTCATAACCCTGTATATTGTAGTGGTGAAAGATATTTTAGGTTTCGTTCCTGCGGGCACAAACAAAGAAAAAAGGGCAGCAGGAATTGACATCTCGTCCCATATTGCAACGTGTTCTCGATGTCAGAATGCAAAGACTGCTGATGATTTCTGTGCTGTCACAAGGGCTTATGTAGACCAAGACTATGTGGCGCTTAGAGAACTAAATGTCGGAGGATCCCCTGAAGCCTTCAATAAGTCACACGCGAAAAGAGCCAAACCTTCTGATGAGTATTTCAAAGATGAGGGGGAATCTCTATTAAAATCAAAATGGAAAGGATTACTCAATAGCAAATAACCTTTGATGTATATCTTGATGCGATTTTTTTAAAGGGAGATTTTATCTCCCTTTTTTTATTTGACGCTTGCTATGACGTATTAAGCCCCTCCCCTTAACACGTCATTTTCTATAAGTATAGAAGCAAACGCAGGAGGAAAACAAATGAATCAGGAAAGAGAATTTTTAACCCCAAAACAAGCGGCGGAATTGATGGGTGTATCTCCGCAGACCTTGGCGAACTGGCGATGCGCGGGACGTCCACCAGTTTATAAAAAGCTGGGGGGCCGGATTGTTCGCTATCACATTAACGACCTTCGGGCTTGGATGGATTCCTTCACAGTCCTTCCAAGAGATGAAGGCGGCCATGAAGATTGAAATCCTATCCCTCCGCTTGATCGACCCGAAGGAGAGTGGCCTGTGTGGCTTTGCCGATGTGCAGATTGATTCTGTCACAGTTAGGGACTTCCGCATTTTTCAGCGTAACGGCAAACCCTACATTCAAGTGCCGCACACCACTTTTAAAAAAGATGGAGTGCTTCAGTTCCATCCGATAATCGACCTTCCTGGAGAGTTGAGGGGCGCGGTTGACGCTGCGATCCTCACTGCATACTTCAGGAAGAAGGAGCAAACCCATGAGTACAACCAGCGTTAATGAAAATTTCAACCTCATCCTCTCCAAATTCACCCACGTCAAGAAGACCTCCACCGGATACCTTGCACATTGCCCTGCCCATGACGATAAACAGTCTTCCCTCAGTCTGACGTTAACCGATGACGGCAAGATCCTTATTAAGTGCTTCGCCGGATGCAGTGCTGAAGCTATTGTCGAGGCGATTGGACTTGAACTGAAGGATCTTTTTCCTCCCAAAGGAGGGGGGGAGGGGGGTAATACCTCCCAGAAATCCCGTGCAACAGTGCAACGGTCTTCTGAAGCATACGAAAATAAAGGGGAAAAAGACCGTTACAGTCATGCGGAGCAAGAAAGCGTTGCATGCAACAGTTCGGAGGGATGCACTTTACAGCAGTACGCCACCCTGAAGGGGTTATCCATTCCCTTCCTTCGAGGGCTTGGACTCTCTGATATGAAGTATTTGGGCGTTGACGCTGTGCGGATTCCCTACCACAACGCCAAAGGTGAAGAGGTCGCGGTTCAATTTAGAATCGCGTTGCAGGGAGATGATAAATTCCGCTGGAGAAAGGGATCCAAACCTTTGCTTTATGGATTGAACCGTGATTTCAAATCGAGAGATTTTCTAATCTTATGTGAAGGCCCTTCCGACGCTCAAACATTGTGGTTCAACGGCTACCCTGCCCTGGGGCTTCCCAGTGCGGACTCTTGGAAGGAGGAGAAGGATGCTCCATTTTTGGATGGAATCGATTCGATATTTGTTGTGATCGAACCGGACCAGGGTGGAGTTGCAGTCCAGAAGTGGTTGGGCGCTTCCCGCATCCGTGACCGTGTTAGGCTGCTCAGCCTTGATGGGCATAAAGATCCTTCAGAACTTTTTCTTCATGACCGTGAGAATTTCAAGACAAGTCTGCAAAAAGCCATGGCGAAGGCTGTCCCGTGGCCAGAGATGGAGGCCAAACAGGCTGCAACAGAGAGAGATCAAGCTTGGGCAATGTGCAGGTTTCTTGCGGAGGATAAAAACATTCTTTCCAAGTTCGCCCGGACTATTGAACGATTGGGCGTTGCTGGTGAATCGGGGACGACCAAACTTTTGTATTTGACATTAACAAGTAGACATCAAAAAAAACCCGTGTCGGGTAGCTTAAAAGGGCCGTCAGCTGCCGGCAAGAGTTTTATTGTTGATCAAGTTTTACGGTTCTTCCCTCCCTCTTCTTATTACGCACTAACTTCGATGAGCGAACATGCACTTGCATACAGTCAGGAACCGCTCAAATGTCGTTATCTAATTCTTTTTGAGGCAGCGGGGATATCAAACGATTTTGCCAATTATCTATTGAGGTCTCTCCTCTCTGAGGGATGCATCAAATATGAAACCGTGGAAAAAACGGCAGACGGAATGAAACCACGATTGATCGAGCGTGAAGGGCCAACAGGGACCATAATAACAACGACTCAGGTGCGGCTGCATCCTGAAAATGAGACGAGGTTGTTATCCATTACTGTTTCGGATACCCCAGAACAAACGAAAAATGTTCTTTTGGCCTTATCGGAAGAGGAAGGGGAAGCGGATCTAACTCAATGGCAGGCCCTACAGCGTTGGATTGATCTCTCTGAACATCGGGTTGTGATTCCATATTCTCGGGCACTGGCGGAACGAATCCCTCCAATTGCCGTGAGGCTTCGCCGTGATTTCACCCAAATATTGGGCTTGATTCGTTCCCATGCGATTCTCTGCCAGGCGATGAGACAGAAGGATTCTAATGGGCGGATTATCGCAGCGATTGAAGATTATGCAGTCGCCAGGGAACTTGTGGCCGATGTGGTTTCAGACGGAGTAGGCGCGACGGTTTCTCAGACGATTCGAGAGACTGTTGAAGCAGCCAAAAAGATTATCGAAAGCGGAGAACCCACTGCAACGGTGCAACGGTGCGCAATGGTTCTGGGGATTGACAAAAGTTCTGCTTCGCGACGAATCAGGGTAGCCATAGAAAAAGGCTATCTCGTAAATACCGAAAAACAGAGGGGAAAACCCGCACGGATAGTATTGGGCGACCCATTACCTGAAAACCTGACGATCCTCCCTCATCCTGAAGAATTGAACTGTTGCAGTGTTGCAGATGAAATGGAGGGGATTAACATCCCTCCCCCCCCTCCCGAATTTGAGGGTGATTTAACCCAACTTCCGCAGTTAATGGGGTATTTTTTTTGTAACTTATTGATATTACACAATCCGAATAAAAATTGTGTCACTACAAATTACGTTTTATTAACCTCCTTGGTAGGTGGAATTTGAGTTGTTGCAGCAAAATCATCTGGTGAGTGGTCGGGGTTTCTACGCACCGTAACTTGATCTCTGTGCCGTTCCGGGTAGGCAGGATTACATCGGTCAGTTTAATTTGAGAAAGTTCCCAAAACACCTTGCGAGGTTCATCTCCCAGACCCGCTTGTCGACAAAGTCGCCCAAATGTTTTCCATAAGACGTAAGCTAAAAAACAGACCAAAATGTGAGCCCGAACTCGTTCCTCTTTTTGATGCCATATCGGACGAATACTTAAATCACTTTTATGAAGCCGAAAGGCTTCTTCCGCCTCCGTCAATTGAATATAGGCCTTCCATAATTCCTCGGGAGACCAATCCGCAATATTGCTTCGCAACATATAGCAACCTTCGCTTAACCGTGACCAATCCCGCCAAGCCTCCCTTTTCTCCCAGATTACCCTCGCTCCACCGGTCGGACCTTTTTCCACTCGGACATCGAAGAGCCCGGCAGCACGGCTATTTCTTCCAAGCAACTTCCCGACGCGACGTTCCATCACACCCACCTGGTACCGACGCTTCTCACAACTCCTCGTCATCTGGAGCAAGCTCTCTTCGATCCGTTGCTCAAAGCGATCATGAATCCCTTTTTCTTTCTCCGCACGCTCTCGACTTCGACACAAAATGAAAATTTCTTTTCCATCAGGACTCTCCACCCGCTTCACTTCCAACCCTGACTGAACCTCCTTCCAGTCTGTTTTCAACAGCTCCGCCTCATAGGATTTCAATTGCCCACGCTGGGTCCCCAGAATATAACGCCGCCTCTCCTTCACTAAAAATTCAACATTCGCCTCACTGGCCATCCCACGGTCCATCACCCAGATCCGATTCGCCTTTCCATATCGGCTCTCCATCGTTTCAACCATTTCTTCCACTGTGGTTACATCGGTACGATTCCCCGCAAAGATCTCATACCCCATCGGAAATCCATCCCGCGTCACCACCAATCCAATACATACTTGCTTACAATCCCCCCGATGATCTCGAGAGTATCCCCGCTGCGCCAACGGGTTTAACCTCGCCTCCCCCTCAAAATAGGTGCTCGTCACATCGTAGAGAAATAAATCGTAATCCAATCTAAATAATGATCCAACCGTTTCTTTCAGATGTTTCTCGAGGGCTTCCTTCTGCGGTAACACTTCATCCAATGCACGATATAATCGATCTTCGTTAATCTTTTCTGGAGCAATACCCAACAAATCACTCAATGCCGTCTGCTCATAAAAATGCTCGGCAATATGCAGTTCGCTCGAGGGATGATACAACCGGCAAAGCACCAATACCTCCGCCATGACGGCCCACGGAATCTCTTCCCGCCCCTGGGGAACTCGATCTAATAAAAATCGATCTAACCCTAAATAGCGCATCAACTCCAAACCTAACCAGGGCCCCCCAAAATCTCTTACGTTCTCAATCCGTACCCCGTTGACGTTAATCTCGACCCACTCGGGCTCTGCCACCTCTTCAAACAGATTCTGCTGGATTCCACAACCCCCTTCGGCAACCCGCTCGACTCCCAACCTCCCCGCCCTGTCCATCTCCCCAAGCCAAGCCACAACGCGTTGGCGCGGCCCACGCTCGGTGCGATAAGATTCCACCAAGGCCCAATAGTGATGATTTTTACCATCCTTGAATCGTGTTGTCTTTCTCAGATACACGCGCCCATTATGACGCGTTGGCTCGGCAAGTCAATAGGGTAGGTCGTCACTACATTGAGTTTTGAGTCTCCATAAAAAATGACTCCTTGTGTTATCAAATAGTTGCAAACTCCCCATCCCTTAAAAATTTTTTTAAACCATTGGAACTGCGGAAGTTGGGTTAACGGAGGTGCGAATTTGAAACCGGAAACTCTGATTAGGGAAGTAAGGCAGATCGGGTATCAGGTCCGCGTCAAGGATGAAGATATCCTTCTTACTTGGACCAAAGAAGAACATCCTCCAGCGGAGACGATAACCCTTCTCTTGTTGCTGTTGAAACAACAAAAAGAGGCTATCCTTGAGTATTTGCGCAGGGTGGAGGATGAGATAAAATCTGATGAACAATTTGCTCTCCCTTGGGGTGAGTCCATGCAGGCGAACCATAAGAAAAGACTTATTTCAGAGGGAAAGGTTAGGGGGGTTAAGATGCCTCCCGTCAAAATTTACTCAAGGCTGTTTAACGAAGAAATTTACGTGGTGGCAGACCAGGAGGAAATGGAAGCCTTAGTGTCGAAGGGGGTTAAAGAAGTTGTTTATATGGCCTGGGAGATACCCGTACTTAAAGGGATGGATAAAGAGAAATTAATAGCCATCCATTCGGTTAAGAAGATATTCCCAGGAGCAGGGTTGGTTTGTTAAATGGGCAAGCATGAAAAGACAAAGACGATTATAGAAACCGCACAATCTATTTTAGCTGTTCATAACCCAATGACGGTCAGGCAGATTTATTATCAGTTGGTTTCCAGTCAAGTCATAAAAAACAACCGGGCTCAGTACCAAGCTGTTTCCAATGCTTTGGTATGGGCAAGACAGGAAGGAACAATCCCCTGGGAATGGATAGAAGATCGACTGAGACGCCCAAGGGCGGTGGGCATGTGGGACGATCTGGTTGACTTCGGAGAAACCATTTTTCCCGCATACAGTCGTAACGTCTGGGCAAGCCAGGCATGTTATGTCGAGGTGTGGTTAGAGAAAGACGCCTTGTCTGGAATTTTTGAGGACGTATTGAAGCCCTACGGGGTAACCCTAAATGTTGGCCGGGGTTACGATGGTTGGGATTCGATTCACAATGCCTCCGAACGCTTTGGCAATGGCGAAGATGGAGTCATCCTTTATTTCGGCGATTTCGATCCATCGGGGGAGGATATGGTGAGAAGCCTGAAAGAAAGACTTGGTTTCTTCGGATGTGAACCGGAAATAGTCAAATGTGCGTTGACCCTGGACGATGTGAGGGGTTACAACTTGCCTCCCGATTTCACCAAAGCCACTGATACAAGGCAGAAAGGCTTTGTAGCGAAATACGGGGATATTGCTGTTGAGCTTGATGCTCTACCCGTTGACGTTCTGGTACAAAGGATAACCAACGAAGTCGAATCCCGAATGGATCTGAATGCGCTTGCAGAAACCAAGAGAGTTGAGGAAACAGAACGGACAAAGTTGGCAAATGCGATTCGAGCCCTTTAACCAAGGTATTTGAATCCGGAAAAGGGGGAGCAAGAGAGAAGGGAATGAACAACGAAGAAAAAATGACGGCGATCATCGGCATAAGGGTTTATCCTTCATTCAAAAGACAGATGATTGAAGAGGCCATAGAGAAAGGACAGACGCTTTCAGAATATATTTATCGACTCATCGAAGCTGGATGGGAACAAATCAATAAAGAGGGCGTTAAACGAAGCGAGAGCGTTTAACAGAATGGATAATTATGCCACCTGGAAGGAAAACAAAATACCTACCTGAATTTGCATCGATCGCTGAAAACATCTGTCTACTGAAAAATTGTAAAGATACGGATTTAGCTAAGATACTTGAAATCAGCGAGAGAACTTTAAATTATTGGAAAAAGAAACACCCTGAATTTTTGCAGGCACTTGAAAGGGGTAAGGAAGGTGCTGACATAAAGGTTGCGCGCTCTGTTTACGAAGCGGCAGTTGGATATGAGCACCCCGAAGATAAGATATTCTTGGGTCCAAAAGGCAAGCCTGTAATTGTCAAGACAACCAAGCATTATCCCCCCGACATAGGGGCTGCTAAGATGTGGCTCGGAAATCGGCAACCCGAGAACTGGAAAGATAGGCACAGTTGGAAATCACGGGGAAAGAGGGCGGGCTTATAGAGATGACTAATTTGGAGATGGCCAGCAAGATTGCATTGTTGGTGGAAATTGCGATTAGAAGAAAAAAAGAATTGGAAGCAAAAAAAGTAAGTGAGTTACCTGAATAATGGAAACGTCAGTATCCAAAATAGTCCAATTAAGCGAAGTGCTAAATTATCTTACACCCGAAGAGCGAGAACAAGCTCAAGAGATTTTGCGCCAATGTCTCCCAAAGTGGTCTCCGCTGGTTGGCCCTCAACTCGAAGCCTACGAATCACCTGCCGATATCCTTTACTTTGGAGGCAGTGCCGGAGGTGCGAAATCGGATTTCGTTCTCGGTTTGGCTTTAAACGAACATCGAAGGTCTATAATCTTTAGGAGAGAGGCCACCCAAACCGTTGCATTGGTCGATAGGTTGGCAGAAATCCTCGGCACCCGTGAAGGCTTCAATGCTCAACACCTTATCTGGAGATTCCCAGGCCGACAAATTGAATTTGGTTCTTGTCCTCATCCAGGAGATGAACTTCGCTTTCAAGGCCGCCCCCACGACTTACTTGCATTCGACGAAATCTGCCACTTTTTAGAAATTCAGTTTCGGTTTCTGAGTACCTGGAATCGAACCACCGTTCAGGGTCAACGATGCCGTATCGTTTGCACGGGCAACCCTCCAACAACTGAAGAAGGTCGGTGGGTCATTCAGTATTGGGCGCCCTGGCTTGATGATAAGCATCCCAATCCTGCAAAGCCCGGAGAACTTCGATGGTTTTCAACAATCGATGGCAAGGATGTCGAATTTCCGACAGGAAAGCCTGTTAAACACAAGGGAGAGATTATTATTCCTCGCTCCCGAACCTTTATCCCTTCAAGAGTGACTGATAATCCGTTTCTCATGGCAACCGATTACAAAAAAGTTTTAGAGGCTCTTCCTGAACCCCTCCGTTCTCAGATGTTGCATGGTGATTTCCAAGCTGGAATGGAGGACTCGGATTTACAGGTTGTTCCTACAACCTGGGTTGATGCTGCCATGGCCCGGTGGTCTGAGCATGGGAAAACTGGCCAGATGGACTCGGTTGGGGTCGATGTGGCCAGAGGAGGCCGGGATAAAACGGTCATAGCAATTCGGTATGGGAATTGGTATGCTCCCTTGATTACCTATCCGGGAACTGCGACGCCCGACGGAGCAATAACCTCAAGCTACATCATTGCAGTTAGAAGAGATTATGCACCCATTCATGTTGATGCAATTTCAGTGGGTGGCTCGGTGATCGATCATCTGAAAAGCAATGGGATTCACGTTGTACCTATTGTCGGTTCCGGTGAGGCAGACCTCGGAGTGACCGATAAGGCGACAGGACTTCTGAGGTTTGTCAACAAGCGCTCACAAATCTGGTGGCAATTTCGGGAGTCCCTTGATCCTAAGATCGGAGACAATATGGCTCTGCCCCCCGATCCAGAATTGAGAGCGGACCTTTGCGCTCCAATGTGGACGCTCACCACGAGGGGAATATTGATTGAATCCAAAGAGGATCGGGTTACGGAAACCGGGGCGAAGGTATCCGGGATTAAAAGCCGACTTGGGAGGTCGCCCGATAAAGGTGAAGCGGTTGTGTACTGTTCGATCAATACGCCAAAGATACATCCCTCATCTCGCAACTGGAGGGATAGGATGCCAAAAACAACGTGGAGGAGTGCTTGACTAACTATTTTCCAGTGATTTCGCCGTCAGTGGTGGCGCTTTGGACCTGGGCAAAGGCGCGAATTTTGAGGAGTATCTTCGAGGCGGCGGGAATCGAATAAGCGTCTCCGTTTCTAATATTCTGAAATTACAAGACATTTTTAAAGACCAAACTTTCTGGATAGTATTTGGATAGTGTTTTCGACTTCAGTGGATTGGGAATTTTTTGGGGAAGTAAATCCTCCACTCCCTTGAATAATCTTTTTGTTTCATTCCATAATCCAGATAAAAGTCATATTTGAGTCCCAGTTTTTTGAGTAAATTTAATACAGAATCTCCAAATCCAGCCCGCTGCATGTAGAAACCAATTACTTGATGATAGGGATAGATATAATTTATTTTTTTTAAAATTGAAACTAACGTGTCAATAGAGGTTTTTCCTTTAGCCTTAATATAAGCCCCTTGAACTTCGGCTGTACCACCAGAGTAAAAAGGGCGAACCGCTATATCTATTAAAGTCCTTTCGATATTTGTCACATGTAATTTTTCTCCTTCGGCTGTCTGGATCTCCTCTACTCCAAGGTTGTTTGTATTAAGTCCACTGAGACAACATATCTTCCAATTCTCATATGTGAAGATATATTTTGAGATCCGTGGCTTAGATCTAAATGCCAAATCGATCATATTTTGTTCCAAACCTGTTTCTTCTCTAATTTTGGAAGATTGTTCAGAGTTGACATATATAGTTCTTGGAGCTTTTTTAATTAATCCATGCAGATAGATCGCAGTATGGTGGGATAAATAAGACCGGGATCTTAATGAGAGACCAAGCTGATACGGTGATAAATTCTTCCATGCAAAGCGTGTATATGTTTTGTCATAATGTGGCGAAACAAGTACGACCTCTTTCAATTTTGACACTTTCGTAAGATAGCTTACGAAATCACCCAGCTTAAGACTCGCCGGTAGATGCCATTGCATGCGTTTATTATTAAAAATGTTGTGGATGTCTTTCTTCGAGAATAGGTTTGTTTCCAGGGTATCGAAAAATGCTTCAATATTCTTTTGTGCTTTTGCAAGTAGGTCAGGCATGGTGAGGTGCA
>Ga0315284_10011315_pt1 | contig 12725 bp, 25 predicted proteins | sample YL17G09_16_MG_FD_203696 | JGI IMG/M metagenome (GOLD analysis project Ga0315284, IMG submission 203696) | Sediment microbial communities from Yellowstone Lake, YNP, Wyoming, USA - YL17G09_16 | ecosystem: Environmental > Aquatic > Freshwater > Lake > Sediment | place: USA: Wyoming | collected... | reverse complement strand
CTCTTTATAAGCAGCTTCATGAAATTGAAGATAAACTCAAGCTACTCAATCTTGAGCGCATGAAGAATTGTTCCGCTAATACGAAAGTAATTATTGTCCAAGCCGCTGCAAAGCGTTCATATTTTGGTGGCGCAGAAGCTGTCCAATCTATTTTGGATAAGTTTGCTGCATCTCCTTATGAAACAGAAGTTGCTAAACTTGTTTCTTCATATATTGAAATTGAAGAACGGTTGAAGCAATCTGAAAAGAATGTTGAAGGTAATTGGAAGAAACAATCTGAGATTAGAGATCGCATGGAAGCACTCTCTATTCAATACCTTCAGTCATCCTTGGCCAAGAAAATGCCCACAAGCGGTCTAGAAGCCTATCCAGAGATGGGCCAAGCTATTACTGAACTACTTCAAGGGGTTGAGATGGACCCCGTTCTAGACGCCTTTAACGCCCCTTCTGGTGCGCCCGACCCTTTCACCAATGTTCCCAATGTATTTGCTTCAGTTATTGAAAAAGGTAAGAAGTCGGATGGTCTTGATTATGCAGAACGTGGGGAAAAGAAATTCTGCAAAGGTGACAAAGTTTCTTTATCGAAGAAATTCGATGTTTCAACTTCAGGTGGATTAAAACTTTCCTTGCCAAAGAACACAAAAGGTTATATAGAAAATGTGTTCGACGGCTCAGGAGACGACTATATGGTGAGGTTAGAAGACTTTGGCACTTTGATCCTCCCTGTAGAAATTCTTTCCTAATTTCTTTTTCGAAAGGTTTTGTATGCATTTCCAACAACTTCGTAAACAATCTCAAGCAATCACTTTGGATAATATCTTGGCAGATGAATCTTTCCAAGAACTTATCCCAACAATTCTTACATCTATTTACGAAGGCTTCGGGAAAGCACTTCAACAGGATTTGATTGCTTCCCGTTGGAACTTTCCTTCAGCAGAAATGTATGAATATGCTTTATCAGATTTTGGCCAAGAAGATTTCCTAAAACATTGGGATGCAAATTTCGCCATTAAGACGATAGAAGATATTTGTTATGGAATTGTAGATCATAAATTGGAAATGGCGATAGAAAATTGGATCCAAGAACTGGCCGAAGAACTTGAGCCAATATTTGCTGAGTTTATTGCGCAAAATGTGGCTAAACATTCGGCAGATTTTGACTATATTTCTATCATCTATAAGCAAGAATTTCCAAAACAAACTTATGGCTATTTTGAGATTTACCTTGACAGATCTGGCAGTGGTAAAGTAAGTGTGTATGACAGAAGTGCAGACCAGTTTGTTAACGGTTTTTTTAATAACGTGGAAGAATTCATGCAATTTCTCTCCAGCTGATCGTAACAAATACTTTAGCTAACTACTCTGATCGAGGTTCCTTAAAAGGAGGCAACTTTGACTGCGCGGATTTCGTTTGCTTATTCATTTCTGGATTATCCAGATCCCATGAACATGTGTCTCAATGTTTTTTTCAGCGGTTGTGATTTCCGTTGCAAAAACTGTTCCAATCCCGATTTGCAACTACCTTCTGAAAAGTTTACAGAATATAATTTGCAAGATTGTGTAGAAATGATTTTAGCCATGTCGGTTAAAACCAAGTCTGACAATATTTGTTTCATTGGTGGAGATCCTTTGAGCACATATAACAGAGAATTTGTCAAAGAATTGCTCAAGGAATTGGCAACTTATGAAGATTTTAAGATCTGCGTTTACACAGGATATGACGTAGAAATGGTCAAGTTGATGCAATTGACCAACTTTACGTATTTGAAGTGTGGCAAGTATGAACATGATTTGAGAACAACTTCTGGTAAAACTTCTGATTACATGCAATTCGCATCGACTAATCAGGAACTTTATAACGCGAATTTTGAGAAATTGAGTAATAACGGCTTGTACACATTTGAGAAAGGATCCGAAACGCATGTTTGATGAAAATGCCACCACTTTACGCACACTTAGGAATATTCGTAAAACACTTTCGCACTCACTTGAGCATAAGTATGACAAGAAAGACACTTTAGATAACTTTTTGGCCATTCACGGCTTGGCCAAAGAGAACTTTGACTTCATCAATACGCTTGGCTCATTGATCAATAGCCAATTGAATGATGTAAGCATTGATGAGAATTCTAACAAGAATGAGAAGACGATTGAAGGTCTTTGTCAAGAGGCTATTGCGCCAGTAAAGAAGGCGATGGGTTATGATTATCTCTATAGACAAATTGAAGCAGATTGGGGTAAACGGGAAGCTAAGCGCCTAACAGGAGAATTGTATGATTTCTCACTAGGGCTTTCTGATAGCACAAGTATTACAATCCCTTATTGTTGGGCATTGGACTCAAGTAAGATTGTAGTAATTGGACGTGATTTTGGCCAGTTAGCCTCCAAACCGGCCAAACGGTGGTCCAGTTATGTCTCAGCTCTTTGTGAAACGATTCATCAGATCTCTAATCATGTGGCAGGCGCTGTAGCAACGGCTGGCCTATTTTTGGATATTGCGCATCTAGGTATTTTCAAGATGGGCATTAGCTTGGATCAATTGAAGACTGATCCCAAGATTCGCAAGGATCTTGAGAATGAATATCAGCAGTTTGTGCATTCTGTTAATCATTTGAGCAGATCCGCTGTTCAATCGCCCTTTACCAATATTTCTATATTTGATCGTGAGAAGTTGAAGACAATGATTTCTCAAGACAATTATGGTTGGTATTTCTTCAATGATGAGTTTATTGAAGTGACTGAAGAATATGTGCTTGATTACATCATGGAATGTCAGAATATCTTCCTTGATTTCTTTGATAAGGGGGACGTGCTGAAGGGTGGTATGCCTTATCGTTTCCCAGTTGTGACAGTACAAATCGCCAAGAAAGAAAATGGCGAAACGAAGATCGTTGATCAAGAGTTTTTGGAAAGTATTTGCAAGCGTGACATTTATCGTTACAACATCTTTGCGTCAGACGGTAGCAAGTGCGCAAGTTGTTGTAGACTTTTGTCAGATACTGAAATGCTCGAATTGGCAAGTGGAGTTAACTCATTAGGCGGCGGTGGAATGAACTCGCTAGGATCCCATAGAGTGGTTTCATTGAATTTCCATCGTATTGCACTTGAATGCAACTCCTATGAAGACTTTTATGGAAGACTTCGTTCAAGAATCAATGACGCTGCAAAGATCTTGAAGTCTCATAAGAACCTTATTGCGCTTTTAGCTACAAAGGGTCTTCAGCCATTCATCACTAATGGTTACATTATTATGGACAGGCTCTTTTCAACCTTTGGCGTGCTTGGTTTGTACGAAGCAAATAAGACGCTTGAAACACGCTTTGGAAAATGTGAACAAGACTTTACAGAAGCTGCTTTAATTCTGTTGAATAAATGTGTTAATGAGTGTTCCAAGGAGTTGGGAATTATTGGCAATATTGAGCAAGTTCCAGGAGAGTCGTATGCCATTAGATTATGTGTGGCAGATAAGTTGCTATTTGGTGCAGAAAATGTGCCATACGAATTGTATGCTAATCAGTTTGTTCCACTATGGGAGGAAGCAACTATTTGGGAACGCCTTGAAACTGATGGAAAGTATAACAAGCTGGTTACAGGAGGAGGCATTGCCCATGCAATGCTTCAGGATCCTATAACATCTGTTCAAGCAAAGTCTGTCATAAATTATGCAGTAAAGTGTGGTTGTGAGCATTTTGCATTGAATGCTGTTTATACACAGTTTGAAGATGGTTCTGTTGAATTCGGTAAGTTGAAGTTTAGCAGAAATGGGTCAAAAGCTGTGGACCACATGACCCGCGTGGTCGGCTTCTTCACACCTGTTTCATCATGGTCTAAAGTTCGTCGCAACTGGGAATTCGACAAGCGGACATTTGTCACACTTTCAGACAAACTAACTGACTAATAAGGAGGTCAAATGGTTTACCGCACTCAGGAGATCAACGGCATTAAGATTGATCCAAATGGCAAAATTATTAATGGCAAAGATTTCGGCAAACATATTATGAAGTTTAAGAAGGTGCATCCTTCTGCTAAAATGCCTGTTAAGTCTTTTGATAATGATGCTGCTTATGATTGTTTTGCAGTAGAAGTAAATGACCTTGGAGATGGGCGTATTGAAATTGATCTAGGTTTTGCCATAGAAATGCCCAAAGGTGGACGAGTTGACTTCCGCGCCCGTTCTTCTGTGCATAAGTATGGCATGATCTTGTGCAATGGCGTAGGCACTGTGGATGAAGCCTGGCGCGGTTCTTGCAAGGCTTATTTCTACAAGATTATCCCAACTTTGCCTACATATGTTCCAGGCGATCGTGTTTGCCAAATGTTCTTTGATATGCGAAATGATGTAGTTTTCGTAGAAGTTGGGGCACTATCTGACTCAGATCGTGGCCAAGGTGGTTTTGGATCAACTGGCCAATAATTGGGTCAATATTTGGCCCAATAATGTCTAATAATTGGGTCACTTCCTTTCTTCAATTCCTTTCCTCACAATTTCCGCTTGACAAACACTTGAGTAAATGTTAAGTTATTCCTTGAGACAACAACTTGAGGAAAGGTTTTTATGCAATGATTAAGAAAGCAAATGCTGGAGATACTATTATTCAGCTTGAATATAAAGACTACATTGATGATAATGATGTAGGCTTTACATGTGAATATATTGAGCATGTTGTTACTGAAAACTACAAGTGGCGCGCTGCTTGCATCCAGTTTATAAACATTGCTAGAACTAATTATTCAATAGGGTTGGTAAACCCCTTTTCTTGCTTTCCTACGCTAAAGGCTGCACAAAGAGCTTACAAGAGTATTTTGCGCCAAGAGCTGCAAGTGGCGCAATTGAAGGTAAAAGTTGTTTCAGAACGCTTGGCTGAATTGAATTCGAAAGTGAGCAAACCATGAAAAGGTATGAGCCGGATGCAAATCCTACTTATAATTGTGATGATTCGTGGGTTGCTGAAATGGTTGAACATAAATATGGCGAATACGTTAAGTATGAAGCTGTAAAAAGTATGTTGCACGCCTTGGCAAACAACACCACACTTATGACTCGTATGCTTTACTTGGTTACTTGTGGAAGCTATCTTGAGAGGGACGAAGGTTTCTGTAAGCTCATTGAAGAAACATTAGCCGCAGAATAATGACAAACGATAAAGCAATAGCTTCGGGCAAACTTAGGCGAAAACCTTATAGAAAGTCCAAGGCTATTTCTAATAATTGTCGCAATCATGGTTCTTGCCCATATTGTGCTAATAATCGTTTGCACAAGTTTGAATTGGCAAAAGAGATTGCAGAAGAACAGATTGAAGAGTATATTGAGAATCAACTTGAACAAGAAATTGGAGAACCTATTGTGAGCAATGTAAAAACGCGCCTAGAAATGTTTGTCAATACTAAGGAAAAGCTGCTCAAGGATTTCCAAGAGTATTTGAAGGACACTAGAATTCCTTTGACAATTCGTTGGGAACTATTTGAGGACTTTGGTGAGGAGATTTTGCCCACAAGTTCTTTCATGCTATTTTCTGAATACAATACTAAGAGTGAAATTGAGAAAGCTTTGGCTAAGGAAATTAAGGATGCCTTTGATTTTAGTAGACACGAGGAAGTTGAATTGGCCGAAGTTGTAATAGAAGCTTTTGTTGAGAGGGATATGTCCAAGGAAAAGGTTGACCAATATAAGGGTCTAATACTTGACAAAGGTTTTTTCAGCTTTACTTATGATTGGTAAGCTACTGAGCAACCAAGGAGAATATGAAGATGCTTAGAAAACCAAAACCTGGCCAAAGGTTCTATTCATTTTATCGAGATGAAGACATTATTTATACGTGTGAACACTTTGTTTTAGAAGTTGATGCATACAATGATGTTCTATCAACCTCCAATGACCTCTTCTTTAATGAAGACATTTTTAGCACAAAAGCTGGCGCACGAAAGAATGCGCTAAAGGTTTATGAACTAAAGAAGAAAGGTTTGAGCAAGTAGTTATGCCAATGTTTGAGCACAATTGTGGCGAATGTAATTACGTCACGTACAACAAATACGCAATGTCGCCCAAGGTTTGTCCCAAGTGTGGCCAAGAATTGGCTCATATTTGCGACGAAGTTGAGTACGCAGAATTTGAGCAAGAATTTGGGGAGGATTGAAAAACATGCTTTATGCGCCTGAAACTCTTCTTCATGTAGACTTCGAAAAGGCTGAAATTTACATGCTTGCTAGTTTAATGAAGAAACATAAGTATTTCTATCCTTGCGCAAAAGATTACCAAGATCTTGAGAATCATTTGGTCATTTCTGCGCATGACAATGTAGAAGTAAAGTATGCTTTGAGCAAGTATTTGGGCACAGACTTTTACTATTGCCCCGAAGGTTGCTCAATGATTGAGGATTGGATTTACTACGGGATGGAGAAAAATAATGTTAAATTGTGAGATGAAGCAAAGGAATTTCTCAACGACTTGGCCAAGTGTTTTTGAATACTTGGACTTTGAGTGCTTTGTCCTTACTGGAAAGTCTATTGTTCATGTGGAGAAAGCATATAATAAAAGTTTTAGGTTGAAGGACGACGTATTTGATGCATGTCATTATGCTGTAGATTTTGATGGTGACTTGGTTTTTTATAATGTTCAAGCTATGCGAGCATTTGACGTATTAAGCGTTTATTCTTGAAATGTCCTTCTACAACGCTTTCCTCATATCTTGGACAATCTTTGCACTCATTTGCATTTTAGTCATAATTCTTTCCACTGCTTGGGAAACAGATCTGCATAAAGAATTTCAAAAACAATTAAAGGAATTAGATGAAAAACAAGTTGCACAATCGGATTGTGAACACGTTGGAGTGGATTCGCGAAGCAGATGTCGCGAATGATAAGGTAGAAATAACGTATGCCACTTCTGGCATGGTTTTATTGTCCAAATATTCTAAGAAGAAGAAATGGACACTTTTTTTGCAAGTGACTGTGGAAGATTTGCAACACTACCTTGACAACGACTTGATCAATGTGTATTGTACAAAAAGGCGTCAGAGATATTACGCAACTTTGAGAAAGGTTTGAGCTATGGATTTTCCAAGTAACATTTATGTCCTCGTTGAACCTTCTTACAAACTTGTTGGTTGTAAGTTGTACAAATTTACTACTGAATTTGCCCAGTATATTGGGGCAAACAACGTTAAATATTCTGTGCATAGATCTTTCTTTGATGAAAAAGGCTTAGCCTTGCCGGTAAATGATCAATGTGATAGAATTGGAGAAGGTTGTAGATTCTTTGTGTCTTATAAGCTAGCAGAAGAAACTAGAGACACAATATTAAGAGAAATGATTGCTTCAGCTTATTCAGTGTATTCATCTTTGCTTGACATTTCTCTAGAAACACGTAAAACCTTTTATATGGGGGTTGAATAATATGGAATTCCCAGAAGTTATTTATATTCTCTATTGCAACGATACGCAAATTGTGCGCGCAACAAAGACAAGGGCTAGCTCAAGTATTGCGCGTTATGGAGACGCAGAATTCAAGTTCCAATTAGACACGCTTTGTGGAAACTATGTAGACAGGTTGGACAATGATAATTTGCCCATAAATTCTGGCCATATGTGGTTCAATACTTTGGAAGAAGCTGTGAATGAGCGAAAAAGGCTTGCTCTAATGTTTTGTGAGAATGCTAAGAAGACCACAAAGATGTGGGAAGAGTTTGTTGAACTTCCACTTGCAGAATTTTATAAGGAGATTTGAGCAATGATTATTGTAAAAGATACGCTGAAAAGTATTGAAGAGTACAACGCTGCTAGAGATAAGATTGAGTGGATTAAAGCGTCTATTAGCTACAAACAGAAAGAGGTTGAAGACCTTTTGAATACTCTTGATACTCTTGAGCAGCTTATTAATAATACTTCTGTAAAGGATTTGAGCAATGCCTGAAACATCCTTTGCCTATTATGCTGGAAAAGTTGTTGAAGTGTGGCTTCATGGTTATTACAATGACAGCAACAGAATTAAACTAGCTAATTGTGAACCTGTTGGCAAAAAATGTATCATTTCTATCCCTTCTGAACATCTTTGCGCCACAAAGGAATTGGCGCATGAATTAGCTTGCAAATTGGCTAAACAACGTGTAGAACAAGCTGAACAACAACTGGCCAAAAGTAAAATCGAGTTGAAAAACGCTATGCAAGCTTTGGACAATCTTTTGTCAAATAAGGAGAAAACTAATGTCTAGACCATTTCTAAAATGGGCAGGTGGAAAAGCACAATCGCTCAATGATATTTACAAATATATCCCCAAAACTTATGGCTCATATTACGAGCCCTTTGTTGGGGGCGGATCTTTGTTCTTCCTTCTAAAGCCTGCTACAGCCTTTCTAAGCGATGCTAATTGGGAGCTGATGACTACTTACAAAGTTGTCAAAGAGTCCGTAGATGGGCTGATAGAACGCTTGTCCAATATGAAAGTGGACAAGGACTTCTATAATGAACTACGGAAGCAGAATCCTAAAGAGTTGTCTAATATTGATGCAGCGGCAAGAATGATTTACTTGAACAAAACTTGTTATAACGGCTTGCACAGAGTTAACTCAAAGAATGAGTTCAATGTGCCATTTGGGAATTACCCAAATCCAACCGTTTGTGACAAGGGGAATCTCAAAATGTGCTCAAAGGATTTGGCCAAAGCGGATCTTCAGGCCACATATTTTGAGAATGTTTTGAGCAATGTTAAGGAAAATGATCTGGTCTATTTGGACCCGCCTTATTTGCAACTCAAGGACAACTCCTTCGTCACGTATACAAAGGCAGGTTTTTGTGTAGAAGACCACGAAAGGCTTGCCCAATGTTTTGATGAAATGGTTGCAAAAGGTGCCAAAGTGCTTCTGTCAAATTCTGATACAGCTTGGGCGCGTGAAAGATTCGCCAAGTATAAGATCGTGGAGTTGCAGTCAAGACGATCCATCAATTCCAAAGGTGATGGCCGAGGAAAAATTGGCGAATTGTTGGTGGTAGGTTGAATCAAAGGAGAATAAGTTATGAGAAAAGAATTTAACCAATATGTTGTTTGGTTAATCAAGGAACTTGAGCCTCTTGTTCTTGGAGTTGAGAAGTATCCAGTGCTTGTTAATATATTGGAGTCTCATTTAGAATGCGAACTTCTAACTGTGCTTGATGTGTCAGACTTTGAGCACTTCTTTCCTCAAGCTAGAACATCCTTTGGCCCATTTATTCAAGATTGCCTATGCTTCCTTGGGGCAGAGACTTCGTCATTACGTATTTTCGACGAAACAACTTTGCCAGAATTGTTTGATACTTTTGCAAGGACTGCCTGTTTCCTTGAGCAAGACTTGTCCAAGTATAACCAATTCTATGAAATCGCCATGAAGCAATATTTGGTGGTGAAAGATTACGTAGATTCTGCTTCAGCTAATTGAAAAACCCCTTGACACTTCCTGCCTCATCTGCTACACAGAATTTCAGAATTGATTGAGCAGTCTTTTAACAAAGCTCGTGGTTTCAATGAGTCCAAGATTTGCTCAGTTGATTCTGAAATGTTTTTGTAAATGCGTCTAGGCAGAGGGCTTGCTCATAATGGTTTGGGCAAGCCTTTTGTCTTTCTAAACCCTTGACAAACCCTTGGAAATCGCCTATTTTGACTCTTGGTTCTAAGGTTGTGATATAATTTCCAACCTAACTGTAAATCTCTTTGTGAGAAATTTGAGAAAGGCTTTTCAAAATGAGACGAATACTAATCTGGGCTATGCTATGTTTGGCTATGCTTTGCGGAAGTAATTCTATTGCCGCAGACTTGAGCGATCTAGACAAGGCGGACAACGCCATTCTACAGCTAGTTAAGGCAAACCCACTTCATCCCTTGTACAAGAATGCAGAAGCCCGTAGAGACACCGCCTGGGCGCTTGTAGCAGCGGCTAACAAGACTGGGGTTGATTGGCCAATTCTTGTGGGCCAAGCCTTTTTTGAAAGTGCGTTTCGCCCAAATGCGATCGGGAAGCTTGGCGAAGTTGGATTGTTTCAACTAAAAGGCACAACTGTTATTAAATATTGTGCAGAACAACTTGGGCGTGAACCAGATCTTGACAACATGCAAGATCAAGCTTATTGTGGTGGATACTGGATGGCAAAATGCTTGTCCAATTGTGGGGGCAAGTTGGAAGGAGGGATTGCCCAATATTTGACAGGTAATGTGTGCAAGCCTAAAGCAGATTCAGCATTGAAGGACAAAGTTCTTGGTAGAAAGAATATGATCAAGAAGATTTCTGAATTCTAAGGAGGGTTTTGAATAATGGGCTTTTTTGACGCTTTTTGTTCTTTTATTACTGGTTGTTCAATTGCTTTAACTTTTGTTCTTTGTCCAGTTGTTCTAATTGTTTGTTTGATTGGAATAATTAAGCAAAATAAAAAAGGATATTGAATAATGGATGCACAAACGTCAAACTGTATTATTACGTGTGTTGGTATCTTGGCAGTTGCCTTTGTTATTTGGGTATTAAACAAAGCCTGATAGGAGGAACCTGACTATGCTTTTCTACATCATTTGCGCAATCATGTTCGCAGTAATTGTGTATTCTATTTATTACACCAGGCAAACGCGAAGGCTTTATCAAAATTGGCGCAATGCTTTGCTCAAGGATGTTTTGCGTATTCGCAATAATGGCGAAACAATTGACAAATATATTGCGATACTTTCTGCTAAGGAGAGTTGAGCAATGGAATTTCCAAAGGAGATTTGGGTATATTCGGCTGACAAAGATATTGCGAGTAAGTTTTACTTTACGCACAAATATATTGATGTTCCTTTAATGAACTCTGATAAGTGGGCAGATTATGCAGGATATGATCAAGCTGTTGAAGATAATGGTGCAAAACTTGGAGTTTCACTAAGTCTTTCAGAAGGTGTAGTCTTTAGTGGTTCTAAGGCTTACAAGTATTTCACCACATTTGGCGAATGTATTGATTATCGCCAATCACTTTTGAAAGAAAAGATTAAGCAACTCTCCCTACAGTTTGACCAAGAGCCTCGCATTCTTGGCTAAACTTCGCCAAATTCTTGTCCAACTACTTTTCAAGTTAATTCTGTTTGTTTGGATATTACAGCAATTAGTGAAAAAACCTTGACAAAGGGTTTGGCGTGGGTTAACTTAATCCTTGGGTGAACTCTTTTATGAAAGGATTTGCAAAATGGATATGAAATGGAATGTTGCAATTTTCATCATGGGTTTTCTGATGATCGCTTTTTTCAAGGTAACTGGAATCATTCATTGGGAATGGTTTTGGATCTGTTCGCCACTTTGGGCGGCAGCGATTATCTACGGGCTGGAATGGCTTGTGGAATACACTAGAGAGGATTTCTAACATGTCATTTACACTTGGCCAAGAAGTTTGGGTAATCAGCAAATTTGCCAGAAAGCTTCCAGACATTACTTGCCCTGTTTGTTTGGGGGCAGGTTTTCTGCGCAACCATAAGGAAGAGAGATTCAAATGTCTTCACTGTGATGAAGCAGGTACTAAAGAAGCTTGGACCAAACCTTTGTACAGCGCCGGGAAAGACAGGGTTTATTGCGTAGTCCATTTTAACTGGGCGCATCCAACAGAACTTGTTAAACTTTGGCACAATGATAAGCTATATGCTGAAAATTCATCTTTTGTTTCAAGTGTGCTAGATATCTTTGAAAAGTTTTATGAAATATATGAAGGTTGGCAGAATGTGAATTGCCAAAATGTCCAACCTTTGACTAATATCTTCGCCACTGAAGAAGAAGCACTTGCGAAATGCGCTGAGTTGAACGCCGCTTTAACTTCTGCCAAGTAATTTCACAATCCCTGCCAAATTGCTGATAAAATCCTTTTGAAAGGATTAAAAAACCAAATGAACCTAAGTCTTTCCCAGATAAAGAAGATTGCCTATGGAATGGGTATTAAAGCGGTAGATTTTGGCGAAGAAGATTTCGCCAGTTATGACCCGCAAGATGCACCACTTCAGACTGTGCCAGAATATAACCAACAGCAGCAAGATGTTGCTCAACAACAGCAAGAATATGAGCAATCCTTGTACTCCCCTGAGCTTATGAAGGGTCAAATTGATGATGTAATTCAAATGATTACACAACTTGACCAAACGAATGCTCAACAGGATCAATCAATTACTGATCAAGAAGTCTCACTTAATCAAGTTGTCCAATATTTGCAGAATCTTATGTCTAGGGTTAATAAAGTTGAGATGGAGAATCAAGCGCCACAACAGCAACCAAGTAAGTGGGATCAGATGAAGAGTAAGTTCCCCTTTGGTGGCAAATCTAAATAATTGAGGAGATTCCTTAGAAATGAAATCACTAAACCTTAGCCAAATTGAACGTATTGCACGGGAAATGCTTGCCGCAGATTTTGATGCGGAAGATTTTCCCAGTTATGAAAATACGCCAGAACTAGATATTCCAGAGCCTGCGCAAGAAGCTGCGCCAATTGATCTAGTTGCGCCAAAGTCTGCGCCACAAGCTGGACCAGAATCTGGGCATGACGATATAAGTACGTTATTTGATATGGTCCAAGAATTGGCGCAAATTAATCATAAGCAAGATCGGTCAATTCAAATTATTGACCAAATTGTTAATCAAGATAATATGGAAGTTGAGAATATGAAGCAACGCTTTGATGGCGTTATGTACAATATTGATGACATTTACAATACGTTGGACACATATTCAGAACAAATGGGCAAATCTATGGACAAGA
>Ga0315284_10011314_pt1 | contig 12726 bp, 14 predicted proteins | sample YL17G09_16_MG_FD_203696 | JGI IMG/M metagenome (GOLD analysis project Ga0315284, IMG submission 203696) | Sediment microbial communities from Yellowstone Lake, YNP, Wyoming, USA - YL17G09_16 | ecosystem: Environmental > Aquatic > Freshwater > Lake > Sediment | place: USA: Wyoming | collected... | reverse complement strand
CATCCGATATCGAATTTGAAGCGGTGGTGCTTGATTTCTTCGATGGCTACGCGGTAACCGACCAGACGCTCTTTTACCCGGAGGGTGGCGGACAGCCGGCAGATACCGGCACTCTTGTCAGTTCCGACAGCATGGTCAGGGTCGATGGTGTGATAAAGATCGGGGAAGTGATACTGCACCACATCACCGGAGGCGTAGTCCGCCGCGGTGAACGGGTAAAAGGGATGGTGGATGAAGAAAGGCGATTGTCCCTGATGCGCCACCATACGGCGACACATATTCTCCTTCACGCTACCAAAGATATCCTCGGGGCGCATATTCACCAGGCAGGAGCCCAGAAAGGAAGCGAAAGCTCCCGCATTGATCTACGGCACTTCAAGCACATCACACCGGATGAACTCCATAAAATCGAGATTGCTGCTAACCGCCTGATCATGGCAAGCCAGCCACTCGAGATCTCGATCGAAGAGCGGACAAAAGCGGAACAAAAATATGGTTTTTGCTTATACCAGGGAGGAGTTCCTCCGGGCAGGGACATCCGTGTCGTAAAAGTTGCCGGGGATGTTCAGGCATGTGCAGGAACCCACTGCCGGAATACCGGTGAAGTCGGGGTTATCAAGATAATCAGGGTCGAACATATCCAGGACGGTATCGAGCGTATCGAATTTACTGCCGGTATAGCTGCAATCTTCTATATGCAGCACGTTGAACATCTCGTTACCTCCTCGTCAGAAGCCCTCTCGGTGCAGCCGGATAATCTCCCACCGGCAGTCAACCGCTTCTTCAATGAATGGAAAGAGCAGAAGAAAGATATTGACCGTATGAGCGCACGGTTAGTCGAGCTCGAGATACAGACTCTTGTTCCAGAATCCATCAGCGGTATTGCGGTGGTCATAAGGCGTATTGATCTCCCGGCAAAAGAGTTGTCCGCACTTGCAGCATCCATTGCAGAAAAAGGCGGGGTTGCACTCGTTGCCGGGGTAGGAGAGACCGTGCGGGTCGTGCTCACTTCCGGGGATTCGCGGGTGAACGCCGGCGAGATCATCAGCCAGGTCTGCACCCTTCTTGGCGGAAAGGGTGGCGGTAAACCAACCCTTGCCCAGGGTGGCGGGCCGGATGCAGAACAGCTTGACCTTGCCTTAAAAGTGGGACGCGAACGGATAATCGCAGCACTGTATGGCAGATAAGGTTGTTCTTCTGGAACCTGGCGATGAGCGGGCGCAAAAGATTTCAAAAGCAATGGCAAGCCAGACAGCAAGTGATATCCTCCAGCTCCTTGCCGAATCCCCGAAAAGCTTGACCGGGATTACCGAACGACTTGCCATCCCCCTTACAACGGCAAAATATCATACCGAAAATCTTCTCGATGCCGGCCTGATCCTGGTTGCCGACACGAAATACAGCGTGAAAGGACGCGAGATAAAGATCTATTCCTTAACAAACCAGCTCCTTATCGTTGCTCCCCGCCATTCCAACGTGCGCTCGCTGTTGCTGAAGTATGCGTCACTCTTTGGGATTGTCGCCTTCGGGTCATTCATCATCGCAATTATGTCCCCGGTCCTGAATCAGGGTGTCTCTGCGGGCAGCGGCCTGAATGGCGCACCGCGTATGGCAGCACAGGAATTTGGAGTCCCATCAGCAAAATCGGTATCCGAAGTGGTTTGGCAAAATGCCACCATGACCCCGGACATTATGGCTGCCGGATCAAAAGGGGTTGTGGATATGGCTGCCGCAAACCTTTCTCCTGCACCATCTCCTCTGGCCACACTTGCATCAACCCCGCCACTCAATCCAGTACCAATCCTTACGGATACCGGAGCTTCCGTCACTACGGTGATGCCGGACATGGCACTTGCATTTTTCCTTGGCGGTGTAATGGTCATCTTCGTACTGGTGTGCTACGAGATCTATACCCGGAAAAAATGAAAAACTTCTCAGATGAATTTTATCCAAACTTTTTGCACCAAATCCTGCAGCAGCGCCTGTGATTCAAAAGAAGCACCCCGGTTGATTCAAAAGAGACGGTAAGGCTATCCAAAGATTCCTTTTGACGAGATTGCAATAGCGGTCACCACGGGCTATTGCATGAACCGCACGGGAATCAGAGAGAAAATGGAAGGGGAAAGTTCAGCGTTTTTTTGCCAGGAGTGCTGAAAGTATACCCACAATACCAAGTGCTGCTACAAGTGAAACCGGGGAAAGCGGTGAGGGGGTTGGTGTAGGCAGGGGGGTAGGAACCGTTGTCGGTGGGCGTGAAGTGATCACGGGAGTTGTTGTGGGGATGGTTGTCGGAGTTTGTGTTATTGGAGCGGGCACGTTGAATGTCACCACACCAATGTACCCTTTTGCATCCTTAAAAGTCACCTCATACTCACCCGGACCGGTCACTGCAACCCGCTTGGTAAATACTCCCGCACCGGATCGCATATCAACTTTTGTCCCTATCCACTGGGGCCCAAAGACAATGCCATCCGGTCCCCTGACCTCAATTTCAACACCATCATTTCCGATTTTCGTAATCGACCCCTCGATCCGGAGTGCCTCAGTAAGGATCTGCGTCATGGGGGAGGTGATCGTAATATCAGCGGAACGGTCGATCAGCTTAGGCAGTTGCCAGGTTCTCGAATCGGATGACAGTCTTGATTCGTCAGGACCGATAAACTGGATCTCCACTTTGTATTGTCCACCGGGTAATCCCTTGGTATCGAATAATTTGTACTGGGTAGCCTGATTATCCTGGATGGTAACAGACTGGCGGCTGATAGCGGTTGCCGTATAACCCGATTGGTAAAACGCAATGTCAAAAGTTGTCCCGGCAGGGAAGTTGCTGTCAATGGAACATTGTAATACTAGTCCCACCTGCACCGATTCCGGACATACCAGATAGAGCTGGTATGCAGATGCAGTCCCGGCAATACACATCAGGCATAATGCGATGAGTATGATTTTTTTCATATTTACAGCATCGAATGGCCGCGATTAAAAAGTTTCCCGTGAGTACCAAGAGAGTGAAAAGTGAAAATATCGTTCTGCAGGGATACGATCAAATCATGCCGATAAAATTGTTCAGCAGGCAAAGACCGACCGCGCCACTCTTCTCCGGGTGGAACTGGACACCATAGGTGTTCCTGTATCCCACTGATGACGAAAAGGAACAGATGTACTCTGTTGACGTAAGCGTATATTCCGGGGGGGTCTCGGCGTAAAAGGAATGGACAAAATAGACATATTCTTCCTTGCCAAACCCGGCAAAAAGCGAGTTATCTGCCTGTTCAATCACCAGTGAGTTCCAGCCCATATGCGGAACTTTCTGCCCGGAACCCCGGGGGAATCGCTTCACCCTCCCGGGGATAAGCCCGAGACCCTGGTGAATCCCGTGCTCCTCGCTGGTGTCCATCAGCATCTGCATCCCAAGACAGATCCCGAGGAGAGGAACATCACGGGTCGCCTCAATGACGACCTGCTTCAGGGGCCCAAGCTGGTCCATACCCTCGCGAAACGCCCCGACCCCCGGAAGCACAAGACCATCGGCAGCAGCGATCTCTTCTTCTTCTGAGGTGATAACCGCATTCGCCCCGGCTTTTTCAAGCCCGCGAATCACGCTCCGCAGGTTCCCGAGCCCGTAATCAATAATGGCTATCTTCATCATCCGTGCAACCTTCTCTAAGTCGCCATTTCCCCAAGCTGACCCAGTCTGCAGAAAGCCCCTGGACCTGTTGCCACTGTTCGAGTCGCAAACGCCAGCTCTCCCAGAGATCAGGATATTCTGCCTCTATCAGATGTATCAATGCCATATCGCTTGACGGGCACATGAAACATCCGATCCGGTCAAGGTGACGCTCGTAGAGTATGTTGTACGGGGCGTGCTCCCGCATCAGGTAAAGCCAGACATGGAGTGCCGTCCAGTTCTGGATCGGTGCTGCCGAGAGCTGGACACGCACATTTGAGTTCCGCCAGACCCGCTTACTCTGCGCCCGAACGGCTGACTCGTATCTCCTCTGGCCGATAAAAGAGAGACATTCACCCCATCGTTCGCGTATCAGGTTTGCCACCGGGGTCAGCTTGCAGACCCTGCAGCACCAGCGGGCATTCACCGCCGGGGGGCCTTGCCGGTCAAACGTTTCCCGGAAGGTTGTTTTTCCATCCGTGCGGATGAGTTCCAGACCGTAATGCCGCGAGGCTTCCTCCACATTGGCGTAGGTCTCCGGAAACTCCATGCCGGTATCGGCAAAGAGCATCGGGACTTTCCCAATGGCTTTTGTCACCACCAGCAGGGTGGCAAGGCTGTCCTTTCCCCCGGAATATGAAATATTTGCCACGAGATGCGGGTACTGTCCGGTAACTTCCCGGACAAACCCGACAGCTGAAGATTCCGCTTGTTCAAGCACATCGGCATTCGCAGCAATTGCAGTTTCCCAGCTCGCTGCACCGGGAACAATCAGCGATGCAATATTCCTCCGGGTCCTGACGATTGAACCCTTCTCCATACCGCGTGCAGCAGCAGCATTTGTTTTTGCCCGCCCGACACCAACGCAGGTTCCATCCTTTGCAAGAATGAAGACTTCGTCTCCCGCACAGACTGCATCATCGATAAAATCCAGCCCGGGTGCAAGAACACTCATTCCCTGGTCCTTAATAAAAGGGACTGCCCCGTCATCAACAACGACATAACGCTTTTTTGGAGAAAACAGTGAGCATGCTTCCGGGCGGGGAATTGGTTCCCAGCGCCGCTGGTCCGGGAAATACCGGATAATCCCGGCAATTCCTCCTCCCACTACGATCTCTTCCATCCGGTCACGGTCCGGCACTTTGTTCAGGAGCACAAGGTGACCCGGCGGGATGAGAGGTGCGCCAAAATGATCGGTGTAGATCTTATTGATAAGTGCAATATCTGCCGGAAATGCCGGGCGGGCATCTCCCGGGGGTGTCACGGGCACTTCCCGGGTCTTTTGCCCACAGGCACAGCATTGTGCAAGAACCGGTGTATGGCACTGGTCGCACCAGCGTAACAGAATTTTCCCAAGATATGACGGGGGCATCTTTTTTACTCATTCGCTCTGCGTGGATAAAAACTGAAGGGGAGCAACAAAATAATTTTTAAGAGGGGAAAAGGATCGTGAGGATTGTTTCCGGATATTTTTGCTCACTCTTTTTGTGCGGCAGCCCGGAGCGGGAGGATTGATAAATATCAATCTTCCACACTGTAATATACTACATGATAGACACCTGGCTTTTTGCAGCAATATGCCTTATCTTCCTGTCAATCTGCGCAGTCGTGCGGATCATTCCCAGGCCGACACGAATTGACCGGCTCGTTGCAGTGAATACGGCAATCACCCTCGCGGCTGGCGCAGCACTTGCGCTCAGTATCTCCTTTGGAAACCTCTCCATCCTGGATGCATCAATCGCACTCCTGGCTCTCTGCTTTGCAGGAACGATCGCCATTGCACGGTTCGGGAAAGGTGACGAAGCATGAGCTCACTATTCATGGATGTCATCATTTTTTTGCTTCTTATTCTCAGCGTTGTGTTTGGTGGAATAGGCGTGATCGGTCTTATACTCTTCCCAGATATTCGCAGCGGGATGTATACGGCAACACGGGCATCGCTCATCAGCGTCAGTGCCATCACTGTATCCGTGATTTTATATGCCCTCTTCATCCTTATTTCAGGAGGCGGCAGCCAGTATGGTACCCTGATCCTTCATACTGTGGTTTTCCTCGTTGTAGTAGTGGTGGGCAATGTGATGATGTACCAGACGATTTCCGACCGGATAAATCTCCCGGACGCATGCCAGGGACAAACGAATGATAATGGACCCGGAAAATAACTTTTTTATAATTTCCCGCGCACTAAAAAATATTCAATAAAAGCGCATACGTCCTTCCGGCCCAGTAATGAAAGGCCGAAGAATTTTTTTTAACTCCATAAAATCGATATTTTGTAAAAAGGAGGCAATATTGGAAGATTGCGCATTTCAAGCAATATTACTTTTTAAATCCTCGTTTGTTCTGATACTGCCATTTACTGTGATATAAGCGGGAGTTGATAGCGATTCTATGCACAAAAATGGCGTTGCGACCAAAATATTTATTAATTGATAGATTGAAGAAATTTATAACCCTTTCCGGTAGGAGGTGGAATTCACATGGCAGCAGCAAAGAAAGCGGCGGCAAAGAAGCCGGAAGCGAAAAAGCCAGTCAAGAAAGCGGCAGGCAAGAAGAAATAATCTTCATATTACACTAACACTATTTTTGGATGAGTTTTTCTTACTTGGATAAAATCTTTGATACGACATTCCGGGCCAGATGGCATTCTTTTAAAAAATACCTTGTGATCCGGATTGAAATTCATGCGTTTACGTGTCACGTACAAGGAACCTCCGGGCACAAAGAAAAGTCTGGATAGTGTATTTCAGACATAAAAAGAAGAGCCGGATAGCAAAAACGGGTTTTTGATGTCTTTTTTAAAAATATGAGTGATGAAGTGAGTGATCTGGCACTTTTAAAAAAACAATTCCTGAAAAAAAGGACAAAAAATGTGAGGGATGCGCTCATCGCTAGCGGGGATCCCGGCGATATCTTTCTCTCTGGCCGGTGGATTTTCGCGTAACGAATGTGGATTTACACCGGCGGTTTGGATTTATCTCCTGATTTACCTTTCATTCGTATGAGATCTAATTTTTCAATAATATCTTCAGGATTTTCAGGACGGGACTGGCAAAAACATTTACATGCGGTGATATAGTGGACTTTGTCATTTGGTTTAAGATCGCACCCATCCTCGTGAAGACACCTGTCGCAGAGAAAAATACGTATCATAATTTTACCATGCAATTTACTATCACATCATTCTTTTCCCTATACCGGAGCAGGAAGTTCCAACCGGATTCTATTAAAAATTTCAAACGAGGACAAAGCACATTGGATGATAAGAAAAAGTGCGCCGACCGGGACTCGAACCCGGGTTTAGGCGTTGGCAACGCCTAGTGATAACCACTACACTATCGGCGCAGATATGCTCTGAAATGTGAGCATTCAAACAATTTAAGCATATCGAACTACAAGGACGCGGGATACCATAAATTCCCCCGGCACGTTGCTGATGTGCATCTTACGTAACGTTTCATAAAATACCAGACTCCCTCACAACAAACACAACATCGGGGTACAGGCAGCATCATCAAGGGCATACATTTCACTTTGAAGAGAGAAAAGGAAAGATCACAATGATTCCAACATCTTAAAGTAACGCAATCGCTCTATCTAATACCAGATGATCCCTCTCTTTGTGGATTGTTCGGGTAAGCATATTGTTATCTTCGGGGGAGGAGTGGTTGCTTCACGAAAAGCCCTTTATTTTTCCGGGGAGGCAGATGTACTGGTAGTGAGCCGGTCGTTCTCACCAAAGATCACTACCCTTCCGGTCAAACGCAGGGTTCTTGAGTTGAGCACTGCGCCGGATGATCTGATTGAAGGGATAATAGATGGAGCCTTTCTTGTTATCGGGACATTCCCGGATCCCACCCTGAACAACCGGATTGGAAAACTCTGCACTGCCAAGGGGATTTTGTTCAATAATGCGGATGGTGATGCAGGCGATGTCATCATACCTTCAGTGACCGGGGGGAAAAACTATACACTGGCGATCAGCACGAAAGGCAGCAGCCCGGCTGTATCACGCTTCCTGCGCGAACACCTTGAGAAACGATACCCTGCACTTGATGAGATGGTAGCATTGCAACACGAGCTGCGGGAGCAGCTGAAACACAATGAACCCTCACGGTCACGGCGTACCGAAATTCTTTGGGAAGTGTTAAGCGATCGTGTACTTTGGGAGAACTTAAAAAAAGATCCGACACTGGCACGTGATGAAGTAAAGAAGAGGTACCTGCATGAATGAACCTGGCATGACACCTATCGCGATTGCCGGTGTCAGTCATCACACGGCCGATGTCGCAACTCTTGAAGCCTTCAGGTTTCCGGATGAACCGGCATTTCTCGAGCGGGGCGGTGAACGGTTCAAAGGAGTTCTCCTGCTACAGACCTGCAACCGCGTCGAACTGATTGTTGAAGGAGAGGCAGGTGAGCTCCGGGAGTTCCTCACGGACCACGGCAGGAAGGATTTCTTTATGCATGACGGGAAAGGGGCGCTGAGCCACCTCTTCAGCCTCGCATCCGGCATTGACTCAATGATTGTTGGTGAAGACCAGATCATCGGGCAGTTGAAAAAAACTCTTGCCGATGCACAGGAATCCGGCACTGCAAGCCCCTTTCTGGAACTCTGCATCAACAAGGCAGTGCACGTGGGGATTGAGGTGCGTAAACGCACCCTCATCAACCGTGGTGCAGTATCGGTGGGTTCTGCTGCCGTGCTCCTTGCAGAATCGCAGATTGGGAGTCTTGAGGGAAAACATATCCTTGTTGTGGGTAGTGGCGAAATGGGCCTGCTGGTCGCCCAGGCCCTTGCTGCAAAACAGCTGACGGCAATGTACGTGGCAAACCGGACGTACGGGCGGGCGGTCATCCTCGCAGGTAAGATCGGCGGAAAGGCAGTGCGCCTGTCAGAACTCTACCACTATATCACACTCTCGGATGTTGTGATCTCCTGCACATCTGCCCCTCACCCGGTCATCCGTAAAAATGAGCTGGCACAGGCAATGAAAAACCGGTGCTGGCCGGTTGAGGGACACCCCCGCCCGCTGATCCTGATCGATATTGCCCAGCCCCGGGATGTCGAGCAGGGTGCCGAAACTATTGACGGGGTCCGTCTTTTCTCTATCGATAACCTGCGGACCATCAACGAGCAGACCATGAGCACCCGGAAAGCAGAAGCAGAGAGGGCCCGTGAATTTGTCGATGCGGAACTCGGACTCTTCCTGCGTCACCTGAACCGGAAATCTGCTGATGACCTGCTTGCCGCATTGCACACGTGGGCTGATGCTGTCCGGACACGTGAGCGGGACCGGGCGATAGCCAGGATAGGCTGTCCTGATGCAAAGGTAGCAGATATTGTTGATGACCTGACCCGGGTCCTGGCAAAAAAACTTCTCACCGATGCAACCTTCTCCATCCGGGAGAGTGCCGAAGAAGGAGATCTTGCAACAGCAAAGGCATTAGTCAAAGCAATCACGCAGGGTGACCGGATCACCAACTCAAGATAGACTCCCCGTGATGGAGGAGTGATCCTCACGCGTTTCTTCCGGTGATTGACCGGTTTATCGAGTTTCCTTTTTAGTCCGGCAAAAAAGAAAAGGAAAAAATTTTCATTGGACTTAAAGACAGGTTGCCGTCAGGGAATCTTATTGTATGCTTTCTGTGCCAGGCTCGTGAGGGTTGAAAGATCGGGTTCAGGGCCGGTCAAACGGAGTATCTCAAGGATATCGCCTTTTGAAAAGATAATCTCGATAAAGTCCTGCTGGATCGTTCCCAGCACCAAAACGTTTTCCTGTGGATTCACGGGATCGGGTTGTTGGATTATCCGGGTGATTGCCGTTCCTGAAAAAGCCTGGCTGTAACTTCCAAGTGCCGGGGAGGACAGGTTTGAAAATGTCATATTACTGTCTGCACGTTCCTGTTTTTCAATAAGTTCAGTGATACCGGGAATGTTTTTGGGAGGATACCGGGTTATTGTCTGGAGAATTACAACCGGACCGTGTTCTCCATCCGCCGGGCGGGTAAAGCGCACGACAAAGCCATCCTGCCAGCCGAGAGCCATGGCGAGCTGTCCAACATCGGTTGAGTTTTTAGCCCTGCTCTCCACAAGGGTAAAATTCTGGGGGACTTCTGATTGGCTCAGGACAAGGGATTCAAGAGGTGTGGGGGGAGGTGCCGGTGTGGCAGGAACCGATGTCCCGGACCCCTGTGTGCAGCCGGCGGCAAAAGCAAGGGAAATGACGAGGAATAAAATGATCAGGTACTGCGAAGAGTTCATTGTCTATGATCCTCCTGAATGATACAAAAATGTGTTCATCTGTGAAAAATGCTCTGAATGGCTGTAGACTCCTCTCAACTCCCGGAATAATTTACAGCGTTTTTTGTTCCTGCTCAGTTCCCCGTATGCAGTAATATGACCGGGTGAGTCCCAGCGCAGCCTTGACCGGACAGGCCGGACAGACACACCCTTTTTTGTCAAAGGTACAGTTCTGGCTTTTCCCTGTTACACAAAACAGCAGCGCATCATCCGCCCGCATGCACTCATTATACGTTGGGCATGGTTCGCAGATGCATTGTAACCGGTGAGCCGCAATAATAGTGTCCTTGTCGTTAATTATCATCCCGCTCCTCACATCAGTATCCGGTACTGGTCCACATAGGGTATCTGTCACCGGAAATCCGGATTAATAATTATCTATCACGGGCTCCCTGATATTGAAATCATGCCTTGGTTATTAGTGGGCTGATCACGATTGCTGATCTTTTACCGGGTGGTACAGGTGCACTCAACAGGTTCACACCTACCTCCATGACGCACATGCACCCGGCCGTTCATCCGACCGGCTTGCGGATGATATAATCATAAATGTTCCGTTGACGGAGTATTTATAAAATTATTTTTTACACTTTCACGTATGAAACATTAAAATGCATCTTGAAAAACTATGCTAAATTCCGGTCGGCGCATCCCGGCTTAACGTAATATGCGCTTACCTCTTTTTAATGTGGTTTTATAGATTCTTTTTGAATAGCCCAGCTACCCCAAATCCAACACAAAAAATTCCAACCCACAAATCAATCGATGCCAAAATTCCAGGTGCAGATAGAGCCGATATAAACAGAACGACCCCGGCAATAAGCAGTAGTATACTGGGTATTTTCTCTCTCATCTCTATCTCACACCCACTTAAACATAATGATTAAATTCTCTCATTTTATATATACGGATTGATATGAAATTCCTTCCAATCATTTTCATGACATTTTTGTTGATTTTATCTGTATGTATTGTTGGATGCACTTCGACAACATCAGGACAATCGACTGCCCTCCCTCAAATTCCTGATTCGTCATCGTGTTTTAAATTTTCCAATTTCACCTCTTCTGAATTTAAGGGTGTTCCCGGTCAATCATTGTACGTTGTTAAAGGTCTTGTGACTAACAATTGCATGAAAAACTTTGATGGTGTGTGTGTTCGTGCAACTTTTTACGATGCTGACAATATGGTAGTAGAGTCTAAAAATAATTTTATTCAACCGTTACAACATGGTACTACCGTTAGTATTGGTTTTAATAGTCTTTACCAGCAGGGGGGTGGTAAAAACAAAGCGACGAGATATGAATTGACGGCATATCAATTGGAACCTAAAAGATGGATGGAATGTTAATTCAGCGTTATTTCCAAAAAAACAATAATTTTTTTAATCGATATATTATCGACTGTTCGCGATTCTCTTTCATTTTTTTAAAAACAGGACAATAATATCTAGGATTAAAATATTTACATTTAGAGTCTTTACTAAATCCACATGGTTTATCCCATGCATCGCCATCCTCATCATAATATTTGCAACGTTTCATTTCTACAAACCTTTACCAAAGTCCGAGTAATTTTGCAGCTATTATTCCAACAACCCCCACTACCACAATAAACCAAAACCATCTATGTCTTTTATTTGAATGGCTTGTGGGACTATTTTCACTGGATTGTCTTACTCGTATTGCGTTTGGAGTTAACAAAGCATTTTTTGCCTTCATTGGTTTTAAATTCGTCTGAGGCGTGGCCGGATGCTTATAGATTTCGTGTGCAACCTCCCTCTGTTGCCCGATTTGTGCCTTATCAATATCATCCATATTTTTTCTCCACATCCTAGAAGGGATATGCGCTTACTACTTTATCAGAATTATTTGTCTAGCTTTTCCTCTCTCCGTTTTAACGATTCTTCTATCCGAAATGTCATGTGCTGATTTTTTTATCGCCTATCATTTTGAATATTTCATTGAACGCCCAAACCCATGCAATAAGTCCTATTACCAATATCGAAATATTCACGGCAAAATCTTTACCGATAATATTTAACAAAGCACCTACCCATAAATTTCCTAGTATGCCAATCGTGGCGCCCAAACCTACACCTATGACAAGCATTCTTCTTGGTTCATCAGTTTGAATCATAAATCCCCCTTTCATGGATGCAATAATATATTTTTCCTTTTTGAATTCAATACAAATACTTTCACGCCGGTACATCGACGGGAAATTAATATATAGTCAGACGGTGATTAACTATTGTCTTCAGGGAGTGTGGGTGCCCCTGTGGACGCGTCCATGCATCCAAGCTTTCACCACATCCATTTGTGCTCTGAGCTCTATCATACTCCTGTGACCTCAGGTTGATGAGGGGAGAGGGTTTTGGTTTCCCCTTTCCCCCCTGCCAATGGCAACTGTTTTACCAAATTCCTAATAACGAGCCACTAGAACGCGTTCTGTTGGCAGATAATGAATGTGGGGGTATGATTGTATCATATTGTTTTCATAACATTTTATTATACGAAAAATAATATATCACTGATATTCCAATGCCAAAATTTTGTCCAAAATGTGGAAAAGAGAATGCAAATAATAAATCATTTTGCGGAGGATGTGGGACGTCTTTAGTCAGAGACCCAACTGATAAACAAGTACCTCCAAAATCAAAAAACAATAATTTTATCATTGGACTCATTGGACTGATTTTTTTTATCATTCTTGTCGCAATTTTTTTCAATCCTATTGGATATCTCAATACAAA
>Ga0315284_10011312_pt1 | contig 12726 bp, 14 predicted proteins | sample YL17G09_16_MG_FD_203696 | JGI IMG/M metagenome (GOLD analysis project Ga0315284, IMG submission 203696) | Sediment microbial communities from Yellowstone Lake, YNP, Wyoming, USA - YL17G09_16 | ecosystem: Environmental > Aquatic > Freshwater > Lake > Sediment | place: USA: Wyoming | collected... | reverse complement strand
TCCTCGAATGCCCCAGAGTAGGGGATGCTTGAGGGTTAGTGTCCCTTTCCTTCCTTTTCTAGACTATTGTCCCACCGTTTCCAGACTATTGTCGCCGGATTTCTAAACTATTCTCGCACTCTACACTTGGGGGAGAGGGGCTGGGGGTGAGGGGAACCATGCGAGGTTCTCGATCTGAACGATGGCACATTACTTCTCGCGTTTGTACTAATACAAACGCACTAACTTATGTTACGTCACCGTTCTTGTAGCGCCGCCATCCTGGCGGCCAAGGCCGGCTGGAAGCCGGCGTTACAAAGGGGCTATCACCTTACTTAATGCGTTTGTATTAGATGGAGAAAAGGATAAATTGGCGGAGAGGGTGGGATTCGAACCCACGGGCCGATTACTCGGCCACACGCTTTCCAAGCGTGCTCCTTCAGCCACTCGGACACCTCTCCGCGCCCTCGGCGCTCGAAGCCTGCTGACTTGCAGGCACACCGCACTTTACGTGGCTTCCTCTGCAGTATAGCATCCGCCCGGAAATCCGGCCAGAAACCCAATGACCTCCGAAAATGCGAAGTAATGAGAACGCCAAGGCCCGGGACTTCAGCCTTCATCCATCCAGTGCATCAATCCGGAGAGTGAGGGAAGCGATGGGCCCTCCACTCCGCCGGCGCAAACGCTGCCGCAAGCAAGGTAATGCAGAGTTGTTCTGAACTCCGTGGTATGTAACCGCGGAGAAATGAACAGCCGCATCCTTCCAGAACAAGGCTGCGCTACCTCTTGGGGTGACGCGCGCTACTTCGCCAACCCGAATTCTGCCGCCAGCCGCAACGTGCCCCACGCCACTTCAATGGTCCCACGATTATCTCTACCGGAGAGTGTGATTTCGATTTGTTCCATTTTTTCCTGACCCTTGAGCAGCTCCATCGGCGCCTGGGCAACCTTGGCGCTGGCCTCGTATTCGAAGCCACCCTTATTTGAGACAAGCAACCACCACTTTCCCGCTTCATCCTGCATGGCCAGGAGGATGTGCTTGCCTTTGGGCATCGTGGTACCGGCAAAGTCGAGATCCGCGTCGGACTCGATGGTGGTAGGTGCATTCGAACCCAGCCGCCAGACTTCGCCGGGACGGATCATCTTCAAGGGATCACGTCCATTTAGAGCCGGCCGTCCGTACTCGATGGTAACGTTAGCCTTGCCAATCTTGACCTTGGTTGCGCCGCGACTTTGGCCAGCGACCGTGCTGAAGCCTCCTGCAACCATTCCGGTGATTAGGGTTAGGGTGGCAACCAGAAAGACTCTTTTGGTCATAGCTGTTTTCTCCTTGTCGGGGAAGTACTAACTGAGGATGGTCCGGCGGCGGCCGGATTTCCTGCCCGTTGAGCCTGCGCGAACAAATGCCAGTGGAAGAGAAGAGAATACTTCAAGTACTGGTTTAGGTAGCTCCAGCCGTGCCCTCCAGGACGCAGCGCGAACTCATGCGCAAATCCCTTGGCCTCAAGTTCGCGGTGGAGCAATTGAGCGCCTTCCTCGAAGCCGTAACGGTCCTGGTCGCCGCAGTCCAGATAGAGCTTCAGAGGGGAGAACCGCTCCGGGTGGTCGGCGAGCGTCAAGGGGCTGTGCAGATCCCAATAGGAGGTGTTCAGGGGTGACCCGAATGGCCCCTGGAGGGCGCGCGCGTAGAAACCCCAGCGGCCTTCGGTCGGAATGGGGTCCGGAATGCGGGGCAGTAAGGCGGCGCTGTGGGCGCTGGCGGAACCGAAGACCTCTGGGTGCCGCATGGCGAGATGTAAGGCGCCGTAGCCGCCCATGGAGGTTCCACTGATGCCGTGCGCGGCTGCTTGGGCGATCGTGCGGTATTTCTTGTCAATGGCCGGCACGAATTCGTCCACGAAGAAATCCTCGTAGCGTTCGTGCCCGTCAAACGAGTTCACGTAAAACGTCTTGCCGCCGTCAGGCAGCACGACCAGGAATTTCCCGAGTTGTCCCTGGTTCAGCAACTCTTCTAGGACTTGCAGCCCACCGCGCTCGAGCCAGCTTCGCTCGTTCTCAAATAGCCCATGAAGGAAATAAAGCGTCGGGTAACGAGTACCAATCGAGGAAGCGTAGTCGTCCGGCAAGACCACGCAGTAGTTTACCAGGCGACCGAGAATCGCGCTCGGTATAGACGGGCACTCGCTGCGCAGAGCTGATGCTGGAGATGGCGCGGCAGACGAAGCCCACGCCCAAGGGGGCAGGGAACCCGCGAGCAGTACAAACACGAGGGCACCCAGGACTTTCTTGAGGCAAGCAACACGGGTGGGGTATGGGTCGCAGGTCATCGGCTAATGGGGAGTATCATGGCGCGAATGGTCTGTCTCCACGTAAATCGCCGTCTTGCCACTCTTCGAGGCGGCGCCCATCGAGACCCCGCCCCCGCGGTCTCCGGAAGTGCCGGCAGCCGCGGAACCGTGAACCGTGCCGTGAACACGTTTCAGAACTGATTTCTTGGATTCGTCCGAGGTCGTGACGATCGCGCCGCCTGTTTGAGCGGAGTCCGGGCGAGTGGGGTGAAACTCGGTTACGCTTTCGTCAGCGGAGGATTCTACGGCCTTAGCTTCGGCGGCTTTGCCGGCATTCTTTTGTGCCGCGTGCTGGGCGGCCTCTTCCGTGCTGACCCGCGTCGCGTCGAGCAGAGAAGGCTTCTGCTTAGGTTTGGACGAGGTCGCTGTTTCTTGGCTGGAACTGGAGCCAGAAGTTGCCTTAGCTGCGGTCTCTTGCGCTCTCCCGCTTGTCGCCAGGAAAAGAGTCAGCGCCAGCCCAAACAGAACCATGCCGGATTTAATTCTCTTGCTCATCGACCATCCTTTGGTCGGCCCTGGGCAGCAGCGACCCACATCTAGCATTCTGACTTGATTCTGGCAGCAGGTCAAGCCACGCGCTCCGATTACCTTCAGCAGTTTCCGGGGATACAGCCTGCTCACCGCGGAATCGTATTTTCACCCGTGCGCGACGGTGATCGCGCGTCGCAGGGAATGATAAGTCTCTATTTCGCTTCTTCGAATCGCTATCCGTTGCGTCACCAGCGGATTGTGTGTACAGTCAGAGTCATACAGGGGATGGTTCTGATGCTAAGCATGAACCCGATCCAAATGCCTGCCAGGAGGTTCAACCGTGCCGATCAAGAAGCAGTTTTCCGTGATGGTCGAAAACAAGCGAGGGGCGCTCGCCCAAGTGTGCTCAAGGCTGGCGGAGAAGGCGGTGAATATCCTTGCGCTGATGGTGCCTGAGCAACCCGGAATAGCGCCCATTCGGTTGGTCGTAAGCAGTGAAGAAACTGCCCAAAAAATACTTGATGCTCTGGGCAGCAGTTACACGGAAGAGGACGTGCTGGCGGTGGAAGTGTCAGACAAGCCCGGGGCCCTCGGCAAGGTGACTCGAAAGCTTGCCGACCACAACATTGACGTGAAATACGCCTACGGCACCATCGAAAAAGGGGTTGATAAGGCGATGATCATCATGGGCGTGTCGGATTTGGAGGCGGCGGTCAAAGTGCTCAAATAGGCTCAACCCGACGGTCACTTCTGACCGAGTTTCTGATTGGCCGGGCTCAGCCCTTCGGTGGGCTAGGCGAAGTCTCGGAATTCACCTGTGTAATCGAAGGCGCCGGACGGGATGGGCTGCAGCGGCTCGACGGGAAGACCTGCCGCGCGCACCGCCGCGAGCACCGCGGCCGCGTGTATCCTCGAAGCGTCATAATCGATGGTGAGGTTTTGGCCTTCGAGCGACAGCCCTCTGCTGCCGTACACCGTGGAAAACTGATTGAGGCGCTCCAATTCCTTGGGAGTAAAGGGGCGGGTCAGGCGATACCGGGTTTTGAGGAAAGTCTTGGCTGCGCACCACCGCCGAATCTCAATTCGATTCCAGCACACCAGATTGGCTTGGGTTCGCGTTCCGCAACATTGCTCGACGGGCCGAATCTAATTAGAATGTAGACTTGAACTGCAGAGGTGCCAGCCTTTGACGCGCCAAGCTGAAAGCGAGACCGTAGCTCAAGCAAGAGCTATCCTGAGCCTGACGGGCATGCACTGTGCTTCCTGCGCCGCGCGGATTGAAAAGGCACTCGGCCGTGTGTCCGGTGTTTCGAAGGCGGTCGTGAATTTACCCACGGCGGAAGCGCACGTGCATTTCGATTCCACCCGGGTCAGGTCCGAGGATCTCGTCGAGGCCGTGGTCCGCGAGGGTTACGGGGCAAGCGTAGTCTCGGTCGAGGACCGCTCGGCCGGGCGTCGGGATGCAGGCGCACCGTCGCAAGAGAAGATCGAATTCGACATAACGGGTATGCACTGTGCTTCCTGCGTGGCAACCGTAGAGGGAGCGTTGAAACAGGTGGCTGGGGTGCGTGCGGCCAACGTGAATTTGGCGACGCAGAAAGCTTATGTCGAGGTGGACGGCGGGCAAACTTTGATCCCTGCCATAATTCACGCGGTTGAGGAATCTGGTTACGGGGCCAGCGTAATTGTTCCCTCGCGGCGGCGGCAGGAACGCGCCAAGGAAGCGGAGGAGGCACGGCGGGCGGAGGACAGGGCGCTCCGTCGCGACCTGATTGTGGCGGTCTTCTTTGGGGTGCCGGTGGCCATCATCAGCATGCTGATGATGCGGTTCCCTTACGTGAATCAGCTCCTGCTGGCGCTGACGCTGCCCGTCTGGGTGTATGCCGGCCGGCGCTTTCACCGCAATGCTCTCCGTCTGGCGTGGCACCTTTCGGCCAACATGGATACGCTGGTGTCGCTGGGCACCACGGCAGCCTTCCTGTGGAGCCTTGTGGCGCTGCTAACCGGGAAGTCCAACCAGGTCTACTTTGACTCGGCGGCGGTCGTCATCGTGCTGGTACTGCTGGGCAAGGTTCTGGAAAGTCGCGCCACGCGGCATGCCTCGGACGCCATTCGTTCCTTAATCGAACTGCAGCCTCCCACCGCCCGCGTGCAGCGTGAGGGCAACCCCGTCGAAGTCTTGGTCGAGGAGGTCCGAGTTGGGGACGTGCTGGTGGTGCGGCCCGGCGAGAGAATCCCGGTGGACGGTATCCTCGTTGACGGGGCCACCGGGGTAAACGAATCGATGCTGACCGGGGAGAGCCTTCCGGTGGAGAAACAACCCGGGAGCGAGGTGTTCGGCGGGACGATCAATGGCACCGGGGCGTTTCACTACCGAGCCACACGCGTGGGCGATGAGACAACGCTGGCGGAAATTGTTCGCGTGGTGGAGGCGGCCCAGGGGTCGAAGGCGCCGATCCAACGACTGGCTGACCAGGTGGCTTCCGTGTTCGTACCGATAGTGATCCTCATCGCCATCTTGACTTTCGCGGGCCACCTGCTTGCCGGTCGCGATTGGGCCGTTGCTACGATCAATGCAGTGGCCGTTCTGGTGATTGCCTGTCCCTGCGCGATGGGTCTGGCTACGCCCACGGCCATCATGGTAGGCACGGGAAAGGGCGCGGCGATTGGAGTGCTGATACGCGGCGGCGACAGCCTGGAGAAGGTGCGTAACCTGACGACCGTGGTGTTTGATAAGACGGGGACACTGACCCGCGGCCAGCCCACGGTGACCGACGTTCTGGCCTTTGAAGGTTGGGAGGCAAATGCGGTCCTCGCCCTCGCGGCTGCCGTGGAAGAGTTGAGCGAGCATCCGTTGGGCCAGGCGATCATCCGTGCGGCCTGCGAGCGTGGCCTCACGCCCGCCGGGGCCGGGCTGAGCGATTTCAGTTACGTTCCAGGGCGGGGCGTGCGCGCTCGCCGAAACCAGGAGAAGCTGCTGCTGGGTAATCGCGGGATGATGGAAGAGAACGGTATTCCACTGTCAGGGTCCGAACTGTCGTTGTTGAAGCTTGAGTCGGACGGGAAAACGGGAGTGCTGCTGTCTGAAAGTGGGCGCGTCGTGGGGTTGCTGGGCATCTGGGACCCGCCCAAACCGGAGGCGGCTCGAGTGGTGGAAGCGCTACATGGTTTAGGGTTGCGGGTGGCGATGCTGACCGGCGATGCCCGCTTGACGGCGCAAGCGGTGGCGCGAGTTGTCGGCATTAATGAGGTTGTCGCGGAAGTGCAGCCTCGGCAGAAGCTGGACTCGATCGCCCAGCTTCAGAAACAGGGACAATTGGTGGCCATGGTCGGAGATGGGATCAACGATGCTCCGGCGCTGGCCCAAGCAGATTTGGGAATCGCGTTGGGCGGCTCCGCAGCGGCTCTTGATAACGCGGACATCGCCCTGCTGGGGGACGACTTACGCGGCGTCTTACGGGCCCTCGAGCTGAGCCGCCGAACCGTCCGGACCATTAAGCAGAACCTCTTCTGGGCCTTTATTTACAATGTGGTGGGCATCCCCCTCGCCGCTTTGGGTTGGCTCAACCCCATGCTTGCTGCGGCAGCCATGGCTTGCAGTTCTGTCTTTGTCGTTTCCAACTCTTTGCGACTGCGGAGATTTAGGTCTTCCCTGTAACAACCTTTCTTTGCGCCGCATTTATCTGATCTTTGCGTGAAGCTGCTCCAACTCTATGTTAGAATCCGCGTGATTTATTGCCTGATCTGGGCAAGGTCCAAACGGGGCCAAGATAAGTGGAGTTGAAGACTCGGGTGGCCACCGGAGCGTTGGCGCGATGGCGAGCGGCAACCCCGCGGTTTATCGCTGTGCCATGAGACCCCTCGGCGTTGCGGCCTTACGTCGAAGACAGAGCGGGTACCATCCTAGAGGAGGATTTCTTTGACGAAAAAGCTGATCGAACTGTTGGTGTTGTTCTTCGTCGGCAGTGCCCTGGGTTATGCGCAGGCTGCTAACGCGGCGGTTGCCATCGGACAAGCAGGGTCTTCATCCAGTGCGGACAATCGCACCTTCTTCCCCAAGAACTTCATCCGCGGGTTTGCGGAATTTGAGGTTGACCCTCCGCACAATGAGCGGGATTTGGGGCGTTGCATCGCGGGCACGGGGGTGTATGGAGGAGCCGCCGCGCCTTGTGCGGCTTTTGGCCGTTACACGCTCGGCGGCTACGTCGAATTCCAGCCATTTGCTCGGAGGGTGGGTCCCCTCCCGTTGCAGAGGCTCTATCTCTTTATTGAACCGCGGACCTACTTTGGGAAGAACGTCCCGCAGTACTACTATTCGGGCTCAGCTGAGCCAATCCTGTACGAGCGCAGCATTGGCGTGGCCATCGAGCTGCCGAAAGATTTCGAGTTGCGTTGGTGGCAGCACCAAAACCGCTGGCTGGGCCGCAACGCTAAATATCTCGGCCCGGCGGATCTGGGCCTGAACGGGCCTTACGGTCTCTACAGTGCGGTGTCGGTTCGGTGGTACTTTGGTGGTTACAACCGCAGGCGATAAGAGACCCCCGCGTAACTCGGAGGTCGCGTCTGTGGCGGAGATGAGCCGGGCGCCCCAGCGGACGGCCAGGCAGTTAAAGGGTGCCGCGGAGGTTCCATACTTCGCTGACCTGCGGTGTCGGTTTGCTAACATTCTGCGAAAGATGGTTACTGCGGCTCGTGCCAGGGGGTTTGCCCCGATGAATCCGGTGGCGGCATGAAGCCGTTTCGATTAACACACGAGGAGACCATGGCGAAAAAAAAGGTGGCGGAAGAAAGTAACGAACTGGAGGTTTTGGTGGCGCCGGTGGTGGCGGCCACGCTGGCCGGAGTGATCTACGCGGCGCGGCTGCAGAACCGGCAAGCCAAGCTGAACATCCCTGAACAAGAAGTGATTTCGGATGTTGTCAACCTATATCACACGGTCAGGGAAGCAATGAACGCGGGGCTTCGCTAGGGGGATCGGACTCTTCTTCGTTGTGGCGGGGATAGGTCGAATCCTGCTACAGCCTCTGGAAGCGAGAGGTTCCATTGGGTACTGCAAGACGGGGTGCCACCCTGAACCCCCTCACCCGGCGCTCCGCGCCGCCCTCTCCCCCAAAGGGGCGAGGGCAAGAAGAATCTGAACTGCCTCTCTCCTCACTCCGGTGGGGGCGAGGGCAAGAAGAACCTGAGTTGTCTCTCTCCTCGCTCCGGTGGGGGCGAGGGCAAGAAGAACTTAAATTGACTCTCCCCTCGCCCCTGTGGGGGAGAGGGGCCGGGGGTGAGGGGGTCAAGTCACTGAATTCCGCAGAGCTTAGTGCGGAAGGTCGCCTGTCCCGGTGCGCGCCAACTCCTGGACCGTGCTGAGCAGGGCAGGGTTCTGCCAATCGACTGCCCCCACAATCTTCCTGGCGATTCGGCCGTCCCCTCCGATGATATAACTCTCAGGGTATTTGAAGGTTCCGTAGCGAATGGCAACGGCCTGGTCCAGGTCATGCGCGATAGGGTAGGTGATGTGATAGTTGGTCACAAACCTCTCCAGGGCTACCCGATCATGATCCTCACTGACGCCAATCACCACCACACCTGAAGTACGCAGCTGTTCGGCAAATTTCTTCAGGCCGGGAGTCTCGTCGACACAGGGTGGGCACCACGTCGCCCAGAAATTCACCACGACAACCTGTTGGCGGAAGTCGCGCAGGGCAATCGAGCCTCCGCCGAGCGCCGGTAAGGTGAAGTCCGGGGCCTGATCGCCCGGCCCAACCATCCGCCGTGGCCCTTGGTAAAGCACAAAGAACAGGGCGCCAGCCAAGAACAAGATGAGAAGGGTAAACTTGACCAGATTTGTTTTGCTCATCGTCTAAACCGCCTATTATAATTATAATTTAGGTTTAGGTTGGCGATTTTGACTGAAAAGTCACGATTTGTGGGCTGCCAAAGTGAACGAATTGGACGGAGCGGTAGGCTTGCAAGCCGAGGGCGGAGTTTCGGTGATTGTCCCCGCCCGGAACGAAGAAGCCAATATTGAGCGCGCGGTGCGTTCGCTAGCAGCGCAGGCAGGTCGAGGAGAGATCCTCGTCGTAGATGATCAGTCGCAAGATCGTACCGGGGAGATACTGGAGAGATTAAAGGGGGAGATCGCCGGGCTCCGCGTTCTGCAAATTGAGTCCTTGCCTGAAGGCTGGCTGGGAAAGAACTACGCTGTAGCGACGGCGGCCAAGCAGGCTAAGGGTGATTGGCTGTTGTTCACGGACGCGGACGTTGAACACCGACCGGGGAGCTTGGTGGCCCTGCTCGAGCGTGCCGAAGCTGAGCATGTTGACCTGTGCTCGCTTTCTCCGGGGCAGGAGACCCCGACTTGGTGGGAACAAGCAGTCATTCCCCTCGTTTACGTGCAGCTGGCAAAGTTGTACCGTTTTGATGAGGTGAGTGACCCGAGTTCGACAGCCGCGGCAGCCAACGGGCAGTACATTCTGATCAGGAGAGAAGTCTACGAGCGGGTTGGTGGGCACGCGGCGGTACGGGGGGAGATCCTTGAAGACATCGCCCTGGCGCGCCGGGTGAAAGCTTCGGGGGGCCGGCTCAGGTTCTTGCCCGGCGCGGAGTGGGCAAGAACGCGAATGTATTCCAGCTTCGCTGAGATGTGGAGGGGCTGGACGAAGAATCTGTACCTTCTCTATGGGCGCAGGCCGGGGCGCCTGCTGGCCACCGTGGCTGAAATGTGCCTTCTCGATCTTCTGCCGCTGCTGGGAGCGTTTGTTCTGATAATGTTGATGGTCGGGCGGCAGAGAAGCGCCGCCGTGCTTGCTCTTGCCGCGGCGGTTTGCGTTTTGTTGGTTGGGTGGCGGCACGCTCTCTATGCCGCGCAACTTAAACGGTTGGGTTTCCATCAAAGGCTAGCGTGCCTGCGGACTCCCGGCCTCGTGCTCGTGAGTGCGTTACTACTGAATTCGGCACGCATTTATTGCCTGGGTGGTATGGTTCAGTGGAAAGGTCGGCGTTATTCCGCAGGGGGGGGATGAGCAAATGATGTATGTCACCCGTCGGGTGGAATTCTCCGCTTCGCATTTCTATCACAATCCCCAGCTTAGCCCGGAGGAGAATCGGCGCCTCTTTGGCAAGTGCAATAATCCGAATGGGCACGGTCACAACTACGTGTTGGAAGTGACGGTGGCGGGGGAGATCGACCCCACCACCGGCATGGTGGTTGATCTGAAGGATCTCAAGAAGTTGCTGGAGCGTGAAGTCCTGGAGATCGTGGACCACCGATGCTTGAACAAGGAAATCCCGGCATTTGCCACGAAGATTCCCACGACGGAAAATATCGCGGTCCAAATTTGGGACTGGCTGACTCCGAAGTTGACTGGTGGGAGACTGCATCGCATCCGGCTCTACGAAACGCCTGACCTTTTCGCTGACTATGGCGGTGCCTGATGGTCTACCTGACGCGTCGCTACCGATTTTCGGCTTCGCACCGTCTCTACACGGATGCCTTGACGGCGGCGGAGAACGCTCGCGTTTATGGCAAATGCGCCAATCCGTATGGTCACGGTCATAACTATGTGCTTGAAGTTACGTTGGCGGGCCCCGTCGACCCTGCCACGGGTATGGTTTATGACCTGGGAGCGCTTGATGAGCTGGTGGGAAGAGAAATCTTGGAGCGGTTTGACGAGTCGCACCTGAACACGCACGCGGACCTCTTCCGCCATCTCGTGCCGACCACCGAAAACCTTTGCCTGACCGCCTTCAATTTGCTCAAAGAGAAGTTTGAACCCGGTGGCCGCTTCCTCCAGGCGAGGTTGCACCGGGTGCGCGTGGAAGAAACGAGTTCGAACTTCTTCGAGTGCGAGGACCCCGGCAACGGAAGGACTGAGGAAGGGAAGGTGAGTTGACAATCATGACGAACGACATAGCACCGGACCGGACCAAACCCAACCAAGTCAGGCGCGCGGAGGCCCTGGAATCGCTGGTGAAAGAGATGCTCTGTCAACTGGGGGAGGACCCGGAGCGGGAGGGATTGATCAAAACACCCGATCGGGTTTCCCGGTCGTTGCGCTTCTTGACCAGCGGCTACAAACAGGATGTGGACAAGGTTCTGAACGGCGCGCTCTACACCGTGGCTTGTGACGAGATGGTTCTCGTCAAGAACATTGAGCTATTCAGCCTTTGTGAGCACCACCTTCTGCCCTTTTTCGGGAGTTGCCATGTGGCCTACATTCCCCGCGGCAAGGTGATCGGCTTGAGTAAAATCCCGCGCCTCGTCGACCTGTTCGCTCGCCGTCTCCAGATACAGGAGCGACTCACCACGCAGATTGCCGAAACCATCATGGAGAAGATCAACCCGCTGGGGGTTGGGGTCGTCATCGAAGCCAAACACTTGTGCATGATCATGCGCGGGGTTGAGAAGCAAAACTCCGTGGCCGTGACCTCGGCGTTGCTAGGTAGTTTCCGCAAAGACAGCCAGACGCGCAATGAGTTCCTCACGCTGGTGCGCTGCCGCGGTTGAGCTGGGGGGGAGGGAACCGACGTCATAGCAGGCGGGTTCCCGAAGTTGAATAAGCAGCAGGTTACCCTCGCACAATTTCTGGGATTGCGATAAACGCTGCACACATGGGTGGACTTGACGGCAAGGTGATCATGGTGACCGGAGCCAGCCGGGGCATCGGGCTGGCTATCGCCCGGCGTTTGGCGGGGGCGGGTGCCCACTTAGTGATGGTGGCCCGTCATCGGGAGGCGCTCGACCGGGCAAAGACCCAGGTGGCGGGAGACCCGGTGGTCGTGCCGGCGGACGTTACGCGTGCCCCGGATGTTGGCCGAATGTTCCGCCGGGTGGGCCGGCAATTCGGACGGCTCGATGTACTGGTGAATAATGCCGGCGTTTTCACTTACAAGCCTTTCGTGAAAACGACGCTCAAAGACTGGCGAGCCAACCTCGAGACCAATCTAACTTCGCTGTTTCTCGTCACCCAGGCCGCCTGGCCTTGGTTGGCTGCGAGTCGAAGAGCGCACATTGTGAACATTCTCTCCGTGTCCAGCCGGAGGGCCTTCCCTAATTGTTCCGCGTACACGGCCTCGAAGTTCGGTGCCCTGGGCCTGACTCGAGTCCTGGCCGAGGAACTGCGGCCCCAGAAGATACGCGTCACGGCCATCCTGCCGGGGTCAACCAATACGCGTCTTGCCGAGGAGTTCGGTTTTGCCGTGCGGCGGGCCGAATTGATCCAACCGGAAGACGTGGCCGAAGCGGTCTTGAGCGCACTGTTGCAGCCGCCACGGACCACGATCGAAGAAATCTGGCTTAGCCCCTCGCGCGGGGCTCTTTGATGCAGGTCCGGATGTCGCTGGCGTTGAATCCGGTGGGGCTTCGGCTGGAATTTACCCCATCGACCTCCCTCAGACCCACTAAACAGTTGTCTGATTCATACAAGATCACTGCTGTCCGGCTAAAATTTCCGAACATCCGATAAGCCTCATGGGAGCAAAAGGTTAGGGGTGCTGGGGCATTTTTCGATTTGAAATTCGCGAAGGCGAAAAATGACTTTGAATGTAAAGACTGGCGTAGGCGACAGAATGGTGCATGAATATCGGCCGCACCGTTTTCGCTCAGCTTATGGATCACGTACCCTCGTACGAGTTTTACAAATGCGTCACGCGCTACCGTGGCGACGATCACCTGCGAAGCTTTTCTTGCTGGGACCAGTTTTTGGCGATGGCGTTCGCTCAGTTGACTTACCGCGAGAGTCTCCGCGACATCGAGGCGTGTCTGCGTTCCATGACCAGCAAACTCTACCACATCGGATTGCGCGGCAACGTGGCGCGCTCGACACTGGCCGATGCCAACGAGTCGCACGACTGGCGTATCTATGCGGACTTCGCCCAGGTGTTGATCGGCATCGCACGGCCTTTGTACGCGCGCGATCCGATCGGAGTCGATCTG
>Ga0315284_10011311_pt1 | contig 12727 bp, 7 predicted proteins | sample YL17G09_16_MG_FD_203696 | JGI IMG/M metagenome (GOLD analysis project Ga0315284, IMG submission 203696) | Sediment microbial communities from Yellowstone Lake, YNP, Wyoming, USA - YL17G09_16 | ecosystem: Environmental > Aquatic > Freshwater > Lake > Sediment | place: USA: Wyoming | collected... | reverse complement strand
GCGTTGTTTGCCAGCGGCTCGCAGACGTTTGCGGTCGCGTTGCAGACATTGACCGTGCAGTTGACGTCATCGTCGCAGCTGGGCGGTGTGCCGGGCAGACAAGTTGCGTTACCAGCTTTCGTGTCAAAAAAACATGTCTCAAATCCATCGCAGAACTGACCATTGTCACATTGGCGTGTGAAAACATTAATCCCATCAGATGCCCTCCCCAAAAATACTCCACATCCATCGATAGTGCTGGTAGTTACCATTCTAACGGTCAGAGCATTGGTTGTCAGCGCAGTACAAGTAACGACCATGTTGGAGGGGAATTGTGGGGTGCATGTGAAGTTATTTGCTCCTTGAACAAGGACATTGCTGACGTTTTGCCAAGAGAAATTTGCCGCATGTACCACAAAGACAATCTTCACCACGTCGTTAGAAACGCATTTGGAACCCAGGCTCTGGATTTCCAAATATGGTGCCGTGGGTGTCTCACAGAGGCACGTGTTGCCACAACCATCACCAATCTGTGTGTTTTCATCGTCGCACTGCTCGATCGAGGCATCGATGTAACCATTGCCACAGATTTTGCTGTAAATCACCGTCTCCGTATCAGCACCGAAATCCGTTTGGCTGCACTGTTCCAAGCCATTGCGTGCGATGGCATTCGCGTGGTTGATGACATTGGTGCCCAGGTCGCCCGCCTGTACGGTGTACACACACTGGCACACGGCGTGGCTGGTGTCGAGCACAGCACAAATGATAGGACTGCAGCGGTCGTCAACGAGGGAAATGTTGCTCAGTGCAAAGCTGCCCGTGATGGAGTAGGTGTAGAGCACAACTTCGCCAGCATAGGAGAAGTGGCTGATGTTGGCGGTCTTGACGAGCGTGACGTTGGGCTGCTCGCAGAGGCAGATGAAAGAGCAGCCGTCGCCATTGGCAGTGTTGCTGTCATCGCACTGCTCATTGGCCTCAATCTTGCCGTTGCCGCAGACCGCCTCGAGCTGGCAGGTGGATGAGCAGCCGTCGCCAGAGATGATGTTGCCGTCGTCGCAGGTCTCTCCGGTCTCAATGATGTTGTTGCTGCAGATGGGCACGCAACCACCACAAGGTCCGGTACTGCAATTGGAATCGGATGTGCACACTCGTGATTGCAGAGGTGCTGCGCAATGTCGGGTACTGCATCCAGGTCCGAAGTTGCATGCGTTTGGGTCGTCAACAAAACACAAATTTTCAAGCGATTGGCATTTTCCTTGACAAACTCCGGTCTGGCACTCTATATTTGATGTGCAAGGATCTCCATTATCATTGCATATTGCGTTTGTTCGTACGCAAGGAAGCTTACAATCACTGGCACTTTGACATGAAAGTTGCCCATTACCATCGCATACGCCCAAACCACAAGAAAGTGTTGGACAGCTGGATGGAGCACTAAAGTTGCACGCTGTACCTGTACCAGCACAGGTGCATCCTTCACGCATGCAATTGTTGCAGCCGTCGCCGGGCACCTTGTTGGCGTCGTCACACTCCTCGCCAAGGTCAAGTCTGCCATTGCCGCAGAGTGTTTCAATCTGGCACGTGGAAGAGCAGCCATCGCCAGAGAAGATGTTGCCGTCGTCGCAGGTCTCGCCGGCCTCTGTCTCAATAATGCGGTTGCCACAGACGGGCGTACATCCACACGGTCCGGCAGAACAGTCGGTATCCGCAGTGCAAACTGTGGACGATAGTGGAGCGACACAGTTCCTTCGACAGAAACCGAAATTGCAGGAGAGATCGGAAGTACAAGAAACAGAAGTGTCAGATAAGCAAGATCCAACACATGTGCCGCCGCTAGTACAATCGCTGGTTGCTCTACAAGAGGTGCCAGTAAGAAAGCACGTGCCGATTGCACCATTAAATACGCATGTATTGGAACACTCGGTCCCCAAGTTTGTACATTTCACACTAGGAAGACCGCTGCAGGTGCCTTGACACGATCCAATACATTGAGAGTTGGTAGAACACGAAAGCGAAGGCTTCAAGGTACATTTCCCCGCTCCGCATGGTAGCAGACAACCACTGGAATTTGCAATATCGCATATTGCACCAGTCGTAGCGCAAACACAGTCACGCAAGCAGTTATGGCAGCCGTCGCCGGTCACGTTGTTGCCATCGTCGCACTGTTCGGTTCCATTCTGGCGCCCGTCGCCGCAGATCGAGGCACGGGGTATGCACGGATAGTTGAGTACGTTACAATCGTTAATACTACTGCACGGCTGTTGCGCCGTGCATAGACCGGATAGACAATTTGTGTTAGGCGGACAGCCGGCAGCGCAGGTACCATAAACACAATAAGTACTCGTACCCACAGATTCACAGGTCCGATGCGCAGGACATTGTTGGTCTGCTGTGCATGCGCCGCCTATCGTAGCGCAAAAGCCATATTCGAGTTGACAGGTTGCACTGCAGCCGTCGCCAGACACCGTGTTGCCGTCGTCGCACTGCTCGATGCCGTAGGGGCCATCGCGGTTCAGCCGGCTGTCGCCGCACTGAGAAAATGTGCAATTCGCACAGTCATCGTAACTGTTGGCATTGCCGTCGTCGCACTGCTCGCCGAGTTCCCGAACACCATTTCCACATTGTGACGGAGGGGTGATTTCACCACAGTTAATGTTATAAACGCGAGCGTATCCGTTTCCAACGCCGGCCACTCGTCTTCCATTCTTGGAAAGAGACAAATGCAAACCAAATGCAGCATCTGTTGCGCGCCCGTTCAAATCTCCGCCCACTTGTTCCCACAATATGCCAGAACGTTTGTAGATGTAAATGTATCCAGCAGATGTCCCGCCATCGTTGCTACCGGAAGGTCCGGAGATAGCCAGTCTGAGTCCATCGGCAGATAATGAAACCTTGAAGCCGGTTTGGTCGCCACTTACACCGGCTTGGATTGCAATAGTCTCCTCCTGCCACACACTGCCAGTCCACTTGAACACGCGAACATTTCCCGCATTGGTTCCAAGAATATCATTCCCAGGAGCACCCACCGCCAAGTTTGTTCCGTCTGCAGACAGTGATACACTGTTTCCAAAGTTGTCGTTCGGTGCGTCGCCAACGAGTGGTGTGCCGACAATTTGCCAAGTGCTTCCAGTCCATTCATAAACGGCCACATTGCCAGCAGACGGAATGTTAATGTCGGCGTAATCTGCAAAACCAATAGCAATCCGAGAACCATTGTACGAAAGCGAAATGCTCATTCCAAAGGAAGATCCAAGCTGATCTCCATTGAGATTGGAACCGATCTGTGTCCATGTGATCCCACTCCACTTGTAAATTTTGACACGTCCGGTGGAACTATTGTAGCCAAGGCAAGAAACCGCCAGATGTGTGCCATCTCCAGAAAGCGAAACGGATCTCCCGCAGGTGTCGTCTGGACTGCTGCCGACCAGGGGAGTGGAGAGTGGGATCCACACTCCAAGACGCCATTCGTAGACAATGGCACTGCCAAACTTGGTGACATTATCGAGCGCTGGAGCTCCAATCGCCAGCCGATTTCCATCGTCGGAATATTGAATTGAGTAGCCGAAATTGAGGTGCGGCTCGGGAGCAGGTATTGGCAGGCCGAGCGGCAGCCATGCACTGCCGGACCACTCGTATGGTACCACTTCTGTGAGGCTGTTCGTTGTCCAAGTGGAGACGGTCGATTCCACAACTGCAAACCGCAGTCCATCGCCGGACAGCGCAGCGTCCAAAACAACCGCAGAATCAAAGTCCGGACCAAGCTGAGTTGTGCTGCAAGTCCCTTGTGCCGAGGCGGCGAGCAGGGCGGTGATCGCCACGCGCCACATGTTTACAACAGTAGAGATAAAAAAACGCGAGTTCTCTTTTGTAGCGTTTGCCGCGTTCTTTCCTTCCTATACTCTGTCAACATGCAAAGCATGCCTAATAGAGAAAAAACGCAGCGAACCGTCGTTCTTTATCAAAACTCAAAGCGTGTCTGCGCATAGTTGGGCACCAGCAGCTCCACAATAGGCACATCACAGTCCAGCGCCAGCATCAGATAACGGATGAGCCATGCTGCCCGCTCTGCAGTGTGGTCCGGTGCTGTCTGGTCAACTGGCACAGGAAAGAGTGGATGCCACAGTCTCAGCGGGAGCCAGCGTCGGCAGTTGTTCCTATCCAGCACATGGAATCCATTTTTGGTCTCTTTGTTTAGGCCGTGCACGACGAACTTATGCAGCGTCTGCGAGAGACTCCGGGCCACCTCCAGCGGCAGCGCGTGCACTACTTTTGCGTCGATAGTTAAGCTGTTCAGTGCGGTGAGATTGCAAAAAACAGGCGACAGCTCCGAGAGTGCCGTCCCGCTGCAACGCAGATCCGAAAGCCCGTTGAGCTTGGTGAACGATGCAGGAAACCGAGTCAATGGATTGTGTTGAATACTCAAGGAGGCTAGTCGCGTGAGACCGCCAATACTCTCGGGCAGCTCCATGAGCCGACAGTTTGTGCAGTTCAATCGTTCCAGCGACACGGGTAGCCAGTTTGGCAGCGTATTGATTCCACTGAATCCGAGGTCCAGTACGCGCAGGTGTAGGAGTGTTCCCAATGAGCGCGGTAGTGCCGTAAGATACGGGTTCCAGTCGACGCGCAGTTCTTGCAGATTGGTCAGCGCGGCGAATACGTCGGGTAGCTCTTGGAAACGGTTCTCAGTAAGGATGAGGGTCTTTAGGACACTGCCCCATGTTGCAAGCGAAGGACCAATGCTCACGATATTGCAGCCCGTCACGAACAGACTTTGGTTGTCCGGTTGGATCGTCACCTGACTAGATACATCACCGTTGTGCTCATGTATTACAAGATCCAACTGGAATACTCCCGGACTCAGTTTTTGGCGCTTCGATGCCTGTGCGATCATCGTCTCCGCTCAGGATATGTGTTTTGCAGTGAACAGCCCACACATTGATTATTGTCTGGGATTGAAACAACGGGGTCCAACGGAAAAACTGCGGTCTGGACCGCAGTGTGCGTCCCGTTCGTTCCATAATGCGAAATATTTACCAATATTTTGTTTTGCTGTAAAATATTCACCAAAATTTGGGTTTGGCGTATCTTGTTTTTTATTTTTCCGTTCCCAGCAAGCGGAATCGCGCCTGCTGGACAGTCTGCCGCAGGGTAAAATTGGTCTCACGTGCCAGCAGTGCTTCGAGAATGGGCGTGTCGCAGGCCAGCGCCTGCATAAAGTAGCAGGCCAGCCAGCAGTTGCGCCGGCGCTTGATCCGCATTGTGGGCACCAGCATCAGTCCGTGATAGTGGCGGGAAGCCAGGTCAAAATTCACCAACTTCGGCAAGCTGGCCAGTGCAAGGGGAAGTTGCTTTAGCTGACGGTTTTCACTAAAACGCAGGGTTTCAAGCTTGGTAAGGTGGCGGATTGAGAGCGGAATCTGGACAATGTTGCAGCCGTTCAGGAGCAGTTCCGACAGCTTGATCAGTTGACCCAAATTCTCGGGCAATTCGCCGATGCCCCGGTTGCATTGCAGATCCAGTGCCTTGAGTCTGGTCAGCTGGAGAATGCCCGACGGAAACTCCTGTAGACAACAGCTGGTTAAGCTCAATTTGCGCAGTGCAGTTAATGGTGCCACGAACTCAGAGATGGCAGCAGAGCCGAGCTGGTCGCAGGAGTCCAGTACTAAGTGCTGTAATTCTGGAAACTGGAGTCCAGGCTCTTGTGGAAGGCAGACAAGTGGATTCCCGGTAACATTCAAGTATCGCAGTTGTGGCAATTTGCCCAGACCAGAGGGCAGTTTCGTTAACCTATTGCAGGCCAGAAACATCATTTTGAGTGTTGTGAATTTGGTAAAATCACATTCAATGCGATCCACAACAGCATTGTGAGAAGGCAAAGTAAGATTCTCAACGCAAGAGGCAATCCAGAAGTGCCGCTCTTCTGTACCCGAACCTACTTTGATCTCCACTCCGGAGCAGGCGCGCAGTGAGCAGTTGTGGTTCAAACTACGGCCAGGAAGCTCAACGTCCAAGTAAGGAAGAAGCTGTCGAACGTCGTCCACGATTTTCCGTCGCTTTGCCGGTTGCATCTCGTCTGGTTTTACCAGTTTCTGAGCTGTCCAGACACTGCCACAGACATTGATTATTACTTTCCCTGCACCCAACGACTACATTGATTATTCACATTTTTCTCGAGTTCCTGGAAATTTGTCTTTTCTTCTTCTGTCTAACCTCTCCTAAGAGGGAAGAGTGCGGAAAAAATGGATTCGTCTACACCAATGCAGATTGAGCACTTCTCCAACGTGGCTCCGGCCGATGTGCTCTCGGTGCTGGAGCGTTGGGTGGCAGGACAGGCTCAAGCAGCAGGCAGCAAGCACATTGCTGTGCGCTGGCCGCAGCTCAGTGTTGTGTTCTGCAGCCGGAAGAACCCGCTCCCGCCACAGCCGACGGACATCCTCTACTTCCGCGACAGTCGGACCGACAGCATGCAGACGCTACCGCTGGCCGAGGAGTTCCACTGCCGGGAGCACATACTCTTTGTCGAGTACGAGCTCCAGTTCCGCGAGCTCCTGATTTACGGCGACCTCAGCTGCACCGACTACACTGCACTGCTCGAGTTTGGCTTTGTGACGCTGGTCGATCTACAGCAACAGCCACCCCGCCTCTGCTACCGTCTCAGTCCGCTTGAGCAGGAGTCGCTCAGTGCACTACGCACGCTGCTGCCCTACTACGAGCCCGCAGCGGCACAGGCGCATCCGCTCGATAACATCTGCCACCTCTACAGTCTTGGCGAGCTGGCCGACCACTTTGACAGCGTGATTAGCGATGTAGCTGGTCTGAGCGCCTGGAGCAACCAAAAGCTTGCCAATGCTGCACCAGATGCACTGGCCAAACAACTGTTTGAACGCCTGCTGCTTAACCACACCGATGCGCCGTTCCGCTTCCGCTGTGGCCTGCTGCTCAGTGCCCTGCATCCACGCTTCGCTGCTGAGTTTGTAGCCTATGAGCAAACCCTGCTACGCCTGCGCCTGGAGCTCTGCTACTCGAGCGAGCTGCAGCGCACTGCCTATGTGCGGCGCTGGTTCCCTGCGCTGCTGCGCGAGATCCGACCGCTCAGTGTAGCCCACCAGTTCTATGGTCTGCCAGAGGAGGCCCGTAGACCGTATCCGCCCGACGACGAACGCGTCTACACCGAGCTGGCCCAGCAGCGAGATTGCCTCGCGCCAGCTGGTGCTGCAGCGCCGTATCCCAGCACCCTGTTTGTCGTGCCGCTGGAGCATGGGACCGGCCTGCTCGCTGGCGCCCGAGCCGGTACTGTGGAGCTGTGTCACTACGCGCTGGCCGAGTGCTGCGCCAGCTATGTGGGCGACTTCGTCCGTGCTCAGGTGGTCTATCTGCAGCGTGCGTTTGGCTTTGCCTTTGCGCGCAGCCTGTGGAGCCGCCTGATCCTGCGGTACACGCACTACCAGCTGACTGAAGCCGATTCACAACGCTTGCTACTGGAAGAGCTAAACACTGTCAAAGATGCCGAGGCGCTGCAGCACATGCTGGAGAGTGTCAAGGTGAGCACACGCTTCGGCGTGTTCAGCCGCTACCTGCTGCCCACTGTTGCCTCGTTTGACGGCTACTACGGCCAGCGCTACTACGAACCGTTTCAAGCGTGGCCTGACCCGGCACACGGCCGCCTGCCCCCGAAAATCCGACAACAGGACGTTGATGCCGGCGTGGATTCACTGCTGCCACAGAACTACGACGAGCTGCTGCAGTACGCCCACGAGCGCTGGCCGCCGTGCATGCAGTCTCTGGTCGAGATCTCGGCGAAGACACACCTGCGGCACGGCCAGCGCGTGGCAATGTCGGCGCTGCTGCGCTGCTTCGAGTACAGCACCGAGCAGGGCGAGCACCTGTGGAGTGTGCTGTTCAGCCGGACCGAAGTGTACGCACGGAGCGGGGGCACCGCGGAGGCATTTCTGCAGAGCGATCAGGGCCAGGTCATTGTAACAGACTACAAGTCGAACAAGCAGGACCGCCTCGGCGTGAGCTGCCAGTCGCTGTGCCGCCGCGGGCTCTGTCCGATGAAGGAGATGGCGAACGGTGCACCGACCGAGCTGGAGGACTGTTGGCGCCGCTGCACCGCGCAGGCCCCGGTGAAGCTGCCCTTCCCTGTGAGCAGTCCAAAGAACTACTACACACAAAACCGACGTGTGCGAGCGGCACGTGTCAGTTTAGGTCCGATTGTGCTGTGATACAAGATTTTGTGTCCACAATTTCTCTGTGAAGTAAATATCTTTTCTATAGATTTCTAGTTTGGCATCTTCTCTTTCTCAGAGAACAGCCTTTGCGGAAGTTCAAAAAAAGAGCAATGCCCACCATCTCGGATGTTGTGGTTGTGCCGGCCATTGGCTGTGCCTGCTGCTCCAACAGCGAGGCAGCCCAGCTCAGCACTGAGCACGGTGTAGTCGTCTGCGACGAGGCCTGTTTGAACGACTATCTTGCGGGCAATGTTGCCGCTGCCGTGAAAGCAGAGCAGCAGCTCCAGTTGCTGCAGAATCCCCAAACCCAAACACTGGTGGTTGTGGTGAGCGCGCCGATCGGCATCACACTGCACCGGCCAACGCTGCACCGACGTAGTGCCACCGAGAAAGATCTGCTGCGCCAGCGCCGCGAGGCTGCTGAGGCACGCCGACTTCAGCAGGAGAAAGCCAAGCTGGCAAAAGCCACTGGCAAGGCGGAAAAGGCCGAAGCCCAGCGCGTGCCCGCAGGACCACTTCCGCCCGCCCCGATTCTGCCGTCGGGTGGCGAGTACAGCGTGCAGGCCATTCTGCAGAGCAATGGTGTCGTGCTGCCCAACCTCACGTCCGGCCTGCTCAGCGCCCACCAATCCACGCTGCACGTGGAGACAGACGTTGGCGCCAAAGTGCTCTCGATTGCGGTCAAAGCACTGGCCGCACTGGAACAGGCGAATGCACTGACCGTTGATGCAATACTGCCGTGGCAGCGCGACCAAAAACGTGATGCCGGCCAGCTGCTGCGCATCACAGATGCCTATCACCAAATTCTTCTGGATTTGTTCTTCGCCAAAGAAGGGAAAGTTATTCCCGCAGACGAGAAAGCTTTTATCGAGAGCATGGAAGATCTCGTCTATGTGAACGATCCGGATCGCGGAACCTGGCCTCTGAAAGACAAACTGCAGAAGTTTGCCCAAAAGTTGGTCAAGTATGCTGTGAAACAGAAGGCAGCACAAGCATGGGCTGAGGCACCAAAGTACTTCACCCCTTCGACCAAGATAGCCGAGCTTGCAACAATGTGGTCAGTGTGGAAGCGAAAAACAACTCCGAAAGCACGCGCCTACATGGCGCAGGCGTTCCAGACCTACTTCAACAGCTTGCTCCGCATCGCTTACGCCTGGGTTCAGGGCGGTGAGGAGGGCGACAGACTACGCATTGAACTCGACAAAGCCGCCGATGCCATCAGCGTGGGCTTGAGTGGAAAATCCTTTGCAAAGCACATGCCCGCTAGTTCGAAAGGATTGGCCGACAGTTTGCAGATGTAAGCCTCGACCTTTGTCTTTCTCTTGGTCGTCACGATGCTCTCTACAATAAATTCTTTTCCTAATTCGAACCAGGGACAGCAGCGAGTCTGGTCTCGAGGGGGAGTTTGAGATAGACGCACTGCAGCTGCCGTGGCAGCGCCGGCGCGAGCAGGAGGCGCAGGCCAAAGTGTTGGAGTTCACCGCGAATGCGTTCAAGATGCTGGTGGCGGATTTGTGGTTTCGCAAGATACAGGACCCTAGCAACAACCAAGCTTTTATCGACAACCTTGTCAAACTTGCACCAGGCACATCGCCGGATGCTGTGAACGTGCAAACGGGCTTGCAACAGCTTGGAGATCGTCTGATCACCGAAGCCCGGACAAAGATGAGCAATCCCAATGCGAGCACGTTTCAAGAGCAATCCTTTGAGAGACTGCTTGATGACATTGCAAACCGGTGGATCAAGTTTCGAAAGTTTGTCAAAGCTCCGGCCATACAATTCGTTAGAGACGCGTTCAAATACTACTTCTACCGAATGGCTATGCTAATCCAGAACTATGCAGATCGGAAGTTGCACGATGCTGAGATTACGGTTGGACAACTCCGCAAAAACAGCAAAGCAGTCAGCCGCGGCCTCGACGGCAAAGTGTTTGGCAAGCTTCTGGTAGAACAACTGCTGTTGGCCGGTGATGCGTTCGAGGATGCGTCAGTTCTCGACAGTGACCAGACCGCTGCGCTGTCTGTCGATCGTCTGCCCTGGCAGCAACAGCCGGAAAGCGTTGCACTGTCCAACATCACAAGCGCCCTGAATGTTGTGCTCTCGGAGCTGTGGGGCAAAGCCCAGGACGCCTCGCGTGCTGCACAGCTGAACCTCAGCGGTGCGTTTGCCAGCCTGGTGCCGGTGCAAGACAGCAGCACCAAATCGCTGCGCGAGCAGCTCTCTGCCCTGCGCGAGGCCATTGTCCGCGAGCTCTTCGACCGCAAGCTGAAGCCGGGCTCGCGTCCGCCCAATGCGTTTCGAACACAGCTCACCCAGCCGCTGAAGGCTATTGTCGCCGACTGGATACGCTACAAGAAGTTGACGGGCAGCCAAGGCCAGATTGCACTTGATGCACTGACCGTGTACTTTGGCCAACTGACGGATCTGGTCGTTGCCTACTCAGAACCCCAGCAGCCGCGTGTTGCCGGTGTTCTGAGCTACCTGCAGAAGCTGTCCAAACCCGTTGCAACTGGTCTGAACGGAAAGTCGTTCACACAATTGCTGCCGAAGTAGTGGAAATGTATACCAATGCAGTAAAACACTATTTACTTCTTTTTTTGCTGTCTGCGTCAAGTCCACACTGCATGCAGCTTGGTCATACGCTGTGCAATGCGCATTGCACGCTCGTAGCTGAGCAGACAAGGTGTCGAAATACCCAGTCTGATGATCAAATCGTAGAGGTGTTGCGGCGATGTGTGGCAGGCCTGCACCGTCTCCAGGCCGGGCAGGTGGAGCGCCTGCAGCCGGGCGCAAATATGCTCCGAGCACCAGGCGGCCTGCTCGAGCTGGCCGTCGTAGCGCAGCGCTGAACAGGACACAAAAAAATTCCAGTAGAGCCAATTGTTGAAGCGGAGCCCGCGCTGGACATCCTGCACACAGGCAAGCAGCAGCGTCTCGACTTGGACACGGCTAAGGTTCAATGTAACCAGCGTCCACAGTGTCTCGCGCCACTCCTCGAGAAACTTGTGCGTCTTTGCCTCGAACTGCAGTCGCTCTCCAGTGTAAATGCAACAGGCAAGCCAGAACTCGTGCTGCGCGTCGACCGAGGTGAACTTGAAGGCAAGCTCTGCGTGTGTAAACGTGTTGACGCCATCACCACTGCCCGAGCAGCGCGCGACGAGCCGGTTGAAGAACTGGGTCCAGCAGGCGGAGCTGGTGGTGCGGCCGCCACGGTAGAAGGCCACCGTGGCCAGACGCACCTCGAACTGCTTACGGCCGCCACCGCTGAACGGAATCTCCAGTGTGAGCCAGCCAGTTGCAGGATTCCGGTAGAGTCCGGTCTGTGGCGGATGCTGTTGTTGTTCCTCCAGCACCGCGTTTCCCTGCTCAACATCCAGCTCCATAAATGGAGAGTGTGATGAGCACGTGGTTCTATCTATTTGAGAGATAAAGAACTGGTTTCTCTCCTGTCATACGCCTACAATTGGTACGGAAAAATGGCGGAGAGAAATTTGTCTGCACGTCGCTGCGGGATCTGCTCGGCAAGTCTGGACGCTGATAACATTGCGCTGTTCTGCAGCATGGTCTGTGCAGAGCAGGCCTCTGCCGACTCGGTGGTACTTGATCTGGATCACATTGTGGAGATGAACACCGACTACTTGCGCGTGATACACACGACCGTGCAGTCGCAGCTGACAGTGATGCACATCACCCGTGAAGCAGCAGGAATCCATGCTGAGCGACACCCGAACACGACACAGTTCCTGCGCATCCACAGCGGGCGCGGAGTTGTGCTCATCGAGGGCGAGTCACGGGCCCTGGAACCGGGCACCTGTGTGATGGTGAGTCCAAACGCGGAGCACGAGGTTGTGCAGATTGGCACCCAGCCGCTGAAGCTCAGCAGTGTCTACGCTCCGCCCGTGCATGCCTACAATCGTGTTGAACACGTTCGTCCTGCAGAGGAAGACACAGATAAAGCATAATGCATTTGGTTTTTTTACAGCCAGGTCGTTCAGCCTATCCACGTTGTGTAGACAACAGGTGAGCCAGACCTATCGGTAACTATGTCATAGAAGGCATAGAGTATGCCCAGACCCAGAAGACCAAACGCGATTGCGACGACCGCTGTAACGAATTTCCGGTTGCGTTCTGCCTTGAGTTGTGTGGCTGGCAATGCCACTGTTGTGAAAGTGGCGCTCTCAGACTCTGCAGGCTTCTCCTCGCCGTGTTCAGCAGCAGCAGCTTCGGCGTCTTGGCCAGATACCATGGCCTGGTAGTCGCCCATCAGTCTGGGGATTTTTTACTCTGAGGAATTTTTGCACACAGTCATTCGCAGCATTGGAGTTCACAATTTTTCCCCCGACATGCCAGAAGAAGGAGGCCGCTATGCGGTGGAGCAGGCATCCCTATTTGCCTACAAGGTTTCGATCCAAGAAGATCTCGAAGCAGCGGGTTGGGTTCACAGCAGCCGACCCAATGCCAGCTCAAAGAGACAGACGTGCTGGTCGTGGGGAGAGCGCGAAGTCTACGTGTCTGCC
>Ga0315284_10011310_pt1 | contig 12729 bp, 10 predicted proteins | sample YL17G09_16_MG_FD_203696 | JGI IMG/M metagenome (GOLD analysis project Ga0315284, IMG submission 203696) | Sediment microbial communities from Yellowstone Lake, YNP, Wyoming, USA - YL17G09_16 | ecosystem: Environmental > Aquatic > Freshwater > Lake > Sediment | place: USA: Wyoming | collected... | reverse complement strand
CATAGTCGGCATGTGGGGATTCTACCTGCCGTTCATGGGCATCAGCAAGGTGAAGCAGCACTGGCGGAATCTCGTTGCCAGGTACGGCGCATATCCCGTGATCTGGTGTCTCGCGGGTGAAGTCGAAATGCCCACCTACAGCCACCACCACGATCAAGAGAGGCTGCGAGCCGAAAGCTCCGAACTGATCGCGGGCTGGACCGAGGTGGCGCGCTACCTCAGAGAAGTTGACCCCTACCGCCACCCAACGACGGTTCATCCCGGCTGGACCCAAAGCGGGCGTGACTCAATCCCGACCGAATCACTGATCGACATTGACATGCTGCAGACCAGTCACGGAGGCCATGCGATCCTCGGACGGACGGTGGATAGAGTGATCTCTTCCAACGCCAGGACGCCGCGCATGCCGGTCGTGAACGGCGAGCCGTGCTACGAGGGCATCATGGGAACCGCCTGGCAGGAGATGCAGCGCTTCGTCTTCTGGACGAGCATAACTTCGGGCTCCGCGGGCCACACCTACGGCGCTCAAGGCATCTGGGCCATGAGTTCCCGCGATGAGCCGTTCGTCGGCTCCACGTCGAGCTGGGGCGACGGCTTCTGGCAGGACGTGATGCACTACCCCGGCTCTTCGCAGGTAGGACTGGGCCGCAGGTTCCTCGAGCGGTATTCCTGGTGGCTGTTCGAGCCTCGGCGGGAGCCGGAGGTGGATAAGCTGGAACGGCCGGCGTTCGCGGTGGGCATCCCAGGGAAGACAGCCGTGTTCTACCTGGCCGGGCAATGGGCCGATGGCAGGTTTGCGGGGGTTCAGGGGACGCGCATCAGGATAGAACCCGGCGCACATTATCAGGCAACGTTCTTCGATCCTCGGACAGGCGCTGATGTGGAGATCGGCCCGGTGAAGCTCGATCCTGATGGTTTCTGGCCGGTACCCTCCAAACCGACGATGGACGACTGGGTGCTCGCGCTGGAGAACGCGGATTTCAGGTTGCAGGTTTCAGGTTGAAACGGCTTGCATTCCCCCTCTCTCCCATTCTCCCTTTCTCCCACACTCCCACACTCCCATCCTCCCAAACTCCCATATGCTCCCTTGCACGGGCAATCTTAGTTTGCTATAATGGCGTGGGAGGGGCATTCACATGAAGGAGCTTACCGACAGGCAGAAGCAGGTACTGGAGATCATCCGGCGATATATGTTGAAGAACGGCCAGTCGCCGACCGTGCGCGAGATCGCCCGGGAGCTAGGCGTCAGCTCCACATGCACCGTCCATAAGCATCTCGCGTCCCTCCAGAGCAAGGGCCTCATCACCAAGTCCAGATACGGCTACCGATCCATCGAGCTTCCCGGCGAGTACTCCCCGCGCCAGACCAGGTTCGCGAGCGTGCCGCTCGTGGGTCGAGTCGCCGCCGGACAGCCGCTCCTCGCCACTGAAAACATTGACGGCTATATGCCCGTGCCCTCCGACATGGCCCAGGGGGATGATCTCTTCGCGCTCAGAGTTCGGGGCGACAGCATGAGGGACGTGGGGATCATGGACGGCGATATAATCGTCGCCCGCCAGCAGGGCACCGCGGACAACGGCGATATCGTGGTCGCCATGCTCGATGACGAAGCCACCGTGAAGCGCTTCTTCCGCGAGACCGACCACGTCCGACTCCAGCCGGAGAACTCCGAATACACGCCGATCACCGCGCCGGAGGTTTACATCCTCGGCAAAGTGGCGCTCTCCATTCGCCGGTTTTAGCAACTGAAGGATGACCCCGTTCGCCGAACGGGGTTATCCTTCAGTTGCCGACAAGACGCACTAGTTCCACGTGTCTCGCATAGCCGATCGGTTGACTTCGGCTTTATCCGACGGCTGCTAGGCAGCGGCCTGCTGTGGATGTGTGGTTCAGGCGGTGACTCGAATCCTGCCGGGCAGGTCGGCCGTGATCTCCCCGATGACCTCAGCGGCCGGAGTGCGCGCATCCCTCAGGGCGTCGAGCAGCCGGTCTACCCTATCCGGCGGCACGGCCATGAGCAGGCCGCCCGAAGTCTGCGGATCGGACAGCACCAACTGAGCAATGTCGCCGACCTCCGCGTCGAAGGTCACATCCGCGGCCACGTACTCGCGATTCGAGTATGCCCCTCCCGGAATGGTCCCACCGTCCGCCAGCTTCCAGGCTTCACGCAGGACCGGGACGCTCGACAGGCACACGGTCGCCCCGACCTTGCTCGCGGCGCACATCTCCCACAGATGCCCCAGCAGCCCGAAGCCGGTGACATCAGTGCAAGCATCAACGCCGATCTCCATCATCGCCGCGGACGCATCGCGATTCAGCGTCTTCATCAGCTCGATCGCCTTGCGGGCGACCGGCTCGGGCGTGACATCCTGCTTGATCCCGGTCGTGATGATCCCGATCCCGAGCGGCTTCGTGAGCACGAGCGCATCGCCCTTCCGAGCGCCGGCGTTCGTGATGATCTCGCCGGGATGCGCGAATCCGACGACCGCCATCCCGTACTTCGGCTCCGGGTCGTCAATGGTGTGCCCGCCTACGATGCTCACTCCCGCCTCGGACGCCTTGTCCGAACCGCCTTCGAGGATGCGGTCGAGCACGTATACAGGCAGCGTCTTGATCGGAAAGCCCACGATATTCAAGGCGATCGAGGGCCGAACGCCCATCGCATAACAGTCGCTCACGGCGTTGGCGACGGCGACCGCGCCGAAGTCGTACGCGTCGTTCACGACCGGCGTGAAGTAGTCCACGGTGAAGACGATCACGAGGTCATCGCGAATCTGGTAGACCGCGGCGTCATCGGCGGTGTTCATCCCGACGAGCACCTTCGGGTCAACTATCGGCGGCAAGTGGCGCAGAACCTGCGCCAGGTCCTTCGGACTCATCTTGCACGCTCAGCCGCCTCCGCGCGTAAACGAAGTCAGCTTGATCTCTTGTTCCGCCATCGGGAATCACCCCTCTCGGGAGCAGAATGGTTGATGGTTGATGGCAAATGGTGAATGGCGGACTGCATCCCATCGGCCATCAGCCCCATGCTGGACACTTCGGCAAGGCCAAAGTGCCTCAGCAAGACACGCTTATCCATGGACACATCAATACGTCAGCAGCAGGCGGTCGGCGACGACCTCGCCTTCCAACGTCTCGCCCTGCATCTGAAACCGCTTGAGCATGGATCGCCCGCAGTTCACAGACTCCTCTCGCTCGAACAGCCCGTCGGGAATCGGAACATCACAGATCTTATTGCCACATCGCTTTGTCCCGTCAATGCTTAGGGCAACATACGCTCCCCGCGACTTGCACGCTTTGATAGCGCGAAACAAACGCATCAGGCTAAACGACTGCGCTCCATACAAGATGCTCTGGCTGTCAACATATGGCGGATCGCAGTACACAAGGTCTTGCGGCCCTGCCATCGCCATCACCTCTTCGAAGTCCGCCGACAGGAACCTAGTTCCTGAAGTTCGCGCGTGCCAGATGTCCACGCGATGGGCAAATGCCTTTGGCGAGATCGGACTATGCACGCCACAGGGCGTTGACATGTACCCATCGGCTCGGCGGAAGCGCACCACTCCGCCGTAGCAGGCCCGGCAGAGGAACAACAGGTCGGCCCCATTGGGCGCGGAGTTGTAGGCGGCCTTGATCTGCTCGTATGCCGCCACCTTGTTTCCGTTGGCGGCCAGCTCCCATCTCTCCGTGTACCACTGCTTGAGAACCTCGGGAGAGTCGTGCAGTGTCAGCCATACTTCCATAAGCGAGGCGAAGGAGTCTGAAGCGACGGCCTTGCGTGGTGACAGGGTGCCCAGCACCGCACCGCTACCAAGAAACGGCTCAAAATACGTGCGATACTCGCAGGGGAAGTACGAGGCTATCTCATGGGCAAACCTCTGCTTGTTGCCAACCCATTTCAGCAACTGGGTAGTGAACGGCTTCACGACCAACCGCGTTGTCTCTTCGAAAATCGAGAGCTGTGCCACGCCTTGTGCAACCAACGAACTGCCTCCGTCCAACATTGCTACATTGAGAATATCCGATTTTGGAATATCTGTCAAGTGCTTGTATAATCGCTCCGTGCTTAAGGCAAAGTTTACCGCAGAAGACGAAAAGCTGCAAGTCTTGCTTCGACGGTTGAGGCTGGACGTCGGCTTGACCCAAGCTGATCTCGCCGAGCGAGTGGGACAATCCCAGTCCTTTGTCAGCAAGTACGAGTCGGGCGAGCGCCGGCTGGACGTGCTGGAGCTTCGACGTATATGCGGCGCGCTTGGCCTGGGTCTGACGGAATTTGTCCGCCGCCTTGAGGAGTCCCTGCTATGAAACCTGACGAGCGCTACGCAAACTTGCCATACAGCTTCTGGGCGAACGTGCGCACGATCAGCGAGCAGGTGGGCTACACCCGAGACAAGCAGATCAAGATCCCCTCACTTGCCGACATACAGACGGCCCTGCAGCGACTGGGACTGAGCAGCCAACACATCGTGGACGAAAGCAGCCATCCGACGGAGTTGGGTGACTCCTTGACCAGTTATTTCGAGTATCGCGCGAATACTCTGAACGAATGCGTTGAACCTGTTCTTATGGATGCCGATGAGGCGAAGGAACTGTTTCGGGAAATCCGGGGCAAGCTGCGACCGAAATGCCCAATCCCGATGAACAAGCAGAAAGGAAAGAAGGCACCAGCGCACTTCACCGCCATCATCAACATGCTGATCGAGGCGCACGGCCACGCCCTGCCGTGTGAGTACGATCCTACGCGACTCACCACCGTGACCAGAGATGGCGCTCCATTGCGCACTCTCGCTCGGCGGGTTGACGGAGCTTTCCCTGAAGCGGTCAATCCCGTGGCCATCTGGGAAATCAAGGAGTACTACTACACCACGACCTTTGGCAGCAGAGTTGCCGACGGTGTATACGAGACTCTGCTTGACGGTATGGAACTGAAGGAATTGCGCGACCACGAAGGTGTTGAGGTCAGGCATTACTTGATGATCGATTCACACTACACGTGGTGGGATTGCGGCAGATCGTACCTGTGCAGGATCGTGGACATGCTGAACATGGGCTATGTGGATGAGGTACTATTCGGTAGAGAAGTGACGACCAGACTGCCTGGCCTAGTACAGGAATGGGTTGCCCTCGTCCGCGCCCGGGATGGCTAAGCCATCTCGTCATGTGCTTCTCCGGCCTGGTAACGCCCCCGCCCCGCCGAAAGGCGTGGAAACTCGAAACAAACCCTCACGCTGGTGGTTCGTATACGCAGTACGGCTCAGGGCCTAGGTAATCGCCTGTGCAGCCGTATGCGCGCGCTCGACAGCCCATGCATACCCGCCGGTATTCGCAGTAGCCGCACTTCCCGCGCAGATTCGCATCGTCCCGCAGGATTCGGAAGACCTCCGCGTCCTCCCAAATCTCCCTGAAATGCCGTTCCCGGACGTTCCCCGCCGAGATGGGCAGATACCCGCATGGATAGACCTCGCCCGCGTGCGAGACGAAGCATACGCCGGATCCCGCGAGACATCCCTTCGTCATCGCCTCGAAGCCGTGAGTCTCCACCGCGATCTTCGAGCCCTCCGCGTGGGCGCGCTGCCTCATCACGCGGAAGTAGTGCGGCGCGCAAGTCGCCTTCAGCGCGATCTTCGCATCTTTCGACCGGTCGTAGAGCCAGTTCAGCACGCGCTCGTACTCCTCCGGCGTGATCATCTCGTCGTCCGCGATCTCCTTGCCGCATCCGGCCGGCACGAGCAGGAAGACGTGCAGCGCGGCGGCCCCTCGTTCGACCGCGAGGTCGAGGATCTCCGGCAGGGATTCGACATTGTGCTTCGTGACCGTCGTGTTGATCTGGAACGGCATTCCGGCTGCCTTGAAGTTCTCCACACCCTGCCATGCCGCTTCGAAGCACCCCGGCACGCAACGGAATCCGTCGTGCGACTCCGCATCGGGCCCGTCAATGCTCACGCTCACTCGCTGGATGCCTGATTCCTTCGCCTTCCGCGCGATCTCCGGCGTCACGAGCGTGCCGTTCGTCGCAAGGGCAATTCGCAGTCCGCTCGATGCGCCGTACTTCGCGATCTCGAAGAGGTCCGGTCGAACGAGCGGCTCGCCCCCGCTGAGCACGAGAACCGGTTTCGCGAACGACACGATCTGGTCTATGAGCCGCATGCCCTCTTCGGTGGACAGCTCGTCGGGCGAGCGCTCCTCGGCGGGACACGCGCGGCAGTGGATGCACTTCAGGTTGCAGGCTGAAGTCAGCTCCCAGAACACGAGCCTGGGGACGTATTGCTCTGAATGTGGACCGTGGGGCAAAGTATCTTCCTCGAGCGCTCATCCGCGCGCGTGTAGATTATAACACAAGGGGGGAATGGTTGATGGCTGATGGCTGATGGCTTATGGCTGATGCCGGACTGGATTCCACAGACCATTGACCATAGACCATCAGCCATTCGCCCTCCGGGGACTCTTCTTCGTGAGTCGGAGTACGGTGCGGCCGTTCGGGAAGCGGTATTCCATGCTGTCCGTGACCCGCTGGATGATGAAGCGGCCGAATCCGCCCTCGGCCTTGGCGGGGTCTTTGGGACGTTTCACGGAGGTGTCGAACCGGCTGCCCGGGTAGCTGAGCTCCACAGCCAACTTGCGCAGTGAGGGGTTCATCAGCACGACGAGCTTCGAGCCTGAAGCGCCGTATTTCACCGCGTTGCTGAGCGCTTCGCCGATTGCGAGTTCCAGGTCCGCGGCATCGCCGGGACGCAGGGACGCCGAAGCCAGTCGGCTCACCAGCCTGCGAAGTCTGGAGCACTGTCTCGCACTGGATGGCGCTTGTATCTCCGTGATCGCGTATGCCAAGTCGCGCATCGGAAATCTCCCGTGTGCCAACACCGGCAAGCGGTCAGGCCGGTCAAACTTAGTTTTACCCAAATCGCCGGCTACATAAACCATTCGCCGTCAAGAAGTCCGACCGACCTGCCGATAATATGTGTTGACAAATACCTTCTTCGTCTATTTCCCTTCCAGACGGCCCTGATCCGCCCGAGGCGGACCGGGGTTCTTTTTTTGCCTAGTCGCCAATTGTTGACCTTCTATCCCCATCGGCGTACAATTCAGGAAATGAACGTTTCGTGGAGGATGAACCTATGCGCTATCTCTTCCTGTTCGTCATTATTCTCACGCTGGCGTCAACCGGCAAGTCGCTCGCACAGATGTCGGTCGAAGATCCGCTCGCCGGGAAGCCGCCGTTTCGCCGGCTGTTCCTGGACGCCATGGTGACCGAAGAATCCCAGGGACTCACGCGAGTGTTCCATGCCGCTGAGAAATATCCCGGCAATCCGGTCGTGCACAACGATAAGCCGTGGGAAGGCTGGGGTCCGTATCAGTACGGCACAGTCCTCCGCGATGACGGCAAGCTCAAGATGTGGTACTCCTGCATCGGCGGGGACAGCGGGTTCACCTGCTATGCTGAATCGTCGGACGGCATCAACTGGCAAAAGCCGAGCCTGGGCATCGTTGACTTCAAAGGCTCGACCGCGAACAATATCATCGGCGACATCGGCCTCGCGAGCGTGATGAAGCTCTCGGACGGCAAATGGGCGATGTACTCCTGGGGCGGCGACAAAGGCCCGAATGTCGCTTTCTCCGATGACGGCCTCCATTGGCGCTTCGACGAGGGCAAGACGAAGCTCTTCCAGTCATCCGATGTCGTGAACTTCTTCTACGATCCGTACCGCAAGCGATACGTCTCGACCTACAAGATCGCGAACCGCCGGCATCGGGCGACCGGCATCGCGGTTTCCGAGGACGGCCTGAACTGGACAAAGCCCGTCGAAGGCCCGGTCTTCGGCGCGGACGACCTCGACCCGGACGCGAGCCAGGTCTACGGGATGCCGGTCTTCCCGTATCAGGGGATGTACGTCGGCCTGCCGTGGATCTATCACGCCCGGTGGATGAAGTACGGCGCATACGACTCGCCGAAGAAGATGTACGAAGCCCAGGAGGGAAGCCCATGCACGGTGGACGTCCAGCTCACCTGGAGCTGGAACCTGATCCAGTGGAACCGCACCCCCGAGCGGAAGCCGTTCATTGCCCTCGGGAAGAAGCCGGCATGGGACTGGGGCATGATCTACACGGCCCGCGCGCCGGTGCTCGTCGGCGATAAGCTCTTCTTCTACTACGGCGGCTTCGATCGGGTACATGACGAGTATGCGGGCGTACAGGGCGCCATCGGGATCGCGATCCTCCGCCTGGATGGGTTCTGCTCCATGAGCGCCGGTGACAAGGAAGGATGGCTCATCAGCCGCCGGGAGGTCTTCGGAACGCCGAGAGTCACTATCAACGCGAAATGCGCGCCCGGCGGATACGTGCTCGCGGAATTGCTGAGCCGGGATGACAAGGTGCTCACCGGCTTTTCGCGCGCGGAGTGCATCCCGTTCAAGGGGGATTCGGTTCGCGGGGTGATCCGGTGGAAGACCGAGGAGTTCTCGTCCGCGCAGTCGGAAGCGGACAAGAAGATCCGCTTCATCCTGAAGAACGCCGACCTGTATTCCTATCTCCCGTCGGACATAGACCAGTCGAAGGACGCCGGGACGATATGGATGGACAAGTGAGGGCGGTTCGTCATCACGGCTGATGCGCGGGTTCGGCGGAGCGATCGCTTAGCCAATACACCGAGAAAGCTCCTCGTAGGCGGCGGGGCCCGCGGGGTAGCAGACTATCTCGCCCAGGCTGTGCTCGATGGAATAGATATCCAGCCTCTTGTCCATGTCCTCGAAGTCGAACAACCCGGGGTAGAACTCCTCGTACCAGTGCAGTAGCTCGGAGTAGTCCTCCGTCCTGGTGAACGGTTCTGACTCTTCTGACGCGTACTTCCCCGGCTGAGTCACCATCCTCCGCACCAGATCGAGCACATAGTCTATGGACAGGATATCGGTTCTCTCGAAGTCCAGGATACCGGCAATCCGCGTGTCGTCCTCAGAGACGATGATGTTGTCGAAGTGGGGGTCGTGATAGGTGAGCGCCATCTTCTCCTGACGCAAGAGCTTCATGTTGTCTGCCAGAAACATTCGGGTACTGGCGAGAGTCTCCGCCGGCAACAGCCCCTGCGCGCCCACTTTATCAAGCCAGCCGTTCAAGCGGCTCTGTATCCTGTCATGCCAGCTCTGACCGGTGTCTATGCCAAACTCCTCGGCGAATCCCGAACACGGCGTCTCGTTGATCCGCCTGAGGATCGTGCAGAACTGCCGTATCAGTTCTCTCCGCTGTGGTATCTCGAGCAGGTGCCATCTGCTGTACAGGTTTCGGCCTGGGATCTTCCGATATATCATGAAGACCCTGTCCAGCAGGGCCTTGGACGTGTCCCACCGAATGACCCTGGGGGCCGGCACGCGGTTTCTAAGGAGGTTACAGAGGTAGATATCTCTGCGCAGGGCTTCATCAGCTTCCTCTGACGTGCCGACCTTCAGGATGTACTTGTCATCAATCGAGTAGACATCATTGGAGAACCCTATCTCGATTTTCTCGATAGATGTGGCGTCGCCGAGACCGGCATCGGCAAAGATCCTTCGAATCAGACTCTCGCTTAGCCCTTCTCCCATGTCACGGCTTCCTCGGATTAGCCTGGCCGCCGCGCGGGAGGCGGTGGAGTCCATGGCAGTCCGTGCAGACGGCGTTCGAGAGGATCAGCCGGCCGTGGGGCCTCCGCTTGCCCTTCCACTCAGCCAGAAACTTCGACACCGCATCCGGGTTCTTGTGCGCCACATGGCATTTCTTACATGACGCATCCACCTCGCTGCGTCCATAGAGGATGTCCGGCTCAGCCGCGGCCTCCTCGTCGTTCATGTGGTCGCTCGAGACACCGTGGCAGTGCGCGCAGGTGACGTCCTTCTTGAGGTGAGTTGCGGCGATCTCCTCAGTCTCGAAGTTGATGTGGCAGACCAGGCAGGCGCTGTTGTCCTTCGGCATGCGCGGCGTCCGGTCCTCGCCGGTCGCCACTAAGATCACGATGAATACGCCCGCAATGATTATCCACGTTCCCAACTTGGGTTTCCGCATGCAGCCCCCACTGTTCACTGATCACTGATCACTGGCCGCCTAGACCCACTCCCATTCGCGCAGCCAGCGGTAGTCCGGCGGAAGCTCGGCGAGCATTTCCTGTGCGGCTCGATCGAGATGCGCCGTCTCCTTCAAGTCGAGGTCGCGCCGTTCCTTGATCGCGCGGATCGCATTATCCACCTGGTGGATGCTGATCAGCCCGGGCATGGGCGCTGTGATGGCATCGTTGGAGAGGATGTATCTCAGGGCCAGGCGTGCAAGCTCATCGTCGCCGGGCGTGCTGACTCCTCCGGCGCCCGCGCCCTCCTTGAAGAGCGATCCGCTGGAGAACGGCTTGATGCCAAGCACGCCCACGTCCTGCTTCTTCGCGGCATCGAATAGGCTGTCCTCCGGCTTCACCTTGCTCGCGGCGGTGTACGGAGTGAGGACGACGCTGAACTGCGGATACTTCTCGATGACGTGCTTCAGCCATTCCCTGCTATGGGACGAGACTCCGAGGAAGCGGGCCTTCCCCTGAGCGTGCGCCTTGTCGAACGCCGAGATCATCGCTTCCACCTCGGCATCGGTGTTCTCGCCGGCCATCATCGCGCTGATCCGCCAGACATCCACGTATTCGAGCCCGGCCTCCTTGAGCCCCTGGTCGAAGCCCTGCAGGAGCTTGTCCGCCGTGCGCCAGTCCTCGTAGCGCGGCTCCCGCTCATACCAGGAAAAGCCGAAGTACATCTTGTCCCGGCGGCCTTTCAGCGCCTTCGCATAGGTTAGGATCTCGCTGCCCGAGCAGGCGTCCACATAGTTGATGCCGACGTCTATGCACCGGCTGACGACCTCATACCGGTTCTTGTCCAGCTCCACGATGCCGGAGTTGTCGCGGTCCCATCCCGAGCCGGCGATCAGGCGTTTCCAGTGGCCGCCGAGCGCGATCGCGGAGATCATGAGGCCTGACTTGCCGAGCCTGCGGTACTCCATGTTCTCGTTGTTATTCAGCGGCTTGGCCTTCGGTGATAGTCGTGCGTCCTCTGCGCGCGCCGTGCCGACCCCGACCGCAACTCCTGCGGCGGCCATGGCGGCATCGCGCATGAACTCACGACGCGTAATGCGCTTGTCATTCATCGCCTGCACCTTCCTTGCCTGGTGAAACCTTCGTTACCTGCATATACCATGAGACTGCCGAGTAGTCCTTCACGGTGGCGGTTGCTGGCCCGCGTTATTCGCGAACAGCACGCGTGCCCGACAATGTGTCATTCTGAACGCAGTGAAGAATCTCACCCACGAAAACGAGATTCTTCGCGTTGCTCAGAATGACACGAACGACGCGGGCGAGGATCAAGATGGTGGTTGCATAACCACATATCCGCAACCTGTGATATAATCCACTAGTGCAAAACATCAGAGGATGTGGAAGCATCCTCTGATGTTCTGCACCGCCACTCCGAAGGTGAGGCCGCTCCTGTATAGGGATGCCCGCACACTCGGAAGCAGGGGTGCAAAATGACACTACATCTTCCCGTGTTGTGTCATTTTGCACCGGACACAGCGCGAGGTGGGAAATGTCGGAAAGCTCAAAACCAGTTACGCGACGGGGATTTCTGAAAGGCTCGCTCGCCGGGACCGCGGCATTGGGTCTCGGGGCCATGCCCGCATCCGGTGAGCCGCGGATCAAACAAGGAGGCAGGAACATGGCATCCCAGCCGGCAAGCGGAGCATCAAAGGGCGATATCGCGCACAGGATGTTCTTCTTTGACGAGAAGCTGCCCGCCGGAGCGTACAGCATCAATCACGTCTACGCGCCGGTCGAGAAAGTCGAGTGCCGCGTCGAGCTGAGCGCGCCCGGATATACCGAGATCGGCCTCGGCGATCCGATGCGCCTGGAGAACGGCCGGTACCGCTCATACGGCGGAGCGCGAAGCTCCAACCAGCGGCTCTGCGGGGTCGGCGTCTGGGAGTCGTCCGACCTCCTGAAGTGGACACCCGTCCGTCTCGGCCAGGTGAAGGTAGACGGCGCTGACACGAACATGATCCGCTTCGAGGGCATCCCCGGCGATCAGAGCGCGCTCACCGGTCCGCAGGTCATCAAGCTCAGGGACGGCCGACTGCGTATGTATTTCTGGAAGCACCGCGATGGGCATCTCCGCCTGCTGTACGCCGAAACCGACGACGGCATCCGGTGGCGCGTCCCCGATTTCGATCACCCGGTGCTCTACCATCCGAGCGATGGCGGACTCTGGAAGCTGGCGGAGGGGCTCTCCGTCCATGATGCGGTCAAGATTGACCTTCCCCCGGATCAGATTCTCGCCAGGAAGCGCCTCTGGACGAACGACTCGCTCACCATCTCCTACAACGAGCAGCTCGACCGATACGAGTGCCACGGCGTGTGGCTCCATCCCGCGATACCGGACCGCCGCGTAGATGTGGACAACGCGCCCGGTGTCCTGCGCCTCATACACCGCCGGTTCAGCGAGGACGGCATCCACTGGAGCGATGCCGAGCTGATCATCATGCCGGACGAGCGCGATCCCTGGGACCTGCAGTTCTACTTCCTGACCGTTCAGCGGCTCGAGGACTGGATGATCGGCAGCCTGGGATACTACCGCGTCGCGGACGGGATGCAGACGATGGACACCGATCTGTGCTTCTCGCGCGATGGATACCGCTGGCAGAGGCCTGTGCGAGGCGGGTGGATTCCGCGCGCAAAGGAAGGCTCCG
>Ga0315284_10011309_pt1 | contig 12730 bp, 15 predicted proteins | sample YL17G09_16_MG_FD_203696 | JGI IMG/M metagenome (GOLD analysis project Ga0315284, IMG submission 203696) | Sediment microbial communities from Yellowstone Lake, YNP, Wyoming, USA - YL17G09_16 | ecosystem: Environmental > Aquatic > Freshwater > Lake > Sediment | place: USA: Wyoming | collected... | reverse complement strand
CCCGCCACCTCGTCGACGTCGCCTCCTACAAGTACACGATAGAGGGCTTCCCTGCCACGTCCCTCATCGCCCAGCTCGGGTGCCCGTTCGGCTGCGGGTTCTGCGGCGGACGGAACTCGAACATGCTCCGCCGCATCAGGACCAGGTCCACGGCGTCCATCGTCGGCGAGATCGAGCACCTGCACAGGGCGTACGGGTACACCGGGTTCATGATGTACGACGACGAGCTCAACGTCAACAAGAACATCGTCGAGCTCATGGACGCCATATCGGATCTCCAGTCCAGGCTCGGCGTCGAGTTCAGGCTCCGCGGGTTCGTGAAGTCCGAGCTCTTCACCGAGGAGCAGGCGGTCTCCATGTACCGCGCCGGCTTTAGGTGGATCCTGTGCGGCTTTGAGGCCGCCAACCCTCGGATCCTGGAGAACATCAACAAGAGGGCGACCCTCGACGACAACAACAGGGTTGTTGAGACCTCCAGGAAGCACGGCCTCAAGGTCAAGGCCCTGATGAGCGTCGGGCACCCCGGGGAGTCCGAGAAGTCGATCATGGACGTCCGCGACTGGCTGATCCAGCAGGCCCCGGACGACTTCGACTGCACTACCATCACCACGTACCCGGGCACCCCGTACTACGACGAGGCGGCCCCCCACCCCGACCAGCCAGACGTGTGGACGTACACGTGCAAGAGGTCCGGCGACAGGCTCCACTCCCACGACGTGGACTACTGCGAGATCGCGGACTACTACAAGGGCGACCCGTCCGGCGGCTATCACTCGTACGTGTTCACTGACCACCTGAGCGGAGAGCATATAGTCGGGCTCCGTGACCTGGTCGAGAGCGAAGTGCGGGCAAAGCTCGGCATTCCGTTCAACCCGGGGGCCCCCGGGATCCGGTATGAGCACTCCATGGGCCAGGGATCCCTCCCTGGCTTCATCCTCCGTTCCAATGACGACCGGGTGTCAAAATGAAAATCACGATGATCGGGGCTGGGTACGTCGGGCTGGTGACGGGAGTCGGGCTTGCCGAGTTCGGCAACGAGGTCGTCTGCGCTGACACGGACTCCGACAGGGTCGCAAAGCTCAAGGACGGCATCCCTCCGATTTACGAGCCCGGGCTCGACAGGCTCCTCAAGAGCAACGTCGAGGAAGGCCGCCTCGACTTCACGACCGACGTCGCCTCCGCCGTCGAGAGGGCCGACGTCGTGTTTGTCGCGGTCGGGACCCCCCAGTCCCCGGACGGATCCGCCGACCTCTCCTACGTCATGTCGACGGCCCGCACCATCGGTGAGGTCCTGAGGAGGATCGGCGACAAGGACAAAGTCGTCGTCATCAAGAGCACCGTCCCGGTCGGGACGACGAGGACCTTCGCCAGGATCCTCGCCTCGTACGTGCCCGGTGGGTGGGCTCACGTCGCGTCCAACCCGGAGTTCCTCCGCGAGGGGACCGCCGTCGAGGATTTCATGCGTCCGGACCGCATCGTCATCGGTACGGAGAGCATGGCCGCCCGGGACCTCCTCCTGAGGCTCTACAGGCCTTTCGGCGGAATCTCGAAGTTCTTCGTGATGGAGCCCGAGTCTTCGGAGCTCGTGAAGTACGCCTCCAACTCGATACTCGCCGTCAGGATCTCGTTCATGAACGAGCTCTCCAACTTCGCCCTCTCGGTGGGCGCCGACATCAACAAGGTCCGTGAGGGCGTCGGAGCCGACGCGCGCATTGGCTCTGCCTACCTGTACCCCGGCCCCGGGTACGGAGGATCGTGCCTTCCGAAGGACGTCTCGGCCCTCGTGCACATGGCCGAGACGGCCGGACACAAGCTTGGCGTGGTCCAGGCCGCGCAGGTCGCGAACGAGTATCAGAGGAGGCTCCTCGGAAAGATCGTCTCCGGATGCCTCGGCAGCGTCAGGGGGAAGCGAATCGCGGTGTGGGGCCTTGCCTTCAAGGCCGAGACGGACGACGTGCGCGACTCCCCGTCCTTGTCGTTCGTGGATGACATGCTCGGGCGCGGGGCGGTCCTGACCGTCCATGACCCTCAGGCCATGGATCAGTTCCGCAAGGCGTACGGGGACAGGGTCTCGTACGCCGACGACATGTACGGCGCTGTCCGAGGTGCCGACGCTCTCGTGCTGTGCACGGAGTGGCGCCAGTACAGGAATCCCGACGTGGAGGAGATACGCCGCGCGTCCCCGGGGGTACTCGTTTTCGACGGCAGGAACGTCTGGGACCAGGCGGACTTCGACGCCCATGGCGTCAAGTTCTACAGCATTTGCCGCGGGAGGCGGAAGAAGGTTAGGCTAGGATCCGGACTGCATCCCGTCCAAGACCAGCTTCAGCCAGTCGGCGTGCTCGACGCACCGGACGACGTTGTCTCGTCGAGGCGACCCGCGTCGCTTCAGAACGGCTCCATGGATGAATCCGGACCGTGCGTGGCTCTCCTCGCGAAATGACTCGGCCTCCCGCCGGACCTCGGCGTAGGCCTCCTTGGTCGCGGGGAGCCACTGCACTGTTTTGACGTCGTCCGTCCCCGCTCCCAGGACGGCCTCCATCTCCGCCCTCCGCTGTTCGAGCGGGAGGCTCGACACGTCCTTCCGGCCGGCCTTGATGGCGTCCCAGAACGTTAGCATGCATTTGACGCTCTTGTCGTGGCGCCATGATCCGCGCTTCGTCGGGTTCCAGATCTCACCGTCCAGGACCGTCCCCTCCGGGATGCGCAGGGACTCAATCTGCTCGCGCAGGTTGTCCGGCATCTCGATGCGGGTCTTTTCGCGCGTCCACAGCGTGGCCGTCGATCCGACGATCAGGAGGGCGCGCCACCCATCAAAATTTACGCTCGAGAACGTAATTCCCGAGACCCCCTTCCCTTTCGAAAATCGACTCACGGACCCGAACGGGTTTCATCGGGTACATCCACCACGACGGCTTGGATTTCATGCCAAGTTTTACAACGGTAAGTCTCTTATTTACGTAACGTGACAGAACTCGATCGGGCGCCTAGCATGATCGCGGCTGGCCTTCTTATTTCCGCCGTCGGCATGGACCTGATCAGGATCGCGTCGCGCGTCGCCGCCGGCCTGTCCCAGCCACTTTCGGACCGCCCGGACTACGGGAGCCACGAGGTCGTGTCTCAGCAAGAGGAGACGGGCGTGGTCAGGAAGACCCCGGGCAAGGGTTACTGCGTCAAGTCCGAGAAGAATCCGGACTGGAGCGGCGGGTGCTATCCGACCAAGGGTGAGGCGGACGACAGGCTCAAGCAGGTCGAGAAGTTCAAGCACATGAAGAAGGCCTCCGTCCCGGCCCCGTACGGCGATTGTCCTCAATGCGGGTCCCCCGGGGTGTCCAGATGCAGGTGCCGGCTCGCTGACACGAAGTGCGCGAACGGCCACGAGTGGCACCACGTCGGCGCCGAGGTCCATCTCGGGCCTTCTGACCACTCCGACGCGTCCAATCACTCCGGATGCGTTCTGGTCGGAGGGTAGGGTCCCCCATGTCCGTCACCTTCCGCCGCGCCCAGGAGCTCTCCCGAGCGAACGGCCTCAACATCTTCCTGAAGGCCAAGGACGGGTCCCCGAAGAACGCCGCGGTCATCTCGTACAGCTTGTACGACTTTACGACTGGCGTCGAGGTCCTCCTGCCCCCCGGGGCCCGCCAGCCCGTCAACCCGGCCGTCGGCGAGTATTACGCGTCGTTCATCGTCCCCATCGACGCGAACATCGGGAGGTACCGGATACGGTGGTACTTCCAGGAGTACCTGAACTCCCCGCAGGCCCAGGTCGTCCAGGAGTTCGCCATCGTCGACAACGCCACTCAGGTCGTCACGATCGCGGGAATCACCCCGATCGAGTACGACCTGATCCGCGGCCTGCGCATCATGCTGCGCGACAACAACCCTGCGCGGAACTACCACTTCGCCCCGCCGGCCGGCGAGGAGACCGTCAACCAGTTCACGAGGGTGTTCGGGTACATCTGGGAGGACTGCGAGCTGCTCGAGTTCCTCCGCGTGTCGAACGACGCGATCAACATGTACCCGCCGCAGACCTTCTACGAGTCCCTCGACATGCTCATCTCCCAGCACAGGAACTGGAGGACCCTCCTCCTCACCGGCTCCATGGTCCACGCCATCTCGGCCCTCACCCTGAACTGGGTCCTGGACGAGTTCTCCTACTCCATCGGGGGTGTGTCGCTCGACCTGGAGAAGAGCTCGAAGTACCAGAGCATGGCGTCCGACGCCCATTCGAGATTCACGGAGTTCGTCGTGGCGGCCAAGGAAACTGTGAAGATCGTCCGTGGCCTCAAGCAGTCCCGCTTCGGCGTCGGCATTAGGTCCTCGTTCGGACCGTCCGTCGGACGCGGCGCCCTGACTCCGCGCAGGTTCCTCGGAATCTGATGTGGTCCGGATAGCCTGTTCATCGGGCCCCCGGGCATGGACCTCAGCGTCGTCGCCGCGCGCGTGGCCACCGAGTATGCCTCCGTCGCCGGGAAGTGCGCCAACTGCGGCGGGGACCTCTCCATGGACGAGGTCGCCTCGGCGACGTGCGCCAAGTGCCATACCGGTCCCGCCAGTCCGGCCGTGGTCGTCGCCGCGCGCAAGAAGGCCGCCCCGAAGAAGCCTGGCATCCTCAAGCCGGAGACCGAGTACTCGGTCAGCGTGGAGCTCTCGCTCACCGCCGACTTCGAGGGGTCGTCCGCGAAGAACAAGCTTCTGAAGAAGCTCCAGTCTGAGCTCTTCGCCGCGGTCAAGGAGGCCGTGTCCGTCACGGCCAACGAGCTCGGCCTGCGCTCCACGGGCGTCATGCTGAAGCCCATCGAGGTCGGGGTGGCCGTGACCGATATGTCCTCCCCCGAGGACGAGGACGAGCCGGACGACTACGAGGAGCCGGAGGAGAAGCCCCGGAAGAGGAAGCGGTAAGGTTCCGCCATGGTCCACAGACAGACGAAGATTTCGGTGGAGGACGTGGCGAACCTCGGCCGGTTCGAGGCCTCCATCGACCATTGGTCCAAGCAGATCACGAAGGCCCTCATCCAGGTCGACGACATGAAGGGGAACGTGAGGGGGATTTACGTCGCCCGTCAGCGCATCTTCGAGAAGGCGTACCTGGAGGCCGGGATCGACCCGTCCCAGGTCCAGCACGCCGAGCTCAAGGAGGACGGGACCCTGAACGTGCTCCTGAAGGAGCCGGAGGCGCCCGCCAACGAGGCGCCCGCCAACGGGTCTCCTCCCGCCTAGCTGCGCGGCCTCTTATCGCTGAGCCCGGGGGGACATGCCTTACCCGCCCGACAGACCTGTCGCGATACTCGAGCAGTCCCTGCCCGCGTGTCCGCTCCCGCCTCTGAACTTCATGTGCTTCTCGGGGTTCGAGAAGAACACGACGGACCTGCGCTGGACGTCCCCCTCGGAGCTGCAGGCCAACACGGACTTCGACATCCTGGGCGTGAACGTGTACAGGAGCTTTGACTCCGAGTACGGGCCGTTCTACCGCCTGAACCTCCTCCCCATCGGGACGAACTTCTACAGGGACAAGCTCCTCACGCGCGTGGCGATCCAGGAGGACGCGTCGAACTCGTACGTGGCGACCGGCAACACGGATCCGAACGGGGACTGGATCATCCAGGTCAAGAACAAGCCGATCGTCGTCACGTCCACCGGCACCACGAACTGCACGAACCTCAACGCCGTCGTCACGATCGACGGCGTCCAGGCCTATGTAGACAGCATCAACACGCTGACGGGCGAGATCAAGCTGCGCAGGTCCCCGACGTTCGACGTCGCGTCTCAGACCATGAAGTCGGCCGTGCTCCCGCCCGTCCCCGTCATCGAGGACGGGTGCGACCCGTTCGCCGAGAGGGCGTACGCCCCGACGGGCGCCGTCGGCCAGGGAGGGACCGGGCCCGGGGGATCGGTCCAGCCGCCGGCCGTGACGCTCGTCACGTACCGGTACGTCGCGCAGGACGAGACACCCACCGGCCTCGACCAGAAGACGTTCTATAGGGCCACGACCGTCGGCCGTGACACCCAGACGGGCGAGGTCCTCGAGACCCCGCTCGCCCGGGCCGCGGCGTGCAACAACCGGCAGGTCGAGCAGCTGGACTACATATGGCGCGAGGCCGTCCGCAGGAACAAGTGGCTTCTGTTCCAGGGCGGCGAGCGCGCGAAGGTGTTCATTCGCAAGCAGGTCGGGCCGAGGTGCGGCTGTTACAGCGTCACGAACAAGCAGCCGGACGCCACCTGCCTCACCTGTTACGGGACCGGCGTGGTCGGCGGATATGACGGCCCGTTCGACATCATCCTGTCCCCGGAAGACGGCGAGAGGGCCGTCGGACAGAACAACCGTGGCCGCACGATAGCCCACCCGTACGAGACGTGGACCGGCCCCAGCCCCCTCTTGTCCCAGCGCGACTTCATCGTCAAGCTCAACGGGGACCGCTACGGCCTCGGTCCGGTGAAGATGCCGACGAACCGCGGGATGCAGCTCCAGCAGTTCTTCTCCATATCAAAGCTGGACTCCAACGACATACGGTGCCAGGTGCCGGTCCTCGACACCACAGTCCTGGTCTCCCCGCAGACCCGCTACGTCGTCCCGGGCCGTGGGGACGCGACCCCCATGATGACTGAGCGGGAGGCGATTCCTGACGAGCGCGAGATCCGTGGGAACACCGCGACCTTTGAGAACACTCAGCGCAGGTAACCTTGGCCGACATCGCAACATCCCTCGAGACCGCCCTTGGCCGCGTCATCACCGGCGTGGCCGACGACGTCGCCCAGCTCGGGCTCAAGGCCCTGAGGGACAGCCTTGACGCGGCGGGCTTCCGGAAGATGGAGAACCTGAAGGACTACGAGGTCTTCTCGCACGTCTCCGGCGACACGATCCTGTTCGAGATAGTCCTGGACGTGGAGGGCGTCGAGGCCCTCCCGGAGGACAAGCTCGAGCAAGCCGGTCAGAACGCGGAGATCCTGGAGTCGGAGATAGACAACCTGGTCTTCAGGACGTACGGGCTCACCAAGGGCGGGGACGTGGCCAGGATATCCAGGATGAAGGACGGCCGCCGGCCGGTCACGGACGCCCGGAGGCCCGCGCGGGACGCCCGGAGGCCCGCGCGGGACGCCCGGAAGGGCGCCGGCGGCGCCCTGGAGCGCGAGGCTGCGCACAAGGTGGCGAAGTCCGCCCCGCGATCCTTGGCGGGCATGAAGGGAATCCGCGTCACCAAGGAGGGGAAGCTGTCCCTCTCCTTCCAGAGGTCCGTCACGGCCGGCCCGAATGGCGAGGCCAAATTCCCGTCCACCCAGTTCGAGGGCGTCCTTCAGGACTTCATGGACAAGCTCAAGAAGGTCATAACCGACGTCTTTGTGCCGGAGCTCGAGGCGGCTGTGGCGAGGTACGTGAGGTGATGCTGTACGAAGTTTCGAACCACCTGGGGACCAGCCTCGTGATCGAGGATATCGGCGTCATCCTCCAGGCGCGCGGGGGATCCGACAGCTCCAGGGTCATCACCTCGAACATGCGCGATTCGTCCTCCGACCTCAAGAGGATGCTCCAGCTCCGGTGGGTGTCCGTCACCTCCAGGCCGGTCCCCGTGAAGGCCTCAATCCCGGTGTGGCCGCTCTCTGTCAGGCGCGTCCAGGCGGATCCGGGTCTTCCAGCCCCAGGCCCTCCCCGTGCGGCGCCGCCCGACCGGGCTCCGTCTCCGCCCGGCCCCGACGTGTCCGTCCTTGCTCACTCGGTCGCCCAGATGGACGGGAAGATGTCCGAAATCCTGAGCCTCTTGAGGGGCGTCCAGGCGGCCGGAGGCTCGCTTGCCGCCACCGAGGCCGCCCGGGCGGTCCGGGCCGACCCCGTGTTCCTTCCGAGCAAGATGGTCCCGGACGCTGAGGTCAGCATGAAGGTCGTCTCGTCCGAGTCGGACTCCGCCGGGTTCGACGAGTCCAAGGAAGCCCTCTCCAAGCTGAGGAGGAAGAAGTGAAGCAAGGCAAGCAGGGCTTCTGGTCGGAGGCGGCGATGGCCGTCCTCAGGGCCAACGGGAGGCAGGACCTCATCGACAAGGGCGACGCTCTCGCCCAGAGGGTCGCCGCGCTCGTCCTCGCGGCCTCGGAGCGCCTAAGGCAGTACTCTGAGCGCGGCGACCTGTACAACGGCCGCGGCGGCCTGTCCGACTTTGCCGACCGCGACGCCGTGGCGAAGTTCGAGGAATTCGTGGGCGTCCGTCTCAAGAAGGAGATCAAGGCCCTCGAGAAGCTCCTTGAGGTCTTTGAGGACATCGAGGCTCGCGGTGAGGCCGGGGCCCACGGCCCCGCCCCCTCCGGAAGGCTTCCGGACTGGTACTGACGGTAAGGTCCCTCCGGACCGAGCATACCAAGACGGAGACCGACCATGAGCAAGAGCGACAGCAAGGCGGACGAGTGCGGCGTTGGGCTCGACTGCGGGACGATGAACTTCGTCGCCGCCCGGAGGTCCAACAAGAAAACCTTCCACAGGCGCGTCCGTGACGCCTTCCTCGACCTTCCGATCGAGCACAAGCGCATGCTCAAGCTCTCGGGCACCGACTATGCGGAGATAGACGGGAAGCTCCTCGTCATCGGGGACAAGGCCCTCGAGACCGCGAACATCTTCAACCGGGAGGCGCGGCGCCCCATGTCCGGCGGGGTCGTCGCGGCCGGAGAGCTCGACGCCCAGCAGGTCATCGGGCTCATGATGAAGCAGATCCTCGGCCCCCCGATGAAGGACGGGGAGAAGTGCTGCTTCTCGGTCCCGGCTTCCGCCGTGGACGTCGCGCACTCGGACGTGACGTACCACGGGATGGTGATCAAGAAGATCCTGACGGAGCTCGGCTACTCCCCGGATCCCGCGAATGAGGCGATGGCCGTCGTGTTCTCGGAGTGCAGCAAGGAGAGCTTCTCCGGGCTCGGCATCTCCTACGGGTCCGGCATGACGAACGTCTGCCTCTCGTACAACGCCATGTCGGCCCTCGAGTTCTCCCTCGGGCGCGGCGGCGACTGGATAGACGCGGGAGCCGGCCGGGCCGTCAGCACGACCGCCGCGAAGATCTGCGCGCTGAAGGAGAGCGGCATCGACATCACGAAGCCGAAGAGCCGTGAGGAGGAGGCGATCGGGTTCTTCATCCAGACCCTGATCGACTACACGATCGACAACGTGATCAAGCACTTCGTCAAGGCCAAGAGCGAGGTCCTGGTCCAAAAGCCCGTCCCCATCATCGTGTCCGGCGGCACCTCGCTGGCCGAAGGCTTTCTCGACAAGTTCAAGGAGCGGTTCGAGCTCCACCGCGCCAAGTTCCCTGTCCAGATCTCGGAGATCCGCGCGGCCGCCGATCCCATGACGGCCGTCGCCTCCGGTCTGCTGCTGCTCGCCCAGATGGAGGATTGATGATCCTCGAGCAGTACGCGAATCGCCTGTACCTCGGCCACGCTTGCCATCGCTGGTCCGTGCACCCGCTCGTCATAGTTGGAGGCAGCGTCTTCGACCACGCGGACTGGCTGCATCTGAGGGATGACTACGGGGTTCGCTCGGTCCTCAACGTTGAGACCGAGCACTCGGACGAGGGCAAGGGCATCCCGGTTCTGAGCGAGTGCCGCGTCCCCGACGACGGAACGCCGTTCCCTCCGGGCCTCGTCAGGCACGCCGTGAGCTTCGCCCACCTGAATGTGGGGCACGGACCGGTCTATGTCCACTGCCAGCAAGGCGGCTCCCGGAGCCCGGCGTTCGTGTACGCCGTCCTCCGGTGGGTGTTCCAGATGACGAAGCAGGACGCCCTCCAGGCGGTCCGCTCCGGGAAGGACGACTGGTCCGGCGCGGCGAACTACACGACTCCCGGCCCCATATCGGACTACGGACATCACCACTACCATCGCTCGTACATCGAGTCGGTCGAGTCCGCTCTGAGGCCTTAATCGTTGTACGGGCAGGAGGAGAATCATGCATTACAAGGGCATTCAAGTCGGCAAGATCATCGAGACAATCGATGATCTGACCAAGCACTCCTACCCTCATCTCTCGGGAGTGATGAGGTCCTCCTCTTCGCACCTGGCCGCCCCCGCCCCCGCCCCCGCCCCCGCCCCGCCTCCCCCGGAGCCGACCCCGGAGCCGACCCCGGAGCCGACCCCGGAGCCGGAGCAGATTCTGGAACCTGACTCGGCCCTGGAACCTGACTTGGTCCAGAGTCCGGTTCAAGAGCCGTCCAAGTCCTCCAGGAAGTCCCGGAGGTAAAGGCGGGCCGGAAAGCTTCACTGAGACTGCCGGACACCGGGAGGGAGGTGGCCTATGAAGAACTGGCTTGTTTCGGCCACCAAGAAGAGGATCGTTAGGGAGCTCAAGAAGATCCTGTACGACCACCCTCGGTACAGGGCTGACTCGGAGAACGTCCAGGGGAAGTTCTCGTTTGAGCTCAGGCCTCAGCGCGGGATCATAGTGAACAACGCGTCGGCCGACCGCGTCAGGCTGTCGGCCGACAACTACGTCGGCCGGCTGGCCTCCTTCGTGATGCTTGCGCCCGTGGAGAACCTTCCGGGCACTACCATCGAGTGGGTTCGCGAGAACTTCAACGTCCTCGAGCAGCAGTGCGCTGATAGGAACACGTTCCCGAGCCCGCCGGGCGTTTACTTCTTCTCAGTCGTCACGATCCCGAACGACGGCAACACGACCCCCGGGACGTTCACCATAGACCCGGTCCTGACCGTGACGCAGGAGCCCCTCATCCTGTTCACGAGCCCCGCCGACACGGACGCGCAGCTGTCCCACGACAATGTGTACGACGGATCGGTCCGCCTGTGGCTGGACAACCGGAGGGTCCTGGTCCCGGAGGTCGACTACCACGTTGACTATTCGACGGGCCACGTGACTTTCTTGAAGTCCACTCCCGTCGACATGGCGGTGTACGCTGACTACAGGTACAGGATCGGGCTTCAGGGCCCGTTCGAGTTCTTCCGGGACTCGACCAACGAGACCGCCCTCCCCGGCGCCGTGATCGCCTTCGGCGACAGGGCCCAGAACTGCGACAAGGCCGCGATCGTCGTCACCGACACGAGGACTGACGTCGCGGACGTGTACGGGGGCAAGTTCGAGGTCACGTTCGAGCTCATCGTCTTCACCCGGGACACCGAGGACCGCGAGCGCATGACGGACTACGTCATCGTGAAGGTCCTCGAACGCCAGAGCGACCTGGGGTACGACGGACTTGAGCTCCTTGACATCTCCCCTGGAGGGCAGAACGAGGAGGTGTACAACGCCGAGACCGATGAGTACTACTACGACAGCTCTGTGTCCATGTCCCTCAGGGTTGACTGGGAGTCATATGTTCCACTCCCTGTCGTGATCAACCGGGCGGAGATGACGTCCCAGGCCGCCGAGCAAGAGCACGGATACCTGGACGGATCCTTCCCCCTGGACCTCTTGCAGGCCTCAGGCCCGTCCCACATAGCCGGCGTCCCCGTCCTCGTCGGGCGCGGGAAGGGCGGGACTCTGACGTACGAGCGGGTCAGCTGACGGGTACCGTTCAGTACCTTGCCGGTCTACGAATACAGGTGTGAGCCTTGCGGGTCCGAGTTCGAGGAGCTCCTCACTCAGCTCGACGACGTCAAGAAGTACGCCCAGTGGCACCCCTGCCCGTCTTGCGGCGGCAGGGCTGAGCGGCTTGGGATATCCGTCACGAATTTCAAGTTTGCTGGCGGGGTGCGCGGTGAGTCCGGCGTCCACGGGAACTCCGGCGTCCACGACCTTGATTACCCGTCGCTCGACAAGGCGGTCGGAAGGTCCTCCGAGAAGAAGTGGCAGCGCATTAACGCCCAGCGCGCCGAGCGCGAGAAGATCCGCAGGGAGTCCGGCACGAACGCCCTCTCGAAGATCGATGGCAAGGTTGCGCCCGCGAACCCCGAGGTCCTGAAGGTGCGCGAAGCCGCGATTTCGAAGCTCGAACAGGTCAAGAAGAGCTCTTGACTCTCCCGGGCTTGGATTTCGGCTTCGCTTAAGAGAACTCTCAGTTCTCCGGAGTCCCGGGCTCGAATGAGTGAAGCCGCCAAGTCCTCATCGAAACGGTGAGTCTCACTCTGCTGGCTCTCTGCCTTCCGTCCATCGTCATGGGTTTTCTATGGTCGGTGCTCGTGAAGTTCGGGCTCACCTAGCCGTACGAAGACCGAGACCGAGACCGAGACCGTTCTTTTTCGCAAAGACGCATACGCATACGGATATTTAGACCTGTTCAAGGGCATGAATTTCCTATGAGCGAGGTTGGCTAAGATGGGCATCGGACCGTTCACGACCTACGCACCCCCCGGCGTCTACACCAGGACCATCACCGAGCCGGTAGTCACCCAGCTCCTTGGCGGCCTCAGGGTTCCGGTCCTGATCGGGACCGCAAAGGAGACCCTCAGCCAGACGGACTACGAGATCATCCGCGGCTCGAGCAGCGTGGCGGACACGCCCGTGTTCGGCGAGGGCATGACCGGGAGGTTCGTGGTCTCCGGCTCCAACACGGCGCCGGTCCTCGGGCCCGCCGACGGCGCCAGGACGAAGGTCAAGGTCCGGAACCTCCCGATCGTGGACGGATCCGGGATCGGGAAGGTCACCTACGATCCGACGAAGGTCTCCGCGACCGTGAACGGCCAGCAGGCCGTCGTCACGTCCGTCGACGGCCCGAACGGGATCGTCCAGCTCCTCATCCCGCCGCTGCCGGGCGACATCGTCACGGTCAACTACTTCTTCCACCGCGGAGACACCAGGATCACCGACGAC
>Ga0315284_10011308_pt1 | contig 12730 bp, 10 predicted proteins | sample YL17G09_16_MG_FD_203696 | JGI IMG/M metagenome (GOLD analysis project Ga0315284, IMG submission 203696) | Sediment microbial communities from Yellowstone Lake, YNP, Wyoming, USA - YL17G09_16 | ecosystem: Environmental > Aquatic > Freshwater > Lake > Sediment | place: USA: Wyoming | collected... | reverse complement strand
GAGAACTCGACATCGATGGTGGTCTGACGGTCGCGTATCGACCGCCCGATGGCCGCGAGCAGGGCCAGGTTCTCGGCCGTGGGACGGTCGCCTGGGCCGAGCCCGAGGCGCGTCCGCACCTGGGCCTCGGTGACCCCCCGCTTCGCGAGCTTCGCCAGGAATTTCGGCCACTCGTCCGCGACGTCCTGGTACTTCAACGCCGACGCCTTCTTGGCCGCCGCCCGCGCGTCGTCCTCCAGCCAGCCCGGCAGACCGGCGAGGATCGCGTTGCGGATGGCCTTGCTCTGGCCTATCTGGAACGCGATGTCCATCAGGCGCTCCTCGTCGCCTCGCTGGTGCTGCTCGCTCTTTCGCTGCCGGAAGAGCCGGGGGTACGCGACCCCCTGCTCCACGTCCACGAAGGTCGCCTCGAAGAGCCAGTGGGTCGCGTCCTCCTCGATCAGACGGGGGAGGCAGGTGCAGTTGCCCCAGTTCCGCATCAGCATCTCCGCACCACCGATGGTGCAGCCCTCCACGAACTTGTCCTCGTTGGTCTCGCGATCTTTGCCGGCCTTCCACGAGTAGTAGTACTCGTCGGCCATGCGCCCCGCCTCGAACAGCACTTGCTCGACGACGCGAGTCATGCTGCGACGCTGGCGATCGTGCATGATGGCGGCGACGACGTGCGGCGACTGCGTGTGCTGGATGTCCGCAAATTCATCGCTCGAAACGAGGTGGGCGCTCTGACGCGGGGCCGCCGTCGAGACGCGGGGCGAGTAGGCTGGCTTGGTTTGGGTTCGCATGGTTGCCCACTGTGCTACTGCAGACCGCTGCCCGTCAACCTTTGTTGCCACTGCCCTGACAAAGTGCGTCACGCCAGCCTCCGAAATGTTGACAACCTTGGTTGCCGGGGGCTACCAGTGATCATCCCATGCGGTCCACCTTTGGCAGCCGTCTCCGTCGCGCCCGTCTTGCTCGTCGCCTGGGGTCTCGGGAGCTGGCCAGGAAGGCGAGGCTGCGGGAGGGGCATGTGTCGATGCTCGAGGGTCGCGAGGGAGACGCGGCCAGGAGTACGGCCGAGAAGCTGGCGCGGGCGCTCGACGTCGATCCAGCCTGGCTGATGTTCGGACAAGGCCATGGGCCAGCGCCGCGCGTGAAGCGCGCGGGGGCCGTCACGGCAGAGAAGAGCGGCTACGTCGTCGCCAAGAAGACGGCAGCGCGAAAGGCGTCCTGATGGCGACGTGCACGCACGAGACCCCCGGCGCGCGGGCCGGCGACCCTTCCACTCCCTGCCGCTCGCGAGCCGTCGCGGGGACATCGCTCTGCGCGCCCCACACGACGGCGGCGTTCAAGCAGAAGGCCGAGCAGCGGCTCGCGCTGGCGCGTGGAGCTGGCAGCGAGCACGAGGGCGCAAACGCTGCGCTCGCCGCCTGCGCGCTCATGGAGCAGCATCGGTTGGTCTTCTATCCGCGGACGCCGATGATCGAGCGGGCCGTGGCCATCCACATCTCGGCGGCGACCGAGGACGACAAGCGCAAGGCGGCGCTGAACGTCGCGCGCGCCTCGGTCGATTCGCAGGTGCTCACGTACGAGGAGCGCGAGCTGATCTTCGACGCCGAGCGGGTGGTCGCCGAGCGGCGCGACGCGGAGGCCCGGCGCCAGCAGGCGGTCAGCTTGCGGCAGCAGGCCGCCGCCACGATCGCGGAGGGGATGGTCTGGATGCGCGCGGCGTCGGGCGTCGTCCGAGACATCATGGGCGGCGTCGAGACGCGCGACGGGCTCCCCATCATGGATCGCGCTCAGGAGATCCAGAACGGGCTTCGCGAAATCGACACGAAATTGCAGGGCTTCCGGGATGCCATCACGGGGGCCAGCGAGCCGGCGCCCAGGGCCAGGCCCGCCCGGACAAGCACGAAGCCCCGTCCCAAGGTCGCCAAGTCCACAGGACGAAAGCGCGCGGGCGTGGCAGGGAGGAGCAAGAGCGGAGGAGGGGGGTGAGGGCTTGGCTTCATGGCTGACTTAGTAGAGCATCGTCTGCGTACAGAAACGCGAACGCCCGACCGAGGTGGAATCTCGCCGGGCGCAGCGTCCCTCGCCTGCCTCCCCGGCGCGCGGGGGACGCCACAAACAGTGGGGTCCGGGGAGTGTGGTGACCATGACCAATCTAGCTATTCCGCAAGGAAAGGGCAATGTGCCCGTGACTTCAGGCGGCGGCGTCACGCCGATCGTTCTGCGTGACTACCAGACGAAGGGCATGGACATGGTGCGGCGCGCCTTCGGCTCCAGACAGCCCGACGGGGCCGCCACGCACTCGGTGCTGCTCGTTGCCCCTACCGGAGCTGGGAAGGGCACGCTGGCCGCGTACGCTCTCACGGAGGGCGCTCGCAAGGGCAGGCGATCCCTCTTCGTGGTTCACCGCCGCGAGATCCTCCGGGACCAGTACGGGCGCCTCCTCAAGGCGGGCGCGCCGTGCGGCATGATCCTGCCCGGCGAGCCGTACGATCCCGACGCGCTCATCCAGGTGTGCTCCGTCCAGACGCTGTTCGCGCGAGGCCACCGCCCGCCGGCCGACTTCGTGTTCTGGGACGAGGCGCACCACGCGGCAGCTCGCAGCTACCGCGACATCCGCAACGCCTACCCGAAGGCCAAGCACCTGGGCGCCAGCGCGACCCCGCAGCGTGGCGACCGCACGGCGCTCGGCGATGTGTTCCAGGAGATGATCGTCATCGCGTCGCCCAGCGAGCTCACAGCTCGCGGCTTCCTCGTGCCGTGCGCGGCGTTCGCGCCTGATCACAACCTGGGAGAGAACCTGGCCCAGGACCCCGTCCAGGCGTACATCGAGCGCGGCGAGGGCAAGCGCGCGTTCGTGTTCACCGACCGCAGGGTCATCGCCAACGACATCGCCGAGCGGTTCCGGCAGGCAGGGATCGACGCCGTCGCCATCGACGCCAAGACGCCGGAGCCCGTGCGGCGCCTCCAGCTCGAGATGTTCCGCCGCGGCCAGATCCGGATCGTCGTCAACGTCAACACCATGACGGAGGGCGTCGACATCCCCGAGGCCAAGGTCTGCATCCTGGCGAAGAAGTGCGCGACGCTCGCCGTGTACCTGCAGGCCGTGGGGCGCGTCCTGCGCCCCGCCGAGGGCGAGGGCAACGCCATCCTGATCGATCTCTGCGGGAACCTGCACATCCACAAGCTCCCCGGCGACGACCGGCTGTTCTCGCTCACCGGCAAACCGATCTCCAACGTCGAAGAGGAGGCGGAGGACGAGCTCCTCGACTGCCCGGCCGGGTGCGGCGCCACCGTGCGCTCGATGCACATCGCCGAGAGCGGCCCAGGCTGCCCAGGCTGCGGGTGGAAGCGGGAGGCTCGCCCGATGGCCGCCATCCTCGACGAGCGCCTCCACGCCTACGGAGAGCAGCTACCGTTGCCGTTCGCGGTGAACTCATGAGCGAGCCAGACGGGCCAGGGCCTGACGGGCCTGAGACAGAGCCTCCGTTCGACGCCGAGCCGCTCTGGGACGACGACGACTTCGCGTACGAGCCGCGGTTCTCCGAGATCGAGCAGCGACTCAGCGCCGTCGAGGCGGTGCAAACACGACCTCCGATGGTGATGCAGTTCACGTGCTCCTTCTGCAACACGAGCGAGGAGCGGGAGATCCCCGAGGGCCCCACGCAGTGGCCGCAGGTTCTCCAGGGCATCCGCGAGGAGATCCGCATGTGCGCGCTCCTCGACATGCCGCACCAGCGTCAGTTGAACCCGCCCCCCGTCGACATCCGGTGCGAGCAGTCGGTCTGCGCCGGCGCGATGCACGGCATCCGGATCCTCCACCAGGAGAAGCTCCGTCGCTCGCACTTCAGCGTGGCGCTCTACGGCTGGGTCTGGGAGCTGGCGCTCGGCGAGGGGGCCACCACGACCAGGAAGATCGACCCGGAGAAGCTCGCCATGATCTTCGAGCAGCGCGGCCTGGGGCGCGCGGAGCATGTGCTCGCCGAGCTGGAGTTCCTGATCTCCCCCGTGGTGTTCTGCCGCGTCGACTCCGCGTCGGGCGTGTCCCCGGTGAAGCGCCTGCTCTTCCTCGCGTGGCAGCGCGACATGATGGTGGACGCCTTCGCGCTCGGGGAGGTGCTCCGCCAAGATCTCGACGATCAGGGGCGACAGCCCCTCTACGGCGCCCACCTCTCGGCCGACGTGATCGACGAGCGGCACGACCGCTTCGCCAACGGCATCATGGAGCGCCTGAAGGTCCTCCGCGACAAGCTCCGGCAGGGGCCGCCATGACGGTGCGGGTCGTGCCAGGACAGGGCGGGGGCAAGAAGAAGAAGCCGCCGCCTCCTCGACCCAACGGCAACGGGGGCGGAGGCGGAGGCGGCGGGAGCTCGGGCCACTGGACGAACATGTTCACGTCCACGAACGGCTCGTTCGCGGCGACCGTCCACAACGTCGTGGTGATCCTGCAGTACGACCCGGCCTGGGAGGGGGTCCTGCAGTTCGACGAGTTCGCGCAGCGCGTGGTGTACGTGCGGCCCATGCCGTCCCACGAGTACGGCGCCAAGAGCTACACGCCACCGAGGAACCGGGACGGGGACGAGGCCTCGGGGAGCCAGTTGCGGCGCTACGTCGGCACCGAGGTCGGCGACGAGGACTGCTACCGCGCCGCGGTGTGGATCGAGCGCGTCTACCGGATCAAGATCTCGTCGGGCTCCGTGCACGAAGCCATGGAGATCGTCGCCCGCGCGTACTCGGTGCACCCGGTGCGCCAGTTCCTGAGCTCCCTCGTCTGGGACGGCGTCCCCAGGCTCGGCAAGATGTCGCGCGCGCCGGGCACCAACGGGCCGAACGATCCGGGCCTGCCCGGATCGTTGTCGTGGCTCTCGCGGTACATGGGGGCGGACGACACCGACTACACCCGCAACGTGGGGCGCTGGTGGCTCATCTCGGCCATCGCCAGGATCTTCGTCCCAGGCTGCCAGGCCCAGCACATGATGGTGCTCGAAGGCGACCAGGGCCTCGGCAAGAGCCGCGCGCTTCGCGCCCTCGCCGACCCGTGGTTCTCCGAGGATCTCCCGGACACGACGAGCAAGGACTCGCTCCAGCAACTCCTCGGCGTGTGGATGATGGAGGTCGCCGAGATGGACGCGATCAACAAGGGCGGGATCAACGCCGCGAAGCGGTTCGTGTCGAAGGCGGTCGACCGTTTCCGCCCCCCGTACGCGAGGAGGGTGCGCGACTTCCCGCGCCAGATCGTGTTCTGCGGGACCACGAACCAGTCAGCCTACCTGACCGACACCACGGGAAACCGGCGCTACTGGCCCGTGATGACGCGGGCCATCGACGTCGATCTCCTGCGTGCCGAGCGGAGCCAGCTCCTCGCGGAGGCCGTCCTCGCCTTCCAGGCCGGCGAAGACTGGTGGCCGGCGCCCGAGCAGGTCGCCGTGCTCAAGGAGCAACAGGACGAGCGCGTCGAGCAGGACGCGTGGTTCGGGCCCGTCTCCGCGCTGCTTCGCAACCGCCACATGCTCGCCGAGACAGGCGTCACCGTCGCCGACGTGCTCTCCGGCCTCCAGATCGACAAGGGCAGGTGGGGGCCGACCGAGGAGCGCCGAGCCATCCGTTTGCTCCTGCAGCTCGGACGTCACCGGGTGCGCCGTCTCTACGACGGGATCCTGCAGTTCGTCTACGATCTGCCTGCGCACGCCACCAAGCCGCCAGATCCTCCGCCAGCCCCTGCGCCCGAGCCACCGCCGGAGCAAGGCGTCCTCTGGGGCGACGACGAAGAGGAGGACTGGAGGTAGGACGACACCTGTGGTACCACAACCAAGACGATCCCCATGGCGATGAGCGCGACACAGATCGAGACGATCCGAGCGGCGGGGCCCACCCTGCTCCACACCGCCGACGGTGAGCCTTCCTGCGGTCTCGATGAGACCTACGCGGGCTGGTACGAGCTGCTCCTCGACGTGACGAAGGACATCGAGCTCGAGCTCCAGAAGATCCCCGAGGACCAGCGCGGCAGATACCACGCGCGCCAGATCAAGACGAAGTTCGGGGGGCTGTGTGTCTACATGTCCGAGTACACGCCCGCCATTCACGACATCATCGCCGCAGCCTGGGCCCTGTCCGAGGTGACGTGCGAGACGTGCGGACAACCCGGAAAGAGGCGCGGCAAAGGCTTCGTCTTCACGGCGTGCGAGCAGCACGCGACGGAGCGCCCGACATGAGCGCCGAGCGCGACCTGGCAGAGATCGAGGCCCTCGCGTCGCTCGTGACCACCGAGGCAGCGTCGGCCAGTGCCGCGTACTCGCTGTTCGCGGCCGAGTTGCTCCGCCCCACGCCGGCGATGCTCGTCGCTGCGAAGGCCGTTCTCGTCGCAGCCCACGAAGTCCTGGCGGTCGCCACGATCGGCCTCTCCACCGCAGCGTTGGTGGTCCGCGACGCGAAGGACGCCTCGATGGCCTGGCCTCTCCCCGCCGCCGAGGGTCAGGCGCCGAGCGCCACGGCCACCAAGGCCAGGAAGGTGCAGGCGGTGAAGAAGCGCGGATCGAAGATCACTCAGATCTCCGACTTCATCCGCCGCCGGAGGCCCAAGGCCGACGCCTGACGTCCTGCTTCGTCGTCATCATGGCGAGACGGTAGGCCCCGTAGGCCCCGACCGTGAGCACGCCAGCGAGCAGGACCCACGGGAGCCTGCTCGCCCCCGGCGGAGGCTGATCCGCGGGGGGCTCTGCGGGGGGCACCACGGGGGGCGGGCGTTCCTCGACAGGCATGTCCTGGGGATCGGTCGACGGCGGCGCCGGGGGAACACTCAGCACCTTCATCTCGTTGGGCACGAGCTGCTGCACGACGGGCCCAGGGGCCAGGGAGGGGGGCAGGAGGCCGTTTCCGAGGAACGGCACGAGGAACGCCTCGAAGACGGGCTTGGCGAGCTGCCAGGCGTGCTGCGTGTGGCCAATCTGGCTGCCGTAGTCGAGCAGGAACAGATCGCCGGACCTGGCCCAGAGCGCGGCCTTCGCGGCGTCGGGCGCCGGGAGCGTCGCGAGGGCCGAGGGCGGCAACGGAGTGACCGGCGTGCGCGCGAAGCCCACGGCCGAGTTGAAGCTCGCCCGCGCGCACTGCGAGCCCGTGGTGAAGGCCGGGCCTCCTCCACCAGCTCCCGCGGTGTACACCATGAGCCGGTCGCGCTTCGCGGCTCGCGTGCCGAAGGACACGTACCCAGGCTTGGCCTGAGCGTTGGTGTCCGAGTAGCAGGCGTCGAGCACGATGGCGGCGGCGATGCGCCCGCTGTTCTCGAGGAGCAGCGGGTTGAGGAGCGCGTGGCCGGCGCTGAACCCGGCGACGGCGATGTGCGCGTAGCTCGACACCGGCGGGAGCTTCCGCGAGGCGAGCAGGCCGTCGAGGATGTCCCCGGAGGGCGTCTGCTGACGCGCCCAGGCGGCGAGGTTGGCGAAGGCGAGCGCAGAGAACTGCGAGCCGTCCGGCCCCGCGATGCCCTGACCAAACGTCACGATCTGCGTGGGCTGCTGCCAGACGATGCCGGCGAGCGCTTCCGGCGATACAGGGCCGCACCAGAGAACGAGGCTTGGGGGGCTTGGGGTGGTCACGAGGGCGAGTCTATCCCTCCTCCAGAAACGGCGCTAGGTGCCCAGGATCCGCCGCCTACGCGCGCCAGCCGCGCACGTCGAACATGACGATGCCGCCGTCCGCCCTGCGTCCGACGTTCGAGTACGGGCTCAGGTCGAACAGCAACATGCCAGCGCGGCTCGCCGCGGCCAGCGTCGTGGCAACGTCCCTGAACGGCGGGAACGAGGCGGACAGCGCGGCGACCTCCTCGTCGTAGGCCCCCTTGTCCCCCCTGGCCGCGTTCAGGCGCCTCATCACCGAGGACAGGCCCGAGAAGTAGTCTCCGGGCTCGTCCTCGCGTAGCGGCGTCACGTCCTCTCGAACGTACGCCCAGATCTTGTTGCGCTGCCCGTCCGGATCCCAGGGCAGCCGGTACGCGAACACCTCGACGGGCGACAGGAGACTTGCGAAGCCGACGCGATCCTTCTTCGGCAGCGCCGCGATGGCTTCGATGCCGTTCCGTTCCAGCTCGTCCGTGGTCAGCTTCAGGACGGCGGCGCCCTTCTTTCGAGTGACGAGCGGCACCGCGCAGCCCATCGTGCCGCACCCGTAGATCCTGTCGCGCGTCGTGATCCCGAAGAGCGCCTCGGCCTGGGCGACGTAGGTGCCGATGTTGGAGATCGGACCCGCCTGGCCGGCGACGGTGGAGTCGCTGAGCGGGTTCTTCCGCCGCCTCCGAGGGTTGTCGCGCCGAGGCGCAGGCTCTTCAGCGCGCGCCCCTCGATCCAGACATTCTGCGAGCCAGTACGAGCCCTGGCGACCGGAGAGGCGGATCGATCCGCGCTTCTCGAGCGCCTTGAGGAAAGCCTCGCCCTCCGGGCCGACAGCCTCGGCGACGAATTTTGGCGTGCCGTACCCCTTCATCAGCCGACACCAGATCGCCAAAAGACGCGAGCCGGCGCCCGCGCGACGCTGGTTCGCTGACACGAGGAACAGCGAGCCGTGGTACTCCGCGTCCTCGTCGTCCCAGCGGATCGTGCCGGTGAGCAGACCGTCGCCCTCCCCTCCGTCGCTGACGCTGATGTTGTGGGTGAGCGGATCGACGCCGAGGGCCCCCGCCGAGCCGATGGAAATCTTGGCGGACCTCTTGCCGCCGTTCACGATCTCGACCGTGTACGGCACGCCGGTGCTGTCGTCGACCCAGCGGTAGGTGATGGGGCGGTAGACCGGCACGATGGGAGGATGGTCGACGTCCGCGACGTCCTGGTCGCGCACGCCGCGACCGGCCAGGATCTCGGCCCGCAGCTCGGCGGCTCGGGCCCGGAGGCGCGTGTAGTCAGCGTCCGGGAGGCTCTCCCCGCGGAGGTTCATGGCGATGGCCACCGGCTCCTCGCGAGCCAGGATCTTGAGGCCCAGGTCCGCCGCCTTCCGGTCGAGCACCTGCTGCGCGCCGCGCGCTGCGGCCTTGACCTGGGCTCCCTTCTTCTTGGCTCGCGCCCCCTGGACCTTGGCAAGCAAGGTGTGCGTGCTGCAGGCCCTGGAGATATCGGGGTTGTCTTTGCAGTCCCCCTCGTGGATGCGGCACAGCGGAGCGTTGTCGCCGAGGTTCGTGACGGCTCGCTCGACGATGAAGAGCGCCTGGTCGATGATCGATGCGCTCCAGATGTTGTGCCACCCACCGCCGCTCTTCCGCTGCTCGTTGATGACGTTCGTCTTGAAGTGCCAGCGACGGCTGGGATCCGACGGCGAGAGGAAGTTCCCCCACCGATCAGGCTGTCGCCCGCGAGCCATCAGCCAGGTCCGAAGGATGGTCTTGCCCGTCGCCGACGTGACCTCGCCGGCGACGCGCTGGTAGGAGTCGACGATCGCCCGCGCGACATCGGGGGACATGGGGGTCGGAGCTGGGGCCATCCACCGGAGCCTATCGCTTTTCGGCCTGGCCCCGCCACTTCCTGGTCTTCAGCGGCGCCGATGCGCTTCGGCGCGCTGGGCTTCTCGGCGAGCCACGCGTTCGGCAGCATGGACGAGATCGATCTCGGGGACCTTGCTGACGACGTAGGCGCGCGCTTCGGCGCGCGACTTGAACACAGGCTCGTCCTCGATGTCCCAGAGCGTGACGCGGTAGCCCACGACCGTGTACTTGTAGCTCGAGTTCCCTCCGCGCGAGGCGACGTTCTCGGCTTCGGTTTCGCGGCCGAGGTAGCCGACCTCGATGCCGTCGATGGTGATGGGGGCGGCCCAGTCGTCCGGATCGCCGGAGCGGTTGAACGCCCCGATCTTGACGGCGGGTCCTGCGGGGTTGTCTCTTCTTGCTTTCTCCTTCATCGGCTCGTCGAGCACCTGGAGGCGGCCGTCGGGCGTCTCGACGAGGTCCACGACCATGTCAGCCGCGTTCTCGTCTTCGCTCGGGCTCTCGAACCCGGCGGGGGCGTGACGCGTGGGGTTGTCGCGGCGCTCCCATTCGCGACCGTAGCCGCCCTGGGGGCGTGTCCGAGCGGCGAGGGCTCTGCTCTGCGCGGCATCGACGCTGGCTTCGTAGGCTCGCTGGTACTCCATGTAGAACGTCGCGACCTCCTTGGGCGCGGACTTCGGAGCCTGCTCGACCAGCCAGGCACCGTACTTGTAGTCCTGCAGGCGCTCGGGCGGGATCTCGACGTTGTTGTGGTCCATCGCGAGGTCGGCGGCTTTGTGGCCGAGGGCCCGTCCTGCCGCGTTGCTCCGGAATGCCTCGTTCCAGGCCGCCGTATTTCTGGCGATGTCGCGAAGCCCCTCCTCCCGGCGGCGGCGCTGCGCAGGCGTCTCCCGCTTCGAGGTGGCACGGCGCTTCGCAGGGTTCTCCGCTCGGGAGCCAGCAGGCCCTTCCTTCTTCTGCTTCCAGCGCTTCAGGCATACCTGGAGCGCCTTCTCGCTGAGCTTCGACGGCGGCGCGTTCTTCACGCCCCTGTGCTGGATGACGTGCATCGTGGCGCGGTCGAGCTCGACCGTCGATTTGTGGACGACGCCATGCTTGTCGGTGACCCGGAGCGACACGACCACGTACTCGCCCTTGCGGACCAGGGGCATGTGCGTGAGCACGCAGTGCTCCATCTCCTTGCCCTCGGCGGCGAACTGGGCCGGGCGGTTCAACAGGGTGGCGCACCGGACCGGCTGCCACCAACTCGGCTGTGGGGCGATGGGCTTCTGGTTCTTGGCGCGCTTGGCCTCGTGCTCCAGCTCCTTCACCATCCGCTGGGTGGCTGCCTCGAAGGTGGCGCGGACGGATGGACGGAGATCTTCGTCCTTCAGCTCGTCCACGCGCTCGATGAACCGTCCGCCTACGACACCGCCGTCTGGGCCGCGCTCCTCGCGGTAGATCTCCATCGCCTCGCGCTGCGCCGGATCGCGCCACCGGTCGATCAGCCAGCGGGCGATCGGCACCGAGTCGAGCCGCTCCGTGGATACCCAGACCGCTGCAGCCGGTGCTCGGTCGTTGATGAGCCATGTGGCCGGGCTGTGGAAGCGGGCCTTGAGCGACAGATAGGTGTGCGCCTCCTTGGCCGTGAGCCCCGTCACGCTGGCCGGATTCTCGCCGAGAACGATGCGCGCCTGGTGTTGCAGCGATGCCTCCGGGTAGGCCTCGCTGAGGGGCTTGGCATCTTGGCTGAATCCGAAGCCGCTTTCGCCTCCACCGAAGCGCTGATCGCGGCGCGAAGTCACCGGCGCCGGGAGCGACACGAGCCGCGGGTCGAGCACGCGCAGCGCCGTGGCGATCTTCTCGCGGCGCTCAGGCGGAGCCCTCTCCAGCATCGCAGCGGCCTCGCGCAAGCGAGCGACGAGCGCCTTCGGCGGCTTGGGCATCCCCTCGAGCTCCGTCGCCGTGGCGAGCAGGATCTCGTGGTACTCGGCGGTGGGATTGCTCGCTCGGGATTTCATTGTTTTTCCTCGACGAAGATGAACTCGAAGCCGGCGGCCTGCACGAAGTAGGCGTCGCGACCGCCCCAGGTCGAACGGTAGGTGCTCGCATCGCCAAGCGCGCCGAACCACTCGCCTGGCGACTCGCCCTCGTCGAGCAGAGGCGTCAGGTCCACGTGCGCCTGAAACTCACGACGAGACACGGGCTGCGCTGCGGCCATCATCGCCTGCCAGGCACGCTCTCCGCTCGGGCTGCCGCGTCGCAGCTTGTCGCACTGCCCGAGGAACGCGAACCGCGGGCGCTGCGCGGCCGGGTGACGGACGTGGGTGGGCTCGATGGCCACGATGCGGGCGCTCCGCACCGTGAGGACGGGCTCGCGGTCCTCGACGTTGCCCGAGAGGACGTCGCGCGGCTCGAACGAGAGCGTGAGCAGCACCTCCTCGACGCCAGGGGCGAGCTCCTCGTCGATGTCCGAGTAGTACGCGAGCACGAAGTCGCGGTTCGTCGAGAGGAATAGTCCAGCGCCGGGCATGCGCATCGTGGCGCCTACCTTGGCCGGGCTCGACTGCCGCGGATCGGCCAGCGAGATGAGCCGGTTTCCGGCGCGGTGGATGACCTTGTAGCCGAGTTGCTCGGGGTTCTTCTTGCGGCCGTTCGCGTAGGCCGTGGCGCCAGCCACCACCGGCGTGATCGGCATCACCGCGAAGAGCGCCGCGACGCCGGCGAGGGCGAGCGGGTTCGACGAGCGCGTCCCCCGTCGCCGTTCCACCTCGTCCCGCAGGAGCTCCAGCTCGCGGCTGATCTCCCCCAGTTGGCGGGCGGCCCCCGGTCGTTCGGAATGGCTGGCCATGGCGAGGGCGGGGCCGATCGCCGCTCGCGATGCGCGCTGGATCTCGTGAAGGATCTCGCGGTCTCGATCGGGCGCTGCCGGAAGGGCTGAGGAAGATCCCTCGGTCTGCATGTCCAGATCGTACACGTCAAACCCCACGCGCTGGGCGTATTCCACCTCATCCCCCAGGGTGCCCACGAGGCTGCTGTTCTGCTGGCGGGCCATCCAGTCCCTGGCCAGCGTCATGCTGCGTTGCTCGCCGACGATCTCGCGTCTCCCGGTGATCGGGTTCCGCCAGGAGATGAGCACCCCGTCCACCGAGCGCTTCATCGGGGCGCGGGGAACGATCGGTGAGCTCACCGCCCGGTGAGCGCGCGCCACGAGCTGCGCCTTGGTGCCCCACAGCGCCCTGTCCATCCTGCGCAGCACCGCCTTGAGCTCCGGCACCGTCATCCGCTGGAGGTCCTCCA
>Ga0315284_10011306_pt1 | contig 12731 bp, 6 predicted proteins | sample YL17G09_16_MG_FD_203696 | JGI IMG/M metagenome (GOLD analysis project Ga0315284, IMG submission 203696) | Sediment microbial communities from Yellowstone Lake, YNP, Wyoming, USA - YL17G09_16 | ecosystem: Environmental > Aquatic > Freshwater > Lake > Sediment | place: USA: Wyoming | collected... | reverse complement strand
GAACTCCGTCACACAGCGCCTGTATGGTGAGATCGTGATTAGCACCAACGGCTCAATCAGGGTGAAACCACGCCAGCCGCCTCTTCACGGAGGCGGCTGGTCGCGTCTATGGGAAAGCGGAGGCCGGATCGCACCGCGGTGGGGCGACTGGGGATCGGGACGGTCCGCTGGGAGAGGTGGCCGCTAACGCGTGGGGAATAGGGCAGTCTGCTGTCTTGGCCCGCCCTGCGCTGCTGGTGGAGTCCCCCTCCGATACCAGCGGCCGGGGTGGGCCTTCTCACTGTCTCCACTAGGGAAGCGCCGGCCGCGCACCCGCGCGCCCACGGACGGCCGCGGCGTTCCGCCCTCACCCCGCCGCTCACTGACCTGCTACCACCACCCACGCGATATGGCCCCCGCTCCGTGAGAGAAGAGGAGCAGGGGCCCTGTCGAGGAGGCGTTCACACGCCAATCGGGTCGTACCACATCCGGGCGCCGTCTCAGCACGTGACGCGGCTGCTCGCGTGCTGCTCTTGCGACATACCGTTCCGCTCTCCGGTCCTCCCCGCCGACGCGGGCCCGGCGCCCAGGGACGTGTCTCCTGCGGCTGGCGCAGGAGGCGGAGGTAGTCCAAGTCTAGTCGCTACCACGCGCTGACACACGGAGGTCGGCAACAGGCGAGCGGGACGTCTGCCCCGCTCGCCTCTCCGCGTGCCCTCGTGGGAGGTGGGTGGTATACTGCACCCCGGAGAGCGCGATGACGGGCAGACGCAGGATAGGCGGGTGGTGCCGGTGCGGCAAGTTGGCCAGGAGTGCCAACGCGGGGATATGGCGTGTCACCAAGGACGGGTCCAGCTACTACGCAATGAAGGTCCCCCACCGACAATCCCGCCATGAGGAGCCCTACCAGCGATTTGAGCGAGAGGTGCACATCCTCAGGCAACTGAGCGGGACGCCAGGTGTTGTGGAAGTGATCGAGAGTCACCTCCCTGAGAAGCCCTCGAAGGCTGAGCCCGGCTACTATGTCATGCCCGTGATGCGCCCCGCGACAGAGACCATCGGGGCTTTGAGCGTTAACGAAGCGCTTGAGGGAGTCCTCCAGATCGCGCGAGTGCTGGCCGCGCTAGCCGAGCGCAAGATCACGCACCGAGACATCAAGCCAGACAATCTCTTTCTCTACGATGGGCAGTGGGTGGTAAGCGACTTCGGCCTGGTGAAGGGGCCGGAGTGGCCGGCGATCACCGAACCGGGGAAGAAAATCGGGTCCATGTGGTACATCGCACCGGAGCTGGTGAACCCTCGGGGCGAGCTGGACTACGCGGCGGCAGACGTCTACAGCCTCGGGAAGACGCTCTGGGTGTTGCTGACCGGGATGCGATTCCCGGTGCCCGGGCCGCACCTGTCATACCCACGGTGGGCGGCCGACCTGTACTCTGTCGCCAGTTATGCGCCCATGCCGCCCCGACGCGGCCAGATGCTTGACTCGTTGCTGCAGCGCGCTACGCATGGCGTCCCGGGGGAGCGGCCCGGCATGGGAGCCTTTGCAGACGAGGTAGAGTCCATCCTCCGATGGGAGGGAGGCAACGCCAACATGACCCCAGCTGATCTATCCGAGATGGCGAAACGGATCGCGGCAGCAACCCGCCCGGAACTCGACCAAGCGGAACTGCGCCGACTGCGCGCCAAGCAACTTGGTGAGCTCGTCAATCAGCTGCTGCTGCCGGCCCTCGATCCAATCCACAGGACACTGAGCCAAATGCAGTCGCCCGGACTCACGGTGGGGCTCGGCCAGGGCAATGATATCCCAGCGTGTCACGATCAGGGCCGAGGGGGCAGCCCGATCGTGACCGGCGCGTGCGCGGCGATAGAGGTGCGGATGGCAACTCGGAAGGCGCCGCGTTTGCTCTGCGGCTTCCTCACACACGCGCGGCTCGATGGCCACGTCTGCATCCAGGCGGGCCACCACCTCCTGACTGTGGCGAACCCCCCGAAGGCGCATGAGCCGTTTGCATGGCATACTCTCTGGAGTGGCTACGTTGAGGTGCCTTTCGGGAGTGTCAATGAAAGCCGGGCGGTTGGCGAGTTCACTAGAGAGCTATCGAACCGGCTCGTGGGAGTCATGCAGAGGTTCACAGAGCTGGTAGAGCAGTAGCCGGCCTCCTGCTCTGACCGTCCCGGGCACCGTGCCTGGCGGCGTTCGGCTGACACGCGGAGAGGCGCGTTTGGTGCTAGCGGTGCCGATTGCCGGCCGGGCCCTGGGCTCGCGCTGCGCCTCCAAGACTTCTCTCGATCCCTCCCGCCCCTGCAGGCGGAAGAGTCTTTAGCTTGCTCTCTTCCGGGTGCCCGCCCGCGTTTTTCCAGAAACCTTAGTTTTCCCTAGTTTCTGGCGACCCCCAGAAAGGCCCAAAACCAATCCTGGAACCCCTACCACCCCTCCTGGGCCGCCTCCCTCAAGTGCAACCCAGAACTGGTTTTTGGGGTGCTGTGAGCCCATAACTGTGTCGTATGGGGCCAGCATTCGGCTGCGGAAGGCAGACCGCGTGCGTCGGCGTGAGACGCGGCTGGCACCCACCCCCGGCTAGGATTCGCCGCGGCCGTGATTGCCCGGCAAGTCCGCCACCTGGTCCTGCAGGTCCTCCATCTCCAGATGGGTGTACCGCTGGGTGGTGGTAACCCAGGCGTGGCCCAGGAGTTCCTGCACCGCCCGCAGGTTGGGCCGGGCGCGCAGGGCGTGGGTGGCGAAGGTGTGGCGCAGCACGTGCGGGCCGGAGCGATCGGTGACGCCGGCGGCCCGCAGATATCGGTTCACCAGCAGCGCGATGCCGCGCACGGAGAAGCGATCCCCGTTGCGGCTCAAGAAGAGCGCCGACTCCGTATCCTCGCGGTCGGCGAGGTAGGCCAACAGCGCGTCCGCCGCGGGGCGGTTGACGGGTAGCCGGCGTAGCCTCCGCCCCTTGCCCACTACCTGGAGTGCACCCCACCCCTCCACGGGCAGACGCATGTCATCACGACTCAGAGCACACAACTCCCCCACCCGCAGGCCGGTGTTGTAGAGCAGCATCAGAATGGCGCGGTCCCGTCGGCCGGTGGCAGTATCGGGCGAGGGTAGGGAGAGCAGACGCTCCACCTCGGGGACAGTGAGGTGTTTGGGGGCCAGCGGCGGACCCAGACGAATGGAGCGCAGCGCCTGCGCGGGGTTCGTCTCCAGCCGGCCCTCCTCCCAGAGGAAGCGGCAAAACGAGCGCGCCGCGGCGATGGCGCGGTTGATGCTCGACGGTGAACGGCCGGCCTGCTGCTGACGGCGGAAGCACTCCCGCAGGTCCGCCGGCCGCACCTCAGCCAGCGGCCCAGGCAACGCGGCCAGCACCACCTCCAGGTCCCTGCGGTAGGACCGTGCCGAATGGACCGACCGCCCCTCCAGCGCCAGCGCGTCCAAGAACGCCTCCAGCTCCCGCGCGTCCGGCCGCCGATCCTGCTGCCGCCTTGTCGCCATCCTCGCCTCCTTCCGGCTTCTCGCCAACTTCCGATAGGCCATTAGGGAGGATGTTGGCCAGATTATGTAAACTAAAAGATTATGTTGTGTTGCATTGTCCAGACACCGGTAACGCCTCTGCAGGGCCGAAGGCGCGGCCGCCGGGGGAGTAACGCCCATCGTCCGAGGTCCACAGGCCGCCCCACACGCGCCGACAACGCCGTGAACAGCAGTAAGGCGAGCCACACCCCCAACCGGCCGCCGAAAGCCCGACACAGGCGCACGTGGCGCGCCATTCGCGGCAACGTGCGCACACAGGACGGATTGCCTTAGGGCGGCACCCCTGTGGCATTCGCGGGCATTTTCAGTTGCGCGATCCCCGCTTGATTGCCGCGGAAGGTCCTGCCACTATGGGCATGGAACCAATAGGGCCACGTGCCGGGTGGGCACACTACCCGTTGCTCGACTTCTAGGCCAGGCGAGGGGAATGTCAGCGAAGCCAACGGTTGACCTTGATCTCCGCGAGCAGCAGGTCCAGGACCTGAGCAACCGCGACGCCGTCGCGGGCTTCTTTGCGGCCCTGGGCTATGACACGGCGGCGCGGACGCGCCAGACTGCGGCGAACCTGGGCATCACGGCCGAGGGCCTCGCCAACCAGATCCGCCACGCGGAGTTGCTCGCCGACCAGGAGGGACTGCTCCAGGTCTACCTGTTCGAGCTGAACTCGGTCACCGTCGCGGCCACGCAAGGGCTCGCCCGTGTCTTCCGCAATCGCGCGGGGAACTTCCTCCTCGTCCTCACCACCAGGGACTACGACCATCTCGACTTCGTGCTGCTAGAGCGGTATGTGCCCGAAGGCGTGTCGCCTACCGCCATGACGGGCCGGCGCGAGGGCGCGGTCCGGCCGCGCGTGCTGTCGGTGGAGCGCCTCAAGCCGAGCCGCGTGGAGATGCGCGTGCTGCGCCGCTTCACCTACACCGAAGGCGATCCGCTCTCGCAGTATGAGAAGCTTCTCTCCGCCTACACTGTCGCCGACTGGAGCGAGGAGAACTTCAACAACCGCGCGCTCTTCGCCGACTACTACCTGATGGAGCGCCTGCCGCTGGAGCCGGAGTGGCAGGAGAAGTCGCGGGACCCCTACCTCGCTGTCCGCGACCTGTTCCGAGACGGGAGGACGCGCTGGGCGGGGAAGTCCGAGGCGGAGTTGCGGAAGGGGTTGCTGGAGCCGGCGCTCAGGTCACTCGGATTCGGACTGGAGAGTGTGAAGGCGGCCGGCTCGGACGCACCGAGGCCGGACTATCTCCTGAAGTCGCCGGAGGGCGGCGATCTCGGGGTATGTCTCGCCTACCCGTGGGGGCGATTCCTGGACGGCAAGGATTACCAGCGCGACGGCGAGTCCCCCGACGAGAACCCGGGCGCGCTCGTGCTCAGCCTGCTCCAGAACGATGGAGCGAAGTGGGCTATCGTCACCAACGGCAAGCACTGGCGGCTCTACTCTGCACGCACGCATTCCCGCGCCACGAACTACTACGAGATAGACCTCGAGGAGACGCTGGCGGCCCAGGACCCGGCGGAGCTGTTCCGCTACTTCTGGGTGCTGTTCCGGGCGAAGGCGTTTGAGCCGCGGACTGTCGTTAAGGAAGGCCGCGAAGAGGCCAGCACCTTCCTCGATCAGCTCCTCGACGGCAGCGAGGCGTACGCCAAGCGCCTGGGGGATAGGCTCAAGGGGCGGGTGTTCGACGACATCTTCCCGCACCTCGCCCAGGGCTTCGTCGCCTACCGCAAAGCACGGGAGGGCACCGAGGCCGATCTGTCTCAGGAGGCGCTAGACGAGGTCTTCCAGGGCACGCTCACGCTCCTCTACCGGCTCCTCTTCCTGCTCTACGCCGAGGCGCGAGACCTGCTGCCGGTGCGGGAGACGCGCGCCTACAATCAGGTCAGCCTGACGCGGCTCAAGCGCGAAGTGGCGCAGGCCGCCGGCGACGATCCCGGCGGGCTCGCTGATCGTCTCAAGAAGGTCTATGGCAGCGACTCGACTGACCTCTATGACCGCTTGCTGACCCTTTTCCGGGCGGTGGACAAGGGCGACGCGGCGCTCAATATGCCGGTGTACAACGGGGGGCTGTTCATCTCCGAGCCGGACCCAAAGGACGATTCCCCCGAGACGCGTAACGCGCGCTTCCTGCTCGCGAACAAGGTTCCCGACCGCTATCTGGCGACCGCGCTCGACCTGCTGGCACGAGACGAGGACGAGAAGACGTTCAAGCGGGCGTTCATTGACTACAAGTCGCTCGGCGTCCGCCAGCTTGGCAGCATCTACGAGGGTCTGTTGGAGTTCCACCTGCGCCTCGCGTCGGAGAAGATGGCGGTATGCAAAGGGAAGAAGACCGAGGAGGTCGTCTCCTACCGGCAGGCAGTTAAGGAGAAGCGGACGATTCTCAAGCACGGGCGGGGCAAGGAGGCGCCGGAGCGCACGCTCCCCAAGGGCACGGTCTATCTGGAGAACACCCGCCACGAGCGCAAGGCCACCGGCTCCTACTACACGCCCGACTACATCGTGAAGTACATCGTCCAGCACACCGTCGGACCGGTGCTGGAGGAGAAGTTCCGGGCGATGGAACCGAAGCTGCGGGAAGCGCAGCAGGCCTACCGACAGGCGGTGAAGCGGCAGCAGGGGTTCCAGAAGCAGGGCCTGGAGGGCGACAATCCGGAGAAGGTCGCCCGCGACTACCGCGACCTCGTGGACGAGCTGTTCGACGTCAAGGTGCTCGACCCGGCGATGGGGTCAGGGCACTTCCTGGTGGAAACGGTGGACTTCGTCGCTGACCGGATGATCGTCTTCCTCAACGGGTTCCGGTGGAACCCGATCACCGCGCCGCTCGGCAAGCTCGGCGAGACCCGGCGAACCGTCCTGCGGGAGATGGAAGAACAGGGGATCACCATCGACCCGCAGTCTCGCACCCTTATGGACAACAGCCTGCTGAAGCGCCACATCCTGAAGCGGTGCATCTACGGGGTGGATCTGAACCAGATGGCGGTGGAGCTGGCCAAGGTCTCCCTCTGGCTGGACTGCTTCACCCTCGGCGCGCCGCTCTCGTTCCTCGACCACCACCTCAAATGCGGCAACTCTCTCATCGGGGCGCAGGATGTTGATGATGCAATCGTGGGCGCCAGACGGCGGGCCGAACTCCTGCGCGCCATCACGAACTACCTGCAGATCGGGACTCTCGCCGATGCGACGTCCGCCCAGGTCGGCGAGAGCAAACGGCTATGGATGGACGCGGAAGCAGCCCTTGCTGCCACAAAGCGACGGCTGAACGTGGATATCGCAAAGCACTTTGTCGCTCTGGGTTCGGAGGTGGCCGCGGCGCGTGCTGCTCAGTGCGCCTACACACTGGAGGCGAGTACCGCGGAGGATCGGAAACGCTTCGAGCTTGCGCAGCAGGAGGCGGGGCAGAGACGGTTCTTCCATTGGCAATTGGAGTTCCCCGAGATCTGGTTCGGCGTACGGCCTGATACTGAGCGCGTAGTGACCAGGAAGAAGGACGGCGGCTTTGACGCCGTAGTAGGTAATCCGCCATACCGGCAGGCGAGTGCGGTGCTCGACGACCAAGAGTCCGAATCGCTGATGTCTGACAGGCGGGGCATGGAGCGGATGGGGTTCACAACGTTGATAGGCCGCTGGGATCTGTACGTGCCCTTCGTGGAACTGGCGACGAGCCTAGCGCGGCCAGGAGGGTACTGCGCGCAGATCATCTCCGACGCAGTCGACGTCTCTCCATATGCCGAACCCCTGCGGGAGTTACTATGCCGGTCGATGGCGCTGAGAAGGCTTGACCTCATGCCGGATGTTCAGGTGTTCGATGAGGTCGGCGTTAAGAACACCATCTACTGCGCCCAGAAGGAGCAGCCCCAAGGCGCTCTCATGCGGAGACTTCACGTCGGGGGTGTGTTTGGGCAAGAGACGGTGGTCTCTGAACTGCCCAGCAATTCGGTCAGCACCAAAGTCTTCGATCCGTTGTACGAGCCTGGCTTGGAGGTTATGCAGAGGTTCGCCGTGCCCCTTGGGATCATCTGCTTCGTCTCTGCAGGCGCGCAGCTGCAGAGCGACGAGCAAGAACACCGGGGGGAGTTCACGAAGGAAGACATGGTGGCCGAGAGGCCACAGGTGGAGATAGACCAGTTGTATGTCGGCGGAGCCGATGTCGCGCGTTACGGCATCACGCGGCTGAGATACGTAGCCTACGACCGTTACAAGGCGATCATCAAGAGACCTCGCTTCCGCGAACTCTTCACGTCGCCCAAGGTGATGGTGGGCTACACAAGCGGCGGCCTCTACGACGACGGCCAGTCGTACAAGCAGTCTCCAGGCCGCACCTGGCTGTTCTGCAATCACAACGTGCTCCTGTGCGTTCCATGGTCCTGCTTGGCGGGTCTCTCGAACCCGAGCATCCAGCGGGGGCTGTGGCAACTGAACGACCTTCTCCAGAGCACCCATGCGCGGGACTCGCTTGAGGCCGCATCGCAGCCATACTCGGTGGCCGCGCTTGCCGCCGTCTGCCTGTCCACTCCCGTCACTGTCTATACGACACGCAACCTCCGGCGATCTGTGATGTCGTTCACGGAGGACCAGGTGAAACAGGTCCCCATCCGTCGCATCCACTTCACCACACCAGTGGAGGAGCGGGCGACGCTGGCGGAAGAACTGAAGGGGATGTATCATGCCTGCCTGTGCGACCGCAGACAGGAGTGGGTTGGCGGGGAGGGTGGCGCGTGACGGCTCCACTCCAAAGATACCGGCTGTATCTGGACGAGTCAGGCGACCACGTCTTCCATGACGAGGAGCGGCTCGCCGAACCCGGCCACCGCTACCTCGCGTTGGTCGGGTGCTGGTTTGCGCAGGGCGCCGCCTACGTCAATTTCCAGCGGGCTCTGGAGGACCTGAAGCAGGAGCACTTCCCGCACAGCCCGGACGAGCCGGTGATCCTCCACCGCAAGGATATTATCAACTGCTCCGGCCTGTTCTGGAGACTGCGCGATCCTGGAAAGCGGGCGGCGTTCGACGAAGCCCTGTGTGCGCTCGTCGCCGCGTCCGATTTCACCATCTGCGGGGTGTGCATAGACAAGCTCTCCCTCAAGCAGAACTACCGCGATCCCTTCCACCCCTACCATCTTGCGCTCGGCTACCTACTGCAGCGGTACTGCGGTTGGCTGAATCACTTGAACCGTTCGGGCGATGTCATGGCGGAGAGCCGGGGCGGACAGGAGGATGGTCGCCTTAAGAACGCCTACCAGCACATCTGGACGCACGGCGACATGTACCACCGGTCCGACTTCTTCCGGCGCGCTCTGACCGGCAAGGAGGCGAAGCTCAAGAAGAAGACGGAGAACACCGCCGGCCTCCAGCTCTCCGACCTGCTCGCGCGTGCCGTTCGGGACGACATCCTGAGCGAGTACGGCAAACCGGTGGAGGCGCTGGGAGCGTTTGACGCGCGGCTACTGGGCGTGGTACAGGGGAAGTACAATCGTCAGCTCTACGCCGGGAGGATTCAGGGCTATGGCAAGATCCTGTTCCCCAAATGAAAAAGACCCCATTAGGGGCCTTTCTCACGCTAGCCCTACACGGGCTATCCACCTCCGGAAAACCGGATTAATTGTATTATGCCACGCGTTCGCTATTCTGTGAAGAACTTTATTTCACGCGATCCCGCTGGCTCGTTGCGCAGCGATCATTTATGGGACACTTTCACACATGGGTCATAAACTGTGAGAGTGGGACAAAACAAGGCGACGGAGATGAGTGAAATCGCGAAGATAAGCCAGCCTGAGACCTGGCGAGAGGCCGCGCAGGTGATCCTCGCCCGCGTAGAGTCATTGCTGCCGAAAGACGCGGATGGCACCTTCCTCGCGTTTATGCCTGGCGCGACCGGCGCTGAGGAGAAGTCGGACGTTGTGCACGACTTCCTCGCTCACCTCGCCGAGCAGATGATCGAGTTGAACAAACAGAAGCAGGTGGAGACGAAACGCTTCCTGGACTGGCTCGTCAAACAGCTTCGAATCTCGGCGAACAGAAAAGGCGAAGAAGGCCTGGACGCCCTGACCGGCAAGACGCGCCTGCGGGGCTACCTCGGGGACTACCAGAAGTGCGAGGAGCACCTGTCGTTCGACGACCTCCTCGCCATCCTTCAGAAGAACCGCTCCCGCATCGGCGTCGGCCTCTCCAACCCCGCCCTCCTCGCCCGCCTGCGAACCGAATACGAGTCCAGCCTCGCAATCCTCTTGCCCATCAAGGAGCGTCTCGCCAAGACCGACTGGCTGATAGACCAGGTGGTGTACCGGCTGTATGGACTGATGGAGGAGGAGATTGGGACTGTGGAGCGGGAGAAGTGAAAATCCCAGGACTTGGGGTGACGGGTCGTGCAGTTGTGATCCTCGGGGCAGGTGCCTCAAGGGGGGCATCTCACGTTGACCAAGGGCACCGTCCCAGGCCACCTCTTGATGTTGACTTCTTCCACCAGGTACAGATGCTGACCGACTCTGGACACTGCAAGATAGCAAAAGCGCTTATCTCGTCAGCACGCGAGATGTTCGGTGCCGACTTGCGGGTGACTATGGAGCAGTTCTTCACGCAGGTGGAGTTCCTGCGGAAACTGCACATCGATCTCAAAATTGATCGGGGACGAGTGACGCGCAAGTACGATAAGATCAGGCGGCTCTTCTTCCAGGCCGTCGGCTGTCTGCTTGAGGCCTCTACCGAAGGCCCTCAGTGTGTGTGCACGTACCATCAAGCGTTGGCATCAGCGCTTCAGGCGGGCGATGCTGTCCTGACATTCAACTACGATACTCTAATGGACGCGGCACTGAAAGCCAGAGGCGGCCATTGGTGGCGCGCGAATGACGGCTATGGCGTGAGCATCGCTGGCGGTGCCGACCCGTGGGATAGCCCGAAAACACGCGGTAAGCCCTGCAGCAGGCCTATCAAGCTGCTCAAACTGCACGGCTCGCTGAACTGGGAGTGGGATGAGATTTCGCATTCCGTTACGCTGACGTCGAGCCCCTACAACCCAGACAAGTTCCTCATTATACCGCCAGCAGTAAACAAGGATATCACGGGACACCCTGTTCTCAACTCGGTCTGGAAGGAGGCGCGGTCAGCCCTGCGCCTTGCTCGCGTGATCCTGGTCATAGGGTACAGCGTACCAGAGACCGATCTTCTGGCGCAGGCGCTTCTTCGCGTAGACCCGGCGTGGGAGAGATCAAAGCCACTGACACACCTTATTCTGGTAAACCCCGAGGGACAGGCTCGTGGCGACATGGTGAGACTCGTCGCCAGAGCTATAGATGGTGCGACGCGGGTTGTGTGGGAGGACCGGTTCAGTGATCTGGTCCCGCTGTTAGCTTCGCCGGGCAACGAGGCAACATGAGAATCCCCTACGTCATCGACAACCGCTCCCACCTCCTCGCCGACGTGCTCAACGCACTGCTCCCTGAGCACGCGGGCAAGTCGCTCGACGTCGCCTCCGCCTACTTCTCGATCAGCGGGTACAGGCTGCTCCAGCAGGGCCTCGCGGGCCTCGGAAACTTCCGCCTGCTGCTGGGGGCGGAGCCGAAGAGTGGCGAGCAAATCGGCCTGCGCCCCGACGCGCGGGCCTTCGTCTCCTCGATCCGCGCGGACCTGGAACGCGAGCCGTTCAGTGAGGAGACGCTGCGGCTGGTCGAGGACTTGACCCGCTTCCTACGGCGCGAGAACGTCGCCGTGCGCCTCGCCCAGGGCCGCTTCCTGCACGCGAAGTGCTGGCTCTTCTATAACGACTCTGCCCGGCACGGCTGGGATCGGTTCCAGCCCGTCGCCGGCATCGTCGGCTCCAGCAACTTCACCGGGCCGGGGCTGACCACCAACCACGAACTCAACCTCTCCCACAAGACGCTGCTCGGCGAAGACGAACTGCTCGATGACATCGAACGCGCCACCTGGCCCGATACCAACCTGGGCACGCTTGCGGAACAGGAGATGCGGCGACGCCTGAAGTCGGCGGTGGGGGCGCGCGCCATCGCCGATCTCGCGGAATGGTACGACGCCCAATGGGACCAGGCGCTGGACTTCAAGGAGCAGTTGCTCGACCTGCTCGACGACTCCAAGTTCGGCGCCACCGAGTACACCCCGTATCAGGTCTACATGAAGGCCTTGTACGAGTACTTCAAAGACGACCTGGACGCGGAGCCCGAGAGAGCGGTGCGCTCGGCCGTGGAGCTGGCCGAGTTCCAGGACGACGCAGTGAAGAAGGCGCGCAAGATACTCGCCCGCTATGACGGGGTGATCGTCGCGGATTCCGTGGGCCTAGGCAAGACGTGGATCGGCAAGAAGCTGCTGGAGGACTACGCCTACCACATGCGCCAGAAGGCGCTGGTGGTTTGCCCGGCGTCGCTGCGGCAGATGTGGACGACCGAGTTGGCAGAGGCGACCATCGCTACGAGCATCGTCTCGCAGGAGGAACTCGGCCAAGTTCCATGCCCGGTCGTCGAGGAGCACGGCGACGCCGACATCATCCTCATTGATGAGTCCCACAACTTCCGCAACCGGGCCACGCAGCGGTACGAGAACTTGGAGCGCCTGATCAGCATGAACGCCGGCCGCGGCCGTGACGGCCAGCGAAAGAAGCTGATCCTGCTCACGGCGACGCCGATCAACAACGACCTCTTCGACCTCTACAGCCAGATCACGCTCTTCACCCGCGGCGACCGGGGCTACTTCTCCGCTGTCGGCATCGGCGATCTATACCGCTACTTCCTGCGCGCCCGACGCGAGTCGAGCGACGGCCGGAGTGCGGCCGCGCTGTTCAACCTGCTGGAGGAGATCGTCGTCCGGCGCACGCGCCCCTTCATCCGCCGCGCCTACCCCGAGGCCACCATCCGCGGTGAGCGGGTGCGCTTCCCTGAGCGGCGGCTGAAGACAGAGCGGTACGACCTCGAGGACACATACAACGGCATCTACGAAGAGATCGTCGCCGGCGTCGAGGGCTTGCACTTGGCTCCCTATGCTCTGGAGTCCTACAAGCGCGACGAGGCGGCGCGGGACGAGTTCGAGGAGGGCCGAGGCGAGGCGCTGGTAGGCATCTTCAAGAGCCGTTACCTGAAGCGCCTGGAGTCCAGCATCCACGCCTTCCGCATCAGCATTCGTCGCGCGCTGGAGTTCCAAGAGACCTTCGAGTCCTACCTGCTGGACGGCAAGGTGCTGGGCAGCGGCGGTTTCCACAAGGCGATGCAGTTCCTGGAGCGTGAG
>Ga0315284_10011305_pt1 | contig 12731 bp, 6 predicted proteins | sample YL17G09_16_MG_FD_203696 | JGI IMG/M metagenome (GOLD analysis project Ga0315284, IMG submission 203696) | Sediment microbial communities from Yellowstone Lake, YNP, Wyoming, USA - YL17G09_16 | ecosystem: Environmental > Aquatic > Freshwater > Lake > Sediment | place: USA: Wyoming | collected... | reverse complement strand
TACTATATCAAGGTGGGGGGGTTAGGTAGCTATACGGGATATTACAGCGTATCGGTGTCAGCAGGAGTGACGGTGAATCCGCCGACGAATCTTTCAGCTTCGGATGGGACTTATACTGACAGGGTATACATAAGCTGGTCTGTGCCGTCCGCGGGGAAAATCATCGGGGACGAACCGGCCGAGAAGCGTGTGCTGATCGAGCGTATGGGGCTGTCTGAGAGCCCGCTGTACAAGATATCTGCTTCGAGCAGTCTTGCGGGACTCTCCGGATATGATGTCTACCGGTCGACGAGCCAGACCGGGACGTACACGATAATCAACACAAGCACCATAACAAACACATATTACAACGACTATAACGTTACCTCAGGCACATCATACTGGTATTTCGCCATAGCGAAATACACCGATCCGACCGGCGAAAGTGCGCCATCGAATGTTGATGAGGGATATGTATCGCCCGGAATTGAAGTTGTTCAGCTCCCTGTGAATGGAGAACGTTACGATGAACAGATAGAAAACTCAGGGGGTGAGGATTCGTATTCATTCACTGCGATAAGCGATTCGATCTATACCATAGAAACGCATGCGCACTCGAACGGGAACTCGATTGATACGATCTTGTATCTTTATGACAGGGATGGTGTTACCCAGCTGGAAGAAGACGATGACGGGGGAGGGTATCCATATTCAAAAATCGTATGGACATGCACTTCATCGGGGACATACTATATCACAGTGAAGGTATTTGGAGGGGGAGCCGGGTATTATAGTATCTCGGTGTATAAGGGCATACGATTCGATCCGCCGTACAATTTAACCGCTTCCGACGGTACTTATACTGACAGGATATCTATAAGTTGGTCTGCGCCGTCCGCGGGGAAAATCATCGGGGACGAACCGGCTGAGAAACGTGCGCTGATCGAGCGTATGGGGCTGTCGGAGAACCCGCTGTACAAGATATCTGCTCCGGGCGGTCTTGCGGGACTCTCCGGATTTGATGTCTACCGGTCGGAGAGCCAGACCGGGACGTACACGAAAATCAACACAAGCACCATTACAGACATATCTTACGACGACTATACTGTTTCCTCAGGCACAACATACTGGTATTACGCCATAGCGAAATACACCGATCCGACCGGCGAAAGTGAGCCATCGAACGTTGATGAGGGATATGTATACTATGTTGAAGTTATTCCGCTCGTTGTGAATGGAGATCGTTACGATGCACAGATAGAAACCTCAGGGGGCGTGGATTGGTATTCATTCACTGCGGCAAGCGGTTCGAGCTATACAATAGAGACGCACGCGCACTCGAATGGGAACTCGATGGACACAGTGATGTGGCTTTATGACCGTGACGGGACGACCCAACTGGCATACGACGATGACGGGGGAGGGTATCCATATTCAAAAATCGTGTGGACGTGCACTTCATCGGGGACATACTATATTATAGTGGGGGGATTAGGCAGCTCCACGGATTACAGCGTATCGGTGTCAGCAGGAATAACGCTGAATCCGCCAACGAATCTTTCAGCTTCTGACGGGACGTATACTGACAGGGTATACATAAGCTGGTCCGCGCCGTCCGCGGGGAAAATCATCGGTGACGTACCGGCCGAGAAGCGTGCGCTGATCGAGCGTATGGGGCTGTCGGAGAGCCCGCTGTACAAGATATCTGCCACGGGCGGCCTTGCGGGACTCTCCGGATATGATGTCTACCGGTATGAGAGCCAGACCGGGATGTACACGAAAATCAACACAAGCACCATTACAGACACATATTACAACGACTATAACGTTTCAACCAACATTTCGTACTGGTATTATGCCATAGCGAAATACACCGATCCGACCGGCGAAAGTGAGCCATCGAACGTTGATGAGGGATATATATACTCTATCCCCGAAGAAATTGTTCCACTCATTGTGAATGGAGAGCGTTACGATGCATGGATAGAAACCTCAGGGGGTGAGGACAGGTATTCATTTACTGCGACAAGCGACACATACTATACAATCGAAACGCACGCGCACTCAAACGGGAACACGATGGATACGATCTTGTATCTTTATGACAGGGATGGTGTTACCCAACTGGTAGAAGACGATGACGGGGGAGAGGGTTTGTTGTCGAAGATAATCTGGACGTGCGGAACGTACGGGACATACTATATCAAAGTAATGGGATTTTCGGGGATGACAGGTGATTATAGTATCTCGGTGTATGAGGGCATACGATTCGATCCGCCGTACGATTTGACCGCTTCGGACGGGACGTATATTGACAGGATATCTATAAGCTGGTCTGCACCGTCCTCGGGGAAAATCATCGGCGATGAACCAGCTGAGAAGCGTGCGCTGATCGAGCGTATGGGGCTGTCGGAGAGTCCGCTGTACAAGATATCTGCCACGGGAGGTCTTGCGGGACTCTCCGGATTTGATGTCTACCGGTCGGAGAGCCAGGCCGGGACGTACACGAAAATCAACACAAGCACCATTACAGACACGTTTTACAATGACTATGACGTTTCATCAGGCATATCGTACTGGTATTACGCCATAGCGAAATACACCGATCCGACCGGCGAGAGTGAGCCATCGAATATTGATGATGGATATTGTATTACATCTGTACAATCACCGGAAGAGACGTTTTCTTACCAGACAGGCAGCATCATGATGTCATCTCCTGCAATCGGACCAGACGGAACAATCTATATCGGTTCGGAAGATTATACTATCTATGCATTGAATAATGATGGAACGCTGCTCTGGGAAAAAGAGACGAACAACCCGGTCTGGTCTTCGCCTGCAATCAGCAGGAACGGAAATACAGTGTATGTGGGTTCGAACGATTACCGTCTGTATGCGTTTGACACCACCCATCAGGGAAACCAACTGTGGTATTATGAAACCGGCGGGGCGATTATTTCATCTCCTGCGGTTGGCATAGACGGGACTATCTTTTTTGGTTCGGGCGACGGGAAACTTTATGCTTTGAATCCCAACGGTACCGAAAAATGGGTGGCTAACAATCAGGTGGCGATTTATTCTTCACCGGTTATCGGTGTAGACGGGGTGATTTATGTCGGTGACGCGGGCGGAAATCTCAATGCATATGATTCCGGAGGCGCTTTCAGGTGGAACAAGAAGATTGGTGACAGAATATTGTTTTCCGCACCTGCAATCGGGGAGGACGGATTAGTTTATGTCACAGTGAATAAGGCGGTGTCTCCTACTGATGAAACAGCAGGAGAAGAAGTATATATATATGCGATTAATCAGGAGAATGGTAACGTCGTCTGGTTCAGGAAAATCGGTGAATTATCGGATTATGCCGTCGAAACCACACCGGTCATCGGCTTAGATGGTATCATCTATGTGGGGTCTCAGAGTCTCGTTAATGAAATATATTCAGGGTTGCTCCGGGCATTTGACAACACGGGCACACAATTATGGTCGACCGAAGTTGGCCCGGTCGTGTCGGCCCCGGTTATCGGGTATGACGGCACTATCTATGTGGGAAACCAGAATGCAGAGATTGTCGCAGTCGCTCCTGAAAGTACAATCCGGTGGAAATACCAGTTGACAAATGTTGTATGGTCTTCGCCGACAATCCGTTCGGATGGAATACTTGTCTGCGCGGTTTACGACGGTACCATAACAGGACTGGACATAAAGACCGGGCAGGGGCTTGCCGTTTCCCCCTGGCCGAAATTCCAGCATGATCTGAGAAACAGCGGCAATGTACAGGTTGAAGACCTCGTGTTCATCCGATTGAGAGCTCCGCAGGGCGGAATCAATCTCCTTCCCGGAGATGATGTTTTAATTGAATGGACGGTTCAGGGTGTTTCAGCCGTCCGCCTCGAATATTCCACCGACAACCGCCAGAACTGGAATCTTATCCAGGAAAACGTTGATGCGGCCCTGCAGGAGTATATGTGGAATATCCCCGATGATATAGACTCGCAGGAATGTTTTGTGAGAATAACCGATATGGCCGGTATCGCACGGGGGGTGGTCAATCTCCAGCCTTTTACCATATCGCAGACTCCGTATATCACGATAGTGACACCCGGCAGCGGCGAGGCATGGTCTGTCGGTTCAGCGCATGAAATAACCTGGGAATATTATGATGTGACATCGGTTACCCTCTATTACTCAGCCGACGGCGGAACTTCATGGAACCTGATTGCGGCGAATGTGAATGCGGCGAATATGTCGTACAACTGGACCATTCCCGATAACATTTCACGTAACTGCATAATCCGGATTCTCGATGCCGTTAATACTGATATTTCAGGTATCAGCGAGGGAACATTCTCCATCGTTTCCAGCACATTCATCACAGTTACGTCACCGAAACTCGGCGACCGCTGGTCTGTCGGTTCGGAAAAGCGGATACAGTGGGTGTTCAACGGTGTGACAAATGTGAAAATCGAGCTCTCCACCAATAACGGCACCACCTGGGCGAACATAATCGCCAGCACCTCCGCGGCATCCGGCGCATACAACTGGACGGTCCCCGATGAAGAATCCGCTACATGCCGTATCAGGATCAGCGATACTTCAAATGCGTCAGTAGCTGCAACGAGTGAAACATTTGAAATCATAAAACCGGAACTGCAGATCATCCATACTCCCATTACTGAATCTCCGGAGAACGAGGAGATAACGTTTACCGCAGATGTGACGAGCACCGTTGAAATCACAAACGTTGAACTGTATTACGATGACACCGGTGACAGGGTTTTCGACCATTTTGTCAACATGGTACTCACCAACGGGAACACTTATTCCGTGACACTCGAAGAGGGTATATATACCGCGCAGGGTCTTGAATATTTTATTCAGGCAAAAGACGCGGGCAACAAAAGAGCTCGTTCACCGTTAGATATCGGGTTTTATTCGATACAAGCGATCATCACCGTAATCAAATCCACCCAGACGTTGAATGGAGGCTCTGCCCAGTCCGCGTATCGTATGATATCGATACCGCTGGAACTCACCAGAACATCGATCGAAGATCAACTCCAGGGACGTCTCCCGAATGGAAAGATTAGAACCAACTGGCGCCTGTTCAAGTTCCCCGAAGGCAGCACATCAGCGGATGAATATCCTGACATCCCGGGGTTCAGTCCCGGTAAGGCATTCTGGCTCATCTCAACGGATGATTTCCAGCTTCAGGCGCCCGAAGGCAAGACGGTCACAACCTCGGAACAGTTTACCATCATACTGAAACAGGGGTGGAACGACATCGCCAATCCCTGGATGTTCCCCATATCCTGGAACGATATCGAAAATCCTTCCGGTGCGGAACTAAGCGTTCTCTTTACCTACGAAGGTGGCTGGTCGGATCCGACAAGCCCGCCGACAGTAATGGAATCCTGGAAAGGGTACGCGGTAAACAACCTCTCGAATATAAACGTCGTAGTCAAACTCAATCCCAATCCTTCAAGCGGGGTGGCCAAACCGGCGGCGAAAAACCAGGGCGTCCGGTGGATGCTGACAATCAGAGCGTCTGCGGGCGAGGCTGTCGATAATGCCAATCATTTCGGGGTCCGTTCCGGTTCGAGTGTCTCCTGGGATCAGTACGATCATGTGGAACCACCTCCAATCGGCGACTTTGTGTCAGTCAATTTCCCACATTACGACTGGGAGAAGTATCCGCAGGCATACACGGTGGATATGAGGCCCCAGATGACGGGCGGTATGAGCTGGGATTTCGATGTGAAGACCTCTGTCGAGCGTGAGCGAGTTCATCTTGTGTTCGACGGTATGGAAAATCTGCCGGAAAATTATCTCCTTGAGATTATTGACCATGACTCCGGAAGAATGATTCCGCTTCATGACGGCGGCTTTTCCTTCATGAGCGGCGCGGGGACAACGGTGCGTCACTTCACAGCTTTTGTGTACGATGTGAACAATCCCGAAGACCGGCCGGTTATTTCGGCAGATATAAGACCGTTCGTGACTGCACGGGCTTATCCGAATCCTTTCAATCCGGTCACAACGATTGAGTATGAACTGTCCCGTCAGGGTCATGTCCTTATAACCGTGTTTAACGCGATTGGACAGCAGGTCCGCCAGTATGATCTCGGCACAAAAAACAGGGGAATTCACGGTTTTGTTTTCAACGCCACGGGCCTCACATCGGGAGTGTATTTTTACCGTATCGAAACAGGGTACGGGTCTGCAATGGATAAGATGCTGTTTGTGAAGTGAAAAGCTTGAATAGGATTAATGCGTTGTGTGGAAGAGATATACGATGAAAGGAAGGCGATGAGAAGAAGAACCTTTTGTGCTCTGCTCGGTTTGATCGGCTCCGTATTTTCACGGTCTGCCGGGACACAGAATAGTATGCGGCTGAATATCGGGGATGAGTGCCCCGGGTTTTTTACAAAACTCATTGACGGGGGCAATTTTTTTCTGAATGAGTATGTCGGGGAAAAAGCCAAACGGAATATAAAGGGGATTCTGTTCTGTTTCTGCTCATATACCTGTAAGCCGTGTCGAAATGAAATACCTGAACTCGGGAAACTCTATGAACGATACCGTGACATGGGATTGGAAATATTCCTGGTCGATGTCGGGGATCCGGAAGATGTAGCGCGCAAACTCATTAAAGAGGTCGGTACCGGACTCCCGCTCATGCTCGACCGGTATCAGGTTGTAGCAAAACGGCTCGGTGTCACTGCCACACCATATAATATCCTGCTGGACGGTTCAGGAATTGTGCGGTTCATCCATACAGGGTTTGGAGAGGACAAAACGGCTGAATTCATAGAGCTTCTGGAAAAAAATATTGTGGCCATGCTCTCGTAGTAACAGGGAGTTGTCAGCCGTACCTGCTGTTGTGACCGCCAGCGACGATGGAACGATATTTGATGGGTTTCCCTGAGATGTACGAACCTGTTGAAAAAAAAACTTATCACAGGAATGTGCACAAATTCGGGGCGCACCTATCCCATACTGTCTGCTGGTGTGTGATGCTCTGGATGGTGTTGGGTGCCGGTTCCGAAGGTCAACTATTTGGGGCACAGTTTGAAGTGATTCCCGGCCAGTCCATACGATCAGATCATGTATTGTCCGGTGCCGATTTCAACACTGATGCGCCGGGAACTGTTTTTACCGGGCTCCTGACACCGGGGGAAAAGGCGGTATTCCCGTTCCATATCCCACATGCCGCTTTTCAGGGTGCCGAACATCGAATACCGTTTCTGGCCGTTCAAACTGAATCCGGGGGTAACAGCGATAATAAAAAAGAAACCGATACGGTCGTCCGGGTGCTTTTCACCAATAACTCGAACGGTAAGCTGGTAAGCTGCAATTGTCCGAACGATCCTTTCGGTGGTCTTGCGGAAAGGGTCGCCCTTATCAGAACATACCGTGAGAAAAATGGTGATTCGTTCCTTCTGCTGGATTCCGGAGGATTTTGGGGGCTTTCAAATATTGAGCGGAACGGACCGCTCGTTTTAAAGCTGATGGATATCATGGGCTATGCTGCATGGGGGGTGGGTGACCAGGAACTGTACAACGGCCTTGCGACTTTCCTGAAGTTGAGCGAGCCCTGGAGAAAAAAAATCATAACGGCATCGATCTCATCGGCTGAGGGGGATTCGCTCTTTGTCCCGTACCGCGTTGTCACGTTGAATGGTATCAGGTTAGGAATAACGGGGATTGCTTCGCCCGGGGAGACGTTCCGATATTTCCCGGAAGAAAGGAAAGATTTTTCTGTCGAAGAACCCGATGTTGCTCTCGGTAGGGTGATGACGGTTTTGGAACGGTCAAGCGATTACATTATCGTGCTTTCACAGATGGGTGCAGATGTTGACAGGGAAATCGCCGCACGGTGGCCCGGAATCGACCTGATAATCGGAGGACACTCCCAGACTTTGATAGAGCAGCCGGTTACTGTCTCGCAGTGCCGTATCGTTCAGGCGGGTAGAAACGCCGGACGGGTTGGTGAGATTGTCCTTGTGTTCGACGTCGCGAAAAACGTTATCGATTTTTCCTATCATTTGATGGAAGTCAACGATACGTATATGATACCTGTCGACATTCTTGAATTTCTGAATGAGAATTGAAACATAATTTTATGGGGGGATCCATGATGAAAAAGTTTCTTGTCTGGTATTTGTCCGTTCATCTCGTGTTTCCCGGCTTTTTTATGGTGACAGCGGCGCACGCCCAAGGGGGGAAAGTCTATACACTTGCTGCGATGAACATGGATGCAAAGGGAGTGTCAGAGGTGGAGGTCGAAGTATTGTCTGAGAAACTCCGGTCTCATATTTCCCAGCTTGTCAATTCTGCGGATTACAAGGCACAGTCTGATAAAGATCAGTACCTCATGGTGGAACAAACGCAGGTCGACAAGATACTCGAACAGTACGAATTCCAGAATACTGGCTGTGTGTCCGATTCATGTGCGCTCAAGTTCGGGGAATTGCTGCAGGTCGATCGGATTGTCATCGGTCAGATCGGCCTTGTAGGAAACACATACCTTGTGTCGGCGCGCATAGTTGATGTGGAGAACCGTAAGGCAATCGCCTTTACAAGCCGCGAACACAGAGGTTCCATAGATGAGATCATGAGTTCGGTGATACTCGAGGTCGGTACTGAACTGTTTATGGGCACCAAGAAAAAGTCGAAGAAAGTCTGGTATATCGTAGGAGGCGCACTACTGGTCGGTGCCGGCGCAGCCGCTTCACTTAGCGGCGGAGGTGGTGGAGAAAAACCAACAGTGTTGCTGCCGAAGCCTCCGGACAGGCCACAATAAAAAACATTTTTCACCGCGTTCACACTACTAAACCCGAAAGGAGATGAAGATGCGTAAAAAAAACATGTATGGGGTAATCACAGCAGCAGTTATGGTAGCCATGCTGTTCGCCGCATGCGCGGCAGGTATACCCAAGTGGTATATGAATCCGCCGCAGTCTAAGGATAAGATCTACGGGACGGGTGCCTCGGAAAAAACTCAATCTGTCGAGCTTGGCAAGCAGGTTGCTGATGCAAATGCCCGTACCGCTCTCGCCTCGACGATCCAGATAAGCGTCCAGAGCATGCTCCGGACCTACCTCCAGCAGAGCGGGACCATGGAAGATGCCCGCGCCCTGCAATTCTCGGAATCGGTCGGCAAGCAGGTCGTCGATGTCAAGTTGAGCGGGGTCGTCATTTCCCAACGTGAAGAGCGTGGGAAAAGAATATACTCGCTTGCAGAAGTCTCGATGGATTCAGTGAAAAAAGCACTCGCCAGCGCTGTGAGGGATGCCGCCGCCGAGTATTCCGAACTCAAGGCAAGACAGGCGTTTGATGATCTTAATAAAGAAATTGACAAGGGGAATATTCCGATTATTCAAAAGTAGACTATCAGGGTACTTCAGACACAAACCGCCATACGGGAGGTTTCATGAAAAGAATCGCCCATGCTTCGTTTCTGTTTTTTCTGTTGATAGACAGTTTTACCGGCCAGCCGGACGACCTTTTTGCGCAGGATCGCACACCCAGTGACATCAGGAAAAAATATTCAGAAGATGCCAATATCATACGGTCTGGGAGCGGTGACACGTCCGAGAACGCATCAGAGTCTGCCAGATTCGAAATCGCCAAATATTTCGAGTCGAAGATATCGGGCGAATCGATCCTGAACCAGTGGGCTCAGAACCAGACGATCCGCGGTAAAACCGCCGAGGACAGGTTTACGAAAATTTCTAACACCATCAAGGTCAGTACCGCGCGGGATATTCCCGGCATCGATATTGTTGCGGTTGTATACGATGATAAAACAAAAACGTTTGAAGCATGGGCGGTTCTCGGAAAAAAAGCATACGCAGCGTTTCTTATGGACAGAATACGGTCTATCGATGACGCGTACATACACCGGCTGGAGAATCCTCCTGCAGGCGATTTGCCTCTCGTCCGCATGTTTTCACAGATAATGGGCGATCTTCTTATTCGTGAACAGGCACGGCAGGATCTTCTCCTTTTACTCCAGGGAGAGGCGGTTACGCCGGGTGAGACGGTTCTGCGGACCGTTATAGGTAGTCTTGACAGCCTGATCGCAGAGGCGTTCGATGTCGGCCTTGTTTTCGTGGGCGATGTGGATGACAGGGTGAAGTCGGGTATCCTGAAAGGTATCAATGACGCCGGCATCCGGGTCAGGCAATTCAACATCATGGATGCGGCCCGTGATGAAAACAACGATCTTATCCTGATGGTCGAACACGAAACGAAAACCCGTTCATCGACAATGAAAACAGGTAACAGGGAGTTTACGTTCTATTTTGCGGAATGGATGCTGTCTGTTAAGGCACATGATCCCATGACACAGGAAGTACTCGATACATTCGTCAAGCGCGATCAGTCAAACGGCAGCGATGAAGCACAGGCGAGAGAACGAATGATCAATAAGATACTCCAGCAGAACATTACCGAACTCACTACCTGGGTATATGCGAGTATTTTCAAACCGGAAAAGTAGCACATTTCTTACACGAGGTCGACTGGGGTGAAAACAAAACCATTTTTAAAAGTATATATCGCCGTTGTTACGCTTGCATGCGCAATCTGGGCATCGGCGGAATCTGTTCAGGTGGTCGTTCGGGAAGCCCAGGGGCGATCCGGTCCCGGATCGTTTTACCCCCTGGTGGTTCTCATTCCGGAAAAAACGAAGCTCGATATCCTCGACCGTAAAAAGAGTTGGTGTAAAGTAAACTTCAAAGACCTGGATACCTGCTGGGTCGCCGAGAATTCCCTGTCAACCGAAGAGGCGAAGGCACCCGATTCACCGCTGAGCTCTATGACCACCACAGCGGCGGTTTCCATAACGGCTTCACCGGCGACACTCACAGCCGCTATCAAGGGCTTCTGGACGAGGTATTCACGGACTGACAAACGTAAGCTCGCAGAGTTGCCGGTCAACGGGTACGATGTTCCTCCTGAGTCGTACACGGCATTTTCTGAAAACCGCTCCACTGTTGTCGGGCAGGATAAACTCCACAAGAAATACCGGTTGAGCTCGAAATTCAAGAAAAGCCGCTTTAAGTACGAGAAAGAGCATTCCATCGGGTATACGATCGCCTCCTCGATCGCCGAGGGGACGCTGTACGAGGATGAAAGGGTGGTTGAATACATCCAGGAAGTCGGATGGTACATCGCTGAAAGCACCGAACGGTATGATATTCGTTTCATCTTCTATGTGCTTGACACCGACCGTATTAATGCAGTTTCATGTCCCGGAGGGTATGTGGTACTGACACGGGGTCTTCTGGATAAACTGCACGATGAGGCGGAACTCGCCGCACTTCTCGCGCATGAGATGGCCCATGTGATCGCCGGTCACGCGATGCAGTCGATGGAAGAGGATAAAACGAGGATCACCGCGGATTCCGCTTTCGATGCCCTCGACAAGGAAACACAGAGCGAACCGGGCGAGCTCGAGGAAGAGCTCATCGCGATCACCAACCGGGCCGTATCCATCGCCACAAGCCCGAAGCTCGACGAACAGGAGTATGAGGCGGATCGGATGGCTTTACGGTACCTTGCACGCTCGGGGTATGACCTGAATGGGCTGCCGCGGCTTTTGAACACCCTCATGACGGAGCATGAACAGCGCATCGACATGTTCGACCTGAACTACCGCAACCACCCGGATTTCAAGGAACGTCTCCGCAGGGTGGAGAGAGAATTGAGGGAATACAGAAATTACGAAGGCCGGACATTCGACAGCGATTTCGAAAAAAACATGATGCTTTGACCATGACGTAAAGATAAAAAAACCTGCCGAAAGGTGTTGTATATTTCGGAATCAGTCCCTCAGATAATTTGAAATATCCGTTGCATGAGAAGCTCAAAAATTTCATGTTTTACATAACCCTTGTGATGTTCATCATTTATCGCCTAGGCAAGCTTTTCAATGATTCCGATGTAACCTCTTTCCGGAAATGTTTGCAATTTGTTGTTTTACTGTAACTATTATATAATACAATACCTTATTAATGCATTGCTTTTTTTGTTAATTATTCAGGATAAAAGAGGTTTTGTATGCATTATTTAAAAAATTTCAAAGGGTTCGCATCTGCCGAACTTGAGTTGTTTGAGCCTCTGACGCTTCTTATCGGTCCAAACGGTTCCGGGAAGAGTAATGTCATTGAAGCGATAGAGTTGCTATCCTTTATTGCACATGGATTTCCGCTTTATGAAATCAGAGATATAGGAAAAAGTACTGAAACTGTTAAAGTCAGAGGGGGTTTACAATCCTGTCCCAGACATGGAGGTAATGGATTTACTCTATCATTTGGTGCTAGTTTAGGAAGTAAGGTACTTTTATATTCCGTTTCTATAAGCGTTGATCCTCAGCCAATGATTTCTGATGAAGAGTTAGTTTATTGGATTGCAAATGGAAATGAAAAAAAAGTGATATTCCAGACAATCCCCCGTTCAACAAGTACTACATCCGGTGATATTATTGTCGAATGCAATAATTTTGCTCGTGGTGGTCGTAAGCCTCAAATATCTATTTCCAGAAATCGCTCCGCTCTTTCTCAATATGAAGACTTTGCAAAAGAACATAACAAAAATAAATATGATGAATGTTTAACAATAGTAAAAGCAATAATGGGATATCTTCATTCTTCCTTTATTTTTGACCCTAATCCCAAACGTATGAGAACTTATGAACGTATAAAAAATTACAAACTTTCTCGTGATGGCTCTAATCTTTC
>Ga0315284_10011304_pt1 | contig 12731 bp, 14 predicted proteins | sample YL17G09_16_MG_FD_203696 | JGI IMG/M metagenome (GOLD analysis project Ga0315284, IMG submission 203696) | Sediment microbial communities from Yellowstone Lake, YNP, Wyoming, USA - YL17G09_16 | ecosystem: Environmental > Aquatic > Freshwater > Lake > Sediment | place: USA: Wyoming | collected... | reverse complement strand
GACCGGGACATCGCACAGCAGCTCCTTTCAGCGCTGCTGGAGCTCTTTGACGAGGGGATACCCGAAGAAGTGTTTGATGACCGGTTTGAAGACGTCCATGCAGGGATAGAATCGCTCCTGATCGAATCTGTCGGGGCAGACGCTGGCGGACGCATGCATATGGGTCGATCACGGAACGATGAAGTCGCGACATGCATCCGGATCAAGCTGCGGGAGGAGATGCTCAAACAGATGTCAGCACTCCTCAAAGTGCGTGAAGTGCTTGTTGCCCTCGCCGGGCAGCACATCGAGACCGTAATGCCGGGATTTACCCACATGCAGCACGCCCAGCCTACCACGCTTGCCCATCACCTCCTTGCCTATGAACAGGCATTCTCCCGGGACTTCGACCGGCTGAAGGATGCCTACGTACGGGTGAACCAGTCCCCGCTTGGTGCAGCAGCCTTCGCATCCACCGGTTACCCCATCAACCGCGAATTCACCGCCAGCCTGCTGGGTTTTGACGGCCTTGTTACAAACACGATGGACGCTGTGGCTACCCGGGACTTTGCACTGGAAACGCTTGCTGACCTTTCCATCCTTATGGCAAATACGAGCCGGCTCTGTGAGGAACTGGTTATCTGGAGCACGTCATTTGTAAAGTTTGTTGCCCTTGATGACGCGTTCTGTTCGACTTCGTCCATCATGCCGCAGAAAAAGAACCCGGACACCGCTGAGATCATGCGGGCCAAGTCCGGATCGGTCTTCGGGGCGTTTGCCGGCGCTCTTCTGACCGTTAAAGGCCTTCCCATGAGTTACAACCGCGACCTCCAGGAGCTCACTCCCCATATCTGGCGCGGTATGCGGGATGCAAAAGAGAGCCTCCGCCTCCTTATCGATATGCTCTCCAGTGCATCGTTCGATACAGAGCGGATGAAAGAAGAGGCTGGCAAAGGATTTTCAACTGCCACCGAACTTGCCGATATGCTGGTCCGATCCTATGGTCTTGCCTTCCGCACCGCACACACCATTGTAGGGAGAGCAGTGCAGAAAGGAAACCTCCTGCTTCCCACCCTTGAAGAAGCTGCACAGGAAGTGGGAGAAGGGGTATCCCTTGTGAGTAAAGGTCTCACCCAGCAGAAGGTCGATGATGCACTGGACGTACAATATTCCATCGCACTCAGGAGAGCTCCGGGAGGACCTGCACCCTTCGCAATCAGGATCGCCATAGGTGAACGCAAAAAGCAGCTCGATTTGGATTCTTCCCATATCGATCAACAGCTCGCAAAACTCTCAAACGCAAAAGAAGACCTGATCGCAAAAGCCCGGAGGCTGGTAGCATAAGCCCGCAATTTACCTCTGGCGACCTGGTTGAATGCACGTATGGGGGGAAAAGCCGCAACGGAATTTTCATCACCGAACGTGACGGGATGGCAGTAGTGAAACTGGATTCCGGCTACAATATTGGCGTGAATCCGGTTTCCTGCAAATTTTTTGGGCACCCTGCAGAATCCCTGCCAAAAAAGTCTGAAGTCCCGCAAAAAAACGATCTCCCTGCTCTTTCTATCGTATCAACCGGAGGGACCATCGCAAGCAGGATCGATTACCGGACCGGGTCGGTCACCAGCCAGTTTGATGCAGGTGATATTCTTGTTGCAATCCCTGAACTGGCAAAAGTTGCCAATTACCGGACAATTTCCCTTGCTACCATACTATCTGAGAATATGACACCGGCAATATGGCAGGAACTCGCCCGTGCAGTATATAAAGAAATTAAAAGCGGGGTTGCCGGGGTTATCATCACGCACGGTACCGATACGATGGCCTTTAGTGCAGCGGCAATCAGCTTCATGATCGACACCCCGGTGCCGATCGTTTTTGTTGGATCGCAACGATCTGCTGACCGCCCCTCCAGTGATAATTCGATGAATGCTGTATGCGCAGCGAGCGCAGCCACCAGCGATCTTGGAGAGGTTGCCGTGGTCATGCATGCCACGACGAGCGATGACACCTGCGCGATTCACCGGGGCACACGCGTGCGCAAGATGCACTCCTCACGTCGTGATGCGTTCCGCAGCATGGGAATAGAACCCCTTGGTTCTGTTGCCTATCCATCCCGCGAAGTAACCTTAAAAAACTTAACAGTGCGACGGGGAAGCCACAAACTCGCCCTGCATGACAAGCTGGAAGAACACTGCGGGCTTGTCCAGTTCTATCCCGGGATGTCTCCGGATCTCTTCAGGGCATACGAGAAGTATAAAGGACTCGTGCTCGCCGGCACCGGGCTCGGGCACGTAAGTACCGCGCTTATCCCCTCTATAAAAAAACTCATCAACGGAGGTACCGTAGTTGTGATGACCTCCCAGTGCATGCAGGGCAGGGTCTGTGACCGGGTCTATGATACCGGGCGCGACCTGCTTACGGCGGGTGTGATCGAAGGCGGCGATATGCTGCCCGAAGTGGCACTCGTGAAACTGATGTGGGTGCTGGCAAACGAGACAAATCCCGAAAAAGCGGCTGACCTGATGCAGGTAGATCTCAAAGGTGAATGCAACCGGAGGAGCACGCATGGATTATAATGCGATAGGACTCACGGCCGGCATTGAGATCCACCAGCAGCTGAATACAAAAGAGAAACTATTCTGCCATTGCCTGACACTTCTCCGTGACAGTACGGAACATTCAGGGGAATTCTTCCGCTACCTCCGGGTAACCGAGAGTGAGATGGGGGAGATCGATAGGGCTGCACAGGAGGAGATGAAGCGCGACCGGAAATTCCAGTACTATACCTATGATACCACCTGCCTTGTTGAAAACGATGAGGAACCTCCGGCGCCGCTGAACGATGAGGCACTTTCTGTCTGCCTCACGATTGCAAAGATGTTTGGCATGACACCGGTCCGGCAGGTGCATACGATGCGCAAGCTCGTTATTGACGGGTCGAACACCAGCGGGTTCCAGCGCACTGCACTTGTCGCCATGAACGGTGCACTTCCTGACGGGGGAGAGATAGAGACGATCTGCCTTGAAGAGGAGGCAGCCCAACGGGTCAGGGACGATATTTTCTCGCTTGACCGGCTGGGTATCCCGCTCATTGAGATCACCACTTCACCGTGTATGCACACCCCGGAAGATGTGCAGAAGATCGCAGAGTATATCGGTATGGTGCTGCGCTCAACCGGTAAGGTAAAACGGGGAATCGGGACGATCCGGCAGGACGTGAATATCTCAATCCGGGGTGGCGCCCGTGTCGAGATCAAGGGGGTACAGGAGCTGAACCTGATCGCCGAAGTGGTCAGGCGCGAAGTGCAGCGGCAGCAAAGTCTCCTCGCCATCCGCGATGAACTCATACAGAGAAAAGCATCGGTTCAGGATAATTCACAGAATGTGGGTGACCTGTTCAGGGAGACGAAATCCACTGTCCTGAAAAAGGCAAAGCGTATCTATGCAGTCCGGCTTGAAGGTTTTAGTGGCCTGGTAGGTCGCGAGATACAACCAGACCGCCGGCTCGGCAGCGAAATGTCAGACTATGCCAAAAAATGCGGGGTCGGGGGAATCTTTCACACGGATGAACTTCCGGCATACGGTGTCACTGCGGATGAGGTCGCACGGTTGCGGGTACGCATGAACGCCGGGGACCAGGACTGCGTGGTGATTGTTGCGGCAGTGAATAATACCCAGGCCGCCTGCGCTCTTAACCAGGTCATCATCCGTGCGCTACTGGCACTTTCTGAGAGACCGGTTCCGGAAGAGACCCGGAAAATGCTCGATGACGGCAGTTCTGCGTACATGCGCCCGCTACCCGGCGCAGCGCGGATGTATCCTGAAACTGATGTGCTGCCGGTGATCATTGATGATGATCGCTGGAATGCAACTATCGTCCCCGAACTGCTGACCGAAAAAGCGCAGCGCTATGCAAAGGATTATGCAATTGATCTCGCCTATGCAACCCAGCTGGCATTATCAGAAAAACTTTCCCTCTTCGAACGTGCACTGGCAGAGGGTATCAAACCCAAACTTGCCGCTTTCACCATTCTTTCCACATGCACAGAACTCCGGCGGGAAGGTGTTGCCGTAGAGAAGATACCGGATAAGGATTATCTTGCAACCTGGCATGCCGTGGAAAGCGGAAGGGCTGCAAAAGAGGCCATACCTGTTCTCTTCAGAGGACTTGCATCCGGAAGTACATTTGAAGAGGTGATCCGGAAACTCGCTCCGGCTGTCTCGTACGAAGAACTGGAATCGATTATAAAAAAGATCATCTCTGACAGGTCAGATTTTGTGATCCAGAAAGGAAACGCCGCGCTTGGCCCGCTCATGGGTTTGGTGATGACTGAAGTGCGGGGGTCAGTTGACGGAAAAATCGTGAGTGAAATCCTGACAAAGGAAATTAACGCAGCACTTGCAGCAAAAACCCGGTAATTTTTTTCGTCGTATCCATCTCCCATGAAGAACAGGCGCGAACATTTATGAGTGGGGCAGCAGAATTAGATAAGGAGTTTAATTATGGGTAAAACAGGCACTACCATCTGGGCACAGATAAAAGGCGTCAAGGGCCAGATCCGGCTCGTTCCAAAAAGTGAAGGCGATCTCAAAACACCAGGCCCGAACCAGCGGTTCAAAGCCGGTGTAAACATCAAGAAAGTTAACGCAATGGATGAAGAGGCCCGGGGACGGGGCGGGGCACGTGGCGGCAAGCGCGGGGGAAGACGCGGTGGCGACCGTTCCGGTGGATCCGGTTTAAACGAGTCAACGGCAAGCCCGCTCATCCGCAGGCGCATGCGCAGGGCAAAGGTTTCTGCACTCGGCGCCAGGGCAAAAGCCACACGGTAACTAAAAAACGGGTTACCCCCGTGCCCGTGATAGTATAGGGGGTTTACTAAAACCCCCCTGTTTTTTTTATCGCACACTGCACACACTGGTGAACATTGCCACTTTTCTTCTCCCAATGCTAATTATCTTTTATTCACAACATCTATGGTTAGTATGGATCTTGCAACCGCAGTGAAGAGTTACCAGTTCGGCGAACGGGCAAAGTCCGAACTTATCATATCCTCCCAGTTATGCATTGCATTAACAGGATTTTCAGAGAATGAACGCGCTGGCGGGCGGCGAATGCTCCTGATGCTGATGGAGTCGGTAAGAAATGAACTTCAGTTTGCTGCAAAAAGCACCGGGCAATCTGAATTCATAAAAGCGATCAATGCTCTCAATGAAGCGATCTCGCTCACGGAAAGCAACCAGCCCGAACTGGCATCTGAAAAGATCGCAGTCGCGATCAGTGCATCCACAACCCCTGCACAGGAAGCATGGCAGGTACTTGCAAAAAATGGACTCCTCTGATTTTCTGGATTTTCTCAAAAGCCGCTCTTCGGTCCGTACCTACAAGAGCGACCCTTTGACCGAGGATGAGATTGAGTATATCCTGTCCTGTGCTGGTACCGCACCGAGTGCAGGCAACCTTGAATCATGGGATGTTATAGTAGTTACCGATAACGAGGTCAAGGCTGCACTCGCCCGGGCAGCATTTGACCAGGAACATGTCGAACAGGCTGGTGCAATCTTTGTGGTATGCGCAAACTATGTCCGCTCGATGTCGCGTTATGGAGAACGAGGGATCCTGTACGGGTTGGAAGACGCAACCATTGCGTGCACCTACATGATGCTTGCGGCACATGCAAAAAAACTGCACTCCTGCTGGACAGGAGCTTTTGATGATGACGAAGTGCGCGGGATCCTGGCCCTTCCTCAACATATCCGACCCATCACCATGCTGGCAGTAGGAAGAGGTTACCCCCCGGCCGTGCTTACCGGGCGGATGGATGCAGGAGAGCATGTGCACCGGGATATCTGGTAAGGAAAGAGAAGATGCCTGATTATGTAGTGACACTGGAATCGGCGTGGATCCTGCGTGACGTCAAATCCCTTGACGATGCAATCGGGATTGCGATCAGCGAAGCAGGAAAGCGGCTCAACCCGGCAGCAAAATACGTGGAGGTTGAGACAGGGTTTATTACCTGCCCGTACTGTGAAGAGACACTATCAAGCGCGGTTGTCTTTGCAGACACTGCTCTTGTAGGTCTCGTTCTGGAGATGAAAGTCTTCCGGGCTGAGTCTCCCGAGCATGCGGAGCGCATTGCAAAATCAGTGGTCGGAAAGGCACTGCGGGATGTGCCACTGAAACTGCTGGAAGTGCAGGCACTATGATCCACATCGTCGGTCACACCGCCATCGACCACATTTCCCGGGTCCCCCATCTCCCGGCAAAGAATTGCTCGACACATATCACTGACCGGCAGATCTATTATGGCGGGGGTGCGGCAAATATCGCTGCAGGAATTGCCATCTTAGGAGAGCAGGTCACCCTCATTTCCTGTACCGGGGGTGACTTTGCCGGCAGTGAATATGACCGCTGGATGAACAGGATCGGGATTCACCAGCAGTTTTTTGTTGTTCCTGATACCCACACACCAACTGCTTTCATGTTCACCGACGATGCCGGGGACCAGATGACGTTCTTTGAATGGGGAGCATCAAAAGCATTTTCCCATGCAGAAGCTCCCTATCTCCCGTTTGTTCACATGGCAACTGCAGATCCGGAATTCAATTGCCGGGTTGCCGAGAGAAGCGAGTTCACCTCATTCGATCCCGGGCAAGACGTGTTCTGGTATACCAGAGAACAGCTCGGGACAATCCTTGCCAATACTGACATCCTTTTTGCAAACCAGCACGAGATCAAACAGATGTGTACAACGCTGGGCGTGACCAAGGATACGATCGTTAAGCAGGTCGGCACAGCAATATTCACCATGAGCGGTGACGGGAGCACATTGTATACAAACGGTACTGAGCACTTCATACCGGTTGTTCCGGTCACCCTTGCTGATCCAACCGGGGCCGGCGACTCGTACCGTGCCGGGTTCCTCTCCGCATACGTTCGGGGATATCCCCCGCTGACCTGTTGCAGGATCGGTACGGTCACCGCATCGTTTGTCGTCGAACATGTCGGATGCCAGACGCATCTTCCGGACTGGAACGCAATGCGGGTCCGTTACCAGCAGCACTTCGGCACGCTCGAATCCCCCGTTACCAGGAATGACTGATCATGAGCTGGGCGGCGCTTACCTCCGGAGGAAAGGACTCAATTCTCGCTATCCAGAAGGCGATCGACAGCGGCAAGAACGTAGAATATATGGTCACCGCCCGCCCAAAAAACCGTGACTCTTACATGTTCCATTCCGCAAACCTCGATGCAGTAGCTGCCATAGCAAAGGTTGCCGGAATGAAGTACGTTGAGATATTAACAAATGGGCAAAAAGAAGAGGAAGTTGCTGATCTTGAGGCTGGTCTTACCGGGCTTGATGTAGAAGGTGTGATTGCAGGAGCAGTCGCATCGGTATACCAGGCAGAGCGGGTGAAGGCGATCACCGACCGGCTCGGCATATCCCTCTTTACACCGCTCTGGCATATGGACACCGAGATGCTTCTTTGTGAAGTGGCACAACGTATGGATGCGATGATCATTGTCACTGCTGCTGAAGGACTGGACGTGCATTTTCTGGGGGCACACATCAATGACGTACTCATCCAGAGGCTCAAACACGTCGCTGCCAGAAGACGCATCAACCTTGCCGGTGAAGGTGGGGAATACGAGACCCTTACGCTCAACGCACCATTTTACTCCCGCCCCATCACGTACACTACAAGCGAGATCCGGTCGTCTCCTGACCGGCACGAGATGGTTCTTGGGGGTTTTGCCTGATGGATCAGGACAGTGATATCAGGCTTGGTCAGCTCACCCGGTATATATTCACTGCTCCTTCATGGAAACGCTCACTTTTTCTTATCATCATCCTGGGGTTTCTCATCGATGGTGCGGGGGTCAGGGCATGGGTGATCCTGCCATTCTCGGGTACTCTTGCATTCACTATCCCGGCAATAGCCGCACTTGTCCTGACAAAACCGATCATCGAGTATAACGGGAAAACGATGACCTGGAACCGGTCAGCACTCCTTGCACTATCCTGTACGGTCTTTGGCGTTATCATCACGTTTATCGCACTTGCGTCATCGGTTACGCTCATCCCCCTGTTTTACGCAATCTCACTGGGTTTTGTCTTCGGCCTCCGCCTGTTCGTGCTTGTAGCGATTGCCGATTACCGGGTCCCCCGCATGATCATCCCGGCGTTCACCCAGAGTGCTGTGGGCATACTCGCAGGTATGCTCCTCTTCTCTCCCTCGTTCGCTCTCTTTGCGCTGGTCCTGCACGTCGTCTTCGGGCTTGGATTTGCAATCCTTATCTGGATGATCGAACGTCCGCTCCAGCGTGCATTCAAAATACGCGGACTGGCATTCATCAACGCGTTTATCGCACATATGACAGACGGCTCAAAAGGAATGGAGGATTTCTTCCGGGAGATCGGGGAGGAGATATTTGTCCCGCAGGTAAGCTTCTTTTTCCGCAGGGTAAACGAAAAGGCGGTGATTTTCACGGTCCCCAACCTGCACCCCGGCCCCATGGGTGAGATCGGCGGGGGTAATCTTCCCAAAGTATTGCATGATAACTTTGAGGATGAAACCCTTGTCGCCCACGGGTGCGCTACCCATGACTTCAATCTCGTGTCAGAGGGGGAAATTAACAAGGTGATCGATGCACTGCAGAGATCACGTCGTGATATAGCCTATTTTAGTGTTGCAGGAAGATCCGGGCGCCTCACCCTTGGTTCTGTGCAGATCCTTTTTCAGCGGTTCGGTGACTCGGTCCTTCTGGTCACTACCCGGTCGCCGCAACGGACAGAGGATCTTGATTTTTCTGTCGGTATGACTATCATGGCAGAGGGACACCGCTGGTTCCCGCATGTTGCTGTCGTAGATGCACACAACTGTATGACTGACCTCTCATCACCCGTACTCCTTGCGACGCTGACGGCAACCGAGTACCAGCATGTGTCACTGGAAGCGATGGACAAGTGCCGCACAACTCCGCTGTATCCGTTCAGGATTGGGGTCACCCACCTTACGTTACCGTTTGGCAGGGAGCAGGGTTTCGGGGACCTGGGAGTGCAGGTTCTCGTAGTTGAGGTTGACGGGCAACGCACCGCCTATGTTCTTATCGATGGCAATAATATGGTTAAAGGAGTACGCGAAGTGCTGCTTGAACAGATCCTGACTGTCGTTGATTATGCCGAAGTGATGACCACAGACACGCATGTCGTGAACACGATCACCGGCAAAAATCCGGTGGGGATGCATGTGCCGGCTTCTGAATTCCTGCCGTTTGTGATGCAGGCGCTCCAGGCTGCGATCGGGAATCTTGCGGCAGCAGAAGTCGCGGGGAGTACAGCGCACTGTGAGCACATCGTCGTCTTTGGCTCCAACCGTATCTCCCAGCTTGCCAGTACAGTAAACGCAATGCTGGTGTTTGTTGCACCGCTCTCGCTTGCAATGCTGCTGCTGGCATTCCTGCTGTCGTTGATCGCATATATCGTAATAGTCTAGGTTATAACGCCCGAGGGCCGGGAAAATTACATAAATTATCATTCTTTTTCTAATCCGGGGCATAATAACTAAAAAGATATATTTCTTATCCGGCGATTATTATCATTAATAAGAGGAGGATTTACTAAAAAAAAGAGACGTTCATGAGGAGTTTTCTTATCGTATCGCAACAGGACTTCCCGACAGAGAGGTGATTGAAGTTCATTTTGCAATTTTCAATGAAATCCGCTGGATTGGAGTCGACCTCAACACGACGGGCCATGTGGCAGTTGCCGCGGACCTTAGCAGCGGAAAAATTGTCAAACTGGGAAAATGCATTCACCATGTTCACCATCATTCAATCAATAACTGCACAAAACTCTGGAAAGGAGGCAAACTCTAAAAAATTAAAAAATACAGGACAAAAGAACGAAAATCATTCAAATCCGCTCTTGCCGCCATCTCCCGGCAGATTGTAGACTTTGCCGAGTCGCTCGATACGGGCATCAAATTCGAAAAGCTCTTTTCCACCCGGTACTCGCAGCGGGAATCCCTCTCGCATCCCTTCGAGTTCTCATTTGAGAACGGGTCGTTTTTCACCCTTCAGAAAATGGTAGAGAGACGGGCGCACAACCGGGGTATTCCTGTCATGTATGTGAACCCGGCGTATACCTCCAGGCGGTGCTGCCGGTGCGGAGAATTTGGCAGGCGTACCCGCAAACGGTTTGAATGCCCGCACTGCGGTTACGTGGCACACGCAGACGTCAACGCGGCATTCAATAGTGCATCGGGACCGCTCAACAATACAAGTAACGAATGTATCACGGAACAGGAAGCGGCTCGGGCATTCCTGCTCTCAAAGAAACAGATGCACAGGCTTGCAAAGGCAGCAGCCCGGTACGAGCCGGTGCTATCCACCACGCCGGCACCCATGCTAAAGCATATCGTAGTAAGGGAAAACCTGCTCGCGGTGCTGGAATAAGCACCACCTTTTTTCCCTGCAGGATGTTTGGATAAAAGTACATATCCTCTATAAGAGATACATTCACAGAAGCACATGTACACCCTGGTCATCTTTCTTGTTACCGTTCTCCTGATCACCGCGATTGCGATACGATACAAGTCACCGCCGTTTTTAACACTCGTCGGGGGGGCACTCTTCTTTGGCATCGTATCGGGCATGACACTCGAATCGACCATCCACGAAAGTATCCTTGGCATGGGCAGGGTCTTTTCAATTCTCGGAGTGGTGGTGCTTGCAGGTGCGGTGATGGCAAAGGTACTACAGGAGCAGCACCATGTGGAACAGATTGTTTCTGACCTGCGTTTCGTAGCACACAGACCTTTCGCACTTTCCGGTGTTGCCGGGTACCTGCTGGCGATCCCGCTGATGTGCTGTATCACCGCATTTGTGATCCTGACACCGGTCATTTCCTGTTTTGGGGGGGAAGGCGAAACACCAGGCCGTAAGGGACTGATCTATACCGCGGCCCTCGGGAGCCTGATCTCTTTTGCATTGATCTACCCTTCACCGGTGATTATCGCCCTTTCCTCTGCCATTCCCGGTGCAGCGTTCTCCCCGGTTGCGTTCGATCTTGTGATGATCCCGGTTTCGCTTCTGATGCTTGCCGCCGTAATCTTACTGATGCGTCACCGGTTCGGGTCATCAGGAGTCATGAATGGAGGAAATCCAGTGCCTGCGAGTACATGCGAACGCAGAGGAGCCCATGCCCGCGCCTGGTACCCATTCCTGGTTATGGCAATCGCAATGGTCGCCGGGCTTGTGATCTTCGGGCTCACTCCGTCAAGCCTGATCCAGCTGGTGATGCTGGCTGGTATGGTAACCGCCCTCGTACTTGCACCTGCAGAAATCCGAAACCGTGCGTTTACCAACGGTGCAAAACATGCAGGACTTATCATCTTTGATCTCTGCGGTGCCGGGGCGCTTGGTGCAGTGATTGCAGCAGGCACTCTTGGAGCGGAAGCATTCTCACTGCTCACGGTTGCTGTACCAGTCATCGCAGTGCCGTTCCTGCTCGCTGCCCTGATTCAGACGGCACAGGGATCCCGCGTGGTCACTGCGGTGATCACCGGCCAGATCATTACCGGAACCACCCTCGCATCATCCATCCACCCGATCCCGCTTATTCTCCTGATTAGCGGGGGGGCGTGCATAATCTCGTACCTGACCGACCCGTACTTCTGGCTCGTGCAGCGGGCAACGGGTGATGATGTAGTAACCGTGGTGAAGCATTACACGATCCCGCTTGCCGCCTGCGGTTGTTTGATGTTTGGGATAGCGGTCGTGATGCAGATGTGGATGGGGTAGAGAAGACCTGCCAAAAAAAAGAATGGGCGGGATTTCTCGAACTAAAAAGGTGGCGGGAGATTCTGGTGAGCTGCTTGCTGCTGATCACCGCACAATAACTGATGCATTTTCATCGAACGGGTTGGTCCTCATTGCCAGTGAGAAGAGATAGGGATATTTTAATTTAAGATACTGCATATACGTCAGCCATTCAATCACGAGCTGGCTGTATACCCGTGTCAGATCTCCGGACAGGTGATCATAATCCGTCGGCGGGAGATCGATAAGCCGTTCGCGGGCAACCAGTTCCTCAGCGAGGTGAAAGACTGCATGAAGCATATCGGTAAACCTGTCATGCTCGAAGAGCTGGGGGTTTTCGAGCAGGGCGAGCAGGAACCCCTTATGAAGCGAGAGGAAGGTGTGCAGTTCTTCTAAACCGAGTGCATGGCTGTCAAGACGATATGAATGCGCTTTGAGCATGACATGTGCTTTCTGGAAATCGTCATCCGACCAGTTATTGGACACAGCCAGGGCAGATCGGATCTCTTGAATGCCCGGGTCTTTCAGGCTGAATTTTTTCAGCAGTTTCGTTCCCACCTCGGAATAAAAGACCCCGATGATCATGTTCAGTTTCTCGATCCGCTGGGTGCGTTCCCGCCTTTCAATCATATACTCAATTGCATTTGCCACCACACCCACAAAACAGCCGACACCGGCAAGGATGATACCAATAACCAGCACCTTCCCAAGGGGGGTGAGCGGGTGAATATCACCGTAGCCAACGGTCGCAATAGTCACAATAATAAAATAAAACGCATCAAGGGCTGAAAATCCTTCAATGATCATCAGCCCGATCATGCCAAGGATAAGAACGATTGCAAGAGTGCCAAGGTAAATGCGGAACCGGAAACTGATGGCTTTCATCATTCACTGTTCTTTTATCTGAGGATATAAAAGGAATACGATA
>Ga0315284_10011302_pt1 | contig 12732 bp, 4 predicted proteins | sample YL17G09_16_MG_FD_203696 | JGI IMG/M metagenome (GOLD analysis project Ga0315284, IMG submission 203696) | Sediment microbial communities from Yellowstone Lake, YNP, Wyoming, USA - YL17G09_16 | ecosystem: Environmental > Aquatic > Freshwater > Lake > Sediment | place: USA: Wyoming | collected... | reverse complement strand
CTCGTCCATGTAGATCTCGTCGGCGAGCTGGCGGAGCCTGAGAATGTCCTTCGGCGAGATCACGGGCTGGACGTCGATCTTCGTCGACGAGCGCGCCATGCGCTCGAGGATCTTCTTCTCCTCTTCTTTCGACGGATAGGTCACCTTGAGCTTCAGCATGAAGCGGTCGACCTGCGCCTCGGGCAAGGGGTAGGTGCCCTCCTGCTCGATCGGGTTCTGTGTGGCGAGCACCATGAAGGGCTCATCCAGGGGATGCGTCGTGTCGCCGATCGTGACCTGCCGCTCCTGCATCGCCTCGAGGAGCGCGCTCTGCACCTTGGCCGGCGCCCGGTTGATCTCGTCGGCGAGAATGATGTTCGTGAAAATGGGACCCTTCCTCGTCGTGAAATCCCCCGAGCGGGGGTTGTAGATGAGCGTGCCGATGAGGTCGGCCGGGAGAAGGTCCGGGGTGAACTGGATCCTCTGGAACGAGGCCTGGATCGTGCGGGCGAGCGTCGTGACGCTGAGCGTCTTCGCGAGCCCCGGCACCCCCTCGATGAGGATGTGGTTGTTGCAGAGGAGCCCGACGAGGAGCCGCTCGATGAGCTCCTCCTGCCCCACGATGACCTTCTGGATCTCGACTCGCACGCGGTCGAGGATCGCTTTCTCCTGCTCAACTTTAGCGCCGATTTGTTTGACGTCGATGGTCATGGCGAAGAACCTCTTTCGTTTCTCCCTGCTCTCGAAACTGATCCTACCGGCTGGATGCCGGGAAATGCTTCTCTGTTAAACGCGCTTCGCGTGAAATTGTTCCAAGGCTGTGCGGGCCCATGCTCACCTAGGGCTGAATGGTGGGAACGATAATAGGTTTTCGGACCGTGTTCAAGGGAGAAACTAGAGCTCTGAATCAGCGATCGGGCTCGAAGACGAGATCCATTGGGATAGAACGCGCTTATGCGGCTCAAGAGCTAGCTGTATGAAGCAACTGACTCTTAAGGTGTAAGCATAACGTCAGCACCTAGATAAATAATGCTCTCTTATTGTCCAGCCACTTAACTCCCCAGAAATCAGTGATCCCGCTGCATTCACTCATTCTATGCCTACTTCGATATCAGGGCAGCATCTTTTTGGCGTGAATGGCTATGCGCACTGGCTTCTGCCAGGTGATCCATGCCCTCTGTGCAGAACTCGCCCCGCCCCAATTGGGACTGAGATCTCCATCTATGTTAACCGGACCAGGCGGTGAATCGAGGTACACACCATAGTTCAGCTTGTCTGCATCAGTACCGAACCCGAAATGAGACCAGCTAATATTGTCATAATCTCGGCATATGATCTGTCCTTCCAGGGATGGGTCATCCAAGCCGAACCGCGGCTCCCCCGGTTGTTCTTCTATCACGAAGAACATGCCCTTGTTGCCACCACTGCCGCATGCCTGTTCTTTGTCGAACGGGAAGCCGAAGAAGGTAAGGTCAGTAGGGAGTGTTGCGCGAAACAGCGGGAAGATGCGTTCCTTTTCGTTTTCTTCACCGACATATTCTCCCAAGCATGGTTTACCATACATATCCGCCTCGATCGCATAGATCAGAGCATTTGGATATCTCTGCAGTAGATTCCCCCGGATCACCAGGACCAGCCCGTCATTTGCGCTCTGTCCGTTCTCGCCAAGGGCACTGTCACGCCACCTGGTCAATTGTTTGATGTCTTTCAACCTTTCAGCAAAACACTCCTCTTTAACCACATATTCCACGGCACACTCGATTTCATCTTTCGATAGGAGCGCCAAGGCGTCTGCACCCTCCTCCTCGATGGCATTGATCAAATCCTGCGCCCGTTGCCGTTCCTGCTCAGAGAGGTCTTCAATACGAATGGCTTTCCCATCCTCAAGCCATTTCCTTATAAGCCTCTCCAGCGTGGCATCAAGGTTCTTTGCCAAAAGGTATTGCTTCACTCCGGATGGAATATCTTCTATCGAACCATATGCATTTTCATCAAGCCATCGATTGAGAAGAGACTCTTCTTCCCCAACCCTTCGCACGTACCCGCTGACATCCCAGAACTGGCGGAAATAGGAACCGCGCTGATCCGTGGGATAGCAGCGCCACAGGAGCTCTCCTGCGAACTCATGGTTGCATCCACACAAGTAGCTTTCCAGAAATCGCTTGTTACTCTCCAAAATCCCTATTGTGTTCTGGGGGATCTTCTCCACTCCGGGGAGTAAAATGCTGTGGCCGAGGTCCCGCAGGGGCTCATACATGGGGTAGTCGAACTCGGGCGCCCACAGGATGGGGTCAAGGGGATCGCCCTCGGCACCTTCGGCAAAACGTTTCTGGATGACACCTACATGCCTCATACGCATCTTCGTCCGACCGAGGAAGGTTCGGTTGGGAGCCAGCTTGTCATGGACCTGGGAACACAACTTACTTATGAAATCCTCACCTTGGGCCGCCGGCTTTGATGTCTCATCCTTCTTGTCCAGCCAGTTGGCCATGGTATCGATAATCAGCGGACCAGCCCCCTTGCCCGCACGCCCAAGGCCCGTTAGCTTGTCGAACGGCTTCTGATCATTCATTATGGTGCTTAAATCAGCGCTATTGATCAGCTCATCATCAAAGCCGAGCCCGGATTCTCTCTGTGATAATCCGATACTTCGGTCGATACTCGGCCCAAGCGTCGGATTTATTCCTTCCAGAAGACGGCGTGTGATCTCCAATATTCTCGGTGTGCCGAGGGGCCGGCCTACTGGCCCGACCGCCTCCAGCTCACCCTGCACCAACCTCTGAACCAAGCCGGAGCGTGGAATAGCATGGCCATGTTTCGCGTGCAGCTGTTGTCGCTTGCCGATCGCCCGTCGAGGCGCTGCGATCCTGCGGAATGCAGGATCAACCGCGGATGAAGGGATGAGGGTCTTTCTGCTCATATAATGGGCCACGGTCATTTTCTCAACGTTGTCGTCCCCGTCAAAGGTCATGATCCTTTGAGAGGCGCCGGTGATCCGGATGAACGCATCCGGCTGCAGCGATCTCACAAGATCCAGACGTTTATGTATTGAGGTGGAACTATCCCTGCCGAGCTGCGCCCGTCTGAGGATGTCGTTGGCCTTTTCAATAGCGCCAAGCTGCTCCCATGCCGCAGCCATGAGCGGCTCCTGCTGTCTGCGTATCACTTCGGCCCCCAGGCCTGCTGCTGCCCGATGGCGGGGATCCAGGTTGAGCGTATCGATCCACCCGCGACTGTCTGCAGGATCTACCATGCGGCCGTCTTCTTTCAGTCTGCCCAGATGCCAGCGACCGTACACGGGCGGTACCACGACCGGCAGCGGGGGCATGGAAAATTCTCCTGGTGACGTCTCTGTCACATCGCCGGTTGCGTTAACTCCACTAATCTTGAAGTTGTATTCACGCCCAGGAATGAGCCTGTTCAACGTCAATGAGTGGTTTTGTCTCAGTTGATTGTCTTCTTCATATCGAGGCCGGTTCAAGTTGGTATAATCAAAATCGATCCGTGATGTGCGTTGTTCGTCTGTGTCCCACGTCACTGTGACACTGTCACCCATGGCAGAGGCAGAGAGATGAATGTTCTTGATCTCCTGTGTTGAATCAACATTGAACTTGAATGGCTGCTTATCTTCGCTGAGATCTTTAGTGCAGGGTTGGTTCAGCAGCTCCGCCAGTTCGTTTTCAAACTGCGATGGCAAAGGTATCTGGATGACGTTGTCGGGCGTCTCATGGGATGTGCCGGCCGTGGTTGTTGTGATCTTGAAATGATAAGTCTTTCCCGGGTCAAGCCCCTCCAAGACGCATATATGCTCCCTTTTCGGTTCATGATATTTGTCTTCGATGAAGGTTCCATATGCATCGGATTCCCCATATTCCAAGCGGAATTTTGCCGGCTCTGAGGTCCGCCAGCGGATACGGACTTTCGAGGATTCAAGCAATCGCGGTTCAATATTCTTGATCTCCGCCGTATCCTTGATGTCAGAGCTCAGGTCGTGCCCCCAGGGAGTGTACTTCGTATCCAGGGATTGCAGGGCGCCTTCCATATCCAGGACGTGTCTTTTCCTGTCTTCAACATCCAATTCGGTCCGATCCACACCGGAGGTGCCGAAGCCAGGCTTGACACAATCCATTTCCCGAAGACCGATTTCCGTGAGCTTCCGGGGCTCGAGCAGTCGTACCAGGTGCTCAAAGTCTCCCAGCATCCCGGTGCCAAATTCCCAGCGGTAATAATATGGAATGCGGGTTTTCCCATCCTTCTTCTTTTCCCATGCAAGATCCGTGGCCTTTATGCTGCTATCCAGCTGACACCCCAACCCTGCCAGTGCCCCGAGCTTGAACGTCGGCACCACAAACGCGGCATATCGGACGCCCGGTGCAAGCCGTCGTGCACAGAGCAGACGACATGTCGCGCGTTCAGGTTCCCGGCGCAGCAATTCTTCCAGCTTCGCCTTGTCCATACTCTCTTCTGCGGCGATGTGAACGTGGGCCCAGCGCCAGGCCTCACTCAGATCCGGCAAGATAGAAGGATCGACTTTTATGCATCGTGGCAGACTGGCGGTATTGCGCTCCCCCTCTTCAAACTCCTTCTTGATCGTGTCTCCCTTGGCTTCCGAAACCAAGACCAGGAGAGTAATCCACGGTGTCAATTTCCCCTTATCTCCTGCAGGATCCGCCGCAAAACGCCAGGCAAAGTCAGCATCAGCAAATTCGACGGCCGGGAAGTAGTTCGATTCGAAATCGCCGGTGTCAGGCTTCGGATCGGGGCGGACAACGATCCGTTCATCGAAGCCGAGCACGTCTCCAGGGCCATACAGCTCTATGGTTTGCTGAATCTCTGAATCTTCAGCGGTCCCGGTCCCCTTGACTGCCGCGGTCGCGGTGAGGATGACGTCAAGCCTTGCCCGGTGACCCGTGGACCCATTGTCGATCTTGGTCGCGAGACCTTGCCGCATTGAAGGAATGAAATGGTGGCTTGTCCCGTTCATGCAGCTACCTCGCTTTCCGGCATGACGACATACTCGCCGTCTGCCCCTTGGAGCCCTGAGAGGATCTGATCTGCCATGGTGCGTGTCATGCGGCGGTTTGCCTGCTCCCCTTCGAGTTTGACATCCGCACGCTGAAGATTCGTTGCATTCGCAATGCAGTAGCCTTCCTCGCGCACGCGTACGTTCGCGCCCTTATGCACGGAGGCGAAACGACTTAAGGGCCCGTTTCGCCGCAGGGTGTTCCGTCTAACACCGGCCTTCAGTGCAATCCGGGCAATGTGCCAGGGGAGCCAGCCGACTCGAGGTTTCTCCGACACCAGGTCTTTCCCGATGAGGATCGACTCGTACTCCATTCCACGTGATTCAACATCGCCGCAGAGGTCCACCAGATCCAGGGAGGCGGACACCCCGGCTTTCATCTTCTCAAACGAGGGCAGGGAAAGTGCCCCGGCGCCAAGGTCTTCCCACTGGCCGCGCGCGAAGCTCTCCTCCAGCGGTGCAATGTCGTCTTTGAGAGATGTTCCATTGATACAGAGGTCTTCAATGTCGAAGAGGTCATGACCGGCGATTGGTGCATTGGCTGCAAGGCTCAGCTTCTTGCCCAGGGGAACGACCTTCTGGCGCACTTCCAGCCGACCGGAAGGATGCACCACAAGCGGAGGGACTTTAGGTTGAGCACTGGGATCCTGCTTCTGGACGGCAGGAGCCTTTTCCAATTGAAGCGCTTCCACCATGGTCCTGCCTGCCGGCAGAACGGCCCCCCAGCAGTCAGGATTACTCAGAGCCTCTTGGAACTCAATCCAGGGATCCCTGGCCGGCAAGGTAGCCTGTTGGTCATCGCCCCATGTCTTGCAGAATTTGACAGTGGCCGAAATAAACAGAATGTGAATCTTGGCCTTGCCGCGGGCTATCCATGGCGTGGGTCCGGATACATAGAGCGACAAGTCTATTGAAGCAAGCTCCTTTCCTTTGTATATGATCTCCACCTCTGCATTCATCTGGGCTTCAAAAGTAAATGGCGAGAAATAGATCAATGTATCGAATGACAGGTAGCCCTTGACCTTCGCATCCCCCTCTGATGCATAGAGGTCCACGCGCGCCCCGAACTGGAGCGTGTTGGGTGTTAATGCCTGGTAGGCTGAACAGGAGAGTTGCAGGCTTGAACCCGAGCTGATGCAAATGGTCAAGCGTTTGAGATTAGCGAATACCGTGGGCGGCGCGGGAGGTGTGAACTTTGGATGGAAGCCGCCCAGGGAGAGGGCGAATCGAGGATCACTACCCCAAGCGAGGAGGAAAGCCGAATCGCCATACATGGGGTAGGACAGCAGGCGTGAGTCATAGAGCGATGCCTGAAAGGTGAGTTCCTTCTTCTCGAGATCCAGGACGCCCAGAACATCCATATGGATGAAGACAACGGCGCTATCTCTCTCCGGCAGGACCGCCTCCAGCTGCCCAAGAAGCGCGATGCGGATGGGGCTCGGCAGGTCCAGGAAGATTCCTATCTCGGCGATGATGATGTTGGGCGTACCCCATCCAAGCTGGACCATGGGCCCCACCACGAACCTGCCTTCATGCGGCGGGAACACGGCCCGCATGTCGCTGAGGATCTTGGGCGCGTTCGCGATCACCGTAGCCGGGTCAGGGAACAAGATGGAATCCAGGGTGCGGTTCTTGATGCCAACCCGCAATGCGTCCACATCCATAGTCCGGTTGATGCCCACAAGCCCGCCGACACCGGACAGGGTGAATCCGTACGATAGTTGGATGGGCGGGTTGAACGTGGCGCAGATACTGACCAGGAGGGAGAAGCCCTCCGATCCATCCGGCATCTTTGTGGTGATCAGGGCAATGGCAGTGAGCCCGATTTCCATCGCCTTGAGGGCCAGGATGCCGGCGTAGCTCTTCTCTTCATTGTTGAATTCGAGATAACCTCCGCCGATGATGGGACCACCCGAAAGGGTTAGGCCAGCGCCGCTCGGGGGAAGGAAGTCGAGCGAAAGATCGATGGAGCCGAGATTCCCAGACCCGTTGCTCGACGGCTTGACTCCCATTTGGATACCGACCCCGTCTACGGTCGCGGAAATCGGCCCTAGATCAAAGCACCCAGTGATTGCAGCACCGAACAGGATGCGTTTGGTCTCGGCGTCGACGGCGAGCTCGAGCAACACACGATCGATCGTAATGATACTTAGAAGCGTCTCATGGACTGGGATAATGAGATGAAAGCTGCCCTGACTCGCGATATGGAAGCCGTCGCAGCTCGACCACCCAATCAGCAGCGACACGCCAACACGCTGGACAGACGCGCCGAATATCTTCTTCAGGAAACCATCACCGGATGCGAAGTCGACAACGAGCGCCGCCTCGTCCATGCCAACCTCGATATCGAACGTCGGATTCGCGGGCGCTCCTTTGGCGCTGAAGGCAAAATGCGCGCTCGAGACTTCAAGCCGTGGTCCGGTTGCCGATCCCAGTAAGCACCATGGCGGATCCTTGCGTTTCGCCTCCAAACGCGCGATACCCGAAACTGAAGCCATTGTTGCATCAGCCAAATCGAACGTGACCTTGCCAGGCCGGATCTCCGCGAAAATGGGGACTGCTGCGTAGTCGCCCTGAAGTGTAAGCGTAACTCCAGAGCTAAGGCTCACGCGTTGCTGCCCGTTGCCCGTGATGATCGGGAAAATGCTGATGCCAACTGGATTTCCCGTGTGCTCGCCGGCAGCCGGGATAGGCACCGCGTTCAGGGAGACGCGTAGCAGATCGAGCGGCGAGCCGGACTCGTCGTACAGCACATGCGGCATGACCGAGAGGTGCTCGATTGACGGCGGCGAAGTGGGCAGCGCCCTGTCGAAGTACCTCGCGTACACCGGCTCCGACGCTTCCCCGACGACAGCTGATACCGGCAACAACTCGAACAAAGCCGCGATCGCACCCAAGAGCTCAGATGCGCGTAAAGGCTCTGTGCTACTGTTCCAACGGTAGGCGGATGTAAACGCTCTTGCTGGATCTGATACAAGCGAGACGAGCTGGTTCCAATCGATGCTTCGCTTCAGGTATTCGAGCCGCGCCGGTGTGCTCCCCGCCGCAACGCTCGCTGGCTGTCGTTGCTCGCGTAACACCGCACCGAAACGCAGCAAGCCGAAAAGGGCTGGCGAACAACTTGCGAGCATGTCCCACTCGATCGAATCTACCAGTTCACGTGGAAACTCGGACCAGAATGCTGGAGAGTTCAACGGCGTCGGCCAATCTGCAGCGGGCGTCCAGTCGCCCAGCAAACTCGCAACGAGCCTCGGTATAGCCGTCGCTAGCTGCAAGTCTGTGCCTATGATCTGATCGAGAAGGTAACTCTCTTGGATAAACGCCGCTTGCACCGAGGCGAAACCAACGTCATCGATTGTCGGATCGAGTTCCCAACCGAATCCCACGAGAAAGAGCCGGAACGATTCGCGGTCTGCCAGCGCAGCGCGAAATGGCGCAACCGCTTCGGCGAAGACACGGAAGGCGTCAATGATGAAGGTCGTGGCGTTCATTGCCAGTTGATCCTCAACATGAAATCGGTGATCGGCCGCCCGGAGAATTGGAGGCTTGGGGTGACTGCGAAATCGATGTCGAAGCCCTTCTTGAAGTTGAAATTCAGGAAGTACTGCCAAACAACGACCGGTGCTTCGGGAAGGCTCCGCTGATGGAGCGGACCGAAGTTTGGAAGATTCGCCTGCGCATCGGCTTCGGTTGCTTCGAGACCGGCGATTCCCGCGAGACCAGTTGCATCGCTCTTGAATACAAGACCATGAGGATTCCACCCTGTCGCCAGAGCCCAGCACCGGGGCGCACGGGCGTTGTCGAAGATACTCCGTACTGCAGCGAGCCGTGGTCCATTATCTTCGACAGCGCAATACAAGCAGGGCAATAACGGTTGTACTAACTTCGGTTGCATCGAGGTTCCGAGGTTTATCGTGTAGACCGCCACAGTCTCTGCCCAACCGCGCCAGAAGTTGGCATCAAGTTTCGTCTGCGGCTCGACATCGAGAAACACGAAGACTTTCCCGGACTCGGAGATCTGGAGATCGATCGGCGGGCTGAATGGGTCGACCTTCTCTATTTGTTTTGCGATAGCCTCGCATGTACGCCGTGCGGCGTTTCTTCCGCACTTGCGCGCTTGTGCATCGGACAACTTGGTCCCGTCAGAAAGCTCGCCCTGTTCTTCGAACGCGATGGGATATATGGCGTTCACGCCGCCGACGTTCCCGTTGATGTCAACGAACCGCTGCTCCGCGAGCGGCCCCGTCGACGTCAATGGACACACGTACCTCAAGTTGTCGAAGTTCCCTGGCACGAGCGTTTTGAGGTTGCCCGGAACCTCGTTGAACTTCCAGTTGTAATCCGTTTTGCCGAAATAGCGGCCGACGAAACCCAGCTTCTGATTCCAGCTCTTGAAGAAGGCGATCCAGTCAGTCACTCGCTCTGCAAACGTCGCCGGATTCACAACCGGATCCTTCATGTCAAAGCCAAGCGCCATATTGGTCTCCATCGTTGCTATTACACAACATCAAACCTCAATCCACTGCTCCCCTCTCCCCTCCCTGTCAGGACCTTCCTCCCTTTCCACACATACGTCTTCCCGTCCACCCAGCGGATCCGTTGGCCGGTAAGCTGCACCCGCAGGCCGGAGCGCGAGACGGTAGCTTCTTCGAGCCACAGGAGCGGGTCTTCATTCAGGTCAAGCAGGCGCGACATGGCGGGAATGGGAGTCGGATCTTCATCATCGTCATTGCGCAGCATCTGGGCGCGCCTGAGACGGATGCATGGGTAGTCAAGCCCTTGAGGGACCTTTGCATTGAAGGGGGCAAAGGGAATCCAGTTATCAGGCACCGTGGTGGCCAGACGATAACGGGGGATTCCACCACTTGAAGGTGCTCGACCTTCGCGCAAACAGTGTATTTCACCCTGTCTTACCTGAATCTCTTGCTCCAGATATTCTCTCTGCTCCTTGGACAAGCGGCTATCCTCAATCTGCATTTCTATACCCATGATCTCTTTTTCGAGCTGCGCTATCCTGGCATCGCGCTGCCGGTCGTAGCGCTCGCGCTGGGCATCAAAGCCGTCCACTGCCCTGCCAAGACCGTTGGTGACCCGGTGCTCCACCCCCCAGACCTTGTTGGCCCCCTCATCGCGCAGGAAGCGGACCTCTTCTAACGGTGGCGACTCCTCACGGTAGCCGGCGATGGGAGGGATTACAAGGAAGCCGCCGCTGCCGGGCATGGACGGATCACTCATGCCGGGCTGTACGGGATCGGATGCGGGCGACAAGGTAAACAGGTCAAAGCGGAGCATCGGTTCTTTGCCGGGTCTCCGTGCCGGATTGATAGGTATGGTTTCTTTGAAAACATTACGCACGGTCATCGTATTGATCTTCATTAGATTGGGCATGTCGACCTTCAGGGGGACCACGAACCAATCGTCGCCATAGACGAGCACGAACTCCATGAGCAGCAGCCGGGCGAGATCCGGCTTGGCCACATTCATGCTGCCGAAATCAGTGGCCGCATCCTCGAACTCCCACCAGCGCATCGAGCTTCCGCCGACGGATACGCGTTTCGGCGGCACTGATATGGCCTCATTGACAGTCCAGGCGTCCTCTTCATCCTTGACCGTGTTGAAGGAATGCCAGTCAAGGGCACCGTTCCGGTAATTGGGCGCCACCAGACGAGTGTGGAGTGGATTGTCATCGGGGAAATTCAGTTCAAACCTGTAATCCAGATGCTCATTTCGCCAGGCGCGTGCCCGCATAGGGTACGGTCGGATGTTCAATGCATTACACCAGTCATCGAGTCTGCTTACCACTTTCTGGAGCACGTCGTTTGTGATCCCCCCGAGAGGGCTTATGTGAATACTCGGATCGCTGGAGTACATCTTGTCGAAGAGCTTCTTTCCGTCAATCACGCGCCCGGTCGCCAGCAGCAAGAATCGTCTTGTAGTCCTGTCGATGTCGACCCACTCCTTGTCATCGGGCAGTTTCATCTCCAACTCCGCCCGGTAGGCATTGACAACTGCCTCGGCACTGTTCTCGGTCTCGTCCCTGATGAAGCGCTCGAACTGCTGTCCAATCTGGACTCGGTCACGCCAGGATAGTTCTGGCATCTCCTGCTCAACCAGGGTCTCGAGCGGCGTGCACGGAAGACCGGCCTGGGGTGAGTCCTTGTCCTGCCCCAGACGCACGTTTTGGAGCGGCTGCGTTGCATGCGTCAGTTGAACCATGACTGGGGAACCGGCGTCCTCGGCTGTCAGCTCTCCGGTCTGAATTTGCCTTATGAGCATCCACAGCGGATCCGCCGTTGGTGCCTCTAGGCCGCGGCTGAAATCGTTCCTGCGGCATCGCGGCTCGAGGCGCACCCATGCGGCAAAACGGTTGTAGAACCCTTTCGGGACTGCCTTCACGAGTGCCACATTGCCCTCCTTTGCAGTACCCCCTTTACCCTCTCTCCCTCTTGATGATCTAAGTGGATTTCCGCATCCATTTTGTTACAGCACCAGAAGTCTCCCGTTCCCACCCCGGGTTGCTGGGGTCGACGGGAAACAGCAGGGCAGGCAGAATCAGCCCCAGACCTTTCGGCTCGGACGCATTACCCTTTCCTTCGGCCATAGCATCGGGATCCACTGCTCGAATTCTCGCCAGATCCATGGTGTCTTCCACTATGTCTGCCAGCTCGTCCACATGCCAGTGATCCATCAAGTCTGCACGCTGGCCAGGCACTGCGAGTAGCAGGCACTGCGGAGCCTGTGAACTCGGGCCATCGTAGTGAAAGCTCACGCCAGCGGTGACCTTGTTGTCCGGAATAAGCTCGTCCCACTGGTCCATGAGCAAGCCCGCCATGGCTTCCGTCTTGTCAGCCGGGCTGCCGGTACCTGCCACGGCCGCTACAATGGACAAAGCGCCGCGCCCCGAAGCAATATCGGCATTGATCTGTTCTCCACGTTCATCATCATCCAATGCGAGCCACTTAGCGTCGGATGATACAGGCAGCTGTGCGACATGGAGCGCAAAAGCTGGACCGGCAGGGTTGCCTGTCGGCTCGCGCCATAACTCGGTCACGATAAGGCAATCTTCCAGCTCAAGTAGTGACGGATGCGCCACTGCCGCCTGCTGCAGCCAGAGGCGAACCCGTGATTCACCCTTAGGACACAGGGGACCTTCTTGCCCCAACACTTCCCAAAGATCCTTGTGTTCTTGTCGTTCTCCTGAAGAGGTATAAACGGGCGGTGAGAACGTCGGCAGTACATGGAACCCTTTCCCGAAAAGGGCCTTCATGGCGGCGGCCAACAGATCGATCTTCTGTTGAGCACCAACATCTTCTATCTTTGCCAGTAATCCTTGGAATTCATCCAGGCGTCTCTTCAACTCGGCAAGGACATTCCTCCGCCGCGCATCAAGTGCCTCAACCGGCTCATCCGGGCTCGGCGGAATGGCCCCAGATACGCCGTACCGACCGGCCCTGAACAGGCTGTCTATGACTTCCGCCCGTGTTGCCATGCCGTCCGAGCCGTCACCAATTGACTTTCCGAGTATGGACATAATGCTATCAACATGTTCCTTTGCATCATCAAGCCGGCCTGTTAACTCAATGAAATCGGCCGCAGCAAAGGAAGCGCTCGTGAAATCGCCGGGAAGATACAAGCTGTCTGGCCGCAGGGGCTTGCCGGAGCCAAGTGTGTTGAGGACCTGACTGCCGAGCTCAAGTGCTTCGCCCAAACCATATGTGAAACCGTCAGGT
>Ga0315284_10011301_pt1 | contig 12733 bp, 14 predicted proteins | sample YL17G09_16_MG_FD_203696 | JGI IMG/M metagenome (GOLD analysis project Ga0315284, IMG submission 203696) | Sediment microbial communities from Yellowstone Lake, YNP, Wyoming, USA - YL17G09_16 | ecosystem: Environmental > Aquatic > Freshwater > Lake > Sediment | place: USA: Wyoming | collected... | reverse complement strand
CTGATCCTCGCGCGTCGCCGCGGAGCCCTTATCGCGGAACAATAGTCGCTAGCCTGCATTATGCGTTTCCCGCATAATGCAGGGCATTCAGAGCATTATTCACGCTGCTCGTGAATAATGCGGGCTAAGGAGGTCGCGCCGGTGATTGCGAAGGCGAGGGATCTACTCGGCGACGAGGAAGGCACAACCATAGTGGAATGCGCCATGATCCTGGCGGCGGTCTGCATGGCCTGTATGGCTGCTGTGTCAGCCCTGCGGGCCTTCGCCCCTGTGAGCTATGCGTTTCCCTAGTGGGCGATTCGTCGAGTGGTTTGCGGAAGTGGATCAACACCGGCGTGTCTCATCGCTGCACGGGTTGATCCACTTCCGTCTTCGCGATTCCGGGCGTACTAAGATGCCTGATCCCGCGCGTCTAGCTATCATGATGGGGCTGTTGGCAACAGCGGTCTACACCGACCTGCGGTTAGGCAAGATATGCAACAAGCTGACCATTCCCTGCGCCGCGTTCGGCATCGCGCTGAACGCGGGGCAGCACGGCCTCGAGGGCCTGCTTCAGAGCATCGCCGGCGCAGGGCTGGTTCTGACGCTGTTCCTGCTGTTCGCCCCGATGGCGGGGATCGGAGGCGGGGATACGAAGCTGATGATGGCAGTAGGCGCGCTCACCGGATTGCGATTCGCCGTGTGGGCGATGCTCATATCCGCCCTTATCGGCGGCATCCTGGCAGTGGTCGTCATCGCGAGACGGAGGATGCTTTCCGAGACGGCTCGGAGTCTCGCGGCCAGCGTGTATCTGGGCGTGCCGCTGGACGTCAACTCCGGGTCGAGAAGGATCCGGTTCGCGTACAGCCCGGCGATTGCGCTGGGCTCGCTCGTGACGCTGCTGTTGGGACACAGACTCGGTTGGGCATGAGAATGCTGGTGGGTCGAGAATATGTGGGCGATGCGTGGCGACAACAGAGGAGCAGCGCTGGTCGAGTTCGCTATCGTCGTGCTGCTTCTGCTGACGTTGGTTTTCGGAATCATCGAATTCGGGCTGCTGATGAAGGACTACATGGTGCTGAACCAAGCCGCCAGGGAAGGCGCGAGGTCCGCATCCTTGGGCAGCCCGACTTCGGTGGTCACAACGCGCATTCAGAACTCGATCCCCACACTTGATGTTTCGCGACTGACCATCACGCTGCAGAAGAGGACGATGAGTCCGGGCCCGGGAAGCTGGACGAGCCTCGGGAACTCGGCAGACGGCCTCACGAACGACGCGCAGCAGGGAGATGAAGTGCGGGCGTACCTGGCATACTCTCATCGTCTGGTCACGGGCAGCATGTTCTCGTGGCTTGCCGGCGGAGGTACGTCGCTCACCATCCACGGCGACATGATAATGCGACGGGAGTAGATGATGAGGAAATGGACATTCGGGCGGGCGCGCCGCGATGAACGCGGAAGCGTGCTGCTGCTGGCAGCGGCTGCGATAGTCGTGTTGCTGGGCCTTGCGGCGCTGGTCGTGGACCTGGGCCGGATCTACGTGGGCAGGCAGCGTGCGCAGAACGTGTGCGATGCCGCGGCTCTCGCCGGCGCATGGGGGCTGGCGACCCATTACGGCAACCTGTCGCTCGCTGAGTCCACGGCCACCCAACTGGCAACTCAGTCGGCTGCGAGCAACAATGCGGTGATGCCCGCCTGGCAGGTCCTGGCTTACGGGACGAGCAACCCGGGCGTGGCGATCACTTTCCCCTCCGGCGCCGTGACCGACGATGCCGGCAGGACAGTGACCCTGAGCGAGGGAGACGCCATAAAGACGCAGGGATCGGTGAATGTCTCATATTTCTTCGCGCGAATCTTCAGCCTCACCGCAAAGACGGTATCCGCATCGTGTACCGTGGTGGTTCGACCGACGGACCAGTTTTGCTCCGATCTCTATGCGCCGCTAGCGGTCTCGAACCTGACCATATTCGGCGATGGCACGCCTCAGCACCCCCCGATCACATTCGGCACCCAAGTCACGCTCAAGACGGAGGCATGGCAGGACAACTTCATCGGCCCCGGGAACTTCGGGGCGGTCGTGCTGCCTGGTGACGGGCCCGGCGCAGCCAGTTACAGAGCGAGGCTCTCCGGCGACGCCGGCACGACGTGCCTGTCCGCCACGCCGTCGCTGACGGTGGAGACGAAGACGGGGAACATGGTGGGACCGACAAACCAGGGCCTCCAATCCCGGCTTGGCAAAGAGACCGATCCGCGGTTCACGAACGACGCCACCGCATGGCAGAACTGGGTCGCCGCGTACGATCCGAACACCATGAGCTTCCCTCGCACCTGGCGGCTCATGATCGTGATGGTGATGATGGATCCGTCTGCGCCCCAGGGAGGACGTACCACAGTTGATGTCACCGGGATGGCGGGCTTCTTCATAGAGAGCAGCGCCGGCGATGGAACGGTGACCGGTCGTTTCGTGCAGGGCATAGTCTCCGGAAGCAACGTTCGCTGGGCATTCCCGGCTGGGGATTCGCCCAGCTCTACGCAGCTCATATACAGCATCCGAGTCATTTCGTAGGGGGCTGAACAATGGGACAAGCGCTGAGAAGCAAATTGCTGATCGCAGCCGTAGTCATGGGGTTGGTGACCGCGCTTTTCGTATACCTGTACATGTCTCGCCAGATCCAGGCCGCGAGCGCCGAGGTTCCGATAGTCGTCGCTCAACGTGACATTCCGACGGGAACCATCGTGGAAGGCGGCATGCTGGGGATTCGAAACGTATCGAAGAAGGCTCTTCCTCTCGGCGCCGCGACGAGCCCGGATATGGTCGTCGGCAAGGTCGTCACCAGGCAGATCAACGCGGGCGAACCCGTCCTGATGAGCGCGGTTTCGCTCACAAACCGCTTGTCTCAGTTGATCCCGATCGCCATGCGGGCGGTCACCGTGGCGCTCGATCCGGTGAGCGGGGTGGCCGGCTTCATCCAGCCCGGGGATCATGTGGACGTGATCGCGACTTTCAATGTTGACGGAGGAACGCTCTCGAAGGTGGTGCTCCAGGACGTGGAGCTCCTGGCCGCGGGAGGACAAGCGATCGCAGATCAGGGGCCGCCGCAGCAAGCGGGCGCCATAAAGGGTCCTCAGGTCTATCCCACCGCGACGCTTGCGGTCACGCCCCAGCAGGCGGAAGAACTGGTCCTGGCCGAATCCAAGGGCAAGCTGAGACTGGCGCTTCGGAGACCGGACGATCGCACGCGAATATCAACGACGGGCATCACAGGGCGCGCTATCGTAGGCATCGTGCCGCCCGACGTGCCGAAGGAGCAGCCGCCACCTGCGCAGGCCGCCGGGACGACTCCTGCTCCTCAGGTGGGTCCGGCTCAGCAGCCCGTGGCAGCCGCGCCAATAGAGAAGCAGCCGAAGCCGGCTGCTCCGAGAACCAGGCAGATCGAAATCGTTCGAGGCACACAGATCGAGCAGGTAACCGTGCCGAAGTAGGATGGACAACAATGAAAACTACCAGAGTCTCTGTGAATGCAGTGCTTGTGCCGGCCGCGGTCATGCTGTGGCTGGTCGTGTCCGCCGGGTGCGCCTGTGCGGATGCCCTGCCGGCTGAGATGGTGATCCACGCCGGTGAGAGCGAGATCATGAAGCGCAAGGATGTGACTCGCGTGGTGATCGGCGATCCGTATGTCGCGGATGTGGTCGCGCTCTCATCCGGCGAGATACTCCTGAACGGCAAGTGCCCCGGCGCCACGGTTCTCTACATATGGGATGCCGCCGGGCGCACCACATACAAGATCACGGTCAAGCCGGCGGAGCTCGACATGACCATGATTATCGAGGAGATCACGCAGGAGCTGAGAGACCCCCGCATCTGCGTTCGGGCGATCGGCGGCACGCTGGTCCTCGAGGGCAAGGTATCCAGCAAGACGGACTCGGACCGCGCGGATGCGATCGCTCAGGCAGTGCTGGACAGAGGCGCGTGTGGAGCAGTTGAGTCGCCTACGACGGAGCCGACCCAGACTCCCGGGGTGACGTTATCCGGCCCCGGCCTGGTCGCTCCCGCGAAGCAATCGCCGGCGAGCCCTTCCACGACGCCGCGTGCGACCAGGCTCGTCAATCTGATCAAAGTGGAACGAGACATGTCCGAGGTCACGACCCAGACCGTCGAGACTGCGGAAGCGGTGAGACAGGCGCTGAGCAATCCGGTACTGGCGGTCCGGGCACTGCCCGATGATCTTGTGGTGGTCGAAGGCAAGGTTGGGACCGAAGCCGAGTTGAAGAGGATAGAACAGCTCCTCACGGGCTGGATGGGCGCCGACAAAGGCGGAAAGACCGCCGGCGTGTCCGCGGCGGTCGCGGTGATGAACCACGTGCAGATAGACAGCTCCGTGGCCCGCCAGATCCTGGTAAGGACGCAGATTGTGGACATACAGAAGAACGCTCTGAAGGAACTCGGGGTGGACTGGGGGCCCCTCGTCTTCACGTCCAGTGGCGTCCCCGGCCAACCTGTGACTGTTACCATAGAGGACCAGCCGTTCCTGATCGGGCAGACCCAGTTCGCGCCATTCCCACTGTTCGACGGCGGGCCGATACAGCAATGGACACCGATCGGGGCGCGCGTGAAAGCTCTGGAAGTGAAGAACAAAGCCAAGACGCTGGCGCACCCGAATCTGCTCGTCCTAGACGGTCGCGAGGCGAGCATGCTGGTGGGCGGCGAGATACCGATTCCCATAGTGCAATCGGCTCAGACGGGGACCGTGGCCACGGTGACCATCGAGTATAAGGAGTACGGGGTCAAGCTTAGGGTCACTCCGACGATCACGAGCGACGACACCGTGGAGCTCAAGATCGCGCCCGAAGTGAGCTCGATTGACAGGGCAAACAGCGTCGTAATGAGCGGATTCGTGATTCCGGCTCTCCGGGTCCGGCGCGCGGAAAGCGTGGTGAACCTGAAGAACGGACAGTCGGTGGTCATCGCCGGGTTGATCCAGAATGACATGACGAAGCTGATAAAGCAGATCCCGCTGCTGGGGGACATACCCATACTGGGCGAGTTTTTCAAGATGACTACTCTCAAGACGGAGGAAACCGACCTGGTCATCATCATCTCTCCCGAGATAGTGAAACAGAACGTGAAGCCTTGCCAGTAGCGGGAAGGCGCCGCGCTCGCGGTCCGAGTTGCGAGTTGCACCGTGACGGGGGCAAATCCTATGCCGGTACGAGTGCTCATAGCAGACTACGACAGGGTTGTGCGTGGCGAGATCCGGGATGTGGTGGCGTCCACCGGCGATTGCGAAGTGGTGGGGCTTGCTCGCGACGGCCAGGAGGCGGTTCAGATGGCCATGCAGCTCGCGCCGCACGTGGCCGTGGTCGCCTACGATCTTCCCGGCCTATCCGGCCCCAAGACGTGCGAGACGCTGAACGCACTGACCCCAGACCTGATGACGATCGTCTTTTCGGGCTCAAAGTCACAGGACCAGATCGAGGCCGCCATGCGCTCCGGCGCCCGCGCTCTCATCGCGAAGCCGATTGATGCGAAACAATTGTCTTCTTTGATCATGGAGCTGGCCGGCATGAGAGACAGGCGGGAGTCGCCGGAGATACTCCAGTGGGCCGATCCGACGCTCTTTCCGAAGATCATCAGCGTGACCGGCGCCAAGGGCGGGGTCGGAAAGAGCACGATCGCGGTCAATCTGTCAGTGGTGCTCGCCGAGAGCTTCCCGGATCTGGTAGTTCTGGTCGATTTCTACACGCAGTTCGGTGATATTCCTACGATGATGAACATAGTCCCGAAGGGCACGATCGTTGACGTCATGCCGGTATGCAAAGAGTTGGACGTTGATCTGGTGGCCAACTATATCACCAAGCATTCGTCTTCCGTTCACGTCCTCGTGACGTCCACGGAGCCGCGTCCACCGGATGTGGTGAGCGTCGAATGTCTGGACAACCTGTTCTACGTCTTGAAGCACACGTACCGGTACATCGTCGTTGACATGCCTCCCATGCTGCACGCCTCCACTCTGCACGTGCTGATGAACTCGACTCTCATACTGCTGGTAGCCAGCCTGTCGGACTTGACGACCATCACCGATACAAAGAGGTTCTATGATGCCCTGCGAAGCCAGCACATCGCGAGGGAGAGCATCGGGGTAGTGCTGAATCGCGTGTCGAAGGGCAACAAGCTGAAAACCACGGACATCGAGGACATGTTCGATCACAGGGTCGTAGGGCAGGTGGACAACGACGATCGCGTGACAATAGCGGCGAACCAGGGCACGCCTCTGGCCATGACGGATAAGAACTCGTCCTTCACGCGAGGGGTGAGGAATCTGGCCGACGTCATGAGCGTGCCGGTGCGACCGAGATGAGGTTAGGATGGAAGAGCGGACTCCCATAAGCGCAGAACCGACGGAGCTGAACCCACGCGCAGCAGACCCGCCGGCGGCGACGACGCTGGCCGGCTCCACGCTCATGCAGTTGGAGGAGAAGATACACCAGAAGCTGCTGGCCGACACCGACCCGGCTGAGCTTGCCCGGCTCGACAGGACGGCGATGCTTCGCAGAATCGCCGAAGTGATGCCCTCGGTCCTCTCCGCCGCGGGCGTCGCGGTTCCGGTCCGCATGCGAGACAGGATAGCGACCGAAGTGCTGGACGAGGTGATCGGCTATGGCCCGATACAGCCATTGCTGGATGACCCTTCGGTCACCGAGGTCATGGTGAACAGTCACTCCCGGGTCTACGTGGAGCGATCAGGCAAACTGACGCTCACCGACAAGATGTTCCGAGACGACTCGCACGTGATGCGGATCATAGAGAAGATAGTGGCGCCGCTCGGGCGAAGGATTGACGAGAGCTCGCCGATGGTGGACGCGAGGCTCCCGGACGGCTCTCGCGTGAACGCCATAATCCCGCCCCTGGCCATAAGGGGGCCCTCTCTCACGATCAGGAAGTTCTCGCTGACGCCCATGGGCATGGACGACCTCGTCCGTTTCGGGACGATAACCCCCGAGATGGGAGAGTTTCTCCGTGCCTGCGTGATCGGTCGGAGCAACATAATCGTCTCCGGCGGAACCGGCAGCGGGAAGACGACGACTTTGAACGTGCTTTCGTCTTTCATCCCGGAAGATGAGCGCATAGTCACGATCGAGGACGCCGCGGAGCTGCGACTTCAGCAGGAGCACGTGGTGAGTCTGGAGAGCAGGCCGCCGAACCTGGAGGGCAAGGGCGAGATCACGATCAGGATGCTCGTCCGAAACGCGCTCAGGATGAGACCGGACCGCATCATCGTAGGCGAAGTGCGAGGTGGAGAGGCGCTGGACATGCTCCAGGCGATGAACACGGGACACGACGGCTCGTTGAGCACGGCGCACACGAACAGCCCGCGAGACACCCTCTCGAGGCTTGAGACGATGGTGCTGATGGCGGGAACCGATCTGCCCTCCAAGGCCATCCTGGAGCAGATAGCCGCGGCGGTTGACCTCATCGTGCATCAGAACCGGCTCAGGGACGGCACGCGCAGGGTGACGCACATAACGGAAGTCCAGGGGATGGAGGGCGATGTGATCGTCCTTCAGGACATATTCCTGTTCAAACAGACGGGCGTGGACGAGCAGGGCAAGGTGCTGGGCGGTTTCGAGGCCACGGGTCTCCGGCCGAAGCTGATGGAACGATTGGCGCAGCAGGGACTGGAGCTGCCGCAGGGCTTATTCGAGCCCAGGAGTGTATAGATGCCTCTGGTATGGGCTGCCGCGGTGTTCGTCCTGATAGTAGCTGCCGGCGTGATCGTGAGCATAATGGTGGCGCGCAGCGGAACGGAAGGCGCCAGGCTCAGGCGATTGGTCACCGCCGGCCCGCAGAAGGCGCCTTCCGCGCCCGGAGCCCCACAAGCCGCCAGGCTGGACACGATGCCGACGGTCACCAGGCTGCTGGGAGGCGGACACCTTACTGGCAGACTGCTCGACGAGCTGACCGAGGCGGGGATGGTGATACGCCCAAGCGAGTTCATAGGCATTGTCGCCGGAGTGGTCATCGTTTCCCAGATCGCGGCGGTCCTCGTCTTCAGGACGCTTCTGGGACACGTTCTGTTCGGGCTTATCGGCGTGGCGATACCGGTGCTCGTGCTCATGTCAAAGCAGCAGAAAAGGCGGGCGGCATTCGAGGCGCAGATACCCAATGCGCTTCTCCTTATCGCATCCTCCCTGCGCTCCGGCTTCAGTTTCCCGAGAGGAATGCAGATGATCGCACAGGAAATGCCTCCTCCGATCTCGCAGGAGTTCCAGCGGGTGCTGGATGAGACGAACGTGGGGCGCTCGCTGCAGGACGCTCTCGGTGACGTGGTCAAGAGATCCCAAAGCTATGATTTCGACCTGGTAGTCACGGCCGTGCTGATACAACTCAGCGTCGGCGGCAACCTGGCGGACGTGCTGGAGGCCATAAGCGCCACCATCAGGGAACGGGTGCAGATCATGGGCGAGATGAGATCGCTCACGGTGGAGGGAAAGCTGTCCGGCATAATCCTGCTGGCCCTCCCGATATTCCTGGGGGTCGCGCTTTCCGTGATGAATCCGGACTACATGCGCGTGATGATTGAAGAGCCGCTCGGGCGGATCATGTTGGGAGTCGGGGGCGTCTTTCAGGTGCTCGGCGCACTTATCATCAAGAAGATGCTTGTACTGGACATATAACGAAGGGCGGATCCGTGCTGGTACTGATAATCGCGTGCGTAGTCATAACTCTCGCCCTCGCGACATTCGGATACCTCACGAAGACTGAGCAGCAGATACTTCGCGAGCGTATCCAAACGCACGCAGCGACAGTCACTCAGTCCCAAACGGCCGTCGAGAAAGAGATGGCGGCCCCATTCACCGCGCGAGTGGTAATGCCGTTTCTGAGGCGGCTCAGTGGAGTGGCGGATCGGTTCACGAGCAGCGGGGCGATACAGAGCGCCGACGAACAGCTCGAAGCCGCTGCCCATCCCTACGGCCTCGGCGCCAAGGAGTTCGTGGGGCTCCGAGTGCTCTCCATCGCGGTTTTCACACCGGCAGGATTGGCGGCTGCGACGTTCTTCCACGCATCGCTGCTGCTCAGGGCCGCATCGCTGATACTGCTCATCTTCATCGGCTTCATAATGCCGGATTACCTTCTTGGCCGGGCGGTGACTGAGAGGCAGGCTCGTGTCCGAAGAGCCCTGCCGGACACTCTGGACCTCCTCACGGTGAGCGTGGAGGCGGGACTCGGACTGGACGCCGCCGTGCAGAAGGTGGTCGAGAAGCTGAAAAACCCGCTTTCGGACGAGCTCCGGACAGCGTTGCAGGAGATGCGGATCGGCAAGATGCGCATGGACGCGCTGCGAGATGCGGCGAAACGCACGAGGGTTGCTGAGTTTACGTCGTTCGTCGCGGCGGTATATCAGGCCGACCAGCTCGGAGTGAGCATTTCGAACGTGCTGCGCGTGCAAAGCCAGTCGCTTCGGTCGCAGCGCGCTCAGCGGGCGCGTGAGTCAGCGGCGAAACTGCCGGTGAAGATACTCTTCCCGCTGGTGTTCTTCATATTCCCCGCCCTGTTCATAGTCACCCTCGGCCCGGGCGTGATCCAGACCGGGAAGGCGCTGGGATTGCTGGGGGGGAAGTAGGGCGGAGCGTAACGAGTAACGAGTAAGAAGTAATGAGTGAGGCCCACGCGCGAGGCAATAGTTTAAGCCTCCATAAGTGTGGGAACGTTTAGATAGCAGTACATTACGAAGGAGGTAGACTCCCATGCGGAAGCGCGCCGGCAACCCGATGACAGTAAGCGAAGCGGGCCGGAAGGGCGGTCAGCGCACCGCTCAGACGCACGGCCATAAGTTCTATCAGGAGATCGGCCACAAGGGCGGCATGAAAGGCGGCCCGAAGGTGAAGGACCTGATCGAGGCCGGGAAGAAGGCCCTCAGCAAGAAATAGCGCCCGATCCGCGCGGCGCGGTGATACTTCACAGGAGGTGACCGGAGTGGCTGGTAAAGGCGACATGACTGTTCGCGAAGCCGGCAGGAAGGGCGGTCAGAAGGGTGGTGAAACCACCGCCAAGCGGTACGGACCCGGCTTCTACCAGGAGATCGGCCGGAAGGGCGGCCAGAAGGTCAAGGGGCTAATCGAGCAAGGAAAGAAAGCAGCGGCCAGGAAATGATCGGCCGGGGAATACAGTTTTGCGCACAAAGAGCAGTCCGCCGCGGCGGACTGCTCTTGATTCCGGATCATGTCGGCCCGCTGAGGCTACGGGGCGATTCCGATGAGCACGAGCGGAACGGCGGGTACGCCGCGGCCTTGCCGCATCAGGTCGTACAGTTCGCGCTCGTAGTAGGCCACACCTGAGGACATGTCTGTCTGCATTTCCTTCATGGGCAGTATTTCTATTCCAACGTCGATGACGTCACCCACGTAAAACGCCATGTGCTTCACGAACAAGTCGTAGGCCACGAAGGAGTACTTCCCGAACTGAACCTCTATTGCTATGCGCTCCTTGACGAAATCGGTCTGATTGTAAGAAGATATGGGCGTCAGGCCAGCCTCCTGGATCTCGCGCCTCTGGTCGGCGCGAGGCAGGCCTATGGTCTTCCTGACCAGTCTGTGATCCGCAGTGACCCAATACGAAGTGCGTGACTCTCTCCAACCCAGCGTGTTGAGCTCCTCGGCAAACCGCGCATTCATTCTGACGGGGCTGTACAGGAGCTTCCCCTTCTTCGACTTTTCCTTCGATCTCTTCGTCCGGCACGGTGCGGCGTCTACCCGCGCTATAACATCCCGCAGTTCGGACCACATCTCGGGGTGATGAACCAGCATGTGCTCGTGCCCATTCAGGTGAGAGTACATTTCCACGATCCTCATCGGTAGCCTCCGTTGGGCTTCGTGGGGTCGTAGATCGGCTTACCCATCGGGCGGATCCGCAGACGCCCGGCGCGCAGTTCTCGGATGCGCTGCCAGGCGATATCCACGTACTCTTGTACAATGTCGCACCCGTAACCGATCCGGCCATGCAGCAGCGCTGCGATCACGGCGGACCCGACACCCATATAGGGATCGAACACGGCATCGCCCTCGTCAGTCATGGAAAGGACGAGCCGCTCCATCAGCTCCACTGGGAACTGACACGGGTGTATCGTCTTCTCGACGTGATTGCACTTGACATTTGGGATGCCCCAGACATCGCAGGGGTTCTTCCCGAGGGGATTGCACGATAGCTCGCCTGCGTTGGGACCCTTGAAATACTTCTTGTTCGGGTACTTCGAGGGCACCCTGATCGGGTCCAGATTGAACGTGTAATCCTTTCCCTTGGTGAACCAGAGGATGGTCTCGTACCTGCCCGAGAACCTGCTTGCGCAATGAAGCCCGTGCTCGAAATGCCAGATGATCCTATTCCGGAGGATCAGACCGTGGCTCTTGAAGAGCGGGTAGAGCACGATGTCCAGCGGCACGACTTCCCTGTTCGTCGTTATGTGGTTGCCGATCTGCCAGCAGATAGATCCCTTCGGGTGCAGGAGTCTGATACACTCGGAGATAACTTGAGCCTGCGAAAACATGTATGCGTCGAGCGACCTGCGCCGCTCATAAGCCTTGCCTATGTTGTAGGGAGGTGACGTGACGATAAGCTTCATGCTCTCGTTGGCCAGGCCACGCATGAAGTCCAGGTTGTCGGCGCACTCCATATGCACGTCGGGCGTTGGATATATCTCAACGGCCAACTGGGTCATAAGGCCAACCTCCCGATAAGGTATTGGTGCGGATGCGGGCTATGAGGTACAGTCCGCTGCCCGTGCGATCTGGGCGGAGGTCTCGTCCGGTATCTCGCACAGATGGTCTGCCGGGTACAGGCCCGCCCGATCACCTGCTTCGATGTTGTCCCAGTCCACGAGAACGACACGTGCATCCGGCACGTCCGTGTACACACCTACGACCACGCCGCCTCGGACCTCAACAATGATGTCAGTCAACTCGACCTCTCGCTGGATAGACCTTGGGGCGGCTCTATTGTACACCCCAGACCGGGCGAGCGCAAGCATCCTTTTCGTCTTGCGCCGGGACGTGCGCCCGGCAATGCCGAATCCTGCGTATCCTGTTCATCCCTGTCGAATCGCGGTGCCGGCAAGCTGCCGGCGCTACCGACTTCCGATGTGGAAGGCGCCTTCGACCGCGTCGCCGGACTGGAGCATCAGGTAGAGGTCCTCCACGGTGTGCGTGCTGATGTCGCGGGGCGGGCTGCACTGCTTGTTCACGATCAGCCGGTACGCGCCGCCGTCGCCGAATCCCCCGCGCACGTGATGACACCCATCATAGGCGAACTGGAGCTTCAGTCCGTGCCCCGCCGCGTCGGTCAGAGTCGCCCAATCGCAGTCATACTTCGTCGAATTGAAGTCGAACGCATCGGATCGGGTGATGTCGGTGTAGTGCACATTCGCGCTGTCCGGGCGAGCCGTGCCGGTCGGACGACCGATGTGATCCTCAGGATAGACCGACCAGAGCGCCTGCCGATCCCACGAGAATCGGTCGAAGGCACTGGGCATCTCGAACGCCCAGCCGAGCTCCTGGGTGTCCGACTTCTTCCCGGTCCATTCGATCCGATACTTGAAGAGGCCGTCCGCATACTCGGCGTGCAGACGCCCGACGACCTCTGAGGGATCCCGGTCGAGCACGATATCCGCGTCCACCGAGCGAGTATCGGCGAGCTTCTCCGCACCGGCGGGGACGATCTTCACGTTGATGAGGCTGCCTCGGTATCGCGTGATCTTGCGCC
>Ga0315284_10011300_pt1 | contig 12733 bp, 9 predicted proteins | sample YL17G09_16_MG_FD_203696 | JGI IMG/M metagenome (GOLD analysis project Ga0315284, IMG submission 203696) | Sediment microbial communities from Yellowstone Lake, YNP, Wyoming, USA - YL17G09_16 | ecosystem: Environmental > Aquatic > Freshwater > Lake > Sediment | place: USA: Wyoming | collected... | reverse complement strand
TAACTGGGGAGCCGTTGGGAGGTAGGAAACCACTAGACTATCGAGGTTGAGGATCACAAGGGTCTTAGGGATGGGAATCGGTATATATAGCAGGGGACAAGAGAGTGAATGACGTAATCAAATATCTTTATTGGGGAGAATTGAGGGCACCCAAAATACTAAGTTAGGGTACCCCAAATTTTCGCGCGTTAAGGGTACCCCAAATTTTCGCGCGTTAATTTCTTTAGTTATTTTTAACGACTTACCTATTTATGGCTCATGCTAAGGAGTGTACTGAGCGCGCTTTGTCTCATTATTTATTAACACCTCGTTTGCTCTGGTATGGTTTCTTCGTGATGCGTTTAACTACTAATTTTAACGTGATCTTATTCTTTTAATAGTCCTGCACTTAAATTATTATGAATCAAGAACGCTCTGTAGTTATCTACCCAAATGTTCCGGCTCCTCAGCTTATTCCGCTCTATCGCGCTATCGCCCCTCCTCACAACTATAATTACCGCGTGGGAGCAGTACCTGCGACACCGGAGAATCCAGGTGGGCGTTTACCTCGAGAAGGAGTATCCCCCGGAAGATTAATAGGTCCTAATCAGATATTAGCGAGAGCAAGAAGAGAGTGGGCTGGAGAGTTGGGATTAGCAGAAGTGAGTCATCATGTCCTTGACCATACCGAAAATCTACAGATTCGTAATCATCCTTTAGTCCAACTGCCTCAGCATTACCTTCCTATGAACAGAAGACTTGAATGGACTGATGTTCAGATAGGAGCGGATGAACCATCCTTTCCTAACATGAACGCTCAAGCTAATGCCGCGATAGTGGGTAATTCATTCATTGCGCGAATTGCAATCACTATTATTGGGTATTTACGCACTTTGAATGAAGATATATTTACTCATTATCAGGGCGTAACACCTATGGCAGTAGTGCTGGATCGTATTCAAGATATCCCTATTCCTACTCTACGTTTAATCCAAAGAAATGATCTTCTCCGTGATATTGGATTAATTATAGAGTTTACAATGAGGGAGACTTACGAAGACGGACGAGTAAAAACAATTCAGCGTGGAGTGAATAAATACGAGTCATGGTTTTTAAACCCTGAATTGCGTATTAATGTCCCAGGTCAACCTAGACGAGTGGGAGGACAGCAAGAAGCTTTTCGTTTACTTAACCTTAGCGATCCGCATTCGCATATGGATATTTATTACGCAGTGTACAGATGGTTTCAGCTTTACCAATTGATGCCGTACGGTTTATCTGCTACATTTCTGGGAATTACTCTTTCTTTTAGACCGCATCACTATGCGGTTCCAAATATAGGTCCTCAAAGACCTCATGCTCTAGGAATTCCTTCTCCCTTCAGAGCTTTAGCTACCATGGATATTTCTCACGAATTAATCAAGGCTGTAAAATTTCAAACCTACCAAGTTAAAGTTCGTTGTCCTCCTACATCAGACAACAACTGTTTCTTTAACGCTATTCGTCCTTTTGCCAAGAAGCTTCACTCATCCTACAGCATCGATCTTCAAACTGATTCACACGCGGCTATTTTTAATTCTACCAAAGATTTCAATGCTGCGATAAAGCACGCTAGGAATTTATTTAAATTAGGACCTACCGAAGCAGTGGATATTATAAATGGACCACTAGAAAAAATCTGCAGATATTTTAATGTCCCAGTGATTATATTTAATTCGGATATGACGGTGATGCGAGAAGTTACTTGGTTTGAAGCACCTCCTTCAACGATCCTCTTCTATTTTGATGCTCAACTTTGTCGAAAACATTTCAGCAAAGCAAGAGACAATTGTTCACAAGTATTTGGACATATTGGAATCATTGACAGTAAGGAGGAAGTAAAATTCTGTTCTCTCTGCGTCAGACATTACTGGGACCGTCACATCTGTACTGAGTTAGCTATCTTACAAGCCAAGAGACGAAGACAAGATCCGCAGGTAGATCTAGTAGTTGCAACGAAACGCCCTGACTGGCAATTCATTCACAAGACAAAACCTAGTCCAAGGCAAGGAGATTATGACATCTTGTACTATGATTTTGAAACATTGAATGCCAAGGATAAAGAGGAATTTCAAGCCTACGCAGTTGGTATCTATTATGGGAATACTTATTTTGAATACTACGGAGAGTCTACCATGTCTGACTTTTTCACATTTCTGAGTACGACGAGAGTGACGTTGGCTCCTGCAGATAAGAAGGAAGTGTTATTGGTTGCTTGGAATGGAGGACGGTTTGACGCTAAATTAATTCTTCGTTTCGCCATGACGAACACTTACTGGTCAAATAAGACTCAAATTTCAAAACTGCTATTTAATGGGAATAGGATTCTTGGAATGACACTAAGAATTACGTCAGTGTCTGAACCGTATGTGGATTCTTATTATAGTGTTTTCGATCCTATTAATTTCTTCATGTGTTCTCTCAAAAACGCATGTGTGGATTTTAAGGTGTCAGCTGAGAACTGCAAGAAGTCATTTCCTCATCCCATCATGAAGACGTTTAATGATATCAACCAATTAATTACTTTACAAGAACTTAATAATCCATTGAATTATTATCCGACGGAGCGTCAAAGCCGCTTATGTCTAAAAGAACCTTGGAGCGAAAAAGAAGTTGAACCTTTTTTGGAAGGACTTACTGGAAACGGAACTAAATTATATTCACTACGACAGTTGAGCGCTTACTACCTAAAAGCAGATGTTCTTGGAATGCGAGAAGTTTGCTTGTCCTTTTTTGACAAGATATGGGAGTCTCAGAAATACAATTGCTGGTCCTACATGACAGTTTCGCAAATGTCCTATATTGGATGGCACGCATCAGCTCCCTTTAAAAATGAAATTATGATACCCCCCTCGACGGAATGTTATGATATGATCCGTAAAGCTACTTATGGAGGACGCGTTTTCGTAGGAAGAAAAGAATGGATCTCTCCAGCATTAACCCCTGAACTACGAGAACGACTACGTCACCAAATTTATCACCAACAAAACGAACTTGATGATTTAAACATACCACCTGAGCAAGTGACGGAAGAGTATTTTCAAGACAAAATGAAAATTCAAATGGAGAGTCATCTGAAATACAAGGAATTGGATCCTGCACACTATCTTCAGGAACTGGATTTCAATTCTCTATACCCAAGTGTTATGTACGCTTATGATTATCCACTAGGAGAGGCTAAGTTTACATGTGACCTACACTCCATTCAGGAAACATTCAATGTGACTGGAGCACTCCAGATTGGTTTCTATTCTTGTACTTATAAGCCGCCCAAAACTTTATTTTTAGCTTGTTTACCTCAACGAGTAAAAGGATTACTCAAATGGGATATTACAGATGGGGCGGGATTCTACACATCAGCTGATTTGGAAAATGCGTACTTAGCTGGTTACGTCATCACGCTTGAGACGGCGTGGATCTATCCAAACAAAGGTAAGATATTTACAGATTATGTCAAGAAAGCAATGGATCTCAAAAAGGAAGGAGACGTAGTAGATAATCCTGCGCTACGAGCTTATGGAAAATTAATGGCGAATAGTCTTTACGGGAAAATGCTTCAGAGCATGATTCGGGAAGTATGTGAGATTGTAAACACGCGAGAGCAAGCGGATAAGTTCTTTGAAAAGAATGTATGGGAAGGATCCATGTTTATTGGTCAATCAGTAATTTTAACGGGAGCCATTCCTGAACCGGATATCACGAGACCTTATCAGCTTGGTGCTTTTGTTCTTGCTTACTCCAGACGCGAAAATTGGAAGAAATTTGGTCGTATTGATCCTTCCTATTTTCAGAGGTCTTCCTTGGTATTTCCTGATTGCATTCCTTGCTCTCCATCATGCAAAGACATCAAGGATTGTATTTTAAATAGTCCAGTCTATGGAGATACAGATTCTATGTACGTTCGCGGAAATCAAATTGGAAACTTGGATCTTCGAAACGAGTTTCTTTATTTAAAGAACGAAGATGAAGCGGATTATATAAAGAAGTCTAAAAAAGGAAAACCTGGAGGTGTAAGAATTCTATGGATGATCGCCGTGACAGTTAAAACCTATGGATATGTGTACATTAATTCGAAAAATGAATTACGAATCAAAATCGCATCAAAAGGAATCCAACCAACGCTACTTAATTTCAGAGACTTTATTGAAGCTTCAGAATACTTTGGAGATATTGATTACCGAGGAAGACTAGTTTCTCTTGGAATGTCTATTCGCGGAGGAGTATCAAATCACACCAAGAGTGTTGATTTTTCCAAGATTTTTCACACGAATTTAGCGAGAACATTTAACAAGACATCACAGACAGCGCGCGTTACTCTCGATGAAGCGTTTAAGATGGATCCTTCTGGAGTGCTGACTGTACCTGTTGGACATGTGTTTGCTAAAGAATTTTCTGGAGAAGCTGATGATGATTGGGATATGATTACGAAAGAATTGAATGCCCTTGAAGGATTAGAAAGTGACGAAGATTAAAATGTATTTTAATAAAAACTTTTATTTTATATGTTTTGTTTTCCAGATAATAGTTCAACAATTTCTTCATCAGTAAATTCAGGATTCTCGTATGTTTTAGGAAAGCATCCATCCGCAGAGTATTCTTCAACAGGTTGAGCGAATGACGAATGATTTCTTGGTTTCATAGCGCGCACATGATGAGCATAGCAGAGAGTAGAGCTTTTTTTACACACATAACCAGAGCATGGTTTCTTCCGTTTTACATTCACGAAACAACAGCGATTTCGTTCAGTCCGATTCCGTTTTATTTTCTTCACATCTAAATTCTTAAAATTAATGTACAGCTCATTCAACACACGATCTATTTTTGAATTGGCTATATAGAGTTCTTCCATGATATGTTTTAGTTTATTCTCCATTCCATCCGACGAAGATACTTGATACTTGACGCTCATAGTCATTTTAAATACTAAGGAAAATGACAATGAATACTGAGGGAAAGAAAAAGGCGCGAAAATAGATGATGCTTTAACGTCTTTTCATTGGAAACTGAGAAGGTTTAGGTAAATCTAGTCCTTGTGATAAGTGAGGATCAGAAAGAGAAGGACGATATCTAGCAGGCTCAGACACACTAGCTTCAGCGGAAGGACCGTAGGTGTTTTGTTTCAACACATGTAATTTGTGTGCACGCGTTGAGAGGACCTGAGTCCCATCAACCATACGCTTTTGATTATCACCCTGCCAATCTATTTCTTTAGGGGCAAGGGTATACGGGCCAATGAATTGTACAAAATCAGTATTAGCTGAATAATCGAAGCGAACCATTTTATTTAAATAATACATAGATAGACAACCCCCTGTATGAATCAAAATTTATCGAGATCTATCTATAGAACAAACTTTTTAAGTTTTCTCTTGAGGCGTTTCTTGGCTGTTTTCTTGGATATCTTTTTCTTGGAAGTGAGTAAAGACTGTGTATCCGGTTCAGAATTTTTAAGAGAATTAATAACATCAAAGAAAGATTGAGAATGACGGTGACGTCTGGGTGAAGGACCAGATTCTCCATTCCCGTACTGATCTCTGTAACCTTTGTAGGGATTACCAATCTTTTGTTTTAATTCCGCTAATTCAGCTGCTTGACGTTTTTCTTCTTTGGAATTAAATTCATCGCGGAGACTTCTAATCTGAGCTTGATTGTCTTTCTCAGCACGCAAGTCATCTAATCGTTTTTCATACGAACGAACGAGTTCTGCATCTTTTGTTCTCTGCTCATGAGAGGTAAATTTATAAGCTTGTTCATCAATTAGAGCTTGTTTTTTCTTCAAGTCTTCTTCTGATTTCTTACTTAACTTTGCAATAAAATCAGCTAGTTTTTTCTCCTGTTCTGTTTCTTTTTGTCTTGCAGCTGTTTCTTCCGCATGTTTAGCAGAAAGCTTTTCTTCTCGTTCTTTTTGACGTTCATTGAAGAGCACCTCTTTTTCTTTTAAGCGTTCTAAATAGAGTTCGTTTTTTCTCTCAGTCTCCTTTTGTTTAGCATCAGCAGCGCGTAATTTATCCTCTACAGCAAGTTCTAGTTTTCTAGTTTTCTCCTTTTCTGCGTCTTGAATAGCTTTAATCCTGTCGTCAGTTTGTTGAGAAGCAGCTGTTTTTTCTTTTGTCACTTGAACAGCTTCTAAAATCTTTTGAATAGCTTCTTGATTAGTTCTCATCACTTCCGCCAAGTCTGCTTTGCGTTGCTGTTCCATTAACTCAAGACGATCATTTTCGAGCATATGAGTGTCACCGCTCTGATTCGCTTGAAAGTATTCAGGGTGTTCTAGTCTGTAGAGATCACTTTCAGCTAATGCTAGTTCTTCTGCGTATTTCTTTTGTTGAGCGTCTGCTTGTATCTTGGCGAAAATTTCGGCCTTCCTCGCTGCAATCCTATTCATTTTTTCCTGATGAGGATTGAAACTAGCGGTTTCGCGCACAACTGCTGATTGAGTATCAAGTAATTCTTTTTCTTTACGTATGTAGGCATCTACATCTTCTTTCGTTTTTTTTATATCAGCTAATGTTCTTATTGACTCTTGCAGGATTTCGTCCTGTCGTGAGGTTGCTTGCATAGGTTGAGGTGCGTCTGATTTTACTCCTGTGTTGTTACTATTAACATATACATTAATCGGAGGTAAACTAGATGAAGAAGTGCTGGACTCTACAGGAACGGAAGTGTCACCTAACCCTCCACTCCCTTCAATTGCTGAATCCATTGCTCCTTCAACAGGAGCTTCTTGCTGAACCGTTCCATCATTTTGAGCAGGATCCAAAGTAATGGAAGAAGAAGCTCCTAAAGGATTTTGAGATGTGACTTCAGGAACAGAAGCATCCGCCATTTCCTCCTCTGGGGGTACTTCTTCAGGGGGAACTTCATTCTCAGGAAGTTCTTCAGGGGGAAGTTCTTCAAGGGGTACTTCTTCATCGGGAAGTTCTTCAAGGGCCGTCGGTTCAGGATTAGCTTCCGGTTGACGCATGATTCCGCGAGCTCCAGTAGTACTTTCTGAGTTTCCTATCCTTTTGTCATATTTAGGAAAACGGTTTCCTTCATATTCTGTTTCAGTGATAGGAATTGCAGTGTTTGAAACTAATTCTTCATGGTCTCGTTTAAGAGGAGTAGGTAAACTGTGAGAAGGTAAGTTAGGGTTTTTTAAGTCTTGCAACATTGGAGTAGAATTCGTTGGACCGAATGCTGAAGTCAGGTTGGTTATAGGATCTCTAGTAAGTGGAGATATGCGAGTACCATCGCTGCCGATAGATGGAATCATTCCAGACTGTCCTGAACCTCGACCCAATGCTTGAACGGACGTTGCTTGAAGAGTTTCAGGGAGGTTATTATTTCTTAGTTTTTCTTCTAAGAGTATTTCCTCTCCCCATTTTTTATGCACTAATGGATTGCGTATGAATTGTTCACTCTCTGGCGTTTTTTTTATACGTCTCGTTGCGCTGTCATACAATTCCTTTTCCGTTGCAGGAAAGTTAAATTTAGGATTGAACTCTAGTTTCTTTTGAGATGCAAAATAGCCTCCACTCACTAAATAATTTCCCAAACGTTCTTGAGCGTTCATTTTTATAGCATAGTTAAACTAGTTCAAACTTCAGATCGTTTCAATCGATAAACTGGTATTGGTTTTAGTTACGCTTCTTTAGTAGACATTTTACGAATGCCTCCCAAGAAGGTAACGAAAGACTCGAAAGTTTCTTCTGAGAAAGAGAGTAAGGAAGCTCCTAAAGAACCGAAGAATGAACCAATAATTGCTCCGATAATTGAGCCAAATACAGAACCCAAAATAGCTCCCACGAAAGAACCCAAGAAACTATTACGAACGGAATCATCGGAAGATCCTGAGGAACCTACACGCGTGGAAGCTGAGAAAAAACTCAAGAAAGCTGCCAAGAAAGCACCTAGTGTAAATGAACCCATGGAAGAAGATGAAGAGCGGCCTAAGAAAAGAGAAAAGTCTGAGATCAATGAATATGATAAAAAGTTAGAAGATATGCATTCTAGAATAATGAACGATTTGCACAAACCGATTAGTTACTTCTTAGATTCATTATTGGATTCTAGTGAAGACGAGGAACAGGATGAACCAAAGTCACGCAAACGAGTGGACAAGAAAATCACCCCTAAACCATCTCGTAAACAATCCTCCCCCAAACGTGTGGAAGAAAAGCTTTCAAAACCTGAAAAAACCCCTAGATATAAACGCGACACATCTCCTCCCCCTAAAAAGACAAAAACAGACTCCTCCACAAACCGATTCGCGGGATTCCTCTAAACACCATGTATTACAAGTTACAGCTGTTAAAGAAAATAAACGTTATTTAAACTGTCCTGTGACGTATGGTTTACCTGAACCTCCCTTTCTTTTAACAATAGTAGCTCCCAGAAAATCAGGGAAAACGAATCTAACGGTGGACTTGCTGACTGACAAAGACAAATTCGCTGGAAAGTTCGATGCTATATTTATATGGAGCACGACGTTTCATTTGGACGGAAAGTGGAAAAATATTCAACTCCCGCCAGGATCTATCTTCACGCAATTCGTGGAATCGGATATTGATCAATTGCTAACTGAGTTAGAGAGGATTAATAAGAAACAGAGTTTGAATGTGTTATTTATTTTTGATGACATGGTAACCGAAGGAATTATGTCACCTCGAAGGATGGGTTCCTTGGAATCTATTGCAGTGCGAGGAAGACACGTTAATGCGAGTATTATTATCATCACACAGCAGTACATGGCACTCTCTCCACCAGTAAGAAACAACACTACAAACATGGTGACCTTCAGAATTCGAAATGGAGATGAATTTGAAAAGATTACGAGGGAAAACAGAGAAGGATTAACGGTTGACGAATTTAAGGCTATGATGGATTTAGCGACAAAGGAGCCGTATTGTTTTATGCACATCAATAATCAACGTCAAGACCCTAGCAAACGATTCTACAAAAATTGGAATCAGTTGTTTAATGGAAAATCATTTGATGAACCAAAAACATCCGAACAAACTTCTACTTCTATGAAACACCTCGATTCTTCTAAAATACTTTTAGATGGACATTGTCAGGATGGATCGCCAGACTCGAATCAAGATTCAGAAAGCTCCTAAGCGCACTAAAAAGGAACATCTACGATTAGTCGCAGGAAAGAAGGCACGTGTCGCGCTAAAAATGAATCGATCTAATGAATCCACCAAAAACAAAGAAGTTGATGAAAATGTAGAAACACCCATAAAACAAGCACTCGAACAATTAAGAGACTTAGAAAAGAATGACGACACAGGAGGAGGAGACGCTAGTGAGTCCCTTGACTTTAGTTCCTATCTCAAAGAAGCATGCTCCGCGTCCTCTGAAACGTCTGCGATCTGAAGAAACTAGTATTCGTCGGATGATTACGGATGAGGATTCTACTGTGGAAAGTGAACCCTATCCCTATCAACGCTCAGTCGATGACTTTGTTAACTCCTATCAATGTATTGGAAATGAAAATATTACTTCTGTCGGTAATTATTTAAAAATAGGAAGACAACCATTGCGTATTGACTTGTACTGATCGATTAAACATTAATAAATATTCTCTTCCTTATCTTGTGTTAATTATAATGTCTTCTAAAGTGGACACTGTTCCGGGGCCTAGCCTCACTTACGCTAATCAGGTTAGTTTTGGTGCTATTACATCACGTCGCGAGGTAACTGTGACGCCAAAGTATGGTGGTGAGTTTAAAGCAGGGTCTATTCTTCGCATGGAATTTCCAGGACAAGACTACATTGATTTTTCGAATGCGTATATGTCTTTTAAGTCGGAAATTCGTGCTGGTGCCGGAAACAATTTCCGAGTCCACACTGCCCCTTCAAATCCTAACGTGGTGACTGGTGAAACGATTCTTAATGCAGATTCAGGAATTCCATTTCTAGGAGCAAATCGTCAGTCATCAGGAAATACCAATGCAATGAAAAATGTTAAATTTAAGCCTGGTATTCAATCTATTTTTTCTCGTATCAAAGTAATAGTCGGCTCCACTACCATTGAAGATATTCAAGATTATGCTGATTTGTATCGGTTTATGCTTCAATCGACCACATCTCCTGATTGGAGAAATAAGGAGGGAGCAGAACAGGAAGGGTTTTACGATCCGGAAGACGTTCAACAGATGATTAGGGTTATTAATCACCACACTACACGTCAACATGGCGCTCCTACCTACACTGCCATTACTTACGCAGCTAAGCAACACGTGTATACAATTCGTCCTATGCTAGGTTTAATGGCTTTAGGAAAATTACTTCCAGTTAAATACATGGGTAATTTAACCATGGAATTTTATATGGCCGAAAACGCCGACTGTTTGTGGTCATCTGTTTCAGCGCGTTCAACTAATCTAGCCTACGCAGCTCCTGCAGGGCAGACTCTAGCTCTACGAGTTAATGCTCCTGTGTCAGCAGCTCATCCATCAGTAGGGTTTTACCCGACTCCGAACGATCCTACTACAGCCGTTCGATTCATGGGAAGTGCTGATACCACTGGAGACTTTACCTCTCGAACTGACTCTGATCTCGGAAAGGCTACAATTGATTTTCCGAATGCGTATTACATTATTTCAGATGTTAATTTCCATGTTCCATTTGTAACTGTACTTCCGGAGTTTGACACAGCACTCGTTAACAAAATTGAAACGGACGGTCTGGATCTTCATTTCTCCACTTTTCACACACACGTACGCCAAGTAGCATCAGTAGGGCGTCAGAACCTGACCTTTTCAGAACGCTCTCTTTCGGTGAAAGGAGGATTTGCTGTTATGCGCAATTCTGATGATCTACGTGATATTCGTTCTGATACCACCTTCATGGCTAATAATATTTCTTGGTATCAATGGAAAATTGGGAATGAATACATTCCTGCTCAACGTGTTGATTGTGCAGATGGTGCAGCACGTCCTATGGCACAATTGAAATTAGCTCTCGGTACATTCGGAGAAAATGATATTGCAACCAATATTGGAGAGAATGATTATTTGCCAACTCACGTTATTGGTAGCACTGAGACTCAGAACGCAGCAGAATTAGCTCGATGTGCTTCGCAGCCTTCTTGCTTTGCTATTGGACTTACTCTTGAAAAATCGCCGGGTCAGATGTCAGGGTTTGATTCTGCAGCTGCGAGTGTTGATATTGAGCTTCAAATGGAACTTCTTAATCATCATACGCGATTTAGCGAAAATGTCTATGCGGCTGGTTTTGCTCATGCAGGAAATGTTGGGAATGCTGAATCTTGGCAACCATCCAAATATAAAGTATACACATGCGCTACTGGTGAATTTATTGATACTACTCTCGCAGCTCCGATGTTAGTTCCAGAGAATTATGGTGCTCCTCATGCTGGAGCGCGTGTGTTTGACACTATTGTGACTACTACCGCCGGTTCATTTAAGGATGGATATTTTGAAGCACCAGGAGCAATGATGAGTAAATCTACAACCTGTGCTTTAGATCGTACTACTGTATCAGGAAACATTACTGGAGTTAAATATCAATTGACTTCCACTACTGGTCCTGTATTCACGGCAGTGAGCGCCACAGGTAAATACGCACGACTCCAGTTTTACATTCATGTGGATTCGCTTCTTCGCTTGCGTCGCGTGGGCCAGATCGAAGTTGTTGTGTAAAAGAATATCGGAGTAAATCAGACTATTAATCTTTTTGTATGCAATAAACAGTTATATTAAAATGCCTTTTCGTGAATTTCATGTTCGAGGGGAGGGAGTTGAAAAAACTATAAATTCAAGTAGAAGTCGTCCTCAATTGCTCCTTACAGATCCTATTCGCATCAATCGTTTTAATGTGAAAACAGTAGAAATTCCTTTGACATTCCAACCTAAAGTCTATGAAAATTCATATGCTTTTTTCACAACTTACACTTTCAATACTGGTGCAACTGTTAAATTTAAAGATTACCTTATTTTTACTGACTCTGAGGTGTTGGACGGTCCAACCATTATGGATCACATAGAAACTATTCTTATAAGTCACGCAGCGGGTAGTATGACAGCTAATATTGCTGCTTATAGTTCCTCTGAAATTACAATTACGGGAACGGTACCAGGAGCCATATCACTCGATAATGCACCGAGGGCCTCTGTGTTAACAGATCCTGCTCTGAGAGGAGTTCCTTTTATTGATTTTGACCCTGATCTAGATGTCACTGCTGGAGCCGTTACTAGTGTCACTCGGATGGACATTGATCTTGTGGCTCAATCGATCCTCGCATCGTTTTTTGATTTGCCTTATTATGGTTCAGCAATTATCCCAGTAGCTACCACTAACATGTCAGGACGCATTGAAACTGCTACTAATCTGCATACTATGAGAACGCGACCGGCTTATATTTATTTACATTCGAATATTCGAGCTGGAGCGAGTTATTTATCTACTGGTCGTCCTACAGGGAACTCTAGTTCCAATACCGTCATTGCTAAAGTAACGTTACCTTTTACAACCGAAGGTTTTGGAGATACTGTTACGATATGGAATAATCCATGTCTTCATCCGGACCTGATGTTCACTGCAAGTGATGTAGAATATTCTTACTTGGAATTTTGGTGTACTTATCCAGATGGAACCGAGGTTGACTTCAACGAAAACTCTTTCTCATTGACGCTAATGACTATTGTGTATTGATTTAAACTTACCGGAGTTTTTGTATTTTCTTATTTTGAAATAAAAGTTTTTA